>Ga0210409_10002099_pt1 | contig 24309 bp, 15 predicted proteins | sample IncBWH17MmetaG_FD_161649 | JGI IMG/M metagenome (GOLD analysis project Ga0210409, IMG submission 161649) | Forest soil microbial communities from Barre Woods Harvard Forest LTER site, Petersham, Massachusetts, United States - Inc-BW-H-17-M | ecosystem: Environmental > Terrestrial > Soil >...
TCTAACTTCGGCCAGGAGGCGAAACTTGCGGGCTGGGTTGATTCCAGGCGCGATCATGGCGGTGTCATCTTTATTGATCTCAGAGACCGGGAGGGGCTGACCCAGGTCGTTTTTCGGCCGGAGGAATTTCCCGAGGTCGCTGCATCGGCGCACACGCTCCGAAGTGAAGATGTCGTACAGATCGTTGGCAAGGTAGCACTCAGGCTCGAAGGAACTCAGAATCCTAAACTTACTACGGGCGAAATTGAAGTTGTTGCCTCATCTTTAAATATCCTGAATCGATCCGAAGTTTTGCCGTTTCCCCTGGATTCAGAGGTCGGCAACGAAGATCTGAGGCTCACCCACCGGTACCTTGACCTGCGCAGACCGGCGCTTGTCCGAAACCTCAAGGCTCGCCACCTGGCGGCTAAAGTCACGCGAGAGTATCTGGACCGGCACGGGTATCTTGAGGTCGAGACACCAATTCTCTCGAAGAGTACGCCGGAGGGAGCGCGGGAGTTCCTGGTACCAAACCGATTGATCCCCGGCCATTACTATGCTCTTTCCCAGTCGCCCCAGCAATATAAGCAGTTGCTAATGGTCGGCGGAATTGAGCGATATTTTCAGATCGCAAAATGTTTTCGGGACGAAGATCCGCGGGCAGATCGAATCACTGAACTGACACAGATCGACCTCGAAGCCTCGTTCATCGAGCGAGAGGATATCATTCACCTTATCGAAGGACTTTTGCGGGAGATATTCCGTGCGACGCGAGGCGTCGATATTCAAACGCCTTTCGTCCGCCTGAGCTATTACGATGCGATGGACCGATTTGGCAGCGATAAGCCAGACCTGCGTTTCGGGATTGAGCTCGTGGAATTGGGTGACGTATTTCGCGGTTCACAGTTTAAGGTTTTCCGCGGAGCCTTGGATGCCGGAGGCGTAGTAAAAGGCATCAATGCAAAGGGCTTCGCCAAGATTACGGCCGGTCAGATCGAAGATCTCACGAACCTTGCAAAACAATCCGGAGCAAGAGGGCTCGCGTTCATCAAAATCGAGGACGGCGAGTGGAAATCGCCGATCGTAAAATTCTTTACAGAATCGGAAAAGGCGGCGCTCACCCAAGCGCTGGGTATCGCGGAAGGCGACTTGGTTCTCTTCGGTGCGGACCGTTGGGAGGTTGTTTGCACAACTCTCGGGAGGATAAGGTTAAAAGTCGCGGATTATTTGAAACTGATCCAGAATACGACCGATTTGAAGTTCCTTTGGGTCTTGGATTTTCCATTGCTGGCTTTTGATCCGGCGGAGAACAAGTGGAGCGCGATGCACCACCCATTCACGCGCCCAAAAAGGGAGGACCTCGGTTTCCTGGATGCGGGCGAATACGGTAAAGTGCGAGCCGAGGCGTACGATGTAGTGCTTAACGGCGTCGAGATCGGCGGCGGCAGTATCCGAATACACGAACAAGACCTGCAGGCCAAAATGTTTCAAGTGCTCGGCATTAACGCCGAACAACAGCAAAAACTGTTTGGTCACCTTCTGCAAGCGTTTACATTCGGCGCCCCGCCCCATGGTGGAATCGCCCTTGGGCTCGACCGATTGGTGATGCTCATCGCTGATACATCCAATATCAGGGAGGTCATCGCGTTCCCCAAGAACAGTCGAGGACAGGACCTGATGATGGATTCGCCCAGTAAGGTCACTGAAAAGCAACTCAGAGAGTTACATATTCAGAACCTTAAGTAACGAACCGGTCTGCCAACGTCGCGGTAGGGAATGCGCTCCCGCGCGGAGACACCGCGTTTGGATCACGACTCGTTATGGTAGGGATGCGCTCCCGCGCGTCCATCGTGGCACGTCCCAAAGCTCGTTTTCGATTTCTCCCATACCGCTCACGCGTGAACCCGTGATCTGGCTTTGCTCGCGTTTATGGGCGCGCCATGCCGGATCGCGCGGGAGCGCGTCCCTACCATCGGAGAAATGCAAAGCCTGGAGACTTCGCTTACTTACGAACCTGACGGCTTCTTTTCGGTATCGTTCTCGGGCTGCTGGCCCGGGGCGGGGGGAGTATTGCCGGCATTTTTCTTGATACTGAGTAACTCTACATCAAAAACGAGGGTCGAGCCGGGAGCAATGTCTTCGCCATAGCCCTCGTCACCGTAGGCCAGATCGGCAGGAACGTAGAGCTGCCATTTAGAACCAACCGCCATCATCTTCAATGCTTCTGACCAACCCTTGATCACACCATTCACCGGGAAACTGAACGAGCTGCCATGCTTGGCAGAACTGTCGAATTCCTTTCCGTCAATTGTGGTGCCCCGATAGTTGGTTTCGACGACGTCGGTATCTTTTGGCTTATCTCCTTTGCCCTCTTTGATCACCTTATACTGAAGCCCGCTGGGGGTCGTCTTCACGTCCGCCTTCTTGGCGTTGTCATCAAGAAATTTTTTGCCGTCGGCCTTGTTCTTCGCAGCTACAGCCTTCATTTCTTCCTGCTTCTTAGCCATCGCGTCCTGCTGTTTCTGCATCATCTTCTGCTGAAACGCTTGGAGCGTCTGTTGCAGCTCCTGATCGCTCATGGCCATTGGTTTATTGCCAAGGACGTCGGTTATCCCTTGGGAGAGCGCGTTTTGATTCAGATCCAGCTGCAGCCGTTGCAGCGTGCGCCCGATATCGACGCCTAGACTGTAACTGACCTTGTCCTTGTCATCAGTAAAAGCAGAACTGGCGGGAGCACTGGCTGAGGGAGAAGCATTGGGTTTGGCGTCCTCCCCATAGGAAATCAACGCAGAAGAAAACAAGAGGGCTAAGAGGGTAATTCGAGTCCGTTTCATGGGTATTTGTCCAGCCTCAACGCAAAGCCAGCGGGCTGCAACCCATTTTTGCTCGTGTACGAGCAAGTGAAAAAGTCAGAAATCAGGAGTCAGAATTCAGGAGCTACAGATTGCGGAGAAATCCAGTCTGCTTCGAAGAACTCTAGGAAGATTGCTGACTTGCCCCTGAACTCCTGAACTCCTGAACTCCTGAACTCCTGAACTCCTGAACTCCTGAACTCCTGAACTCCTGAGTCCTGAGTCCTGGCTTCTTGACTCGGCTAATTGCTCTGATCCTGCATCGAAGGGGAATTCTCGTCCGTATCGTCAGACTCATCTTGTTGCGGACTTTTCTTGGCAGGAGGCTCACCCTTAAAGAGTTCGCGCAACAAATCGCCGATCATCGGAGCGGCGACCGTCCCGCCATGAGCCAGTTCGCCGGGAGCACCTTCATAAAGCGCTGCGAAGGCATACTTCGGGGCGTCGACCGGAGCAAATCCGACGAACCATGCAGCCGTGCGCTCCTTTTTTTTCGGTCCCCATTGCGCGGTTCCGGTTTTGCCGGCGACCTTAACGTTCTTCAGTTCAGCAGCGCCACCCGTACCGTTTGCGCCTGAAACCACGCCTATCATTCCTTTCCGAATTTCTTCCAGCGTTACGGGTCCGAGCTTTAAGATGTCTTTAGCCCGCGGGCCGTACATGTAGACAATTTCGTTGTTCAGAGTCTGGACCTGGCGCACAATTTTTGCCTGGTAGAGAATGCCTCCATTGGCAATTGCACCCATTGCCTGGGCCATCTGGAGAGGAGAGATCAGAATATCGCCCTGACCAATGGATAGGTTTGCCAGGTCTCCCCCCAGAATACGGCGATGATACGTCAGCTCCATGTAATCGTCCGTCGGGATTCTGCCTTCGGCTTCTCCATTCAGCAGAATCCCGGTGCGTGCCCCCAATCCCAGGCGCTTCGCCCAGCCCACCAGCGCACGCGATCCTATCTTCTGGCCAGCCTGGTAGAACCAAGTGTTACAGGATTGCTCCAATGCCTGCCGAAAGTTCAAGTCCCCGGCGTCTGTTTTCTTCCAATTCCGAAATGTCGTGTTTCCAACCTCCAGCGCCGCCGTACAATCGAATTCATCCTTCGGGCCGATCGCGTGACTCTCGAACGCGGCGACGCCGACGATGACTTTAAAAGTCGATCCGGGGGGATACGCCGAGCGATAGGCCCGCGGCAACATTGGAATGTTAGGGTCGCTCTCTATCTTCTTGAACTTTTCCTCCGAAATTGTGGGCACAAAATCATTCGGATTGATAGTTGGCCAGGAAGCGAGCGCAAGGACTTCGCCGGTACTTGGATCGATGACCACGATGGCACCGCGTTTCGCTCTTTTCTGAAGAATTTTTTCCGCCAGCCTCTGGATGTCCACGTCGATCGTAGTAACGAGGTTGTATCCAGGCTCTGGAGGAGTGGCAATTCGCTCCCCGGTTTTGTTTCCGTCTTTGTCAAAGGTCAGATCGAGCTGACCGGGTTTACCGCGCAGTTGGTCCTCAAACGTTTGCTCGAGTCCTTCGCGCCCCTCACTCTCCGGCCAAAGCGGTTCATTATTCTGGAGGATCCGTGTGCTTGCCCGACTCGTACGACCCGTATATCCTACGATCTGGCCAGCAACCGAGCCCTGCGGATAAGTACGGACGTAGGTTGCTCGAAGCTTTAAACCGGACGGTAGCTTGTTTTGGAGCTTCGCCACTTCATCCTCCGGAAGATCGGTTGCAATGTCGAACGGAATAACGCCCCGATTGCGGTAATGTTGCACTGCGGCCTCTTCCGAAAACCCAATCGGGCGGCTGGTTAATCCGCGTGCCGAATCAACCGCTCGATTCACAAATTCGACAATTTGCCTGTCGGTGAAATCGAATGGTGTTGGAAAAACGACGCTCAGATTATTGCTGACCCGGTTTTGAGCCAGAGGCACCCCATTCCGATCGGTGATCTGGCCTCTCGGCGCCGGAATGTTCAGTGAGTACGTAGCGGCTTGACGCTGCGTTTCCCAGCTCGGCGTGAGACTCGCTGTATTGACCGAGGCCGTCTCCTGAGACCGTGCGCATAAACTCAGCCAGAACAGTAGAAGAATCGAAACGGCGGATCGGCGGGTCGGCGGGTCGGCGAAAAAGCGTTTCCACGCCGACACGCCGATCCGCCGACACGCCGATACGTTAAATTTTGTCTGCCTCATTCGAGTGGCTAAAACAACACCCGACCCGAAATCGCGCAAGGAGTTTCTGCAGCCGTTGGCAGAGTCGAAACGGCGTGACGACCTAACCGCGTAACGGCGTGAACACGCTTTTTCGCCGACACGCCGACACGCCGATCCGCCGTTTCGATTCTTCCAATAGTGTCCTGTCCCCGAAATAGCAGGTATATTGCCGGAGGTCAGTTGGCTGTTTTTCAAGGCGCGAGCGAAGCACCCATATCTGAGTCATACGGGTCGAGCGAGCAACGCGGAAAAACAGCCAACTGGCCCCGGCCCGGAGGGTTGCGATGAAAATGGGCCGGCGGCCGCGTTGCTCGTCGGTCACGTAACGATTCAGATATGCTCCCTCCTCGCGCCTTGCCGACGGCTCATTTTGATCTCAACAATATACCTGCTATTTCGGGGACAGGACACTAGGTGCGCAGCTGGCGAAAGGCCGGTCCGAAGTACGCGAATAGATCTGAGGGCAACATTGATTCCTCGGAAGAACGATTTGCTGCAAGTTCTGCGGCTCTCCCGCAAAGCCAGGCACCTAAACGCCCGGCATCATAGGGAGAGATGCTTCTGGCCAGGAAGGCGGCACAGACTCCGGTCAGGACATCACCTGATCCACCAGTAGCAAGACCCGGCGAGCCGGTGGAGTTGTAGGCCGGAGGTTTGCCAATTTGACCAACTAAAGTTCGCGACCCTTTCAGCAAAAGCGCCGCAGGATACGCGGCGGTAAACTCGCTGACGATCTCGATGCGGCTCTTACCCGAAGTAGACCATAGACGTGACATTTCGCCTGGATGTGGCGTCAAGAGCCGTGGACCTGCGCATTTTGTCAATTGCACGACGGCACTCGATAAGGCGTTCAATGCGTCTGCGTCCACAACCATCGGTCCGGCGAATTGAGTGACGACATCCAGGATTTCCTGTCGTCGCGTCAATCCAAGACCGGGACCGATACCGAGGGCGTCTAGTCGATCATCCAGCACAGACCGAAAATCTATCGTTGGTTTCACCATGATTTCCGGAATCACCTTTGTCACTGCCAGGCTGTAAATCTCTTCTGGAACATACAGTGAGATCAGACCCGCGCCGGCTCGGGCAGCAGCTTCAGAACAAAGTATCGATGCCCCAACGAAACCACGCGAGCCCGCCATAACGCCCACGCGACCATAATCGCCCTTGTGAGAGTCGAACGACCGCCGCGGGACAAGGTCCTTAAGGTTTTTCGGTCCGGAGAGGATCGCGCGTCCTGGATCTTTCGGTTCCCTAAAGGTCAGTTCCGCGAGTTCGACGACGAGAATGCGACCGACGTAATTCGTAGCGTCGTCCCGAAAGAGCGGTGTTTTCGGAAAACCGATGGTAACCGTGAAGTCCGCCACGACAGCGTCAGGGTCGACGCCTTCCTCGCCGATACCGGTTGGGAGATCGATCGCATAAACGGTCGCGTCGGAGCACCGGCGCAGCGTATTGATTTCGCGGGTCAAGGCTTTTAACGCCGCGTTGAGCTGCGGCCGGGAACCGAGGCCAAGGAGACCGTCGAGGATAACTACGGGCTTACGGCCGGGTAGATCGTAGAGTCGGTCTGAGACAAGGCGCGAATCCAGTTTTGGCAGCTTCTTTTTCGGCAGCGGCTGAAGATCGCTCTCCGAAACCAGGTGACGAGTCCAAATCTCCCAACCGGCCTTGGCGAGCAGAGACCCGACGACGATAGCGTCGCCGGCATTATTTCCTTTTCCGAGATAGGCAACACAGAGGCCAGGTTGAGGCTCCTGTTCAAGGACGGCATTGGCTATGCCCTCCCCCGCTTGATCCATCAAGATTTCCGCGTCGATCCCGTCGTCGAAGGCTGCCCGCTCGATTTGCTTCATTTCGCTGGCGGTGACGATAACCTCAGCCATAGTGACTGGTCAGGAAGCAGAATTCTCCGTTGTAAGCGAAAGCTCCAGCTTTTGGCTCTTCACTAAAACAGACCGCAAAAGCTGGAGCTTTCGCTTACAACGGAAAGCCACCATCTGATTCGGTAACTCCTGAACTCCTGCGACTTCTGAATTCTTCACTTTGCTCGTTTGTCTAAGAGAAGCTATCTGACCCGCAATAAGCGTCTGGTGCACTTAGCACGTCGGATTTGCGGGTCGCGCCCCCCGCGCAACCTGCATTCCGGACTTGTTCGCCGAACGTCACCGGACGCGCGGGAGCGCGTCCCTACCAGAGTGAACTGGCCCTACTTTTTGTCTGCCTCAACGTGCAACTCAATTTGAACGTCGTCTCCAACGACTTGAGTACCCTCGATGACTTTGTTCCAGCTGAGGCCGAAATCACTCCGCTTGAGAGCGGTTGCTGCATCCCATCCACTGACGATGGATCCCGGCTTCATGCCAGCCCCTTTGCCGAGTAATTCGACCTTCAACACTACTTCCTTGGTAACTCCGTGCATGGTCAGATTACCGGTCACAGCGGCGGTATTTTCACCGGTCCGTTTGACGGAGGTGCTTTTGAAGGTGATCTCCGGGAACTTTTTCGCATCGAAAAAATTGGGAGACCTCAGATCGTCATCCCGCATTTTAACGCCAGTGTCAACGCTGGCCACCTGGATGGTTACCTCGACGGACGACTGTTCAGGGTTGGCTTCGTCCAGTTGAATCTGGCCTGAGAAGTCGTCAAATTTTCCGGGTACTTTAGAAAACAAATGACGAACTTGAAAACCAATCGTCGAATGAGCCTTGTCGAAGACGAAGGTGTCAGCCGCGAAGGCGGAATGAGCTATCAGGAGAGCCGATAGTGGGGCCAGGAGAGTTATTTTGTTCATAAAGATGCGCCCAAATTAAAGAATATCGTAATACAGAGTCAACGCCAGATAACCATATTCCCGGCCGCATGAGAAAACCCGTTCGGCGGCGTAGCCAAACGGGTTTTCTCGGTCGGGGGGGAAACGTGTAACCCTGAATGCCCTCTAAAACCTAGACTTTGCTCTTGAAGTCTTTGCCTGGAACGAATTTGACAGTCTTTGATTTCGGAATACGGATTTGCTGGAGAGTCTTCGGATTGACGCCTTTCCGGGCCTTTCTTTCGACCACCTTGAAGGTTCCAAATCCAACTAACTGTACCATCTTATCCTTTTTCACGCCGACCTTGACTGCATTAATGACTGCTGTGACCGCCCTTTCCGCTTCCGCCTTACTCGTTTCGCTTCCGAGCTGTTTCTGGACCGCTTCGACTAACTCTACTTTGTTCATGATAAACGATGCGTTTGCCGTGGGATGTTAGGCTTGGGAACGTAGCATTCAAGCCGATTTGCGGACGAACGCTCCTAATTTTGTCGTTTTCACAACATTCGCAACTTTTTGTCAATTCATTAATCTTGTTTTATGGAATTTCACCCTGTCCTGGAGCGCTGAGGCCGGTTTCTAGGGGCAAACCGATCATTTCCGACGACGTTTACCTCGCACCCAACGCCACGATTCTCGGCAAAGTCTCGATCACGATCCAGCGTGTGGTTTCACTGCGTGATTCGAGCTGACTGGTCCTGGGTTCTCCGGGCGAGGTCGTGCGAAAGGTGACAGACGGCGAGCAGAAGGGCATCGAGGAACTTGCCGAGAAATATGTGGCCGTTGCAAAGCATTACTGCAGACTCGAATAATCGATCGTCTTCAGGCGATCAAGACTGAGGCCTAACCTGGGGACACAATCGATCAAAGCACGAGTATACGGATGCCGTGGCTGGCGCAGAACATCTTCTGTGTGCCCAAACTCTACTAAGCGACCGCGAAACATCACCGCCACTTTGTCTGCCAGGCCGCCGATAATACCGAAGTTATGCGTAATCAGAATGATCGCCATCCGGTATTTTTTCTTAAGCGCCTGGAAAAGATCGAGGATTTGTCGCTGGATAGTTACATCAAGGGCTGTCGTTGGCTCATCGGCAATCAGGATCTCGGGCTGACAACAGAGGGCCATGGCGATCATCACGCGTTGCTGCATGCCGCCGCTCAACTGGAAAGGGTAGTCTCTCAGCCTCCGAGCTGGATCCACAATTCCTACCTGATCAAGCCAGTGGATGACCTCTTTGCGCACTTTGCGGACTTCCGGCCGATGTAAACGGATCGTCTCCGCGATCTGCTCGTAGATGGAAAAAACCGGGTTCAAGCTCGTCGCCGGCTCTTGAAATATATAGGCAACCTGATTCCCGCGGACCGAGCGCAGCATGTTTTCGCTCATACCGAGGATCGAGTGACCGTCGAGCAGGATGTCACCGCTTTTGTAGAACGCCGGAGGTTCCGGTAACAATCTGGTAAGAGCCAAAGCGGTAACGCTCTTGCCGCTCCCGCTTTCGCCAACAATGGCAAGAGTCTCGCCTTCTCCCAAAGAAAAAGATATTGATTCCACTGCGGTAAAGTCACCGTCGTCCAACCTAAAACCGATCGTGAGATCTCTGACCTCCAGCATCTGACTTAATTAGGACCAAGATTTTGGTTGTAAAGGCGAGAAACTGGATCGGGCAGTTCCGAAGGGATATCTCCGTGGTTGAAAACCGCACCGCCGGAAGGTAGTAACGCTTTGTGAAACTATACACCTGCTTGCTCGTTGTCTTCGGCCTCTTGGCGCCATCACTCCGAGCCGAACAGAAAGAATTGGTCGTGGGAATGGAGATGTCATACCCGCCATTTGAGATGCTGGACTCGAGCGGCCAACCGGCGGGAGTGAGTGTGGATATGGCTCGTGCGATGGGCCAATATCTGAACCGCCCCGTTCGGTTTGAGAATATTCCATTTGACGGATTGATCCCTTCTTTGAAGACAGGTAAAATTGACGTAATCATTTCGTCGCTGACGATGACGGAGGATCGCAAGAAATCGATCGATTTCAGCGATCCCTACTTGACGATGGGGCTGGCTATCCTTGTAAACAAAAACAGCGACATCCGGTCGATCAACGACATCGACAAACCCAGTCGCAACGTCGCTGTGAAAAAGGGGACGACAGGCAATATCTATGCAATCCAGCACTTCAAAAATGCGAAGCTGCTGGTCCTCAACGAAGAGAGCGCGTGTGCTATCGAAGTGGCGCAAGGCAAGGCAGACTGTTTTATTTATGATCAGGTTTCAGTCTTCCAAACTTGGAAAAAATACCAGGACACAACTCGGGCGCTCCTTCAACCGTTTCAGCAGGAACAATGGGCGATGGGGGTTCAGAAAGGAAACGACGACCTTCGACAGCAAATAAACGGCTTCATCAAGCATTTCAAGGAAACCGGAGGCTTCGAGCAAATCGGGGTCAAGTACTTTAGTGAAAACAAAAAGGCTTTCGAAGAACTCGGGATACCATTTTATTTTTGAGTTCGTTTAGCATCATGCCGGAGAAAGCAAAGCGGATCGAGTGGCTAAAATACTTGTTGGGCGGGCTGCTGACGATTCTTGCCCTCATCGTGGCGTTTTACCAACCGATCCTCTTCGGAGTTGCGCAGGTGGTGGCTCAGCAAATCGCAAAATCTCAAGAATTTTCGTTACGGTTCAAGATTCACGGCTCCATCTTTTCAAATCTCTACATCGAGGATCTTCATCTCCAACCGCTTCCGGAGAACACAAATTTACCGCTGGAACGCGTTGATGCCGAGCGGGTCGCACTTCGTTACGATCTACTTAGCCTGTTTAAGAAAGACTTCTTGAACCTCGTTGAACTCGTAGAACTTAAAGATATCAGCATCGTGATCCGTGAGGTTCCATCGACTCAACAACAGAGTCCCGCCAGCCTGCGGATGCCTGCCATCATACCCAAGAAGGTCGATATTCGAGATTTCAATCTCATCGTCCGGGGAGAAAACGGCGATCTTGAGGTACGAAACTCTGCGTTGGCATTTCAGCAAGGCGAGGAGGGGTATCTGGCCTGCGAATCGCTTCGTATCCCTGCTATCGGCATGTGGAATCAGCTCCGCGCAGGTCTGCGGTATAATCAAGGGCAACTTGAGCTGACCGATTTTGCGTTAGAACCGATTTTCGCGGTGAATCGGCTGCAAGTCGATTTGTCCGGCTCCGAACAGGGAAGATTTCGCTTGAACCTGGACGGGAAGGCGCTGGAATCATCCGTCGCTGCGAATGTTACATACGAACAACCTGCGGATACGCCATTCGTTAACGCGAGTTTGGAACTCACTGGTCTGGAGCTCAGCCAGATTCAGAAGCTGTCGCCTATACCGATTTCCGGCTCCATTTCAAAAATCGATGTCCGACTGGAAGGTGATCTTAATCGCCCAAGGAGCTTCTCAGGCTCAATTGGCGTGGCCGCGAACGGTCTACGGTACCAAGACTACGGCATCGATACTGCCAGCGTCGCGCTACTCATCGACAAAGGGAAGGGAGAAATTCAGGAACTCTCCGTTAACGCCGGTCCAAACAAGCTTCGGGTTAGCGGTAACTTTACGCTCTCAGAGACACCGAACGAGCTTCTTAGCAGATCGTCAGCGGATATTGGCTTTGGTGCCGAGGTTCGCGGCCCCGAGCGCTACGTTCCAGATCTTAAAGCGACGACCTTGGTTACCGGAAGTGTAGGGCTGGCAAACGGAAGGGCCCAGCTGGTTTTCCAGGCTTCCGCCGGAAATATCAGCCTACCGAAATTCGCACCCGGGTTGGCCATTTCCGGGGTCAATGCGGATCTTTTTGCGGCTGCCCAGCTCCCGCTGGCCGAAGATCCCTGGAAATCCCTAGCTGCGGTCGTGGTCAGCAACGTCACAAACATTTCGTATCAGGACGCTCACATCCGCCAAGTCCAGGTGGCGGCTGACACCATGGACACCAAAACTGCAACCGCCAATTTAACGTTGCTAAGCGGAGAGAGCCGGGCCGAAGTAACAGCAAATTTCCCATTGCCGTCGTCAGGTGCATCGGTTGATCCAAGGCAAATCGCCGGTCATGTAAGGTTCAACATTGCATCCATCGCCGACTTCATCAGCCAGAATGAAATTGCGGGGAACCTGACCGCCAGCGGCGACGTTCAATTCGAGCACTTGCAGGCCAACGGAGCAGTTCGCGGAAGTGGCAAACAGCTAAAATATCGGGGAATGATCCTGCAAGCATTTGACTTGGACGCGGCCTTTAAAGGCCAGATGGCGCAAGTTCGCGATTTCCGAATTAGCTTTGATCCCGCTAACTACCTGGACCTAACGGGATCGGCTCAATTAGCCGATCCGTTCCCGTTTCGAGCAGACGGTCAGGTGAAATTCAGGGATTTGGCCGTGCTAGACGAATTCCTGGGAGATCTGGGCGTTCAGCCTGGTCTGAGCGGCGGCCTAAACATCAATTTTACCGGTACCGGCGACGTCCGTAACCCTACGGCCCAACTTCAAGTATCGGGTAGTCAGTTGCAGTACCGCGGGTTTGTTGTGCAGGGCATCGATGTGCAAGCGATCGTCGAACACGCAAACGCAGACGTGGAGAGGTGTCGGATCAGCCTGGACGCGAACAACTATGTCGACATCCGTGGGAACCTCCAATTCGCTGATCCCATTCAATACCAGGCGGGTGGACGAATTAATTTCCGAGATCTCGGCCTATTTAATGCCTTGCTGAAGAGTCTCGGGCAACCCCAAGGGTTGAGCGGTGCGCTTAACGCAAACTTCTCCGGAACCGGTAACAGCAAAGACACTGCTGCAGATCTCCAGGTCCAGGGCGAACAACTAAAGTACCGTGGACTGCTGATCCAAAGCGTTAATGCAGAGGCGACCGTCAGGAATTCGAAGGCAGATATCCAGATCTGCCGAGTGACACTCGACGCAAATAATCGCGTAGAATTAACAGGAACGGCTCAACTCGCCGATCCGTATCCCTACGTACTCAATGGCACAATCGGATTAACCGATCTCGGCGTCTTCAACGATCTCCTCAAGAATCTTGGGCAACCGACCGGGTTGAGCGGCATTCTCAAGGGTACATTCTCAACAAAGGGCGACGCAAAACACCCTGAAGCCCATATTCAACTTTCCGGGGATCAATTAAAGTACCTGGGCCTTTTAATTCCGAACATTGGCATTGAAGCGGCGGTCGAAGGAGGAAGAGCCGACCTCAAGACTTGCCGAGTCACGATTAATGAGAACGACTTCATTGATGTGACCGGAGACGTTGGCCTCGTCGCACCTTATCCATACGACGCGAGCGGCGCAATCACACTGCGAGATCTCGGAGTCTTTAACGAACTGCTCAAGAATGTTGGCCAGCCTGGGGACCTGAGCGGCAATTTGAGGCTGAACTTCTCCGGGGAAGGTGACACGAAGAACCCTACAGCACACGTCCAGTTCCTGGGTGAAGGGCTTAAGTATCGCGGCTTGTTGGTCCAGAATGTCGACATTGAGTCAAAACTTCAAAACTCGCTGGCGACGATCGAAAAGGGCCGATTGAGTTTGGATCCAGACAACTACATCGACGTCACCGGAAACGCGCAGATCGCTGAACCGAATTCGTATGAGGCTCACGGTACGATTGCGCTGAAAAACCTTGGCGTTTTCAACGACTTGCTTCGGAGCCTCGGACAACCAGGCGACCTTGCCGGGGCACTCCAAGTGGACCTTTCCGGAAAGGGTACCGTTAAGAATCCAACGGCCGAATTCCGTATCGCGGGCAGCCAGCTGAAATACCGCGGCTTTCCAGTTCAAAGCATAGATTTACAGTCGACAGTTCAGAATCGCCTGGCGAACATTCAGAGTTGCCGAATCAACTTGGATGCTAACAACTATATTGATCTCATTGGAGAAGCGGGGTTGACGGATCCCTACGCTTACAAAACGTACGGCGCCATTGAACTGAGGAACCTTGCGATGTTCGACGAATTGCTCAAGAGCATCGGACAATCTGCCGCATTGAGCGGAAATGTTCATGTAGACTGGTCCGGCACCGGGAACGTCAGGGGTGGCATTCCTGATGCCCAACTTCACGTCCTGGCAAGCCAGGTCAAATATCGTGGACTCGTGATCCAGAGCGTTGATATCGACGGAAATCTCTTGAACCGAAAGCTGGATCTACCGAGTTGCAAAGTCGTCTTCAACCAAGACAACTTCGTTGATGCCAAAGGGGATGCGCTCCTGGACGAACCTTACAATTACGACGCGGACGCGACCATCAAATTTCAGGATCTTGGGTTTCTCAATGACCTATCTAAATCCTTCGGTCAGGATCTTGGTCTTGGTGGAAAACTGAGTGCCCAATGGACTGGTAAAGGGCCGCTGAAAGATCAAACCGGAAATATCGAACTGCATGGGGACCAAATCCGAACCAAGGTGGCCCAACGAATTCAATTCGACGTGGCTGCAAATTACCAAGGAATGAACGCCGAAGTTCCTCGGCTGCAGATCTCTTCGCCGTTCGCGGATCTGGATGCGTCCATGCGGTTCAGCCCTCGCCTCTTGGAGATTCCCGCTCTGAATATCCGCAAAAGCGGAAACACGATAACGGGAAGTATTAAAATACCGCTAGACCTACAGCCTGGAAAAAAAGTCCCGCTCGATCTCGATCAACCGGTCGACATTAAGATCCAGGCTGACAAAATTGCCCTAAGTTCGTTTCAGCCTGGTAAGCCACAGCTCACTGGCACGATCGCATTCCAGCTTCAGGCATCGCAAACCTTACGAGATCCATTGCTGCAATTTACGGCCAGCGCACGCGATGTCCGGACGACCGCCGTGTCGAACCTGTCAGCGGCGAAGGGCGATCTCTCCGTTCGCGTCGCGGATAAAGTGCTGACCGTTGATGGAAACATCCAACAGCAGGATGTCCACCCGCTTTTATTGACGGGTCGGGTCCCGCTTGACGTAGGCCAAATCATCGAGACCGGCCACCTGCCGGATGACACGCCTCTACAATTCTCCCTAAAATGGCCGGACAACAATTTGGCGTTCATCCGGAAGATCATCCCGGATGTCAAGGTGGTCGAAGGAACGACTAGCGTTGATGTAGGGATTAATGGGACAATCAAACGGCCGGACCTATCCGGAAGTATCCGGGCCAGTCTTTCGAGATTCCAAGCCAAGACCGACACGGTTCCGCCGATTGCTGACTTCTCTACAACAATAACGTTCCGGCGCGATCACGTGCAATTCGATCAACTCAAAGGCTTGGCGGGCGGAGGAGTTTTTGGGGTTAACGGCGCGATCGACCTGACGGATGGTACTAACCCGAAGTTTGACATTGGCGTAACCGGCAACCAGGTTCTGCTGACCCGCAGCGACGGTATAATTGTCCGAGCGAACTTTGGCCTGGCTATCCGGGGGCCATTATCATCCGGGGAAGTAAGTGGAACGGTCGGAATCACCGATAGCCGATTCTTCAAGGATATTGACATTCTGCCGCTAAACCTTCCCGGACGTCCCCCGCCGCAACCGCCGGCGGGCGCTATGCCAAAGATCGCCGTGGACACTCCTCCTTTCAACGACTGGAAGTTCAACATATCGATTCGGACCGATGACGCATTTCTGATCCAGAGCAATCTGGCCCGGGGAAGGGTTACAATTAATCTGCAGGTAGGCGGCACTGGCGCAGCGCCCAGTGTGACGGGTTTTGTTCAAGTTGACCGCCTTGTGGCGTCGCTGCCTTTTAGTAAAATGGAGATCGATGACGGAAGGATAGACTTCGCGCAGGGTGGAAACATCCTCGATCCCAGCCTAAGCATTCTAGGTCGATCGACGGTGAGCGATTACGATGTCCGGATGCGCATTTTTGGTCATGTATCTAGTCCCACGGTATTGCTCGATAGCTCGCCGCCGCTGGCCCAGGGAGACATTCTTGTTCTACTGGCCACCGGCTCAACCACCTCCCAATTTGCGCAGAACCCATCGTTGCTTGCAGGCCGCGCGACCTTCATTGTGCTCGAACAGCTTTACAAAAAGCTCTTTCCCGGCACAAATCGGGCTGCTGGAGAAAAACAACCCTTCATCGATCGCTTTTCGGTAAATGTCGGCCCTGGGACCAGAGCGGGCGAACAGGACATCGTGAGTACTTTTAAGCTGACTAAGAATTGGCAAATTATCGGAGTCTTCGGCACCGGCAGCTACCAGGGTCGTCTGAAGTATTTAGTTCGATTCCGATGAGATGCGTAGCAATTGCTATCACCCTGCTGTTCATGAGCCAGCAGGAAATCTCGCTTCTCGGGCAGGGCGAAAACCCCCAAAAGTCCGCCGAACCAGAACCGATCAACAACAACGCGCCTCCTCCGCAGACGGCGTCACGAGTACGATTTGTCGGCAATACGAAGTTCAGTGACAAGGAGCTTAGCGCTGCGCTTGCAGATCCTCTCGCAGCGATTCAGCAGCGGGGCCTTAGCCTGCCTTTGGCAGATGATACGGCCTACTATCTTGGGGTCTTTTATCGGCGCCGTGGCTACGCAGCGGTCGATGTCAAATACAGGATTCAGGGGCCCTATCTGGAATTGGATATTTCCGAAGGCCCTTACTACAAACTGGGTGAAATCTACTTCGAAGGCAATAAGACTTTTAAACCGGCGGCCTTGAAGGATTACATGATTGGCACCACGCGTGCCCGTTTTTCGCAGTTTCAAAAACAGCTTCCGTTCGTTGAAGCTGATTTAGTGACAGGAACAACTTTGTTACAAAGCTTCTATGTTTCGCAAGGTTTCCCGCAGGTCCAAATTGTCAAGCTGGCGACGATCCCGGATAACAAAAGCGGAGCCGTTAACGCGATCGTCACCATCAATGAAGGACCACGCTTTTATTTCGGACCGATCTCATTTTCCGGAAACTTCGGAATCGCTCCGACTGAGTTTTCTGCAAAAATCAAATCTTTAACCAAGCCGCCAAAGCCGTACTCCGATGCGGAGCTCCAAAATTTGCAGAGAGATCTGACGTTCGGCTTCAAGAAAAAAGGGTATTACTCAGCTTCGGTGAGCGCGACCCCTAATTTTCGAGGAGCGCATGGCGGACTGGTCCCTATAACCGTTGATGCCGTGCCTGGTCCTGTCTACCGATTTGGCGCGTTTGTGGAGAATCAGGGACCGAATGCACGAGTTCGACCCGAGTTTTTACCGAGACGTTTCGAGCAGCTTCGCGGCGTAACTTACGATCCGGACAAGCTAAAAGATTTATACAGCAAACTATACCTGACGGGCCTGTACGATTCTCTTGATATCCAGGAAGTCCCGCAGACAGACGACACGATCACACTCGTTGCTACTCCAGAAGAAGCCAAGGCGAAAGAATTGGGATTCTACGTGGGTTACGACACGTTCGATGGGATTCTTCTAGGAACTAACTACACCAATCGGAATGTTGATGGGCTCGGGCGCATATTTTCATTCTTCGTGGATTATACGGGTCGCGGTCCCGATGGCGAAATTTCTTACGAAAACCCGTGGTTTCTTGAACGGGATATTGATTTCCGCACTGCTCTCGGTCTTTCGTTTAAAAGCCTGATCGGATACTCGATTCAGAAGTACTACGGACGCATCGCATTCACTAAGACCTTCAGGAAAGGAATTGAGACTGCCGTCTTTTTCGAAGCGAAGGAAGGGAATGTTAGCTCTATTGTTATTCACCCGGAGTCCCTGGCGGGTCCAACCAGTTACCAACTGATCACTTTGGGACTCACGCAGGTTTTCGATTTCCGGGACAGCCCAACGAACCCTCGCAAGGGTTGGGTGCTCGACGGCTCCGCATCCTTTTCCGAGAGCGTCGATGGGAGTGCAAGCTTCGCCCGCTTTACCGGCCGATATTCGACCTACTTCAGCTTCGGGAAAACTCTACTCGCACTCGGCGCCAGACTGGGCTATATCGACTCTGTCCAAGGAACAGCTGGAGTTCCCATCGACGAGAGGTTTTTCAACGGTGGGTCGACGACGGTTCGAAGCTTCTATGAGACTGACCTGAGCCCTAAAGACACCGAGAACCATCCGATCGGCGGACTTGCCCGGTCAATCTTTAATGTGGAATATGATGTCCCTATATATGGGGACCTCGTCGGCGCAGCTTTCGTCGACGCAGGCGGCACCGGAAATACGCCGTTCGATAATTTTGCCACCGGTATCGGCGGCGGCGTCCGCTACAATCTCCCGATCGGACCGGTGCGAGTGGATTATGGTGTGAATCCCGCACCTCGAAAAAACCAGAGCGTTAGCGTTTTATCCCTGAGTTTCGGTTTCGCTTTCTAAGCGCAAAACGGAAGTCACAGAAGGATAGAAGAGGATTTGAACAGAAGGAAGCAAAGGAAACGAAGTAGGGCACGGAGTTTTGAGCTGAGCGTCGACAGCGGCTTCTGCAACGTCTGAACTCCGGGCTTCTGGGATGCTTTAACCTCAGCTCCGAAGTTTGGATCCTCGTCGTCGTCCTCGATCAGTCGGCGTTCTCTGCGGCAAAGAGAGCCCGATTTTTCCGCAATTTCGGAGTTTAGGCTTCAATCGTCACTTCAAAGGGCAAGCGCTTCAAACGTCACGCGCGCTAACGAGAATTTGTCGAATGACCGAGGACGGTCCAGAAAGCCCAATCCTGATCCCTCTTCGTTTCCTTTGCTTCCTTCTGTTCAAATTCTCTTTGTTTGCCTAGCCGAATCGACCGGAGATATAGTCCTCAGTCTGTTTATTTGAGGGGTTACTGAAGATTTTCTCCGTTCGATCAAACTCGATCAATTTTCCGAGATAAAAGAAAGCCGCCATATCGGAGCAGCGCGTTGCCTGCTGCATATTGTGGGTTACGATGACGATCGTATACTGTTCTTTGAGGGCATCAATCAGCTCTTCCACTTTTGCCGTAGCGATTGGATCGAGTGCAGAACAAGGTTCGTCCATCAGGATGATCTCTGGCGCAACGGCAATCGCACGCGCGATGCAGAGACGCTGCTGCTGGCCACCGGAAAGACCGAGGGCGCTTTCGTGCAACCGCTTCTCAACCTCGTCCCAAAGTGCCGCCCCTTTCAGGCTCGATTCTACCGTGCCGTCAATCACGGTCTTATCGCGGATACCGCCAATCCGGAGACCGTAGGCAATATTCTCGTAAATCGATTTTGGGAATGGATTGGATTTCTGGAATACCATGCCGACCCTTTTCCGCAACTCGATCACATCGACGTGTGGCGCGTTGATGTTGACTCCCTCGATGTTGATTGCCCCGGCAGTAACGCGGGCATGGTCCACTAGATCGTTCATCCGGTTGAAGCACCGCAGCAGCGTCGACTTGCCGCAACCGGACGGACCGATGAACGCCGTTACCTTCTTTTCCGGAATCTTCAGACTGATTCCGTGCAGTGCTTTAGCTTTGCCGTAATGAAAATCGACCTTATCTACGTCGATCATCGTCCGCGTCACAGCGGAAGTTGGCATGTTTAGGTCTGGTGCGACAATTTCGGAGGAGATGGTCGTCGTCTCGTGAACCGTCTCCAGCTTTGTGTCAGTCGATCTCGCTCGTTCCATAATTAGGGATCGGTTTGGCCCGATAGAATCACACCATGTCCCTTAGAGAGCAAGTGATCCTTAGCAGGCCGTTACACCCAGAAAAAAAGCCCGATGACTTTCGGCCGTCGGGCTTTCAATTCTGCAGCACGGAGGATAGTTCAGAACTTCATGAGAAGGTTCGCCTGAAGAATCATGTCATGGCGATCCCGCGCGATCGGGTATTGCTGGTTGGAGGCCACGCCTGGAACGTTCCCCGTCGCATAACCGCCGTAGAGATTTTTAGTAAGCGCGTCGGAGTAGTAGAATGTTAAGATTCCAGTCAGGAAATCGGTGAAGTTGTAGGCGAGATTGAACTCCCAGCCCTCGACGTTGAGGTTACTCAAAGCGAAGTTTGAGCTGTTGAGGTTCGGATCGATAGAACTGATCCCAACTTGGCGATAATCGGCTGATACGGAAAAATCGCCTGCTTTCTTGTTTTCCCCGAATTTCAGACCCACTAACCAGGCTGCATTATCCGAAAAACTGGGCTGGACGCGATGGTTGAAGCTCGGCGTAGCCGACCTGCCAACGTAGAAGTAGTGCGAAAACAATGGACCGTAGTCTCTGTTGAAACGATCGTCCCCAGTCCAGTTGTAAGCAAAATCCCAGTAAAGGCTCAGCGGCTTGCCACAAATCTTATAGGTGATGTCGCCCGGCGCGAGAATAATGTTCAGATCGCGCTGAGTGACTGGAAAACCTTGACTGTTGGCGAGAGTGTCGCCAGCGCCTCCGGTACTTTGGTCGAACGTCAGACCCTGCGTCGAGACGGGCGGTACGATGGCTCCGTGCGCGCCAGGCGTCCCACCGGACGAGGCGTTGTTAAAGTTCAACAAACCTGGAGCAACCGTAATGGTAAGTTTGTCTCCAATGTGAAGCTTGGCAAGGAGCTGTTCCTGGAACTGGTAAGCGTCCCATTTCAACTGTGTGCTGCCCGAATCCGCGTTGTTATTTTGGAAAACGAACTGGCCGGCAATCAAGCTCAACTCCAGGGAATTGCCCGGCGATGGCGGGGCCGGCGGTGGGGCTTTGCCTTCTTTTCCATCAGCGACGGGCTCACCGAAGGTCATGTTAAAGAACTTGTGGAAGTCGATGCGTTCGACGAGGCCCTGAGGATCAAGATCCGGGTCGTAGATCAAATCGGTGGTGTAAAAGGGATTTGCCTGTTTACCCCCGATAAATGTAAGACCAGGGGTCGGAGCCCAACCCATGAACGCGCGGCTGATGTAGACACCGTAATTATCATATCCGCCCGTATAGGTCGCGTTTTTCGTGTCAGACGAACGGTTATCACTCGTAGAGAGCATCACACCTCCGAAGAAATTGCCGGCAAGCTTGAAGTCGGCACTCAGGCGCAATCGGAAACGCCACCGGTCACGGTTAATGTGACGATCCTGGGGCCCCAACAACGGATTTGTCAGGATCATCGGCGTCCGTTGATCCGCCTGGTTGCGGAGTCGTAAATCACCGCTGAGCTTCAATTCTTGCACCCAATCGCCGATCTGGATCTTGGCGGCTGAAGTGGTGACCGCTTCTTTGGCAGTCTCGGCGCTGATTTCTTCGGCCTCCTTCTCGGTAAGGACACCTTTTCGCACAAGAGCGTCAAGCAACGCTTGATCACCTTTCGATTGCGCGTGCGCAGTCATATTTGTTGACGCCAACGAAACAGCAAGCGCCAACATTGGTAGTGCACGTTTGATCATATTTCTACTCCCTGATTTTCTAAGGTTAAGGACTATCTCTAGCAGGCGGGAAGCAGCGTTCGCAACACACGGAGCGAACACTAACGGAGGCAAGATGACCAGCTCAATGTTACGGCCAGATTACGTTGCAGTGACAATATTGAAACAAATCGTTCGCAACCCCTTAATCGCTGTCCGGCGGCACAAGCCGGTAACCAAATCCGCGAACGGTCTCGATGCAACGCCCATGCGAACCCAATTTGTCCCGCAATCTGCGCATATGGGTGTCAACGGTCCGCGTATCGATCACGGAGTCGTACCCCCATACATCGCTCAGAAGACGGTCTCGGGCCTGTACTCTGCCTTGCCTTTCCATCAGAATGGTCAGCAGCTTAAACTCGGTCGCTGTGCAGTCGATCACTCGATCAGCGGCCTTAACCTCGTGACGAGACCGGTCGAGCACGAGCTCCCCCGCGCGAAGCAGCTCCGGTTCTTCGTTCTGAGACCTGCGCCGGAGAACCGCGCGAATCCTCAGCACGAACTCGCGCGGACTAAACGGCTTGACCACGTAATCATCTGCTCCGAGTTCAAATCCGAGCACCCGATCGATCTCCTCGGTCTTGGCCGAAAGCATGATGATCGGTATCTTGTTTGTCCTGGGATCAGATTTGATCATCCGGCAGAGATCCAGACCGGAAACCTCAGGCAACATCAGGTCGAGCACCACTAGCGTCGGAGGTTGACTTTTGATCAGGTTGAGCGCTGCTCGTCCATTGTTAACGGTTTCGACGGAAAACCCTGCGCCTCTCAAATGATGCGCCACAAGGTCCGCTACATCTACTTCGTCCTCGACGATCAAGATTTTTTCGGGCATCACAATTTAAGGCAGTGATGTTACAATTACGTGACTTTTTGACGCAAGTATGAAACCGCTATATCATCGATCCCTAAAATTGTGCGCTTCGGCCGGCTTGGCTCAAAGAAGGCTCGGGAAGAAATATCGCAGGGCCTCGTCCACCCCAAGACCGCTATCTTGACCGGCAACAAAGCCTCCTTGATTCCGCACCGTTTCTTTCACGTCCTCAATAGCATTCGAGGGACAGGCCAAAAAACGGGCGAACGCTAGATTCAGCATCGGTAAATCGTTGAAATTGTCTCCGGCAGCGAAAGTCTCGTCACTGGAGATATCCGTCAGTCGCTGCAGCTCGGCCAACGCAGTACCTTTGTGGTAGGCTACATGGCAAAACCGGAGGTAAATCGAGTTCCGTTGATAGGCGAATTCCGGAAAACCGACGCATTTAGCCGCGATGAACCGGCAGATTTCATCCATTTCCAAATTTGTTTTTGAAATAACGCCGCAAAGCCGGTTCTCCTCGTAGTAGAGTCGTCCCCCCGTTTTAGATTCAACATATTCTTCGATCTCTCGGAGCAGGCCCTCGACTTCCGCGTAAAGAGTGTCGTGCTCCTCGTGGCACTGCGAGTTCCATTCTCCAAAATCTTCCCAAGTTGACCCGTTCCAACGGAAAACCTCTCGTTCAATGGTCAATGCAAAATCGGGCCGGACCGGAAATCCCGTGTACTCCAGCCCTTCCTCCACGTGACGGATTGTCCTTCCGGTGTTGATGGCGATTAACACGCCGTTGCGCCGAAGTTGGTTCAAGGTTCGAACGAGCATTTTTGGATATGGAGGCGGTGCCCAATCTCGGACCAGTGTCCCATCGAAATCCATACTTAACAGGCGAACTTGACTCATACAACACCCCGCAGCTACCCCGGCCGCAGACCGGAAATAGCATCAAAAATCCCATTGATTATCGAATATGCGATCAGTCCGACCATCCCGGCCATAATGAGGATTACCACCGGCTGGATCAAGGAAGTCAAACGCTGGATACTGATATTCAGTTCTTTGTCGTAACGCCGTCCGATCCTCTCAAGGGCCTGAGCTAGGTCACCCGTCTGCTCTCCGACCGCAATCATATCAATAAACAGCGGGGGAAACTCTCCGACCCGTTGAAGCGCGCGGGAAAGCGATCCGCCTTCGCCGACCATTTCGACGACTTGTTCCGTCAAACGGCGAAGATGCACATTCCCGGTCGCGCTGGTCATGAGCCGAAGGCTATTCAAAAGCGGAATTCCGTTCGCGATCAGATTCGCCATCGTTTGCGAGAATTGTGCATAATAACGTCTGCGCAAAACCGAACCGAACAGTGGAAGCCGCAGCTGAGTGGTATGCCACCAGGTTCGGCCAAGCGGCATGCGGATAAATTGAAGAAAACCAAAGACCACGGCGGCGGCGGCGGCGATGATGGCCCACCAATAATGGGAGAAAAAGTCACTCGTCTGGACCAGCAACTTCGTCAGAAGCGGCAAGTCCTTTCCTGTCTTCTGGAACAAGCTCGTGAGCTGTGGGACAAGGTAGGTCATGAACAGAAAGATCAACCCGATCCCTAGAAAAAAAATCATCGCCGGATAAATCAGCGCGCTCACTACTTTTTTCCGCAGATCGTCCATTGCGACCAGAAACGTCGCCTGGCGTCGCAGAAGCTGAGGTAATGATCCGCTCAGCTCACCTGCAGAGACGAGATTGCAAAAGAGATCGCCGAACGAAGGAGAAACCAACCTGAGCGCACTCGAGAGGCTGCTTCCTTCCCGGACTTGTTGGCGAAGTGCGGAAGCTACGGACTTGATACCGGAGAGTTCCTTCCGTCCTTCCATCACCCGGAGAGCCGGCTCCAACTGCAGACCGGCATCGAGCAAGTCGCTCATCTCCTCAGTAAACAGAATGATTTGACCTCCGGACAACCGGATGTTTCGTGTCGGGAGGGCGCCACTCATCTCAGGAGCTCGTGCTCCGTTCGTTTCAACACCCTCTTGCTGCACCAGAGAGATGGGTTGGAGGGATTCGCGATCGAGTTTGCGGAAAGCCTCTGTACGGCTCTGGGCTTCAACTTGCCCGGAGACACGACCCCCATCTCGACGAACGGCGTGGTAGGAAAACAGAGCCATAAAACTCACTCGTCCACCATCTCGAGGTCCGCGGCTGTCACGCGCACCACTTCTTCAAGTGTCGTATATCCGGCGATCACCTTGCTCCAACCGTAATGACGCAAGGGAATCATTCCCTCATCAATCGCCGTAGCGCGCAGAACGGACTCCGGACGGCCCTGGGTGATCATATCCTGG
>Ga0210409_10002100_pt1 | contig 24298 bp, 17 predicted proteins | sample IncBWH17MmetaG_FD_161649 | JGI IMG/M metagenome (GOLD analysis project Ga0210409, IMG submission 161649) | Forest soil microbial communities from Barre Woods Harvard Forest LTER site, Petersham, Massachusetts, United States - Inc-BW-H-17-M | ecosystem: Environmental > Terrestrial > Soil >...
GAGGTCGAAGGGCTTGGCCAGGTAGTCGTAGGCGCCCTCCTGCATCGCCTGGACCGCGGTCTCCATCGTGCCGTGGGCGGTCATGATGACCACCTGCGCGTCGGGCCGCTTGTCGCGCACCTGCTTGAGGAGGGAGAGGCCGTCGATGCCGGGCATGCGCACGTCGAGCAGGATGAGATCGAAGGGAGAGGCCTCGACCTCCTTGAGGGCCGCGGTACCGTCCTTGACCGCGGTCACCTGGTATCCCGCGCCGCGGAACCCCTTCTCGAGGACCCAGCGCAGGCTGTCCTCGTCGTCCGCGATCAGGATCTGTCCGGCGATTGTCATCGTCATAGCGGTCGGCGCGGGAAGATTCCGCGCGGGCGTCGTGGCCTCTTCGCGCAAGCGCTCATCGGGTGCGCCTGAATCATCGGGCGATGGGCAGGAAGCATGAGACGGTGGTGCCCTTGCCGAGCTCGCTCGCGATCTGGATGGCCCCGCGGTGCTCGTCGACGATGCGGTGGCAGAGGGCCAGGCCGAGCCCCAGCCCCTTGTCCTTGGTGGTGAAGAACGGAGTGAAGAGCCGGGCGCGGATCGCCTCGGAGATGCCCTGGCCGTCGTCCATCACCTGGATCTCGGCCATGCTGCGCTGGCCGTGACCCAGATCCACCTTGGCGAAGAGCGGGTTCATGCTGAGCCGGGTGACGAGGGTGAGACGCCCGCCCCGATCCATCGCATCCACCGCGTTGCGCACCAGGTTGTGGAAGACCTGCAGGATCCGATCCTCGTCGGCCAGGATGGGCGGCAGGCTCGGGTCGTAGCGCCGGACGATCTGCACGCCGCGCTCGCTCGCCATCTCCTCCGCGAGAAGGGCCACCCGCTCCAGCAGCTGGTGGACGTTGAGCGGGACCGGGCGCAGCGTCACCGGGCGCCCGATGTCGAGCAGCATCTCGATGATGCGGTTGACCCGGTCCACTTCCTTCAGCAGCACGTCGGTGTACTCGCCGAGGCGCGGGTCGTCGCCCAGCTCGCGCCGCATGAGCTGGACCGCGCCGCGAATGGCCCCGAGCGGGTTGCGGATCTCGTGGGCCAGGCCCATCGCGATCTGGCCGGCGGCGGCGAGGGTCTCGCCGCGGCGCACCTCCGACTCGAGCTGGTGCAGGCGGGTCATGTCGCGGATCACCGCCACCGCGGCCTCGACGTCGCCGCTCCGCGCGAGGGGGGCGGTGACGATGCTCACGTGCACCGGCCGGCCGTCGCCGCTCTCGATCACCGCCTCGGACTCCGACCGGCTCTCGCCGGTGGCGAGCGTGTCGCCCAGGTGGCGCACCAGCGAGGTGTCGGGCGGGAAGATCTCCTTCAGCGCTCGGCCGAGGGTCCGCCGGGCGGAGCGGCCCAGGAGGGCCTCGGCGGCGGGGTTCCAGAGCATCACCCGCAGGCCGTCGTCGACCCCGACCACCGCGTCGGGGAGGCCGGCCAGCAGGCTCTCGTCGTCGAGGCGCGCCACGGAAGCCTCAGACCGCCGCGGCGCTCATGCCAGCGCCAGGTCGGGGACCGCGTTGAGGTTGAGCGGGGCGCGCTCGCCCGCCTCGAGACGGTCGTGGCCGGCCGCCGCGATCATGGCCGCGTTGTCGGTGCAGAGGCGGCGCGAGGGCACGTGGAGGACCCACCCGCGCTCGCGGCACTCGGCCTCCAGGCCCTCGCGCAGCGCGGTGTTGGCGGCCACCCCGCCGGTCAGCACGATGCGCCGCACGCCCAGGCGGAGGGCCGCCTTCGCGGTCTTGCGCACCAGCATCTTGACCGCGGTGGCCTGGAAGGAGGCGGCCACGTCGGCCACCTGACCCGGCGTGAGCGATCCGGCGCGCCGCACGTAGAGCGACACCGCGGTCTTGATGCCGCTGAACGAGAAGTCGGGCGCCCCGTCGCTCATGTTGGCGGTCGGGAACGCGATGGCGCGCGGATCGCCGGTGCGCGCGATGCGCTCGACCGCGGGGCCGCCCGGAAAGCCCAGGCCGAGCAGCTTGGCCACCTTGTCGAAGGCCTCGCCCGCCGCGTCGTCGCGCGTCTGGCCGATGCACTCGTAGCGGCGCGGCTCGCGCGCCAGGTAGAGCGCGGTGTGGCCCCCCGAGACCACCAGGGCGAGGAACGGGTGGGTGGGCGGCTCCCCTTCCAGGAAGGCGGCGTAGATGTGGCCCTCGAGGTGGTTGACGCCCACCAGCGGCCGGCGGCGGGCATAGGCGATCGCCTTCGCGGCCGAGCAGCCGATGAGGAGGGAGCCGACGAGCCCGGGGCCGTAGGTCACCGCGACGCCGTCGACGTCGGGGAGCCCGACCCCGGCGGTCTCGAGCGCGCGCCGCAGCACCGGCATCAGCACCTCCAGATGCCGCCGCGAGGCCAGCTCGGGCACCACGCCGCCGTAGGGCGCGTGCACGTCGTCCTGCGAGGCGACCACGCTCGAGAGCACCTTGCGGCCGCCGTCCACCACCGCGGCGGCGGTCTCATCACACGAGGTCTCGATGCCGAGGACGATCATGGGCGAATGCTTAGCGCGCGAGGGTCGACACGGGGACGAGCCGCAGCCCGCGCGCTTCCCACCGCGGCACGTACTCCTTCAGGAGCCGCACGGTGAGCGGATGGCCGTGGGCCACCACGATGACCTCGCCCCGCCGCTCCGCCCATCCCGCCACCTCGTCCCATCGTAGCCGGTCTCCCGCTTCCCCGCGGGCGTGATCCACCAGGATCTGCCGGCGGGCCGCCCGCACGCCCGCGCTGCGCGCCTCGTCGAAGGCCAGCGACTGGCTCGACGTGTAGGCGTCCACCAGGAACAGCCGGCGCGCCGCCAGCACCTCCAGCATCGCCCGCATCCGGCTCCGGTCCTCGGTGAGCCGCGAGCCCATCCGGTTCATCACCCCGACCGCGGCCGCCACCGTCTCGAGCTGGGTCCCCACCGCCTTCTGGATCTCCCCCGGCGCCATCGTCGCGGTCAGCATGCCGGGCCCCGGATCGAGCTCCGGGTAGCGGTACGGCTCCATCGGCACGTCCAGCAGCACCTCCATCCCCGACCGGAACGCGTCCCGCGCGATCGACGCGGAGAGCGGCAGGGCGGGCAGCACCGCCACCGTCAGCGGCCGCCGGATCTCACGCAGCACGTCGAACACGTCCCGCCGGCCGCCCAGGTCGTCGACGATGACGGCGACCCGGGGGGCGCCCGATGGCGGCGGGGTCGGCGCCGCCGCCTCGAGCGCCGCGTCAGGCCGGGGAAGCGGGGGCGGCGCCGGCGCGACCATCTGAGGACGCGGCGAGCCGAGGAGCCCGCGCCCGAACAGGCTCGCCTCGCCACGCCGCGCCTGCCACTGATCGAGGCCCACGACCGCGATCAGGAGCAAGACGATGAGGCCGGCGAGAGCCTGCCACACCCTCGCCGGCACTCGTGGGCTCCCGTGCGCCTAGCGGGCTTGCGCCTGCGGATTCCCCGTCGGCCGGCTCTTGTCCAGGATCTTCATGGCCTTGAGCAGGTCGAGCGCGCGCTGCAGCTGCGGGTCGCGCTTGAGCTGCTCCTGCGGGGTCTCGGCCGCGGGCGGCGGGGTGGGCGCCGCGGCGCCTTCCCCGCTGACCGCCGCCGTCGTCTTCGGCCCCTCGACCAAGATGTCCGGGGTGATGCCCTTGCCGTGGATCGACCGGCCCTTCGGGGTGAAGTACTTCGCCGTGGTCAGCCGCAGCCCGGATCCGTCGGAGAGGGGAATGATGGTCTGCACCGAGCCCTTGCCGAAGCTCTGAGTGCCGAGGACCACCGCGCGACCCCAATCCTGAAGCGCGCCGGCCACGATCTCGGAGGCAGAGGCGCTGCCCTGGTTGACCAGCACCACCACCGGGAAATCGGTGAACGCGTGCTTGGCGTTCGAGGAGAAACGCATGTTCTGGTTGCGCACCCGGCCCTCGGTGTAGACGACCAGCTTGCCAGGCTCGAGGAACTTCTCGGTCACCTCGACCGCGGAGGTGAGCAGGCCGCCCGGGTTATTGCGCAGGTCGAGCACGAGGCCCTGGATCTTGCCTTCCTTGGAGTACTTCTCGAGCGCGGTCTCCAGGTCGTTGGAGGTCTGCTCCTGGAACTGGCGCAGGCGGATGTACTCGATGCCGGGCTCGAGCTGGTTGTTCTTCACCGACTGCACGCGGATCTGCTCGCGGGTGATCAGGAAGTCCTTCGGCTCGGTCCAGCCCTCGCGCACGATGGTGACCGTGATCTTGCTGCCCGGCTTCCCGCGCATGCGCTTGACCGCATCGGCCAGCTGCATGTCCTTGGTGGAGAGGCCCTCGATCTTCAGAATGCGGTCGCCGGGCTGGATGCCGGCGCGATAGGCGGGCGTGCCCTCGATGGGCGCGACCACCGTCAGCACGTCGTCGCGCAGCGTGATCTCGATGCCGAGCCCGCCGAAGGACCCGCTCGTCTCGACCTGCATCTCCCGGTACATGTCGGGATCGAGGAACGACGAATGGGGGTCCAGCCCTCGAAGAGTCCCCTTGATCGCGTTGTAGATGAGGTCCTTGGGCGGGACCTCGTCCACGTACTGGCTCTGGACGATCGAGAGCACCTCGGTGAAGAGCCGCAGGTTCTCGTAGGTGGCCGCCGTGTCGTTGCCCTTGCTCGCCACCCCGCCGCCGAGGGACAGGGTGAGGATGAGCAGGAGCGAGGAGATCAGGACCACCTTCTTCATGTGCCGGATGGGCCGCATCGTGTACGCCTCCGTTGAACTATCCTTTTGGACGCAGCCACTGGGCCGGGTCCTGGGGCTTGCCCTCGTGCCGCACCTCGAAATAGAGGCGCGGCCCTTGCAGCGAGCCGGTATCTCCGACGGTGCCGATGATCTGTCCCTGCTTGACCTCGTCGCCCTCCGTGACCCGGATGTCGGCCGCGTGAGCGTACACCGTGTAGTACTCCCCGCCGTGATCCACGATGATCAGGTTCCCGTACCCCCGGAACCATCCCGTGTACACCACGTGGCCGGGGAACACCGCCGCGATATTCGAGCCCTCGACGGCCTCGATGTCGATACCGTTCCGGAACGTCTTCGTGCCGAACCGCGGATTGACCTGCGGCCCGTACTCGGCGACCACCCGCCCGTCCGCCGGCCAGGACAACCGCCCGCGCAGCGCCGCGAACCCGTTGCCCGACGGCGTGTCACCGGGCGACGGCCGGGCCGGCCGGCTGGGAGGCGGCACCTTCGCCACCGCCCGTCGCTGCTTTTCCTGCAGGTCACGAATGAACGCTTCGAGCCGCCGGGTCGCCTCCGAGAGCTCGCCCACCATCCGATCGTGGTAGGCGCGCTCGTCCTGCACCTTCGACAGGAGCGCCCGGCGCTTCGCCGCTTCCTGGTCGAACTCGAGCCGCTCCTGCTCCGCCTCGGTCCGGAGCGACGCCAGCTCCTTGCCCCGCGCCTCGACCCGGCTCTTCCGATCGGCCAAAACCTCGGACGTCACACGATACTCTCGAATCAGACGTGCGTCCACCGTGGCCAGGGTGGTGAGGTGACGCAGCTGGACCGCCTGGTTCACCGGGTCATCACCGGAGAGCACGATGGGCAGGACGCCGCCCTGGGCCTGGAGCTTGTAGAGGGCGCGCAGCCGCCGGCCGAGGACGTCCTCCTGCCCGGAGCGGCTCTTCTGGAGCCGGCCGATCTCGGCCTGCAGGTCGCCGATGTCGGACTGGGCCCGCCGCATGCGCCCGTCGATCGCCACCACCTGCTTGCGCTTCTCGGTGAGCCGCTGGTCGATCGCCTCCAGCTCGCTCAGCACGCTCGCTTCGCGCTTGCGCGCGTCGGCCGCCTTCTGGCGCTCCTCCTTGAGCTGCTTCTGGGTCTGCTGGAGGTCGCGCTGCTTGTCCCCGATGTCGGCCGCGCCCTCGCGCTTCGGGGCCTGGGCCCAGGCCGCGGGGGGAGCGAGCAGCATGGGCGCCAGGGCAAGCGCCACGCTCAGCAGCCAGGCGGCGGTCATGCCTGCGCCCGCCCGCGGGCGAGCAGGCCGCCCATCGCCCCCAGCATGGTGCCGGTCGCGATCAGGGCCAACGCCTGGAGCGGCGAGAGAAACGTGACACGCTCGAGCCCGATGGTGACGGGCAGGAGCGGCTCGAGGCGCGGCACCGCCAGCGCGTAGGCGATCTCGAGGGCGGCCAGCGCCACGATGGCCGCGACCAGGCCCTGGGCCATGCCCTGCAGGAGGCGCGGCCAGCGGATCACGCTCTCGGTGGCGCCCACCAGCCGCATGATCTCCATCTCGTCGCGCCGCAGGTGCAGCACGAGGGTGGTGGCGGTCGTCACGGTGAGGATCGCGGCCAGCGCCAGCACCGCGCCCACCACCAGGCCCATGCCCTGGAAGAGCCGCCGGAACTGGGCGAGCCCGTCGACCCACTGGCTGCCGCCCTGCACCTCCTCGACCTCCGGCAGCGCGACGAGCCGGCCCACCAGCGCGCGGGTGCCCTCCGGCGTGGCGATGGCCGCGTCCGGCGTGACCTCGACGGAGGCGGGGAGCGGGTTGCGCGGGAGCTGATCGGCCACGTCGGCCTGGCTGCCGAGCGAGCGCTTCAGCGCGCGCAGCGCTTCCGCCTTGGACACGTAGCGCAGCCGCTGGATGCCGCCCACGCCCTCGATCCGCTGCATCAGGTCCTCGAGGCGCGCGGCGGGCGGCTCGTCCTTCAGGTACACGATCACCCGCACCCGGTCGCCCCACTGGTCGATGGCGCGCCCGAGGTTGAGGGAGAGCAGCCAGAAGCCGCCGAGGGCGGTGAGCGAGAGCGCGATGAGCAGGATCGCACTGACGCCGACGCGGCCCGCGCGGCGCAGGTCCCGCATCGCCTCGTTGAAGATGAAGCTCAGCATGGTCCCGCACTGTACTGGCCGCTTGGGCTGACGCCGTGACATCTCTTCATACCGTGGGCCTTCTCGGTCGGGGCGGCCCGTCGCGCGCGGCTCGACTTCACCCTTCGTCCTTCACCAGGCGACCGCCTTCGAGTCTCAGCGTGCGGCGCTTGAGGAGGGGGACGAGGCGCGCCTGGTGGGTGGCGAAGAGCACGGTGGTGCCGCGGCTCCAGATCTCTTTCACCAGGCCCAGGATCTCGCCCGCCATGTCCTCGTCCAGGTTGCCGGTGGGCTCGTCGGCCAATAGCAGGCCGGGCGACTTCACGATGGCCCGCGCCAGCGAGGCCCGCTGCGCCTCGCCCTGGGAGAGCTGGTGCGGCAGCGCCTGGGCGCGCGCGGAGAGGCCCACCGCCTTGAGCGCCGCGAAGGCCTTGGGCGTGATGTCGCGGCGCGGAGTGCCGAGCACGCGGAGCACGAAGGCCACGTTCTCGAACACGGTGCGGCCGGCCAAGAGCTTGGCGTCCTGGAACACGATGCCGATCGACCGGCGCAGGCGCGGGATCTCCGAGCGGCGCAGCTCGGTGACGTCGAAGCCGGCGACCTCGATGTCGCCCTCGGAGGGGGTCTCGGCCCGGTACAGCATCCGCAGCAGCGTGGTCTTGCCGGCCCCGCTGGCCCCGGTCAGGACCACGAACTCACCCTTGGCGACGTGGAAGGAGATGCCGCTCAAGGCAGACACCCGGGAGGGGCCCGCTCCGAAGACCTTCGACACGTGCTGCAGCCGAATCATGGGCTGCGTCCTATCTTACCTAACTATTCAGACTTTCGGTAGTTTCTCGATCAGAAGGCGGTTCGCGAGCGCCGGATTGGCCTTGCCATCCGTCGACTTCATCACCTGCCCCACGAGGAAGCCGAGCGCGGCCTTCTTCCCGGCTCGGTAGTCCTCGACGACCTTGGCGTGCTGGGCCAGCACCCGGTCCACCGTGGCGCCGAGCGCGCCCTCGTCGGCCACCTGGGTGAGCCCCTCGCGGCTCACGATCGCCTGCGCGGTGTCGCCGGAGCGGTACATCTTTTCGAACACGTCCTTCGCGATCTTGCCGCTGATGGTCCCGTCGTCGATCAGGCCAATCAGCCCGGCCAGGTTGGCGGGCGAGATCGGGCACGCCTCGATCGCGCGATCGTCGTCGCCCGGAAGCTCGCGCAGGAGCTCGTTGAGCACCCAGTTGGCCACGCTCTTGGGCTTGCCCGCGGCCTTCGCGGCGGTCTCGAAGTAGTCGGCCAGACCGCGCCCCTGGACGAGCAGGTCGGCCTCGTAGGCCGAGAGGCCGTAGGCGCTCTGGAAGCGCGCCCGGCGGGCCTCGGGCAGCTCGGGCAGGCGCGCCCGCACCTCGTCCACCCAGGCCGGCTGCACGTCGAGCGGCGGCAGGTCCGGCTCGGGGAAGTAGCGGTAGTCGTGCGCGAACTCCTTCGAGCGCATCGACACGGTCACCATCCGGTCGGTGTCCCACAGCCGGGTCTCCTGCACGATGCGCTCACCCGTCGCGAGCGCGCGCGTCTGCCGCTTGATCTCGTGCTCGAGGGCGTCGCGGACGTTCCGAAACGAGTTCATGTTCTTGATCTCGACCTTGGTGCCGTACTCGGCCTGCCCGCGCGGCCGGAGCGAGATGTTGGCGTCGCAGCGCAGGGAGCCTTCCTCCATGTTGCCGTCGCACACCCGGAGGAAGACCACGATGGCGCGCAGGGCCTTGAGATAGGCGGCGGCCTCGTCGGGGCTGCGGAGGTCGGGCTTGGAGACGATCTCCATCAGCGGCACGCCGGCCCGGTTGTAGTCCACGCTGCTCGACTGGGCGGTCTCGAGCGCGCCCTCGTGGAGCAGCTTGCCCACGTCCTCCTCGAGGTGCACCCGCTGGATGCCGATCTCCCGCGGGCCCGGTCCCGTGTCGACCACCAACCGGCCATGCTCCGCCAGCGGCTCCTCATATTGACTGATCTGGTAGTTCTTCGGCATGTCCGGGTAGTAGTAGTGCTTGCGCGCGAAGCGGTTGTGCGCGTTGATCACGCAGCCGAGCGCGAGCGCGGTCATGATGCCGAACTCCACCGCGCGCCGGTTGATCACCGGCAGCGAGCCGGGCATGCCCTGGCAGACCGGGCAGGTGACCGTGTTGGGCGCGGCCCCGAACACCGCCCGGCAGCCGCAGAACATCTTGGTGACGGTCGCGAGCTGGGCGTGGACCTCGAGACCGATGACGGTTTCGTAATTACTCATCGCGCCCGTTCGTGGATGACTTCGGCCCGCGGTTTGGCCTCTTCGGGCCGTTGGCCCTCATCGGGGCGTCCTCTCGACCGTCGTCGTCGCATCGAGCGGGGGGCGGCGGGTGTGCCAGTCGGTGACGGTCTGATAGGCGTGGGCCGCGCGCAGCAGGGTCGCCTCGTCGAAGGCGGGGGCGATGAGCTGGAGCCCGATCGGCAGCCCGGCCTGGGTAAAGCCGCCCGGGATCGAGATGCCGGGGAGGCCGGCCAGGTTCACCGGGATCGTGAAGATGTCGTTCAAGTACATCTGAATCGGGTCTTCCTTCTCGCCCATCTTGAACGCGACGCCCGGGGTGGTGGGCGCCACGATCAGGTCCACCTGCGCGAAGGCCTCGTCGAAGTCGCGCCGCACCAGCGTGCGCACCTTCTGGGCCTGCCCGTAGTAGGCGTCGTAGTAGCCGGCGGAGAGCACGTAGGTGCCGAGCATCACCCGCCGCTTCACCTCGGTGCCGAAGCCGGCCGCCCGGGTCTTGCTGTACATGTCGATCAGGTCGCGGGCGCCCGGGACCCGCAGCCCGTACTTCACCCCGTCGTAGCGCGCGAGGTTCGACGAGGCCTCCGCCGGCGCGATGACGTAGTAGGCGGCCAGCCCGTACTCGGTGTGGGGCAGCGAGACCGGCACGGTGCGCGCGCCGAGCTTCTCGAGGGTCGCGATCGCGGTGCGCACCGCCTGCTCCACCTCGGGATCCACGCCCTCGATGAAGTACTCGGCGGGCACCCCGAGACGCAGCCCCTCGATCCCCTGCCCCAGCGTGGCGCGGTAGTCGGGCACCGGGACGTCGATCGCGGTGGAGTCCATCGGGTCGGGGCCCGCGATGGCCCCGAGCAGCAGGGCCGCGTCCTCCGCGTCGCGCGCGAGGGGGCCGACCTGATCGAGCGAGGAGGCGAAGGCGATGAGCCCGTAGCGCGAGACACGGCCGTAGGTGGGCTTCATCCCGAGCACGCCCGAGAAGGCGGCGGGCTGGCGGATCGAGCCGCCGGTGTCGGTGCCCAGGCTGAGCGCGGCCAGGCCCGCCGCCACCGCGGCGGAGGCCCCGCCCGACGAGCCTCCCGGCACGCGGGCCAGGTCCCACGGGTTGCGGGTGGTGAAGAACGCGGAGTGCTCGGTGGAGGAGCCCATCGCGAACTCGTCCATGTTGAGCTTGCCGAGCAGGATCGCGCCGGCCGCGAAGAGCCGCGCCACCACCGTCGCGTCGTAGGGCGGCACGAAGCGCTCCAGGATCTTCGAGCCGCAGGTGGTGCGGATCCCGCGCGTGCAGAGCACGTCCTTGAGCGCGATCGGCACCCCGTCGAGCGGGCCGTGGGGCGTGCCGGCCCGGAAGCGGGCGTCGGACTCGGCGGCCCGGCGCAGGGCGTCCTCGCGGGTCACGGTGAGGAAGGCGAGCAGCCGGGGATCGAGCGCCTCGATGCGCCCCAGGTACTCGGTCACCGCCTGGGTGGGCGTGGCCTCGCCGCTGCGGTACCGGGCGCCCAGCTCGTGAGCGGTCAGCCACGCCAGCGCGGCCATCTACTCCTCGATGATCTTGGGGACGCGGAACATCTCGCGATAGGCGTCGGGCGCGTTGGCGAGCATGTCCTGCACCGGCAGCGACGGGCGCTCCACGTCGTCCCGCATCACGTTGGTGACCGGGACCGCGTGGGACGTCGGCTCGACGTCACGCGTGTCGAGGGCGCGGAGCTTGTCGATGTAGGTGAGGATCCCGTCCAGCTCGCTCCGCATCCGCTCCTTGTCAGCGGCGGACAAGTCGAGGCGGGCCAGGCGGGCCACGTGGTCGACTTCCTGAAGCGAGATCTTCGTTGGTGGTGTGGCCACCGTTAGATTCTCTTCATCTTCAACATGGCAGAGCCATGTTGACCGTGGGCGAGAGGGTCGCGGCGACCCGCGGTTGTCTCCTGCCCGCTGTTGTCACTTGGAGGTAAGGGCTACGAGTCACAGCTCCTCCAAGTGAGCGTATTGCAGCGAGAGGCGCTTGCGGCCGACGCTGGCGAAGTGGACGGTGGCGATCACGTCGGCGCCCTCGCGCTCCATGCCCACCAGCAGGCCCTCACCCCAGCGCGCGTGGCGGAGCTTGGCGCCGAGGCGGAACGGGAAGTCGTCGCCCGGATCGGGGGCGGCCGGGGCGGAGACCATCGGGGCCACCGGATCCGGCCGGCGCGCGTTGATCAGGTGGAGCTGCTCCTCCGGGATCTCGAGGAGGAACCGCGACGGCTCCGCGACCCCGTAGCCCTGGATGCGGCGGTGGAGCGCGTAGGAGAGGAGCAGCCGCTCGCGCGCGCGGGTGATGCCCACGTAGCAGAGACGCCGCTCCTCCTCGAGCTCCTCCGGCTCGAGCATCGAGCGCGAGTGGGGGAAGACGCCCTCCTCGAGCCCGGTGAGGAACACCACCGGGAACTCGAGCCCCTTGGCGGAGTGCAGCGTCATCAGGGTCACCCCGCCCGCCTCCGGATCGATCTCGTCGGTGTCGGCCACCAGCGCGATGGAGTCGAGGAAGGCCTCCAGGGTGACCGGATCGAGTCCGGCCGCCTGCTGCGTGACGATGAACTCCTCGGAGGCGGCCACGAGCTCCTCGAGGTTCTCCAGCCGAGCCTGCGCCTCCGCGGTGCGCTCGGCCTTGAGCGCGTCGCGATAGCCGGAGACCGCGCACACCTCGTCGATGAGGGCGGGCACGGTCAGCCCGCTCCGGCGCTCGCCCAGGCGCGCGATCATCGCGGCGAATTCCTCGAGCGCCCGCCGCGGCTTGCCGGTGATGTCGGGCGGGATCGCGGCGCAGTGGGCGAGCAGGGGGACCCCGGCCGCGCGGGCGCCGTCGGCGAGACGGTCGAGCGAAGCCTTGCCGATCCCGCGCGCGGGGGCGGCCACCGCGCGGCGGAACGCGACGTCGTCGAGCGGATTCGACAGCAGGCGCAGATACGCGACCACGTCGCGGATCTCGCGGCGCTCGTAGAAGCGGACACCGCCCACGATGAGGTACGGCACCCCCGCGCGGCGCAGCGCGTCCTCCAGCACGCGCGACTGGGCGTTGGTGCGGTAGAACACCGCCACGTCGCGGTAGTCGCGCCCCTCGCCGCGGAGGGCGCGCACCTTCTGGGCCACGAAGGCGGCCTCCTCGTTCTCGTCCCACGCGCGGTAGACCTCGGGGCGCTCCCCCTCGTGATTGTCGGTCCAGAGCCGCTTCTCCCGGCGCGCGGTGTTGTTGACGATGACCGCGGAGGCGATGCCGAGGATGCGCTTGGTCGAGCGGTAGTTCTGCTCGAGGGCCACCACCCGGCAGTCCGGGTAGTCCTTCTCGAAGTCGAGGATGTTGCGCAGGTCGGCCCCGCGCCACCGGTAGACCGACTGGTCGGGATCGCCCACCACGCAGAGGTTCCGGTGCTCCTCGGTCAGGAGCTGCACGATGCGGTACTGGGCGCGGTTGGTGTCCTGGTACTCGTCCACCAGCACGTGGGTCCACCGGGTGCGGTACCAGCGGAGCGCCTCCGGGACGGTCTCGAGGAGCCGCACCACCCGCAGCAGCAGGTCGTCGAAGTCGAGCGCGCCGGCCGCCTGCAGCTTCTGCTCGTAGAGGCGGTACAGCGAGGCGATGCGCTCCTCGCGCGGGGTGCGGGCGAGCTGCTCCACGTCGGCGGGCGCCAGCATCTGGTTCTTGCAGTGGCTGATCCGGTGCACCACCGTGCTCGGGGTGAGCGTGCGCTCGTCGAAGTCCAGCTCGCGGAGCGCCTCCTTCACCAGGGACTGCCGGTCGTCCTCGTCGTAGATCACGAAGGAGGGCGGCAGCCCGGCGTGCGCCGCCCGCTCGCGCAGGATGCGCACGCACGCGGAGTGGAAGGTGGCGATGAGCGGCGGCCGGATCCCCGCGGGCAGCAGCAGGTCCTCCACCCGGTGGCGCATCTCGGCGGCCGCCTTGTTGGTGAAGGTGACCGCGAGGACGTGCCGCGGATCGACCCCCTCGACCGCGAGCAGGTACGCGATGCGGTGGGCGATGACCCGGGTCTTGCCGCTGCCCGCCCCGGCCAGCACCAGCACCGGGCCCTTCGTCGTCGTGACCGCGTCGCGCTGCGGGGGATTGAGGGGCGCGAGGAGACTCTCGGCGGTCACTGCGGGGTGCGGCATGGAAGCTAACGTTACCACAACCGCGAGGGGTCGTGGCCCTCACCCTGCCCTCTCCCCAGGGGGGAGAGGGTGAAAACCTATTCGACGGTGACCGACTTCGCGAGGTTCCGCGGCTGATCGACGTCGCGACCCAGGCGCACCGCCATGTGGTACGCCAGCAGCTGCATGGGGATCGACAGCAGCATCGGGGTGAGCAGATCGCCGGCCACGGGCACGGTCAGCATGATGTCCGCCTTGGCCGCGAGCTCCCGATCGCCCTCGTGGCCGATCGCGATCACCCGGCCCTCTCGCGCGCGCACCTCTTCCAGGTTGCCCATCATGCGGTCGTAGGACGCGTCGCGCGGGTTCAGCGCGATGACCGGGAAGCCGTCCTCCAGCAGCGCGATCGGCCCGTGCTTCATCTCCCCGGCCGGGTAGCCCTCCGCGTGCACGTAGGAGAGCTCCTTCAGCTTGAGCGCACCCTCGAGAGCCAGCGGGTAGTTGATCCCGCGGCCCAGGAAGAGGAAGTTCTTGTGCCGCGACACCTCGCGGGCCAGGTCGGCCACCGCGTTCTCCATCTCGAGGGTCTGCTCCATCAGGCGCGGCAGCTCGAGCAGGCCCTGGATGTGCTTGCGCCCGTCCTCGGCGAGCAGGGCGCCCCGGCGGCGGCCCAGCCAGAGGGCGAGGAGATAGCAGGCCACCAGGGTCGCGGTGAAGGTCTTGGAGGAGGCGACCCCGATCTCGGGGCCGGCGTGGGTGTAGAGCGTGCCGGTGGCCTCGCGCGAGAGGGCGGAGCCCACCACGTTGGTGATGCCCACGATCGGCGCGCCCTTGGCCCGCGCGGCCTTGACCGCGCCCAGGGTGTCCGCGGTCTCCCCGGACTGCGACATCGCGATCACCAGTGTCTCCGGCCCCAGCACCGCGTCGCGGTAGCGGAACTCGGAGCCGATGTCGACCTCGCTGGCGATGCCGGTCAGCCGCTCGAGCATGAAGCGGCCGACGATGGCCGCGTGGTAGGAGGTCCCGCACGCCACCAGAACGATCCGTTGAATGCCCGCCACCACGTCCGGGTCGAGCTGCACGTCGGGCAGCACCACCGTGCCCCCCTCGAGCTGGACGCGACCCCGCATGGTGTCGGCGGCGGCGCGCGGCTGCTCGAAGATCTCCTTCAACATGAAATGGCGGTAGCCGCCCTTCTCGGCCATGATCGGGTCCCACAGGATGCGGCTCGGCGTCCGCTGCACCGGGGCGCCGTCGAGGTCGGTGATCTCGACGCCCGCGCGGGTGATGACCGCGACGTCTCCGTCCTCCAGCACCACCACGTCGCGGGTGTGGGAGAGGATGGCCGGGATGTCGGAGGCGAGGAACGTCTCGTTCTCGCCGAGCCCCACCACCACGCTGCCCGCGCCGAGCTTGGCCGCGACCAGCCGGTCGGGCATGCGCCGGTGGAGGACGACCACCGCGTAGGAGCCGCGCAGCTCGCGGAGCGCGCGGCGGACCGCCTCGTCGAGCCGCGGGGTGTCCTTGAGATGCCGCTCCACCAGGTGGGCGATGACCTCGGTGTCGGTCTCCGACTTGAAGACGTGCCCCTCGGCCTGCAGGCGCTCCTTGATCGGCAGGTAGTTCTCGATGATGCCGTTGTGCACCACCACCAGCTCACCCGAGCCGTCGGTGTGGGGATGCGCGTTCTCGTCGGTGGGGCGACCGTGGGTGGCCCAGCGGGTGTGGCCGAGCCCGATGCGGCCGTCGATCGGCCGCTCCCGGAGAATGCCCTCCAGCACCTTGATGCGCCCGGCGGCCCGCCGGATCTGCAGTCCCTCGGGCCCAATCACCGCCGCGCCCGCCGAGTCGTACCCGCGGTACTCGAGCCGCTTGAGCCCCTCCAGCACGATGTCGATCGCGCTCTTGTCCCCGACGTAGCCGGCGATCCCACACATGGCCTACTCCCCGTGCTTGGGTTTCTTGTCCTTCTGCTTGCGCGAGACCCATCCCTCGCGCGTCTCCTGGCGTCCGCGGGCCACCGCCAGCGCGCCCGGCGGCACGCTCTTGGTGATGACCGAGCCGGCCGCGACGTAGGCGCCCTCGCCGATGGTGAGCGGGGCGACCAGGCTCGAGTTCGTCCCCACGAACACCCCGTCGCCGATGACGGTCTCGTGCTTCTTGACCCCGTCGTAGTTGCAGGTGATGGTGCCCGCGCCCACGTTGACCCCCTCGCCCATCTGGGTGTCGCCCACGTAGGACAGGTGCGGCACCTTGGAGCCCCGGCCGATCCTCGACTTCTTCAGCTCGACGAAGTTGCCGATCTTGGCGTTGGCGCCCACGTGGCTCAGCGGGCGCAGGTGGCAGAAGGGCCCGAGCTGGGCCCCCCCCTCCACCGTCGACTCGGCGAGCACGCAGTACGGCTTGAGCAGCACGCCGTCGCCGATGGTGGTGTCGCTCACCTGGCAGCCCGCGCTCACCACGCAGTCGGCGCCCACCGCGGTGCGTCCGGCCAGGATCACCCCGGGGTGCAGGACGGTGTCCATCCCGATCGTCACGGTGTCGTCGACGTAGGTGGCGGCCGGATCGATCACGGTCACGCCGGTGGCCATCAGGCGGTCGAGGATGCGGCGACGCATGATCGTGGCCAGCTCGGCGAGCTGGCGCCGGTCGTTCACGCCGAGGCACTCGGTGGGATCGTCCGTGATCACCGCCTCCAGGCGCTCGCCCTGCCGGTGGAGGATGCCGATCACGTCGGTGAGGTAGTACTCGTGCTGCTCGTTGTCGGGCGTCACCCGGGCGAGCGCGGGCCAGAAGCGCTGGGCGTCGAAGCAGTAGACGCTAGTGCCGATCTCCCGGATCTCACGCTGCGCCGCCGTCGCGTCCCGGTGCTCGACGATGCCGGTCGGCCGGCCCTGCTCCCGCACCACCCGGCCGTAGCCGGTGGGATCCGCGACCGTCGCGGTCAGGAGGGTCGCGGCCGCTCCGCTCTCCACGTGGCGCTCGACCAGACGGCCGAGCGTGGCCTCGGAGAGGAGGGGCACGTCGCCCGGCAGCACCAGGATGGTGCCGGGCGCGTCGCCGCAGGCCACGTGGGTCTGCAGCACCGCGTGCCCGGTTCCGAGGCGCTCCTTCTGCTCGACGAAGGTGGCCGCGACCTCGGGCGCTATCGACGCGCGGACCTCGTCGGCCGCTCGCCCCACCACGACCACCACCCGCGCGCCGAGCGCTCGTGCGGCGCTCACGGGATAGGCGATCAGCGGGCGGCCGCAGAGCGCGTGAAGGACCTTGGGGCGGGCCGAGCGCATGCGCTTGGCTTCTCCGGCGGCGAGAACGATGGCGGTGAGCTGTTTCATGGTAACGACCATGTTAGCACGCGACATGCCACGCGCCGGAGGCACGCGAGCGCCTCGAATGCGCTGCGTCGACGGCCAGTTAGGCGGTGACTCGGGCGACCGTCGTCATCACTCAGCGCGACCTGTTGCGGAGATGAGACACGATCCGCTCGATCCTGTCGGGCGAAGGACACGCAAAGCTCATCGGCGCGCTCGTCACCGGATGCGCGAAGGCGAGGGCGACCGCGTGGAGCGCGACCCCATCGAGCGCCGAGACCAGATCGGCGAGCGCCGGGTCCCCCGTCGGCGCGGCGCGGCGCCCGCGGTACGTGTCGTCGCCCAGGAGGGGGTGGCCGAGCGAGGCCAGGTGCACGCGGATCTGGTGGGTGCGGCCGGTCTCGAGCCGGCACTCGACGAGGGTCACCGCGGCGGCGCCCGTGCCGAACCGCTCCAGCACGCGGTAGTGGGTGACCGCGCTCTTGCCACGGCCCTCCGCCACGACCGCCATGCGCACGCGGGAGCGCGGGTCGCGGCCGATCGGGGCGTCCACCGTCCCCTCGGCCCGACGCATCGCCCCCTGCGCGAGCGCGAGGTAGCGGCGGCTCACTGTCCGTCGGGCGAGCTGCGCGGTGAGCCCGTCGTAGGCGCCCTGGGTCTTGGCCAGCACGATCAGACCCGAGGTGCCCTTGTCGAGACGATGGACGATGCCGGGGCGCCGGGGGCTGCCGACGCCGGCCATCTCCGGGGCGTGGGCCAGCGCAGCGGCCGCGAGCGTCCCGTCGATCCGGCCGGCTCCCGGATGCGTCACCATCCCGGCGGGCTTGTCCACCACCAGGACGTGCGCGTCCTCGAAGATCACCCGCAGCGGGAGCGCCTCGGGCTCGAGCCCGTCGCGGGGGGGCGGCGGGATTACCACCTCGACCCGCTCGCCGGCCTGCACCCGGTGCGCGGCCTTGACGGCGCGGCCATCCACGAGGGCCCGCCCGGCGGTGATGAGGGCCTGCACGCGCATCCGGGACAGCTCGGGCAGCCGCCGGGCCAGCCACTGATCGAGCCGGGCCCCGGCGCCCTCCGCCTCCACCACGTCGGTGAAGCGGCGATCGCCGGTCACGGCGGGGGGCGCCACCCGGCCTCAGCTGGGGGACGAGGGCGCGGTGAGCAGGCGCAGCGCGAGCAGGGCGACCCCGACCGTGATCGCGGAGTCGGCCGCGTTGAACGCGGGCCAGTGGTAGCCGCGCCAGTAGAAGTCGAGGAAGTCGACCACCGCCCCGAACCGCCCCCGGTCGATCAGGTTGCCGACCGCCCCGCCGAAGATGAGGCCGAGCGCCAACGGCGTGAGCCGGCCGCCGCCCGGCAGCATGCGGAGCCCCACCACTGCGAGCACGGTGAGCGCGCCGATCGAGAGCAGGGCCACGACCCAGCGCCAGCCCGCCGGCGTGGTCGAGAGCATTCCGAAGGCGAGGCCCGGGTTCATCACGAGGGTGAGAGAGAAGAAGCCGTCGATCACCGGCGCGGGCCGGCCGGGCACCAGGGCCTGGAGCGCCCAGGCCTTGGTGAGCTGGTCCAGGACCAGGACGACGAGCGCGGTGATGGCGGCCGCGGTCACCGGGCGAGCGCGGTCACGACGGGCGTGCAGCGCTCGCAGAGCGTCGGATGCGACGGGTGCTCCCCCACCCGCGCGCTCCAGGTCCAGCAGCGCTCGCACTTCTTCCAGCCGAGGGCCTGGGCCGGCACGATCTCCAGCACGAGGCCGGGGATGTCCTGGCTCTCGTAGCGGACGGAGCCCGCGGGCGCGGGCTTGCCGAGGCGCGTGCCCGAGACGTTGAAGAGGGTCGTCAGGAGGGCCTCGCCCTTGGCCTCGAGGAGCGGGCGCCACTGCTCCTCGGGCGCGCTCGGCACGAACACCACCGCGTCGATGCCCTTGCCGATCTTGCCCTGCTGGCGCGCCACCTCGAGCGCGCGCGAGACCTCGCCGCGCACCTCGAGCAGGCGCTCCCAGTCCGCGGCCAGCCGCTCGTTCGTCCACTCCCCGCGCTCCTCCGGGAAGAGCACGAGGTGCACGCTCTCCGGCTTGCCGCGTCCCGGGATGTAGGACCAGACCTCGTCCGCGGTGAACGTCAGCACCGGCGCCATCAGGCGGGTCAGCGCGGTGAGCAGCTCGAAGCACACCGTCTGGGACGCGCGGCGTCGCGGATCGTCGGGCGCCGAGGTGTAGAGCCGGTCCTTGATGGTGTCGAGGTAGAGCGCGGAGAGGTCGACCGCGCAGAAGTTGTGGATCGCGTGGAAGGCCACGTGGAACTGGTAGTCCTCGTAGGCCCGGCGCACCCGGGCGATGAGATCGCCCAGGCGCAGGAGCGCCCAGTGATCGAGCTCGTCCATCTGATCGTACGAGCGGCGGTCGCGCTCGGGATCGAAGTCGGCGAGGGTGCCGAGCAGGAAGCGGCTGGTGTTGCGGATGCGCCGGTACGCGTCGGCGAGCCGGTTCAGGATCTCGAGCGAGAGGCGGATGTCCTCCGAGGAATCCTCCGCCGCGACCCACAGCCGCAGGACCTCCGCCCCGTACTTGGGGATCAGCTCGTCGGGGGAGATGTTGTTGCCGCCCGACTTCGACATCTTGCGCCCGTCGCCGTCCACCACGAAGCCGTGGGTGAGGACGGAGCGATAGGGCGGCCGGTCGCGGGTGCCCACCGCCTCCAGCAGCGAGGAGTGGAACCAGCCGCGGTGCTGATCGGAGCCCTCCAGGTACATCTCGGCCGGCCACCGGAGCTCCGGGCGCTGCTCGAGCACCGCCGCGTGGCTGCAGCCGGAGTCGAACCACACGTCGAGAATGTCGCTCTCTTTGCGGAACTCGGTCCCGCCGCACTTGGCGCACCGCGTGCCGGCGGGCAGCAGCGCGGCCGGCTCCCGCAGGTACCACTCGTCCGCGCCGGCCCCTACGCGCATGATCCCGGCCACGTGCTCGACGAGGGCCTCGTCGAGCAGCAGCTCGTCGCAGCCCGTGCAGTAGAAGGCGACGATCGGCACGCCCCACACCCGCTGCCGGGAGATGACCCACTCCGGCCGGTGCGCCACCATGTTGTAGATGCGCTCCTCGCCCCACGCGGGGATCCAGCGCACGTGGTTCCGGATCGCGTCGAGCGCCTTCTGGCGGAGCCCGTGACGGTCGAGCGCGATGAACCACTGCTCGGTGGCGCGGAACAGGGTCGGGTTCTTGCACCGCCAGCAGTGCGGATACGTGTGCTGGAGCGACACCTCCGCCACCAGCGCCCCGACCGCCCGCAGGTGCTCGATGATCTTCGGGTTCGCCTCCCAGACCGTGAGGCCCGCGAAGTGGGCCACCTCGGGGATGAAGCGCCCGTCGTCGTCGACCGGATTGTAGATCTTGAGCCCGGCGCGGCGGCCGACCTCGTAGTCCTCCTCGCCGTGGCCGGGCGCGATGTGCACGAGGCCGGTCCCGGCGTCCATCGCCACGAAGTCGGCGGTCAACACCGGCGAGTCCCGGTCGATCCACGGGTGCCGGGCCACCAGGCCCTCGAGCGCGCGGCCGGGCACCGCCAGCGGCAGCGGCGCGCCGCGGCCCTTGACTCCGGGCAGGCGGAGGAACGCCTCCACGAGCGGCTGGGCCACGATCAGCGCCTGGCCGTCCAGCTCCACCGCGGTGTAGGTCGCGTCGGGGTGGACCGCGATCGCGAGGTTCGCGGGCAGCGTCCACGGCGTGGTGGTCCAGATCACGAGGGAGACCGGGCGGGCGCCGAGCTCGGCCAGCGCGGGGGCCGAGCCCTTGAGCGGGAACTTCACGTAGACCGACGGGGTGGTTTGGTCCTCGTACTCCACCTCCGCCTGGGCGAGCGCGGTCTTGCAGTGCATGCACCAGTGCACCGGCTTCAGGCCCTTGTGCACCAGGTCGCGCCCGACGAAGCGGCCGAACTCGCGCGCGATGGTCGCCTGGTACGCGGGCGCCATCGTGCGGTAGGGGTTGCGCCAGTCGCCGAACACCCCGAGCCGGCGGAACTCCTCGCGCTGAATGTCGATGAACTTGCTCGCGTACTCGCGGCAGCGCCGCCGCTTCTCCATCGGATCCATCGCCTGCCGCACGTCGGTCGAGGCCTGGTCGAGCCCCAGCTCCACGTCCACCTGGTGCTCGATCGGCAGCCCGTGGCAATCCCAGCCCGGCACGTAGACCGCGTTGTGCCCGAGCATGGAGCGCGACTTCACCACCAGATCCTTCAGGATCTTGTTGAGCGCGGTCCCCATGTGGATGTGGCCGTTCGCGTACGGAGGGCCGTCGTGGAGGATCCACAGCGGACGACTCGCCGAGGCCTGCCGGATCCGCCCATAGATGTCCATCGCCTCCCAGCGCTCGAGCCATTCCGGCTCCAGCTTGGGCAGGTTGGCCTTCATGGGAAAGGCGGTTTTTGGCAGGTTCAGCGTGTCTTTGTAATCCATAGAGGGCCAACGCTAGCACTCATCCCCGCTCCCGGCAAGAATGGGGCGGGCGGCGGCGGGTGCCGCGCGAGTCGGAGCGAGACTACTTCTTCGGGGTCAGGGTGACGACGCGATTCGAGCTGTCGATCGTGACGATGAAGTTGTCGAGGAAGTCCCGTCCGAGCAATCCGTCGGTCCCGGAGCCGAGGCCGGCGTCGTGCGAGATGACCATCAGCGGACCGAAGCGCGCCCCTTCCACTTCGATGTTCTCGATCCGTACCGCGAGCACGCTCGTCTCGCCGGTGACGCCGCGGATCGTGCCGCGGGCCGCGTTGCGATAGCTCACCCCGAGGGCGGCGAGCGCGGTAGGGCTGATCACCGTGCCCTGGGCGCCGGTGTCGAGAATGAGCTGGGCGGAGCCGCTGCCATTGATCCGCGCGTTGACCACGATCGGCCGGCCCGGAATGAACGGGATGCGGGCCACGCCGGCGGGAGCTCCCCCGTCCGAGGGCGCCTCGGCGGCCGCGGGCGCCGACGGAGCGGGCTGACTGGGGGTGCTCATGATGACCGCGCTGCCCCGCGACTGCGGCGGGACGCTGTTGATTCCCTGAGAGTACCGGGTGTCCCCTCGCTCGTCGGTCCAGCGGTAGATCTGGGCGGAGACAGGCCCGGGCGCGGCCATGAGGATGCCGCCGAGCAGCAGCGAGACGAGGAGGATGGGGGTCGGGCGCTTCAGGGGATCCACGCCACGATTATACGATCCTCCGATTTTTCGGCGGCCGGCCGCGGCCCCCCGGCCAGGGCCCCCGGACAGGGCTGCCGGTCGGCCGCCCATCGGCTCCAGACAGTCTCGTAGACCACCAGCTCGTCGGCCCCGGCCACCGTGTTGTGGTCCAGGTGGACCCGATAGACCGGACGGAACCGGTCGGCCATGGCGGAAAGGCTCGGAAACCAAGCCGGGAAGACGATCAGGTAGTCGGGGCAGGTCCGCTCGAGGTACCGGAGCACGCCGGCCTCCCCTTCCCGCCGGTAGGGCAGGATGGCCGGGGTGACCAGGCCCATGACGTCGACGATCTCCCGCCGGGAGAAGTACGTGATCGCCCCGACGTCGTTGAGGCCGAGCCGGGCGGTGGGCGGGGTGTGGTCGGTGACCCAGTGGGCGAGGTGGACCTGCATCGCCTCGATGTTCTGGACCGCCCAGCCATACCGGGACGCGGCCCCGGGGAGGGCGACGAGCACCGCGACCAGCAGGGCGAGGGCTCCGACCCGGCGCAGCCACACGCCGCCGACCGTGGCCAGCGATGCGACGGCGACCACGAGCGCGAGGGGCAGGAGATGGATGGAGTACCGGCCCTCCTGGAACCCGGGCCCCCGGTAGGGAGCCAGCAGGGCCATCGCGAGTGGGTGCACCAGCAGCACGCAGGCCGGGACGAGCGCGGCGCGGCCCCGGTGCCGGCCCAGCCAGGCCATGCCCGGCAGGAGCAGGAGCGGCAGGAGCACGTCGACGCGCCAGAGCCAGCGGATCCACTCCCCGAAATACTGGCTCGGCCGCCGCACGAGCGACGTGGCGAGCGGCTCGCGCACGCCCGCGAGCGCCCCCAGCAGCCCCCCCTCGATCTTGGCCAGCGCGGTCCCCGGCAGCGGGTTGCCGATCGTCGCCACGTTGAAGGCCACCCACGGCGCGACGCACAGGGCGACCGGCCCGAGCCACGTGAGCGCGCGGCGCCACGTGAGCGGGCCCGAGAGCCAGAAGAGCGGCAGCAGCAGCACCGCCTCGGGGCGGGCGAGCGCCCCCAGCGCGAGGGCGAGGGCGGCCGCGGCCTCGCGCTCCGCGGCCCGGAGCACGAGCGCGGCGGTCACGAGGAGGGCGGCGAGCGAGACCTCCATGCCCGAGAGGGCGCCCCACACCATCGGGCCCGCGAGCGCGGTGAGCGCGGCGGCCAGGAGCGCGAGCTCGCGCCGATCCGTCCAGCGCTCGGCGAGGATCCCGGAGAGCCAGGCGGTCGCACAGGTGAAGACGAGGCCGAGGGCCTTGGCCAGGACCGGGTGGGCGCCGAGGACGGCGAACGCGCCCCCCAGCGCGAGCGTCCACAGCGGGGCCGTCGACCCCGACACCGGCACGCCCGGGTTGTAGGTGAAGCCGCGCCCCTCGGCCAGGTTCCGGGCGAACTGCATGTGGATCCAGGAGTCGTCGAGGGGAAACGCGCCGACGCCGATCGTGCCGGCGATGTGGCGGGTCCGCCAGAGGAAGACCGCGACGCCGAGCCCGAGCGCGACGGCGGCCGCGCCGGCGGTGCGGGCGCCGCCCATCACCGGGTGGCGCGCTCGAAGGTGTAGCCGGCGTACTCCACGGGCGTGCGGGTGAGCGGCAGAACGTAGAGGAAGCGCCCGTGGGGCAGCTGCACCTCGCGAAGGCCGGCCGGCGGCTCGGTGGCCGGATCCCAGTGGTCCACGAACCACACGAGCCGCCGCGTCCCGGCCGGGAGTGTGATGTGGGAGCCCGGGGTCAGGATCATGGTGGCGGCATACTGCGGCGCGTAGAAGCCGAGCGGCATCGCGCCCACCTGGACCTGGTAGGTCGGGTACTCCGGCATGTAGAACATGGCGTGCCGCAGCCACGGATAGGAGCGAGGGTTGCCGAGCTCGGTCACCAGCGCGGTGTCGCTCGGATCGTAGACCGCGCGGATGGTCTCGACGTAGGTGCGGATCACCGCCTCGTGCTCCCGCAGCGCGGCCGCGGTGCGGCTCATGATCCAGTCGTGGAACTCGTCCCGCGCGCGCCACATCCAGCCGTCGCCCGCGCGGTGGTCGAACTCCCGCGGCATCGGGCGCGCGCTCACGAAGAAGCCGGTGTTGATCAGCACCAGCGGCAGCAGGGTCGCGGTGGTGAGCGCCCAGCGCCAGTTGGGGCGGCGCAGCCGCTCCGAGCCCGCCGCCACCACCCAGGCGAGCACGCGGCTCAGGAGGATGACCAGCGCGGGCAGGAAGGTCAGCACGTAGCCCGCCTGCCCGAAGTGGATCAGCATGTAGAAGATGATGGGCGGCACCATCCAGCCGAGCAGGAACCACTCGGGCCGGCGCCACCCCGAGCGCCGGGCGTAGGCGGGCAGCGCGAGCGCGACCAGACCGAGCGGGCCCAGCCCCACCACGGTCGACTCGAGGAGATAGCGCACCTGGGCCAGGGTGATCTCGAGCGAGCCACCCAGCACCGAGGTCGGGAGGAGCACGGAGCCGTAGAGCTGGGTGGACGCCACCACGTAGGCGGCCGGCCCCCCGCTGAGCCACAGCATCGGCAGCAGCCAGGCGAGCACCGACGCGATCAGGATGCCGCC
>Ga0210409_10002101_pt1 | contig 24298 bp, 21 predicted proteins | sample IncBWH17MmetaG_FD_161649 | JGI IMG/M metagenome (GOLD analysis project Ga0210409, IMG submission 161649) | Forest soil microbial communities from Barre Woods Harvard Forest LTER site, Petersham, Massachusetts, United States - Inc-BW-H-17-M | ecosystem: Environmental > Terrestrial > Soil >...
CCGGAGGTATTCGTGATCGGCGACTCGGCCGCCGCCGTGAATGCGCAGGAAGCGCCGCGCGTCGCTCCCGTGGCCATCGAGCAGGGGCGTGTCGCGGCGCGCAACGTCGCGCATTTATGGCGCGGCGAGCCGCTCGAGGCTTATGAGTATGCGTCGAAGGGCATGCTCGTTTCCCTCGGGATGAATTACGCGGTCGTCAAAATCGCGGGAATTCAAATCAGCGGCTACTTTGCCTGGCTTTTCTGGAACGCCGTACACTTATACAAACTGGTGGGCCTAAAAAAACAAGTGCAGGTGGCCGGAGACTGGATGCTTGGATTGATTTTCCCGCGCGATGCGGCCATCGTGCGCCGCCCTCACCGATGCAAGCTGTGTGAGGAGGTGCGGAAATCTTAATGCGCCTTCGTTGCTACGAATGCGACGATCAAATTACAATTTGGCGGAATATTCTAGCGGAGCAGGTTTGCGTGGCGCCGGCATCTTGCCGGCAATTTTTGCGATCTCCTCACAACGCAAAAACGCCGGCGAGACGCCGGCGCCACAATACGTTCTGGTTTTGGCTATGTTGGAAGAATATTTTTTGCTCCCGGCAAGGAATGCAGGCTAGCGGTGCATTTGTTCGCTAGGCGCGCGCATCATGGCCCAATACACGACAAAGCTCGCGGCGAATCCGACGAACCAGGCGTAGTCGTACAGTACGCGCAACGCGGGCACGATCAGGCCGATGAAGGCCACGCCTGCTCCGGCCGCGAACGCCGCCATGGCGCGCCAGTTGATGCCGCCGGAGAATTCATAAAATGCGCGGCGCTGGTACAAGTCTTCAACCAGGATGATTTTTTTGCGCACCGCGAAATAATCGCAAATCATTACCCCCGCGATGGGGCCGAGAAATCCGGAATATCCCAGGAGCCATCCGAAAACGTAATTGCTGTAGTTTGCGAGGAGTTTCCAAGGTTGGAATATAAGGCCGCCCACCACGCACGTAATCAATCCCCCCGTTCGAAAACTGATCAGCCGCGGCGAGAGATTGGAAAAATCATTCGATGGTGAGACCAGATTCGCCGCAACATTCACGTTCAGAGTGGCGAGCAGCAGCGCCACCATGGCGATCACGACGGCAATCGGATTTCCAAGGCGCGCCAGCACCTGCACGGGGTCCCAGATCGCCTCTCCGAAGATAATCACCGTTGCCGACGTAACAGCAACGCCAATAAAAGAATAGAACGTCATCGTTGTGGGGAGCCCCAGGGCCTGCCCGAGCATCTGCGAACGCTGGCTGCGCGCATAGCGCGTAAAATCCGGAATGTTCAAAGCCACGGTCGCCCAAAATCCGACAACGCTCGTCAGCGACGGAATGAAGAAGCGAAAAAATTCTCCGAACGTGCGAAATTTGGAAGGCGCCGCCAGCATGCTTCCGAAGCCGCCCGCTTTTACAACCGCCCACGCGAGCAGCGCCACGCCGATAAGCAAAAGGAAGGGCGCGGTCACACCTTGCAAGAACCTAAGCGTCCGGATGCCTCGCATGATAACGATGACGTGCAGCAGCCAGAAGCCGCCAAAGCAAATCCACACACCCGGGGGATAGGTCCGCCAAGAGGGAACCAGAACGGCGACCATCACGTTGACTGCAGCGCCGCCAATCCACGCATTAATACCGAACCACCCGCAGGCGACGAGAGCGCGCAGGACGGCAGGAACGTTCGCGCCCAGGACTCCAAACGACGCCCGTGCAAAAACCGGGAAGGGAATTCCGTACTTTGCTCCTGCATGGGCGTTGAGAAGCATCGGCACAAGGACCACGACGTTTCCCAGAAACACCGTAAAGATGGCCTGCTTCCAGCTCATTCCTCCCGCGATCATCGCGCTTGCCAGCATGTACGTCGGAATATTGACGCTCATGGCGATCCACAGCGCCGCGTAGTTGTAGGTGCCCCAACTGCGGCGCGCCGCGGGTATCGGCGCGAGGTCTTCGTTGTAAAGTGAACTGGAGCGAATGGTTTCGGCGTCGAGAACGCCGGAGTGGATGCCGCCGTGGACGGGATGTTCCTCGGGGGGCATCAATCAGTAGATCCCGCGGCGCAGATCGGGCGTTTGAGGAATCTCGATATTGACCTCGCGGCCTTCGTCGGCAAGCTTAAACAGAATGCGCGACGCTGAGCCGACGTCTTTGGTGCTCCAGTCCGAGGTCGCGACGGGTTTCGCCGGCTTGTCCGTTTCACGCCACAAAAGATCTTCTCCTTTGTGGCCTAGCTGTTCCGGTCTCAATTCATAGACTTCCTTGTTGCGCACGTAAATCACCAGGTAGCGGAAGCCGAGCTGCAAGAGCAACGGATCGAATTTTTTCCCGGCCTGAAAAACATTCCACACCTTCGGAGCGCGCGAATCCACTTGCAGGATCGCGTCGGGGATTGATTTCCAGACGATTCTCTCTTTATCGGCGGAATAGGAATGCGCCGTAATGATCAACAATAAGGCAGCGACACTCCCCGCACGTTTCAAACAGATTCCGCACATAGTGGCTTCATCCTTGACGCCGCCGCAGCGATTTGAATCGCGCCCTTTCGCTGTAGCCCGCCTCTTCAGAGGCAGGGAATTTCTCGAGCGTGGGCGGAAATCCCCCCGTCTGCAGACAAAGGCTACAGCTACCGCCATGCCTGGTTCAGGGCCAGTCGACGCGCAACTGACGCGAATTCACAACCACATATTTATTTCTGCGCGCGAACTCCATGAGGTCCACCAGCAATTTCACGTCGTTCTCGCAGTACTTGCAAACCTCTTCTTTGCGGCCCTGGCGCCACCACTGCACGACTTCCACACCATCGCCCGTTTTCTTGTTCCCCAAAGTTTCCCGCGCGAGATCGTCGAGCTTAATTCGGTGTCCAAGCCGGCGGTGCAAATCCACCAGCAGGTCGAACGATTTGCCGAGCAGGTGCTTCACCGGCCGATAGGCGCTGAGCACTTCAAAATCGAAGCGATCGCCGTTGAAGGAGACGATGCGATCGAACCTGTCGAGTTCGGAAATGAGCGCCGTGGCATCCGGCTCAAACCAGCGCCGGAAGCGGTTCTGCGCGTCCCAGGTGACGGCGACGGCCAAACCGAATCGCGCGATGCTCGACCAGCCTCCTTCCACTTCATGAGACAAGCGGAGCGTTTCGATATCGAAAAAAATTTCGCTCGTCGGGTCCGGAAAAAGGCTGGGTGTATTCGCCATTTCGTATTGGCAAGCGGTCAATCTATTTATGCAATGTTGACCGTTCCGAGATACCGATTGTAGATCAATCGGTCAGCATTATTTAACTTTTATGCGCAGTGTCGTCCGGGCGAATCTCTGAGCCGCGCAGAAGGGCATGAAGGCCGGCTGGATGCAAGAACCGTTAGTCGGTCTTGTCCCGCAGATTTTGCAGGAATTCCACGGCCACGCCCCAGGTGCGGTCCGGCAGGCGATCGAGGCGGGAGACGCGAGCGGAATACTCCCTGTTGATGCTGCCGGGGCCTGTCCAGTAGGGATAAATCACCTTCAAGTGCGATCCAAGCGGGTAGTCATTCTGAGTCTTAAAATAGAAGCCGCTAAGGGAAACATTCTGCGTGAGAGTGATCTCGTCGCTTTGATTTTTTTGCGTGGTGCGGCGGACGCGAATGGGCAGGGCCAACTGATTGCGGCCGGTTACGCGGCGCTCGCCCTTACGAACTTTCGCGCCCGCGGTTGCATCGGATGCGATTGACTCCGGGAGCAATACGCGGTCGTTTTTCGCCCCCTGCAGATAATTCATGTGTTCGGGGATTTTCCACGAAACTTTCTCGCGAATGGCATGCAGCCCTTCGTTGATGACTTCGTCCACAGCAGAAAAGACCTCTTCGTCCCACCCGTCAATCTCAATGGCGCAGCGGCGGCAGATGCGCAGCAATTGCTGAAGATCTTCCAGTTCAAAGTGTTCTTCCGCCGCCAGGCACGCTTGCTTGCGTATCCATTCGTCAAGCGGCGCGAAATTGCAACGCAGCATGGCTTGCGCGCAGGCCTCATACCAACTCGCCGCTTGCCGCACGCGTTCCTGGTAGGGAAGCAGGGAATAGAGGCATTCCCCGGCGGCTCCAATCGCAACCGCGGTCCCGGCGGCGAACCGCCCACACCGCTGCTGCTGCTGCCGAGCTTGCTCTTTCGATAGTTCAGACTTTTGCAGCAACATACCTTTCCTTAGGGCTCTCCCGCCCCCGGGTCTTCGTTAACTACAAGGCCCCGGCTCCAGCTCCATTCACCGGTGTGGATCACCTTTCCCTGCTTTCTCCCCATGAGTGATTGGAGTTCCGAAGTGAAAATCTTTCTCCAGTCACGCATTTCTTCACCGAGTTGTTCTTGTTCCTGAAATTCTCAACAAGCTTCCAAAAATTCCTCAAACGGTATTGCACGGAGTCTGCGAGCCGTTAAACCGCCTCCGTAGGAAGACTATGTTTACGCTAGCAGTACACTTCCCATTCTGGAACATACTATTTAACTGGAATGTGCCAAATAGGAACTGGGTTATTTAAAGAGTTAACGGCAATGTTATCAGACGAGTTATCCGGATTCTCCTGACCTGATCAAACTGGAGGTTTGCCAAAGTCTGGAGAGCTGTGAGCCCACACCAATGATCATGGGCGCCGAGGAGGCGCGGGTCCGGTTCAGCGGCGCTAGACTGGAAGTTGGGCGAATGACCTATCGAGGAGGCGAACGGCCTCAACCACATCCGATTTGGCGATATTCAGCATGGGCGAGAGGCGGATTACGTTGCCGTACAGGCCGCCCTTGCCGACCAGCAAGCCGTGCTCGCGGGTGCGTTCAAGCAGTTGCGTTGTGGCCTCGGGAGCGGGCTCCTTGGTTTCGCGGTCCTTCACCAGTTCGAGCGCCAGCATCAGGCCTTTGCCGCGCACATCGCCGATCACGGGATATTTCCGCTGGAGCTCCTCGAGTTCGGCGCGGAAATAATTGCCCACCGTTTCCGAGTTCTCGAGCAGTTTTTCTTCTTCGATGAATTCGATCGTCGCCTTCGCCGCCACGGACGTTACGGGATTGCCGCCAAACGTAGAAATCGTCAGGCCTTGAAACGATGCGGCCAGTTCTTTTGTAGTGATCGTCGCGCCGATGGGAGCGCCGTTGGCCATTCCTTTCGCGCAGGTCATGATGTCCGGAGTCACTTCCCAATGCTCGATGCCGAACCATTTTTTTCCGGTGCGTCCGAATCCGGTCTGCACTTCATCGGAGATGAACAGAGCGCCGTATTTTTTCACCGCCTTGAAAACAATTTTGAAATATTCCGGCGGCGGGGTGATAAATCCGCCCACTCCCTGAATCGGTTCGGCTATGAAGGCGGCGATTTGGCCGCTGGTGCCGGTCTGAATCAAATTCTCAACGTCTTTCGCGCAGGCGACTTCGCAGTCCGGATATTTCAATCCCAGCGGGCAGCGGTAGCAATAAGGATTGATCGCGTGCGCGATGCCCACGCTGATGATGCCCGATTTCCGCCACGGGGCCTGCGCCGTCAGGCTCTTGGTGAGCGAGGATCCGCCGGAATAGGCGTGGCGCAGGGCCACGATGTCGTAGGAGCCGGTGGCCATGCGCGCCAGAAGAATCGCGGCCTCGTTCGCCTCTGTGCCGGAACTGGTGAAAAAACTGGAGTGCAGAGCGCCCGGCGTAATCTGCGCGACTTTTTCGGCCAGCGCCACGATGGCTTCGTTCGGATAGAGCGTGGAGAGATGCTGCAACCGGTCAACCTGCGCCTTGACCGGCCCCGTAATCCTGGGATTGGCGTGGCCCACCGAGACAGTCAAAATGCCGCCGAAAAAATCGAGATACTTGCGGCCCTCGAGGTCCCACACGTGCTGCATCGAAGCGTGATCGGCCACCAGCGGCTCCTTATAGAAATTGGTGACCGCCGGCCAGAGATACTCCCGGTGCTTGCGAACCACTTCTTCGCTGCGCGTCGTCTGTTTAGGCTGCGTCGTCATTAGAAGCCCTCTTTAGCCACGGATGAACACAGATAGACACTGATAAAACCTAAGACAGGGGGGAAGGAAATTGGCAAAAGACGAAATCCGATCCCCTCGCAATTTTCGTCCGTTTCGAATTGTTCCTTTTCTTTCATCTGTGTTTATCTGTGTTCATCTGTGGATTCGTTTCTTCAGTCCGCGGCTTGCGTGCTGCGCGCCGTTTGCGTGCGCGTGATTTCGCCGTAGGTTTCCGGGCGGCGATCGCGGTAGAACTGCCAGGTGTCGCGCACTTCCTGGATCTCGTCGAGATTCAGGTCGGCCACGAGCAATTCATCCTTGTCGCGGCTGGCTTGGGCGATAATTTTGCCGCGCGGATTGCAGAAATAACTGCTGCCGTAAAATTCGCCGATCTGCCAGGGTTTTTCGATGCCGACGCGATTGGAAGCGGCAACGAAGTAGCCGTTGGCGGCGGCGTGCGCCGGCTGCTCGAGTTCCCACAGATATTCGGAGAGCCCCGCCACCGTCGCGGACGGATTGAACACAATTTCCGCGCCGTTCAGGCCGAGAATTCTGGCACCTTCAGGGAAGTGGCGGTCGTAGCAAATATACACGCCCACTTTTCCAAAGCGCGTCTCGAAGACCGGGTAGCCCGCGTTTCCCGGCGTGAAATAAAATTTTTCCCAGAATCCCGGGTGGCAGTGGGGAATGTGGTGCTTGCGATATTTTCCGAGATATTTTCCGTCGGCGTCGAACACTGCCGCGGTGTTGAAATACACGCCGGTCATTTCCACTTCGTAAACCGGGACGATCATCGCCATGCCGTATTTCTTGGCCAGCTTTTGCATGCGCGTCACGGTCGGGCCGTTCGGCACGGGCTCAGTCAGGTCGTACCATTTCTGCTGCTGTTCCGCGCAGAAGTAGGGGCCATAGAAAAGTTCCTGCAAGCCGAGAATCTGCACCTTGCGTTTCGCGGCGGCGGCGATGAGCTTCTCATGCTTCGTGATCATGTTCTCTTTGATTTGAGGAAGGGATGTTTTCGTCGGAGACCATTCGCAATGCGCCTGGATGAGACCGCAACGCACGATTCGAGCCATGCCGCACCTCCGGGGAGTTTCCCCTGCGAGTGTACTCTGCGCCGGCGGCGCGCGACAAGACCTGCGGGCCAAGCCTGCCCGGGAACGCAGATCTCCCGATTGGCGGCGCACAAAACGCCAATCGGGAGATTGGCGTTCCCAGGTCTTACACTTTACGGTTTGAGAGGAGTGCTAAAAGGAAATCGCGTTTTGAACGCTGCCGTCGCGGTTCACTTTCCACGGCTGAATGGCGTTGAAGTGACCGACGACCGTGTCGGTCGTTTGAAAGAAGTTCGGCTGGACGCGCCAGAACTCGGCGATTTCGGCCGCCGTCGGTTGCACCTCGCCCTGATCATCCGTCGCCCGAGATTGCAGCAGCGCTTCCTGTCCATCCCATTCCCACGCAAACCCGAACCGGGTGTGAGCCTTTGGATATGCCGGGCCCAGCATTTCTGCGGCCTTCCAGTTGCGCCCGCCGTCAACGGACACTTCGATCCTAGTGATGGCCCCGCCGCCCGACCACGCCAGGCCCGAGATTTCGTAAAATCCGGGGCCGGAGAGTTTTTGCCCACCCGAAGGGCGCGTGATAAGCGATTTCGGTCCCAGTTGGGATTGAAACCAGCGGGCTTTTCCGTCGATCCTCAAGCTGGGATATTTCGTGGTTTCGCGCATGGCCATCACCGGCTCGTCTACCACTTTGATACGCCGGAGCCACTTCACGTTATTGATGCCCTCCCATCCGGGGACAAGAAGGCGCAGCGGATAGCCCTGCTCCGGCCGAATCGCCTCGCCGTTTTGGCCGTAGGCCACCAGCATGTCATCGAAGGCCTTCTCAATGGGTATGCTCTTGGAATGTTTTCCTTTTTCCGCGCCCTCAGCAATGATCCATCTTGCCTCTGCCTGGACGCCCGCTTGCTTGAGGAGAAGGGAAACGGGAATTCCGGTCCAGACACTGCAACTGGTCAAGCCGTGCGTGTCCTGCGCATTTGCGTTTGCTGCCCGGCGAATCGCACCGGTCGGGCCAGTCGGAGCGCTATTGCCGTTGCATTCGACGAAATGGACGCGGGACACGGAGGGCAATCGCCTCAGGTCCTCCAACGAGAAAATCAAAGGATGATCCACCATTCCGTGAATCAACAGATGGTGCTCCTTCGGATTGATGTCCGGAGGTTCGTAGCCATGGGAGACGATGTAGTGCAGAGCTGGGGGCGTTACGAACCCCACCGAATCTTGAAGGGGAGTCCTGAATCCGAAATCCTTGTGATAGTCCGGAGGACTTGTGGGTTGCGGCCACGTGCCCAGGCTGCCGGTGCGTACGGAGGCCTCGAACCGGGAACGCTCGCCGTAGGCGTGCAAGTCTTTGGGCCTAATTTCTGTCGTCTCGGCCTCCAGTGTTTCGCCGCGCGCGGCCCGCACCGCTCCTACGGCCATGCCGGCCAGCATGGCCCCGTTTTTCAGGAATCGCCTGCGACCTGGCTGCTTTTCCACCGTCGGTCTCCTTCCACGGCTCAGCCGTCATCTTTCAGTGCTATCCGGATCGGTAAAACAAAAGCGATCCTGTCGTCAAGGAATGTTGGTTTTTCGTAGCGCCGGCGTCTTGCCGGCAATTTTTCACATACTCCGCAAATTGCAAAACCGCCGGCGAGACGCCGGCGCTACAAAAAATCGCCTGCCAAATTCCGAATCCTTAGCAAGATTTCCCGCTTAGCTCTTCTTAACCATCCGTGACCAAAGATCCCAGTCCTTGGGGAATTCCTGATTGCCGACTTCCGCCTGATGGGCCTCTTCGGGGGAGAGGGTTTCGATCTTTCTGTTGCCCGCCTGGAGATGCATTTCCGCGTTGATCTTCAGATACACGCTGCGGCCGACGGAATGCATGATGCTGTTTCCCACGGTGATGCCGCCGTGCCCGCGCATCAGGGCTCCCGGCTTGTCGCCAAGCGTCTGGGCGAGAGCCTTGCCTTTGGCCGCGTCGTTGATGAGCATATTGGTCATGCCGAAAGATTTGCGAATGTCAAAGGTGGGCAAGCCCGTGCCGAGGAATCCGCCCATGTGGTAGATCGGCAGAAGAGGCTCATTGATGGTGCCCATCAGCACCACGGTTGGCGCGTGCGTGTGGACGATGGACTTGACGTCCGGCCGCACCCGGTAAATTTCGGCGTGAATCCAGCGTTCGCTGTAGAGCTTGCGTGTGTCGCCGTTGGCCGGGACGCAGTCGTAGTCGAGTTCCACGATGTCGTTCACGGTGACCAGATCGGGCGCCAGCCAGCGCGAAATGAAAAAGTGATTGGGGTTGGCGGGATTGCGCACGCTCACGTGCCCGTAGCCGTCCACCACTCCCTGATCCTGCAGGATGTGATTCGCGGTGACCAGGTCTGCCAGCAGCGCATTCTTGTCCTGCTTGTCTTGCGGCACGGCTTCGGGCGGCTCAGCAACCGGCGAGGTCTTGGCCTTGGTTTCTTCCGTCGTTCCGAGCAACGCGCCCGTCAGCAAGAGACTGGACCCGGACAGGAAACCGCGGCGGCCGAATCCGGCTTTGAGCAGCTTATTTAATTCCATTGAAATCTCCTTGAATATCGATTTTGCAGCATCGGCCTGAACGGAAACCTCCGTCTTCACCCGCGGAGGGAGCATTTCCAAATCTCGAACAAATCTCGAACCACTCTGGAAAATGATTGGCAACTGATCGGATACACCGGTTGGCTCCCTCCTGTCAATCACGGAATCGGTTGTGGCTGGCGAGCCATAAAATTTGGCGTGCATGTCCCCAAACGAACGAAAGTAGGCTATTCTGACGGCGTTTGAACTGAGAAAACATTGAAGCCCGACACATCGCCTGCGTTTTTAGACCGATTCTACCGCGCCCTGCTCCGTGTCGTTCCATGTTGCATTACGTTGTCGCAAGCGGTCGCTTTCAACATGTTCCTGGCGTTTTCGCCCATGATCCTCGTGGTGCTGGGCGCGGTGGCCGGGTCCGCCGCATTCCGGCAGGCGCTCCAGGGAATCATCGTGCGGCTGCGCATTGTCCTTCCGCCGGGGACGTTCGGCATTCTCAATAATTTTCTTGGCCGGCACGGCACGCAATCCTGGCAATGGATTTTGCTGGGACTCGGCGGAACGCTTCTAGCGGGCACGCAAATGATGAAGCTGCTGATGGAAGGATTTTCCATGGTTTACAGGGATAAGAGCCGGCCGAACGCGGTCAGCCGGCATGTGCGCGCGTTGCTTCTGCTGAGCGTCACCATCCTCCCTTCGATTCTCATTGTGAACTTGGTCGTTTTTGGCAGACAGGTGCGCAATACCATGTTGCACACTTCCACCATGCCCGTCCTCGTCCGGTTGTCCTGGAGCGGCTTGTACATCGTGGTCTCTTTGTTGATTGCCCTGGCCGTGCTGACCGTAATTTACAGGGTCGGGCGGCCCGGCCATCATGGGTTGAAGGAGCACTTGCCCGGCGCACAACTAGCAACCGTATTGTGGTGGACGGTGAGCATCGCGCTTGGATTTTATCTGCGAACAGTGCCGTACAGCCTGATCTACGGCGGCCTGGCTGTCACCATCGGGCTGATGCTGTGGATGCAACTGACGGCGACGATCCTCTTGATTGGCGCCGCGTACAATGCTGAGCTGCTCGACCGGCAGTGAATGCGATTGTTTCGTGGGACAGCCACTCCTGGCTGTCCGCTTTTTTGCTGCATTCAGCTGGAGTGATCACTCTGGACAGCCAAGAGTGGCTGTCCTACAAAATCGGAGTACACTATACGGGTCAGAGTTCGTCCTCGGGAGGCGGCGATGGGCGAAATGCGCGTCGAGTGCTATGCCGGTTATCGAGCTGACGAGCGTCCTCTCCGGTTTACCTTGCGCGGGCACACCTTTGAAATCACGGAAGTGGAAGACCGCTGGTATTCGCCCGGCGCGATTTATTTTCGCGTGCGCACCGAGGACGGCGATTATTTTGTCCTGCGCCACGATGAGCCCCAGGATGTCTGGAGCGTTGATGCGTTCCGTTCTGCCCGGGAACGCTCGGATCTGCCCGAGGCCGGTCAGGTGGGGTTAAGCTAAGCGGCCAAGCCCCTGAAACTGCGCTTGTTCCGTGCGACCTTGCGGGTCCGAAGATGCATCCCCCTTGGCATACTGTAAGGGCACGGCGCCATTTCCGATCGCAACTTTTCACTTTCCACAGGGTTAAACTGATTGCGTGAGTGCAAAGCCACGACTCCGCCGTGCCAGCCGCGCGAACTCCCGGTGAGGGAGATAGGAAACATGAAGAGAGTTTCTTCCCGCAAAGCCGAAATGCACAGGACTCGACCGGCATCACTTGCCGGAATGAGTTTCATCTTCGTTCTTGCCGCGGCCACTTTCGCAGCGCCTTTTCTTTTTGGCGCAACCGATCGAAAAGATAGCAAAGGCAAAGCGGCTGAATCTTCAAAAGCTTTGAGGGGACTGCCCACGGAGGGGCTCAGCGAAGACCAAGCCGTCCTGCAGGCGCTCAATCGCCTCGGCTTTGGGCCGCGCCCGGGCGATCTCGATCGCGTCAAGGAAATGGGCCTGCAAAAATGGATCGACCAGCAGCTGCATCCGGAGTCGATCGATGACTCCGCTCTGGATGCGCGCCTCGAACGTTTCCCGACGTTGAAAATGTCATCCGCGAAACTTCTGGACGAATTCCCGGAGCCGCAGCTCGCCGCGCGCCGCCAAGGCATCACCGTCGAGGAGTACCGGAAAGAACAGCAGGAACAAATGCGTTTGGCCATCCAGTCATCCATGCAAGGCGAAACGCAGAGCGATCCGCAAGGCGTGTCTCAGGGCAGCGCGCAGAGCGACCTCCAGATGGCCGACGCGCTGCACATGCCGAATTTCGAGGCCATGGACAACGATCTGAACCCAAACCCGCCGAAAGGCAAAGGGCAAGGAAAAGGCCAGGGCGCATTCAGCAACCGCATGATCAACTACGAGCAGATTCGCCTGCCGCAGCGCATTGTGGCTGAACTCTCCATGGCCAAGATGACGCGCGCCGTTTACAGCGAGCGCCAGCTCCAGGAAATGATGGTGGATTTCTGGTACAACCACTTCAACGTCTTCGCCGCCAAGGGCGCCGACCGCTGGTTCATCACCCAGTATGAACGTGAGGCGATCCGTCCGCACGCCATGGGGAAGTTTCGCGACTTGCTCGAAGCTACGGCCAAGAGTCCCGCCATGCTGTTTTTCCTGGATAACTGGCTTTCCGCCGATCCGGTTGCGTGGCAGAAGTTGCAGCAGGAACAGCAGGAGCGGCGCCAGTTTCGCGGGGGGCCGTTTGGAGGCGGGCCATTAGGAGGGCCGAGGTTTCCGCAGGGAGGGCCCGGACCAAACGGAAACCCCAACAATCCGAACGCCAACGCGAAACAGAAACAGGAGCGCGGACTGAACGAAAATTACGGGCGCGAACTGATGGAATTGCACACGCTCGGCGTGGATGGCGGGTACACGCAGGACGATGTGATCAACGTTGCGAAGGCATTCACCGGATGGAGCATCCGGCAGCCACGGCGCGATCCCGAATTTTTCTTCGAGGAACGCCTCCATGACACCAGCGTGAAGACCGTGCTCGGGCACGAGATTCACGAGGGAGGAATGAAGGACGGCGAGAAAGTCCTGGACATTCTGGCGCGCGATCCGCACACGGCGCACCATATTTCGTATGAGCTGGCGCAGCGCTTCGTTTCCGATACCCCGCCGGTGGCGCTGGTGGATCGCATGGCGCAAATGTTCCTGAAATCCGACGGCGACATCCGCGAAGTCCTGCGCACCATGATTTATTCGCCGGAGTTCTGGTCGAAGGAAGCGTTTCGCGCCAAGATCAAGACGCCGTTTGAGCTGGTGGCCTCGGCCACGCGCGCCGTCGGCGCGGATGTGCAAATCCCGCTCTTGCTGGTGCAATGGACGAGCCGCATCGGCCAGCCCCTGTATCAGTGCGAGCCTCCGACCGGCTACTCGGACAAAGCCGATGCCTGGGTGAATACCGGGGCATTGCTCAGCCGCATGAATTTCTCGCTGGCGCTCACGTCGAATCGCCTCCGCGGCGCACAAGTGGATATCGATTCTCTCTTTGGAGGAGACATGGCCGCCAATCCGCACGCCACGCTCGACCGCGCCATACAATTGTTGTTAGGGGGCCAGGCGTCGCAGGAAACACGCGACACGCTGGAGAAGCAACTCGACGATCCGCAAATTTTGCAGGCAACACTCGACGACAAGGTCAAGCAAGTGAACGCCGCAATGATCGCCGGATTGGTACTAGGTTCGCCCGAATTTCAGCGGCGATGAAGGGTATTGTCGACGCGCGCATTGTAGCTCGCCTCTTTAGAGGCGAGGCTTTCTTCGAGTCAAGAGAAAACCCCCGCGTCTGAAGACGCGGGCTACAGCAATAGGAGAACCATCATGAAAGTTTCACGGCGTATTTTCCTGAAGAGTGGCGGCGTGGCCATGATCGGCATGAGCACCATTCCCGCCTTCCTGCAACGCGCGGTGGCGGCGACGCCCATGCCGAACAAGAAAAAACTGATCGTGGTCTTCCAGCGCGGTGCCGCCGATGGATTGAACATCGTCGTCCCGTTCGGCGAAGAAAACTATTACCGCATTCGCCCGACGATCGCGATTCCGCAGCCGCGAAGCGGCACTGAAGGCTCCGCCGTCGACCTCGACGGCTTCTTCGGCCTGCACCCGAGTCTCGTGTCGCTCGGGCCTCTGTTTCACAATGGAAGACTGGCCATCGTTCACGCAGCCGGATCGCCCGATACCACGCGTTCGCATTTCGATGCGCAGGATTTTATGGAGTCCGGCACGCCCGGCGTAAAATCCACGGACGATGGCTGGCTGAATCGTACCGTGAGCGGAATTTCAGAGCAAGACGTCTCACCTTTCCGCGCTGTCGCCATGGGTCCGAACCTTCCGCTCACGTTGCGCGGCGCCGCGCCGGCGATCGCTCTCGCGGACGTCAAACAATTTCGCGTGATGAGCCAGTCCACCGCGGTTCAGGGCGGCTTCGAGGCGCTTTATGCGCAGACAGTTGATAAAGTTTTGCGCGGTACGGGCACGGAAACATTTGAAGCGATCGACATGCTGCGCAAGGCCGACCCTTCCCGTTTCCAGCCGGAGAATGGCGCCGATTATCCGAAGAGCCGCGTGGGCCAAACACTGCAACAAGTCGCGCAGCTTCTCAAGGCGGACATCGGCATGGAAGTGGGCTTCGTCGATACCGGAGGCTGGGACAATCACGTGAACGAAGGCGGCGCGCAAGGGCAGATGTCCAATCTGCTGCGCGACATGGGACAGGGCCTGGCCGCGTTTCACCAGGATTTGGGCGACCGCATGGAGGATATTGTAGTGGTCACCATGTCCGAATTCGGCCGCACCGCGCATGAAAACGGAAACCGCGGCACCGATCACGGCCACGCCAACTGCATGTTCGTGATGGGCGGCCCGGTGAAGGGCGGAAAAGTGTACGGCAAATGGCCGGGCCTCAGTCCGGGCCAGTTGAACGAAGGCCGCGACCTCGCGCTCACCACCGATTTCCGCTCCGTGCTCGGGGAAGTCATCGGCGGCCACCTCGGCAGCAACAATCTGCACTCAGTTTTCCCGGGATTTGACAACAGCCCGGCGAAATTTCCGCGTCTCCTGAAGGCGTAACCGCCCTGCCGGATGGGAAACGGCCAGACGCAGTCTGTGTCTGGCCGTTCTTGTGTTCGCAAACGCTCTCGTGCAACGACGGAACCCATACGCTTCCTGCCGGTATCAAAAAAAATAAGAGGCAAGTTGAGCTGGAGGCCAAGCCAAGAAGCCGCTTGACTCCGGCAGGCATTCGCGACACTATTCACTTCACGCCCCTGTGGTCCGATGAGTAGACAACTACTTCGGGCCAACTCTAACCCGCGGATTCGGGCATTATCTTGGGGACCTGTGTCCGGGCGACTGGGCCTCCAGGGTGGCGGCATTTTGGGATCAGGGAACCCGCGCGGGCTCGGTCTGAAAATATTCGCGGCACACGGCTGCTAAATCTTACGGCGTGGAGATCACAACATGGCTTCGATCAGCCAACCAAATCGCTCCGATTCCTCAACCACCGATTCTCCCGCAACTGCTGGGGCCGGAGCGGCTTCCGTCGTCCATTCCACAGCGTCGCCCCTGACGCCCTGGATTCAGCTCGTGTCCGGCGTAATCTGCATGGCCATGATCGCCAACCTCCAGTATGGCTGGACCATCTTCGTTACACCGATCGACGCGAAACACCATTGGGGCAAAGCGGCCATCCAGGGGACTTTCACACTCTTTATTCTCCTGGAGACCTGGCTGGTGCCCTTCGAAGCCTATCTTGCCGATCGCTTCGGTCCACGGCCGCTGGTGATGATCGGAGGGGTAATGATCGGGTTTTCCTGGGTGTTGTTTTCCTGGGCAAACACTATCACCGCACTTTACGTCGGCGGGATGATCGGAGGAGTCGGGACCGGTCTTGTCTACGGGACCTGCATCGGGAATGCGCTGAAATGGTTTCAGGCGCGGCGTGGATTGGCTGCCGGCGTGACCGCAGCGGGCTTTGGAGCAGGCGCGGCGCTGACGATTGTTCCCCTGGCGAATATGGTGAAGACGAGCGGATACGAAGCGACTTTCTTCCGCTTCGGGCTGCTGCAAGGCGTCATCGTTTTACTCGCCGCGCTGGTGCTCAAAAAGCCGTCAGGGAAGGCGGCGGCCCGCAAGAAGAATCCCCGCTTGCCTCAGACGCACATGGACCGCACGCCGCTCCAGACGCTGACGAGCGGCATCTTCTGGCTCATGTACATTGATTTTGTGCTGGTGGCGGCGAGCGGCCTGATGGCCACCGCGCAACTGGCGCCCATCGCCACCGGTTTTGGCATCGCTAATACCCGGGTGAGCCTGCTGGGCGTTACCGCGACGGCGCTGGTTTTTGCATTGTCGCTCAACAACTTGATGAACGGTTTGAGTCGGCCGCTCTTTGGCTGGGTGTCGGATTGGCTGGGCCGGGAAATGACCATGTTCCTCACTTTCCTGGCGGAAGGCATTGGCATTCTTTACCTGGATCGTCTGGGAAACAATCCAGTGTGGTTTGTGATTCTCGCCGGATTGGTTTTCTTTGCCTGGGGCAACATCTTCAGTATTTTCCCGGCGCTGACCTCCGATCACTTCGGGAACAAGTACGCCACCACGAACTATGCGTTGCTCTACACGGCTAAAGGCTGCGCCGCATTCTTCGTGCCTATCGGAAGCGTTCTCGCTGCACGAAGCGGAAGCTGGCACCTGACGTTGGTGATCGCTTCCATTGCCAATATAGTCGCGGCTTTGCTGATGCTGTTAGTGTTGCGTCCCCTCCGCGTGCGCGCTATCCACCGCGAGGAGGCTCTCACTGCGGCCCCTGCGGATTGAGCTGAAGATAGATTATTGATCTGGCCGTGAGCGCGCCGGACCTGGTGGTTTTTTCATCCGGGCGCGTTTCTGGTAACATGGATGCCGCACCCCAGTTGCATTCCCCATCTACCGGGAGGTTAAGTTCAAATGGCAAGCCCAATGGTTCAGATTCAGGTCACTGTGCCGGTTTCCGACGCTCACAAAACCGTGCTGACAACGGAAGCGGTTGCTTTTCTCAAGAAGCTCTCTTCGGAGTTTGAGCCGCGCAGGCAGCAATGCCTCGCGCAGCGGCGCGAGCGGCAAGCGAGGATCGACCGCGGAGAATTGCCCGACTTCCTCCCCGAAACCGAGCATATCCGCAAGGCGGAATGGTCCGTGGCCTCCATACCCGCGGACCTGATGGACCGGCGCGTGGAAATTACCGGACCCGTGGATCGCAAGATGATCATCAACGCGCTCAATTCCGGCGCCAACGTGTTCATGGCCGATTTCGAGGATTCCAATTCGCCGACCTGGACCAACAATCTGGACGGGCACATCAATCTGCGCGACGCCGTCAATCGCACAATTACGTACGTCAGTCCGGAAGGAAAGAGCTACAAGCTCAACGAAAAGATTGCCACGCTGCTGCTTCGCCCCCGCGGGTGGCACCTGGATGAAAAGCATTTCCTGGTGGACGGCAAGCCGATCTCGGGCGCGCTGTTCGATTTTGGCCTGTTCTTTTTCCATAACGCCAAAAACTTGATCGCGCACGGAACGGGGCCTTATTTCTATTTGCCGAAAATCGAGGCCTATCAGGAAGCGCGCTTGTGGAACGACATTTTTAATTTTTCGCAGGACTATGTGGGAATCCCTCGAGGCACGGTTCGCGCCACGGTGCTGATCGAAACCATTCTCGCGGCGTTCGAGATGGACGAAATCATGTACGAGTTGCGCGAGCACTCCTCCGGCCTCAACTGCGGCCGCTGGGATTACATTTTCAGTTTCATCAAGAAATTCAGCAAGCGTCCTGACTTCATTCTTCCGAATCGCGCCGAAGTCACCATGACGCAGCCCTTCCTGGCTTCCTACGTGGCGCTGCTGATCCAGCAGTGCCACCGCCGCAATGCCCACGCCATGGGAGGAATGGCGGCGCAGATTCCCATCAAAAACGATCCCGTGGCCAACGAAAACGCCATGGCCAAAGTGCGCGAAGACAAGGTGCGCGAAGTGAAGGCCGGGCACGACGGCACTTGGGTCGCGCATCCCGGCCTGGTCTCCGTGGCCAAGGATATTTTTGACGAGTACATGAAAGGGCCGCACCAGCTCGACGTGAAGCGCAACGACGTGCACGTCGCCGGAAAGGATTTGTTGGCCATCCCCAAGGGAAGCATCACGGCGGCGGGGCTGAAGTGGAACATTGACGTGGGATTGCAGTATCTCGCTGCGTGGCTTGACGGAAATGGATGCGTTCCAATCTACAACTTGATGGAAGACGCGGCCACGTCAGAAATCTGCCGGGCGCAGATCTGGCAATGGGTCAGGCACGGCGCCAAACTCGATACCGGTGAAACGGTGACGGCGCAAATGGCGCGCGACACCATGGCTGCGGTGCTGGATGGCATCAAAGCAAAGATGGGCGAACAGAAATTCAACGCCAGCAAGTTTCCAGAGGCGGGCAAAATCATGGTGCAACTCATGACCAGCCCGGATTTTCATGAGTTTCTCACGCTGGATGCGTACGCGGTCCTGGCTTAGAAGTTGTGTAATTTTGGTTCGCAGCCTGAGTGAAAAAGTCTTGTGGGTCGCGGCTTCAGCCGCGACAACAAGACCACCGGTAAGATTGGGCTTTAGCCCCTGACTTTTCGGGCGGTGGATTCCCACACCCGGCAAGGGCTAAAGACCAGATTCATTTTGGTTTCGATGTCGCGGCTGAAGCCGCGACCCACAAAGATACCGACAGGAATTCGATTCATTATTTCAAGGGGGTGGCTGAATTCCGCTGATCTACGGGCAAATGCCCTGGGTGCAGCCGCGCTTGTGTTCGTCGGGGATGTCCGCAAATCGCGCGGGAACGAATCCGTTGCGATTGGGCATTTGCACTTTGGGCAACGTATTCTGATCCAGCACGTCGCCTTCCTTGATGATATTGCTCTTGAAGAGAATGAACGCCGTCAGCGCATAGACTTCATTCGGGGTGAGCGTCCCGCTCTGGCCCCGCGGCATGGCGCGGCGAATGAAATCCCACACGGAAGTGGCATACGGCCAGTAGCCTCCGACGGTCCTGACGGGGTGAAGCGTGGTGAGGGTTTCCGTGTCGGCGATGCCTCCTACGACGCGCGGGCCGATCTTCCCACCTTCGCCGTTCGCGCCGTGGCACACGGCACACTTGGCGGCAAAAATCGGCGCGCCGTCCTTCGAGGTGCCTTGTCCGACGGGGAGCCCTTTCCCGTCAGGCCCCACGGAAATGTCCCATGCTTGAATCTCTTCTTTCGTTGGCGCTCTGCCGATTTTTGAATAGGACGGGGTTTGCGCCAGCGCCACGTTCACTGCCAGCAAGAAAATCCCGGCACTGAAAAGGTTAAACCAGCGCATTTTGTACGCTCCCATCCGCATTTATCTTCCAGGGCTGAATGGCGTTGAAATCGCCCACGACTTGCTGCGTTTTCAGGAGGAAGTCAATATCGGCGTTCCAAAGCTTGGCGACTTCGGCGATGGTCGGTTGGACCGTACCCTGATCGTCCGTGCAGCGCGAAAGCAGGATGGTCTCTTTCCCATCCCAATTCCACGGAGCGGAAAATCGAGTGTGCGCTTTTCGCGCAATGGGATTGTGGAGTTCCGCGTCTTTCCAGGTCTTCCCGCCATCGGTGGAGACTTCGACCCGCTTGACGGCGCCCGCACCGGACCATGCCAGGCCGGTAATCTCATGGAATCCCGGGCCGGGCATTTTATATCCGCCGGCGGGCCGCGTAATCACGGATTTCGGTCCGAGTTCGAATTCGAACCAGCGCGATTTCCCGTCCAGTCTCATGCTGGGGTAGCGGCTCGTTTCCATCATGGCCATGTATGGCTCGTCCACCAGATCGATGCGCCGCAGCCATTTGACGTTATTGATTCCTTGCCAGCCCGGAACGATCAGGCGCAGGGGAAATCCCTGCTCGGGGCGCACAGGCTCGCCGTTTTGCCCATAGGCCACCAGCGCATCGTCCAAACCTTTTCCGATCGGGATGCTCTTGGAGTGTTTGGGTTCGTCCGCGCCTTCCGCAATCATCCAGGTCGCGCCCTTTTGCACGCCGGCCTCTTTCAGCAGCGTGGACAGCAGGACTCCTGTCCACTGGCTGCAGCTGGTGAATCCATGCGTCTCCTGAGGAGTCGCATTTACCGCAACACGCGCATCGCCGCCCGGGCCTCTTGGAGAGCTGTTGCCGTGGCACTCGACGAAATGAAAGCGCGTGACGAAAGGCAGGCGTTTCAGTTCGTCCACCGAAAAAATCAAGGGACGATCGACCATGCCGTGGATCAGCAGATGATGTTCCGAGGGATTGATATCGGGCGGCTCGAAGCCGTGAGAAATGGTGAAGTGAAGCGATGACGGCGTGATCATTCCCACCGAATCCTGCAGGGGAGTCCGGAGGCCGAAGGCCACGGCTTCGTCTTTCAACCGGCGCTCCGGATTGTTGATGCTGCCGTTGCGCACATCGGTCACGAAATGAGAGCGCTCGCCGTACAGATGTAGCTCGTCAATTTTCTCCAGGGCCGGTTCGGCTGCCGCCGCTGCCGGACGCGCGATCGCCGATGCGCCGACGGCCAATCCGGCCAGCGCCGCGCCGTTCTTCAGGAATCCTCTCCGGTCGGTTTGCTTCGGTTTCATATGCCCCTCCTGTCGGATTTACGGGAATGGTATCACAGGAACGCGTGAGTAGGACGGGCTTCAGCCTGTCGGGTTTCGGTATTCTGATTCATTACGAAGGCGGCAGGCTGAAGCCCGTCCTACCAGGTTTTCGATGCATCGCGCGGAGCGTCAAGGGCAATGCCCGAGCTTGCAGCCGCGTTTTTTCCAATCGTGAATTTCGTCCAGATTCTGGGGAACGAATCCATCGCGATTGGGCATTTTGATTTTTGGCAATGTCGCGGCGTCCATGACATCGTCTTCCTTGACGATGCTATTGCGATAGAGGAGAAACGCCGTCAGGGAATAGACCTCATCCACCTTCAGCGACCCTTCCTGAAACCGCGGCATGGCCCGGCGAATGTAATCGAAGATGGTGGTCGCGAATGGCCAGTAGCTTCCCACGGTCATCTTTGGGTGCAGCGTCGTGAGCGTGTCCTTGCCGCCGACGAGGGCCGGCGCCTGCGCGCTGCCCTCCTGATTTTCACCGTGGCAGGCCGCGCATTTCTGTGCGTAGAGGACGCCGCCCGTCTTGGCATTCCCGCTGCCGGGCGGCAGTTCCTTGCCGTCCGTGCCAATGGCGATGTCCATAGCTTGGACTTCCTGCGCGGTGGGAGTGCGGCCCACGTTTTTGTAATCGGGCGTTTGCGCCGCCGCGGCGGCACAGGCGGTCAGAATCACGGCCGGGACGAGGAAATTAAAATGAAATCGCATTTTGGACGCTCCCGTCGGGATTCACTTTCCAGGGCTGAATGGCGTTGAAGTGGCCGGGAATCGTTCCGGTCTTGATGAAAAAGTCGGGCTCGACTTTCCAGAATTTCGCGAGCTCGACCACCGTGGGCTGCCGCTCGCCGGTTTCATCCGTGCAGCGGGATTGCAGGATGGTTTCCTCGCCGTTCCAATCCCAGCCAAATCCGAATCGCACGTGCGCTTTTGGATAGACCGGGCTTTGAATTTCCGCCTCGCGCCAGCTCTTGCCATTGTCGGTGGAAACTTCAATGGATTTGACAACGCCTCCGCCCGACCACGCCAGGCCGCTGATTTCGTAGAAACCCGGGCCATTCAGTTTTTGTCCGCCCGAGGGACGCGTGATGACAGTTCGCGGGCCCATCTGAAATTGGAACCAGCGCGACAGGCCGTCAGGCCGCAGGCTCGGGTACTTGGTGCTCTCCCACATGCCCATGTAGGGCTCTTCGACGAGCTTAATCTTGCGCAACCATTTGACGTTGTTGATTCCTTCCCAGCCGGGAACGAGCAGGCGGATCGGATAACCCTGCTGCGGACGCAACGCTTCGCCGTTCTGGCCATAGGCGATCAGGACATCGTCCATCGCTTTTTCGATGGGGATGCTCTTGGTGTGCTTTCCCTTTTCCGAACCCTCGCCGATGATCCACTTCGCTTCCGGTTTCACTCCAACATGTTTCAAAAGGATCGAAAGCGGCACGCCCGTCCACAGACTGCAGCTGGTGAAGCCATGCGTATCCTGCGCCGTCGCGTTCGGAGAAACGCGATATTGGCCGGTTGGACCTGCCGGAGCGCCGTTTGCGTTGCACTCGAGAAAATGTGCGCGAGTGACGGACGGAAACCGCTTCAAGTCGTCCATGGAAAAGATCAGCGGCTTATCCACCAGGCCGTGAATCAGGAGGTGGTGCTCGGCAGGATCGATATCGGGCGGCTCGTAACCGTGAGCGATCACGAAGTGAAGCGAGGCGGGGGTGATGTAACCGACCGAGTCTTGAATCGGATTCCGCCACCCGAAGTCGCGATGATATCCAGGAGGTGCAGGGTCGTACAGACCCATGGCGCCAAGGCGCTCGGAAGTTTCAAAACGCGAGCGCTCGCCGTAGCCATGCAAGTCTTTTGCAGGCGCTCCAGATTTTTCGTCCGGCACATCCCCGGCCCTTGCGGTTTGCACCGCTCCGACGGCCAGTCCGGCTAACGCCGCACCATTTTTTAGAAAGCTCCGGCGGCCGGAATCCTTCGGCTTCATGAGTTTCTCTCCTATGAAATGCTTTCCCGAGGTTTAACAAAGGCGGCTTGCAATGTCAACGGAATGGTGCGGGAAATCTCGCCGTTGGAATTAACCAGATACTCAAAAATAATACGAGCCGTTGGTTTCGTTGCCACCGATTCGAAGGATTGGTCCTGCCCTTGGAAATCAAGTCAAAAGCCCCGCCCTTCGAACAACGAAGGACTGGGCGCCCGCCACTTCAAAATCATTCAATGCCCGGGCCACCCCTTCCGCCTTTATACACGAAATTCCCGGCAAAACTCAGGTGAACAACCTATTTTTCTATTGGCTTCGGCATGGCAATCACACAACTGATTGCCCGGTAGAAAGTGAAAATCTGAACTCACAGGAAAGAGGGCACTGGTTGTGCATCCGGTTATCCGCGCCATTCTGGGCAATGTTGTGCAATCCGAACCCGAAAATCCAAAACTACTCAATAGGAGAACACCATGACGCAAGGCGCTGCTGCACAGCGAAGCAACGAGCAAGCAATCCGTCCGTTTCCGGTGGCCAGTGTTCCGGAAGCAGAGCTCACAGATTTACGCAATCGCATCAAAGCGACCAGGTGGCCCGAACGGGAAACAGTGACCGATGCAACCCAAGGAGTACAGCTCGCGACAACGCGGGCGCTGGCGCGTTATTGGGCGACCGATTACGACTGGCGAAAGTGCGAGGCAAAACTGCAGTCCCTGCCGAACTTCCTCACCGAGATCGACGGACTGGACATTCACTTCATTCACGTCCGTTCAAAACACGAAAATGCGTTGCCGCTGATTGTCACGCATGGATGGCCCGGCTCGATCACCGAACAGTTGAAGATCATCGATCCGCTGACCAATCCCACCGCGCACGGCGGAACTGCATCCGACGCGTTCCATATCGTGGTTCCGTCCATGCCCGGCTATGGTTTTTCAGGCAAGCCAACGACGACCGGCTGGGGCCCCGAACGGATCGCGAGTGCCTGGGTCGTGTTGATGAAGCGGCTCGGCTACTCAAAATTTGTGGCACAAGGCGGGGATTGGGGCGCGGTCATCACCGATCTGATGGGCGTGCAGGCGCCGCCCGAACTTCTCGGTATTCACACCAACATGCCCGGCGCGGTTCCTGCGGATATTTATCGAGCGATTTTGTCCGGCGCGCCGATGCCGTCCGGTTTCTCAGACGACGAAAAGGCTGCCTTCGAGAGGCTCCAATTCGTGTACAGCAAAGGCGTCGCCTACGGCTACCAGATGGGGTTGCGACCGCAGACGTTGTATGGAATCGCGGATTCTCCCGTCGGCCTGGCCGCCTATTTTCTGGACCACGATGCGTGGAGTTATGCGCTGATCGCGCGCGTGTTCGACGGGCAGACCGAAGGACTCTCACGAGACGATGTCCTCGATAACGTTACGATCACCTGGCTGACGAAGACGGCGCTTTCCGGTGCACGACTCTACTGGGAAAATAAATTCCCCTATTTCAGCGTCAAGGGCGTGTCTGTCCCGGTTGCTGTGAGCGCGTTCCCTGACGAGCTCTATCAATGTCCGCGGAATTGGGCAGAAAGCGCGTATCCCAAACTGATCCACTTCAACAAGCTCCCCAAGGGTGGGCACTTTGCGGCCTGGGAACAGCCGAAGCTGTTTTCAGAAGAGCTTCGTGCGGGCTTCAGATCACTGCGGTAAGGTTTTTCACAAGAGAGGAGAAGGTGATGACCCAATCCAGCGCTACACAGCGAGGCAGCGAGCCGGCAGATGTGCAGTTCAGCACCGACCACACCCATCCGGGCCGGTGGACCGTCACCTTCAGCAATCCGCCGATCAACATGTTTCTCCCAACAACGATCGTCGAATTGGGAGCGCTATTGAGCGACCTGGAGGCGGACCCCTCCGTGAAGGTCGTGGTGTTTCAGTCGGCGAATCCCGATTTTTTCATCGCCCATCTCGACGTAGCCAAGGCAGCCGAACGGCCTGAAATGCTGGGTCTTTGGCGCGACTTTGTGCTGCGCCT
>Ga0210409_10002103_pt1 | contig 24281 bp, 24 predicted proteins | sample IncBWH17MmetaG_FD_161649 | JGI IMG/M metagenome (GOLD analysis project Ga0210409, IMG submission 161649) | Forest soil microbial communities from Barre Woods Harvard Forest LTER site, Petersham, Massachusetts, United States - Inc-BW-H-17-M | ecosystem: Environmental > Terrestrial > Soil >...
GTTGAGACCTCCTACGCTTTATGTCAGGATTTATTCGATTCGTCCGTCTACCAAGGGCTCAGATGGCCCTGCTCATAATGCCTCGATTCTCCGGCCAGGAATCTGCCTCCTGCTTCGTCGTGCGAGTTCAACTGGTGGGCGCAACACCTATTGAGAGGACTTAAGTAAGAGCAGCCGAATCAATTTCGCCTTCTCGCCTGCGGTGGTCCAAAAAATTCAAGGTGAGCGCAATTATGAACCACTGTGAGATCAGAAATATTAGCCAGAATGCTAGAACGGGAACGGGCCGGAGAAACCACGGTTGTCCGAATCGTTCTTGCAGCAACGCGAGAAACGACACCAAGCCGAGTACACCTGCAATTCCTAGCCCCAGCCACATCCCAACCAGCAACGCGATCCTGCCGTGGCCTCCTTTGGCAAGTGAATCACCGCGTTTGATCGCCGCCAAGGCCGTCATGTTTTCCAGAATCGCAACTGGAAAACCGGGCGCAATAGCAAAGACAAGGAGCGGAAATACAATCAATCCGAAGGGGCCTGTGAGCATACTCGCCAGCATTATCATCCAGAAAAGCCGCAACTGCTTGCGTCGAACCGATCGGAATGCCTGCAGGATTCCAATACTTCGTTCGTTCCGAATTTCCTGAGCCGCGAAAACCGACGCCGCCAAGGCCCGGTATTCCATGGCAAAAGTTCCCAAAAACAGAACGAACACACTGAGTCTCTGCAGAACACCCATCCCCAGCCAGACCTCCCGCAGCGGAGTACCTTCCGGGTGGGGCGCGATCAAATAGTTCACAATCAGTGCCATGACCAGGATGGTCGCAACAGGAATACCCATGAGCAATACGAACATGCCGGCTCGCGAGCGCCACACTTGCCAACTCCCCTTCAATAATTCCGCAGTGCTCATTTCCGAACGATGGGGTTCATCCATAAAGAATGCCTCTAGATTCACGGTTCACAGATGCGCTGTGCCGGGTTTTGTTGCAAGCAATATTGTGTGGCTTGTTGGTTGTGCTCTGTTCAAGGTTCTGCGGTGAAATAACACCTGTGTGGCACCTAGTCCAGAGATCGTAATTTGCGGCAATTGCATCGGATTGACTGGTGGAGATGCGCACGCGACCGAGCGTTGCTTAGACATCAGGAGTGCCGATTTGTTGCAGTATGGCCTGGTAGCGCGGCTCCTCGGTCAGGTTGCGGAAGCCGGAAGCAACCTTAAGAAGCGCAACGAAACCGATCCGTTCTTCGCAGGCTTTTTCCAGCCAATCGAGAGCCTGCTCCCTGTCATTCAGCACGTTGAAAACAATCGCGGCCCAATAGGAAAACAAGGGCACTGAAGCGCCTTCTTTTTTCAAATCTTCGAGAATTTCCAACGCCTGGGCTGCCCGCCCGGCTCCGGCATGCACAACCGCCAGCATGGCGCGCAGGCTGGACCAATTCCCGGATATGGGAAGCGCTTTCTCTACTACGGCGAGGGCCTCCGCCGGCAATCGCTTGCGCAGGTACGCCGGGCACAAAATCAGACTGGCTTGTACGAACGATGGATCCATTTCCAGGACTTTCTCAAATTGAGCGATAGCGCGGTCGTTATTTCCAGCGAAATAGTTCAGGTACCCGACGTTGAAATTCATCGGGAGAGAGAGCGGGTCCAGTTCCAAGGCAAAATCCGCCTCTTGGATGGCTTCCTGATATCTATGTTGCACCAAAAGCCACAAGCTGAGGCCGTAACGGGCCCGCGCCGAACGTGGGCTAAGCTCAACAGCGAGGCGCATGTGCCGCTCGGCGGCATCCCAATCCCAATCAAAATACAGGTTAACCAGTCCCACCGCGAGATGCGCATCGGAAAGACTTGGAGCCATCTCAACAGCTTTGGTGGCAGCGGCCTTGGCTCTAGGGAACGCTTCTTTGGCGCGTAGCGCGCCAAAGACTGATAAAGCGGTATAGCAGTCCGCCATCACCGCGTGGGCTGGAGCATAGGCGGGATCTATCTCAATTGCCAGCCGGCAATATTCGAGGGCTTGCCAGCAACTTGCCGGAGTCCATTTATTCCAGAAGTAAAGGGCCCGCAGGAAGGCCTGGTAGGCTTCGCGACTTCCGGTGTCTCGCAGGGCGAGTTTATTTTTTTCCTGCGGGCTTAAGTGCAGGCGCATATGCTCAGAAATCTGTCGGGCGATTTCTTCCTGGACGGAAAAAATATCGTCGAGTTTGCGGCTGAAATTTCCGCCCCACAAGTGCGCGTCCCGCACCACATCAACAAGCTCCACTTTGATTGTCAGTGTGTCGCCACGCTGCACTACGCGCCCGCTCAACACTGCTCGCACGCCAAGTTCGCTCTTGAGTGCGGCCGAATCTATCTGACGGCCTTTGTAGCGAAAAACGGTGCTGCGCGGTAACACGCGAAGTTTGGGCAGCTGAGAGAGATTATTGATGAGCGTCTCGGTAATTCCGTCGCTCAGATAGTCTGTTTCCGGATCACGAGTCTCGTTAGCCAGCGGGAGGATCGCGAGAGAATCGATGACTTTGCCGGGCCGCCGGGATGTCGCGCCAGTCGAAGAGTTTTTTTGAGGACCGGAATCCAAATCGCGTTTCAGCCGCCGTAAATCGGCCAACAGGTCCGAAGCAGTCTGATAGCGCATCTCGCGGTGCTTTTCGAGGCTTTTGCGTATGATGGCTTCCAGTGCGGCAGGAATGGCTGGATTAATCCGACATGGGTTATCAGGGTCGCCATTTAAAATATTGTTCCGGATTATCTCCGGCGTTTCTCCCTGGAACGGCATCCGCCGGGTGACCATTTCGTAGAGTACCGCGCCATAGCTAAATAAATCTGTGCGTAAGTCCAGATCGTCCCCGCGAATTTGCTCCGGTGACATGTATGGCATGGTGCCCAGGGTCATACCGGGTCCGGTAAGCGCGGCGTCGGCGGTACTATCTCCGACAGCGGCGTCATGGACTTGCCTATTTCCACGCGTAATTTTGGCTAAGCCAAAATCCAGGACCTTAATCTGGCCGCGCTCGGTGATGAAAATGTTGCCGGGCTTGATGTCGCGGTGCATGATACCTTGCGCGTGCGCAGCTTCCAGCGCGTCCGCAATTTGCGTGGCAAATTCCACAATTTCCGATATTTGAAAAGGCGCTTTCCGGATACGGTGCTTAAGAGACTGGCCGTCAAGGCATTCCATGACGATGAAATGCTTACCATCGCCGGAACCAAACTCGTGGATCGTGCAGATGCGGGGGTGATTGAGGGAAGAAGCGGCGTCTGCTTCGCGCTTTAAGCGCTCCAGTGCCACTTCATCACGCTCCAGATCCTCAGGGAGAAATTTCAGTGCAACCCGTCGAGGGAGGTTCGTGTCGTCAGCAGCCCACACTACGCCCATACCGCCGTGGCCCAGCTTTTCGACGACGCGATAATGCGAAATGATTTGACCAATCATGGGAAAGTCAGGCGAAACCAACCAGAGACTTTTAAGGACAACGGTTGGAGCAGATGTTAGGTTGTCTTTCCAATCAAGTCAACGAACTGTCTGGCCAAACTACAATTGGCTGGCTAACTCGTCAGCCTGGTGAAGAAAGATTCAGTTTCTTTGCGCAGGGAAAGATTGCCGCATTGGTGGTTGAGTCAATCATTCCCGATAGAGTTGCGCGCGCGTACCGGGAGGCTTTGCGGAATTGTCTCGAGCGAAGACAAGTTGAAACAGTTGCAGGGTGCCGGCCCTGAATCCAGCTACCGTACCCGCCAGGTAAAGCCGCCAGGTCCTAACGAATTCTTCATCGAACATGGCGCCAACTTCTTTGGCTGAGTTTTCAAAACGCTCCAGCCAGAGTTGGGAGGTTCTGGCGTAGTGATGGCGGAGATTTTCGACATCGAGGATGGAACAGTCCCACGGCTCGAAGATATTCATAATCTGCCGCAATGAAGGTGCGCAGGCGCCGGGAAATATGCGCTTTCTGGTCCAATTACTAAAGTGCTGCGCGCGATTGCGCCCGACACATTGCAGCAGACCACGCCCACCAAGTCGCAAACAATTGGAGAGAATACGTCCCATGGCTTGATAGCGCTCTGGTCCGACGTGTTCGAGCATTCCCACGGAGACCACGGCATCGAACTCTCCGAGGATATTGCGATAGTCATCTTCGACGAATTCAACCTGCAGGCTAAGACCCAACTGTTGGCCACGCTTCCGCGCCCACTGGACCTGCTCACGGGAGATGCTGAACCCTCGAACGCTGACGCCGTAATATTTCGCCATGTGCAGGGCAAGTGCGCCCCAGCCGCAACCGATATCCAGAACACGTTCCCCGTTTTTCAGGTTCAGCTTGCGGCAGATGTAGTCCATTTTTGCAACCTGAGCGGCATCGAGATTCATGGAAGGCGCAGCGAAATATGCGCACGAATAGACCATCTGGTCATCGAGCCACAAATGGAAAAACTCGTTGCTGAGATCGTAGTGCCGATGAATATTTTGGCGCGCGCCATGCAACGAATTGCGCTGCGCAAACGCCATGCAACGGGAAACCACGCGCGCGAACCAATTTCCGGATCCCATTTCTGCTTCGGAACGATAGACTGCCTCAAGGGCGGACACGAGGTCGCCGTCCACGACAATACGCCCGTCGCGGTAGGCCTCCCCAAACCCGACCTCCGGGTCGAACAAGAGATCAAGTAATGTAGCTCGGTCCCGAATCACGATGGTTGCAACTGGCTGGCCAGTTTCCGGAGAAATCTCTAGGCGATCTCCGAGCGTGAGTCGGATTTGGGGCTGGCCCACGGAACGATAAATTCTCTGCAGTAGCCAGTAATCGATCTGCGAAAACTTATCACGAGACTGCGCGGGAAGATTACTCAGCTTGTCGTAACGGAGTTTGGCTAGTCTTGATATCACGGCATTGATCTCCACGTGAACCGCTCAAAAAATTCCCAACGATTTTTGGAGGGCCATCATAGCAGTCGCGTTAAGGGAATGCGGATTATTTTGCTTGGCGGACAAGACCAGTTCCGGGCTGTTTCGCGACGCCATCTTCGGCTCCTCGATTAAGGTTGCCGTAAATCTCCGTAACGCTGTTGACACAGCGGTTTGCGATGCACGGCCTCCAGGGCGGGAATTTCCGTCGGTACGCTATTTTTACAATGAGCAGCACCATTTTGGAGTGCGCATTTGCTCTGCGCCACACAATCCGCCCATTAGCTGAGGGCTTTCTTGATTGCGGAAAATAAAACTCACCAAGACTTAACCACCAATAAAATTTTCTCTGATAATATTCTGCGATGGTCGCGATGAAGGCTATCCGGAAATTGTGGCAGACGAACAAGATGCCCCGGAAACGGAGTATCATTCAGTTCAAACGGCATTTTTCGCAAGCAGAGTTCGATCGCTTGAGCTTCGGAGAAGTGCCACAGCAGATGGAAGATAAGTGGTTTATCTTTTTGGAAGACTCATGGCTTTTCTTTCATCGTAGCTGGACCGGCGACTGCATTTTCCAATTGCGGTTGCAAACCGCGGAACATGGCTACGATGTCGTGGAGGCGTGGGTCAATCGAGAAGTTGAACAATATAGTAGCGGGGGGCCTGCAAGCGAGCTTGAGTTGTTGTCTCAACTCGTTAAGAGGCTGCTTGGCAATGGCTAGGAGCGCGGAGCGTCAATTCCCTGCCGATAATGCGACTTTGCTCTTTCATTCGGTAACGGCCTGAGGCGCGCAAAGCTTTCATTTCTTTGAATCCGCCAAACACCGCTCAGAGGTGTGATGACCGGAAAGCGTAAATTCGCATAGGGTCAGAAAGCCCTTATTTATCCCAGTAGGCTCCTGGCCTTTCCGCGTATGCGTCAATCCGAACCCGCATCTTGCGAATCACCTCTTTATCTCCCTCTTTAAGCTCTTCGGAGTTCAAAACGACTTTCAACGACTTCGCCAAGACAATCAGTTCAATCGACGTGAGAGGCATGGCAATTCCCGTTGGTTAGGGTCAACTCCTTCCATTCCTTCCATTTTTGAATCCCCTTTCTCACACACTTCTTGATGGGAATTTCGTTGTAAAGGATAGGTCCTGGCCCCAGGAACCGCAATGCACAAAGACTCGAGTTCCTGGCCTGGTTTCCGCAGAATTGCGGCATGAAATCTTTTAATTGACAGTAACAAAATAATGATATAAACACTCACAATTCCGTCCCTGCGCTCGAACGTGGATAATTTGGGGGAACTCCTCGCGCACTCCGGACGCAGTGGCTCCCCGGTGAGAGAGGAAACCATGAAGCGTCGTCATTCGCAGCAACTTGCCCTGCTTCCAGTAGTTCTCTTCGCCGCCGCGCTTTGCTCGATGCCTGTTGTCGTTCCTGCGCAGGAACAAAAACCATTGGTCCACACCTTCAGCGGTCCCGTTCGCGGCTCGGTCACCTCCGCTGGCGTCCGTGAATTCCTGGGCATCCCTTACGCCGCGCCTCCGGTCGACAATCTGCGCTGGCGTCCGCCGGTTCCGCACGCTCCGTGGTTCGCGCCGCTGGAGGCTACGCAGTTTGCCAACCACTGTCCGCAGCCGCCCTCGCCTTTCGGCATCGCGTCCGTCACCGAGGATTGCCTCTTTCTCAATGTTTTTACTCCCGGCTCCAACGACTTCCACCGCCCGCGCGCGGTGATGGTTTGGATCCATGGCGGCGCACTCGTCACAGGTGAAAGCAACGACTACGATCCCACCGCGCTTGTCCAAGATGGCGTCATCGTCGTGACCGTCAATTACCGTCTCGGGGCTCTCGGCTTTCTCGCTCATTCCGCTTTTGCAGGGGAAAGGACGGATCCCGATCTAGACCGCGACAGCGATCCCAATTCCGCTGGTGATTACGGCCTCATGGATCAGCAACTCGCTCTCCGCTGGGTTCGCGATAACATCCGGTTCTTCGGCGGCGATCCGCTGAACGTGACCATCTTCGGCGAATCTGCCGGGGGCCTCAGCGTCTTCTCGCAGCTGGCCTCGCCTTCCTCGGAGGCCCTCTTTCACAAAGCCATCATCGAAAGCGGCGCCTATGCACTGAACACCCAGACTCTTGCCGCCGCTGAAGCTGCCGGCACGGCATTCGCCGACGCGGCTGGCTGCACCGCTCAGACTGCCGCCTGCCTCCGGGCGCTTCCGGTCACCACCATCCTGGAAAACGAAGATTTTGCCGGATACACGCCCAATATCGACGGGGAGTTTCTCCCACTTTCGCTGAACACCGCGCTCGCCACCGGACAATTCCACCATGTACCGGTGATGCAGGGCAGCAATCACGATGAATGGCGGCTCTTCACGGCGCTCGATTTCGATCTCACTCCCGCGGGGCCCATAGCCGACAACGAGACTGCGTACGTGGCTGCTCTCGCTACCCTGGTCGGACCCGCAGCTCCGCTCGTCGCCGAACAGTATCCCCTCGCCAGTTTTCCTTCTGCGGATATTGCCTTCGCCGCGGCAGGTACGGATGGCGCTTTTGCCTGCCCGGCATTGGGCGCCGACCTATTGATGTCTCAGTTCGTCCCGGTCTCCACGTATGAGTTCAACGACGAGAACGCGCCGCAGGATTTTCTGCCCCCGGTTTCGTTCCCGTACGCCGCGGCCCACGCTTCCGAGCTGCAATATCTCTTCGCTCTGCCGGTTGCTGTGCCGCGACCGCCGCTCAACGCCCAACAACTGCAACTCTCCAGCGCCATGCAGCACTATTGGACCAACTTCGCCAAATTTGGAAACCCCAATGGTCTTGGCGTGCCCGTCTGGCAGGAATTCAACCCGCAGGTCGGTAATTTCCAATCGCTGATTCCGCCATCGCCGATGCAGGAAACCAATTTCGCCGCGTCACATCACTGCGCATTCTGGGCCGCCTTGCTTTCTGGCCAGTAGAAATGGCCTCATCGCAAACTGCCGTGCCGCCAACTTTGCCCTTGTCACAGAAATCCCGGCAGCAGAGTCTGTGGATCTCCGTGGTGGTGCTGTTCGCCATTAATATCCTCAATTTCTACGACCGCCACGTCCCCGGCGCGCTCGTCGAACCTATGCGCAAGGAGTTCCATCTCAACGACAGCCAGATCGGCCTTCTCGGCAGCGCCTTCATTTGGATCTATGCGATTTTCGGCGTTCCACTGGGGCGCATCGCGGATTCTGCAAGCCGCAAAAAGCTCCTGGCTTGGGGAGTCGTCATATGGACCGCGATGACGGCTTCCGCTGGCCTCGCCACCACCTACGCGATGCTGTTCCTTTCCCGTGTCGGCGTTGGGGTCGGCGAAGCAGCCTGCGCGCCAACCGCGACGAGCTGGCTCGGCGATCTGTTTCCACCGACCAGACGCTCTCGAGTGCTCGCGCTTTTCATGCTCGGGGTGCCAGTCGGCGGAGCACTTGGTTTTTTCTTCAGCGGCCCGATAGCACAGGCGTATGGCTGGCGAGCCGCAATGGTATTTGCGGCGGTCCCAGCGTTGCTGCTGGTTCCCGCTTTACTGATGCTCCGAGAACCGGAGCGCGGCGCCAGCGAGAGTCATCGCGCGCCGCAGGCATTTGGCTCGATGTGGAGTGTGCTGCGCATCCCGACGATGTGGTGGATCATCGCCTCCGGTGCGCTGCTGAATTTCAGCATGTATGCCATCGGAACTTTCTTGCCGGCGTTTCTCAGCCGAGTCCACGGCCTGTCGCTGGCGAAATCCGGCATCGCCACGGGCGTGGTCTATCTTGCCGGAGGCGTCAGCGGGGGAACACTTGCGGGCTGTCTAGGTGATTTCATCGTCCAGCGTCGCAAAGACGGCCGCATGCTTTGCGCCGCCGTCTTGGCCTTAGTGGCCATTCCGTTTGCATGCGCGGGAATTCTTCAGTCCGCGGGCTCTTTGTTCGTGGCCATGGCGTTCCTGGCGCTGACATACTCTGCTCTCACGACGTACTACGGGCTGGTGTACTCGGCGATACAGGACATCGTGGCTCCGAACCAGCGCGGTGCAGCAATGGCGATTTATTTTATGGCCATGTACATGTGCGGCGCGTCTTTCGGACCGCTGCTCACAGGCAAGTTGAGCGATGTGTTGGCGCATCGCGCCGCGGCGCTGGCGGGTTCAGCCACGGTCACGGAAACTTTCCGGGCCACTGGCCTTCAGCAAGCCATGCTGATTATTCCGGTACTGTGTATAGCGCTCGCGTTTGTGCTTTACAGGGGCTCGCGCACTATCATCACGGACATCGCGCGGCGGGAAGCTGTCGCCTCGGCGCTTCGTGACTCCTGATATGTCGGATGGCCGAAGATTTGCTTGTAGTCCCTACTTGTTCGATTAGCAAACGTTGATCAGATGAATTTCGGCGCAGCTAAAGACAATCAGGGGCAAATGTTGTTACCGGAAAACAGATTGGGGTAAGATTGTCTTACCATGGAAACCAAGATTTCAACGAAGGGTCAGGTCGTTCTTCCCGGTCCGATTCGCCGCAAACTGGGCCTCCGGGCGGGGGACCCACTCGATGCAAAGGTGGAGGGTGGACGCATTGTGTTGACGCCACGAAGCGCACGCTCACGAAAAGTAAGCATTGTCATTGACCCCATTACCGGCCTTCCGGTTCTGAGTGCAGGTTCAGACGCTCAACCCTTGAGCAGCAAACAGGTCTATGAGATTTTGTCCGACTTCCCATGAAGTATCTCCTCGACGTGAATGTTCTCGTTGCGTTGGGTTTCCTCCAGCATGAATTCCACGGGCGCGTCGCTGGCTGGGTGCGCACCCTAGCCTCAAGGGGAATTCCGGAATTGGCAACTTGTTCGATTACGGAACTTGGCTTCGTCCGGGTCCTTGCACAGGCGCCGCAGTATGGATTCACCATCGCCCACGCCCGCACTCTTTTACTCCGCCTTAAAAGAGGAAATTCCCTGAGGTTCACTTTTATTCCCGACGATCATGATGTCTCGCACATTCCAGCTTGGGTTAAGACTGCAAAACAAATTACCGACGGTCATCTCGTGCAACTCGCTAAGGCGAAGAACGCAATTCTGGCGACGTTGGATGAAAGAATACCCGGAGCATTCCTAATCCCCACCCAGAGGTAAAGTAGCCGCCTCAAATCGTCCCGAACTGTCGGGTCCAGCTACCCGCGACCGGCGGTCCATGACAAAATATAGCCTATGAGCTATATTCCTTTGATGGAATGGGAAGTCGATTTCACCGAAGAATTCGAGACATGGTGGAACGACTTAACTCTCTCCGAGCAGGAGGCCGTAAATGCCAAGGTTATGTTGTTACAGAAGATTGGCCCCCTTCTTTCGCGCCCTCACGCAAACGTCATCCACGCTTCTCGTCATCCGAACATGAAAGAGTTGCGAATACCGCATTCGGGCAGACCTTATCGAGTATTGGTCGGCTTTGACCCGCGTCGCTGCGCGATGTTGCTAATCGGCGGTGACAAGACCGGAAATGACCGCTGGTATGAAGAGTTCGTTCCGTTAGCAGACGATTTGTATGACGCCGCATCTGGAGAGCATGAAAAAGGACGAAAAATAAAATGGCTAAAAACTTCAAAGAACTTCAATCAAAAATGCCTTTGGAATCGCGCGTTCGCAGCGAAGAGGGAGTTAAGAAAATGATTTCAGAAATGGGTCTCGCCGAACTCCGTGAGGCAATGAACTTGACCCAAGAATCTTTGGCCGAAGCTCTCCATGTCAGACAAGCCTCGGTCTCTAAAGTGGAACGACGTTCGGACATGTACATAAGCACCTTGCGCAAGATCATAGAAGCAATGGGTGGAGAATTACAAATAATCGCCAACATGCCGAACGGGAGAGTGCAAATTCGCCAATTCGCCAAAATTCGGACAGGCGAACCTGAAGAAGTCTCGGTCCGATAGCTCATCCTCACATTCAATGGCCAGCGTTGCCCATGGCGAAATTCACGGCGCTGCGGGGAGAGATCATGCGCGCGGCGACGGCGGCGCTGGCTACAGCGAGGGCGGCGCAGAGGAGCGTGACCAGGCGAAATGCGAAGATGAAGGAGTGGGCTACGGCGGTTTGGATCGCCGAGGTTGTCTGCGGGCCCAGACCTGCGGGGATTTCCAGGCCGGCTAGCCTGATGACGCTGGACTGGATCTGGTGAAGGGCGGCCGGGGCGAGATCTAAACCGGCGAGGGAATGTTGCAGCCTGGCGCTGAAGGCGCTGACCATGACAATTCCGAAAACGGCTACAGCGAGCACGCTGGCAACGCGGGACACGGCATTGTTGATGCCGGAGGCAGTGCCGGCCCGCGCCTGGTCGACGGAGTTCATGACCACGGTGGTCAGCGGAGCGACGCTGACGGCCATGCCCAGACCAAGAACCATGAAGGCGGGAAAGAAGGTCGTCCAATAGCCGCCGCCGACTGACGGCAGGGCGAATAACAGGAACCCTGCCGCGGCGATGAGCGGCCCAACGATAAGCGGCAACTTCGGACCGAAGCGGGCCACCAGTCCGCCCGACCAGCGCGACAGAAAAAATATGAGCAAAATCAAAGGCAAGGCGGCCGCTCCCGTCGCGGTGGTGGAATATTTCTGCACCTGGATCAAGTTCATGGGAAAGAGAAAAAAGAAAATTCCCAGCGCGGCATAGAGCAAGAGCGTAAGCAGATTCGCGCCAGTGAAGCTGCGCGATTTAAACAGTGAAAGCGGAACCATGGGCGCGTCTACGCGCTTTTCCACGAACACGAAGGTGATGAGAGAGGCAAAACCAGCGAGCAAACTGCCAAAGACGAGCGGGTGCCTCCAACCAAAATTCGCGGACTCAACAAATCCAAACACGATTCCACCCAGGCCAACGGTGGCGACCGCAGCTCCAAGCCAATCGGTTTTTTGCGGAGTGGAACTGCGCGACTCTGGCACGTGCCACAGCGAAATCGCGATGACCGCGGCGGCAATGGGAACGTTAATCAGGAAAACCCAGTGCCAGGAAGCATGCTGAATCAGCCAGCCACCCAGCACCGGACCGAGAGCAGTGGTGATGGCGGTGAATCCCGACCAAGTGCCGATGGCGCGACCACGAGATTTTTCGTCGAAGGAGGCGCTGATAATGGCGAGGCTGCTGGGAACCAGAAATGCGGCGCCAATACCCTGGAAAGAACGCGCGATGATCAACTGCGAAATGCTGGAAGAAAGTCCGCAGCCAATGGAGGCCGCTGCGAATAACGCCGTCCCGAACAAAAAAACCGAGCGACGGCCAAAGGAATCGCCCATCGCGCCGCCGATCAAAAGCAGCGCCGCGAGAAACAACCCGTAGGACTCGACGACCCACTGGACGTCAACTACGGTGGCGTGAAGACTGGATTGCAGGGCGGGCAGAGCAACATTGACGACGGTACCGTCGATGAAGGCCATGCTGGAACCGAGAATAGTGGCCGCAAGCACCCAGGCCTGCGATTTGGGACTGCAGGGAGTAGTCGAACCGTCGGACCGGATTACGGCTTCATCGCAGGGCTGCTTCACACGGAATCTCGATTCTTATGGAGGTGGCGTTATTTGATAGCGCGAATTTCTGGTTTTGCAAAGGCGTTTGCGAATTGGATGGAAATTGTGGCGCCCTTGCGAACATTGTTCACCAGCGCGGGCCTGAAACAGGCGATGCATGTGCCGGACTTGTGCCGCGCGCTTTGATAAATGATCCCGGCTGAGCCTTGCCCGAGGAGGCGAGTGGCCACCTGTTGTGATGTGATGTAGCTATTTGGGTCCAGACAATTTCGAAAGCGGCGGTCGTTGCGGATGTCGTGAAACTGGCCGCGAAAATCCGCGAGGAAATCGACGTACTTGAACGTTTCGCGCTCCTGCCAGTTAATCTCCTTTAATTCTTTACCTCTGTGATACGCCATTTCCAGTTCCGCAGTGGAGCGGGCGAAAGCCGCGTACCAGGCGCCGCGTTCGGGGCCGTTGAAGCGGCTTCCGGCGGGATTAGGATGCGTGAATGCGGCGTTCACAACATGCGAGTACGGCAGGACAAAGACCAGTTCGCGCAGCGTGATTCCGGGAAGCAGTCCGGCTTCTCCGAGCAGGCGATCGTTGGTGGCGCCCTCCAATTCGAATAAGGCGTACAGCTCCGCAATATCGTCGGTTAGACGCGTTAGCACGCTGTCGTCACGAATGATTTTTTCAGGGCCACGTTCCTCGGGGTCGCTGTAACGCCAGGGGATCAAGCGATGGGAAGCATCCCGAAGAACATCGGAAACGCGGGGTAGTGTGCTAGCGGCCGCCACGGCGAGAATCGAGAAGCTGGCGCACCCGCAGCATCGCGGGCAAACCACCTTTGGTTATATAGGAGAGCGGAGTATCACCAGCAAACATGGGGTTTTCATTGGGGAGTTGCATCCAGCGGTCCGCCAGTTTCTTGCTATAGAGAATGTTCAGCGCTTTAAAAATGCCGGTGAGCATGGAAATTCTGGTGAGGCGGTCCTGGTCAAGCCTCGCTCGCACATTTTTCTTTAATTCGTAAAACGCGCCATTGGAGATGCCTCCGAGCAATTGCCTGGCGTCTTCATCACGCAATTCCCACAGCTCGCGCAGCCTCAAGAAGGCCTTAACCGCTGCAGGACTTAGGCGCTTCTGCACAACCTTGCTGGAAAGATCAGCCGGCTGGTGCCAAGCGATGCCAGCAGGAAGTTGGTTGAGGATCGCCAAAAACTACTCTCCTCTACATACTCCCAAACCTTACTCCATATATGGAATATTTTACATCTATTTCTGGACGTGAGGCGAACGATCAGTTATAGGGTGTGTGCTAACTTTTGCCTCGTCTCAAGAACGTAGGCTGGATTGTTGTTTACAGATGCAAGTCATTAATCTTCGGCCTGCGTCGCGCGCGGTGACGAATGTGAAGTATTTCCACCTGCTTCTCTCTCTCCACCACGCGATATATGATGCGATAAACATGAGGCCGATGGCCGTAAAGCGGCTGTCTTAATCTGCCTCTTTTTTGGAAACTCGAACCTCGATTTGGCTTTGTCTCCAAACTTAGAATCGCGTCCCACAAATCCTGATACCACTTCAGGGCCGCGTCCGAATATTCAGCATTGATTTGTTCGAAGAGGAGGTCTAAATCGCGTTCAGGACGGAAACCAATCTTAACGACGTAAACCATGCTTGGCTTCAAATTCCTTGAAAAACTCCCGCACAGGCCGAACTCTTCCTTTCTTCACATCTTCAAGGCCTTGACGGACGCCTTCGTCAGCATCCGCGAGAGCTGCGATATCCAGCAATTTCTGATAGGCCTCGGCATCCTGTACCACGGCCGCAGCCTTGCCCTTTACCGTGAGTACGACGGGACGCTTGCTCTTTCTGAGCTGCCTCAGGAAGTCGCGAGAGCGGCGACGGAATGTGGTTAGTGATTGAATGTCCTTGGTAATATCCAACATTTGGGCTCCTCGTCACGCACCTTTTTAGGTGCCGTAACAAGGATACTACGTGTGGGTGATTTGAGACAGTATTTTGGGCACACGCGGCTAGGCGGCGGGCTTCGCGGGCGCTTTGCGCCGCGGAGACTTGCTGGCCCCGCCTTCGTCACTTAGATGAACTATGCAGGCTGCGGCCACGTAGCGGACGTCGTCTCTCGTGTCTTTCAGTGAGCCGCTTATTCTGGGAAGTAACGACTTATCGCCGCGCTGTGCAATGGCGTCCAGGGCCGCTGCACGCACGATCCAACTTTTATCTTCAGTGGCATTGACAAGCGCTTCAGCACTGTCAGGATTCGGGTCGTGCGCCAGTTTTTTGGCGGCGGCAGCGCGGACCAGCGAAGTATCGCTCGCTGATTTCAGTACCCGCTTAACGACTTCATAGCCAATTCCAGCGAACGGAACAAAACCTATGCCCTCCTCGAAACCCAGCGCGGCCACCTGTTTGGGATCGTGAAACGGTTTGAGCTGCTCCTTGATGAAGCCTTTATTGGGGCGCGCATTTCCGGTGAGCACATCGTAATAGACATCGTAGGCGCGAGTGTCTTTCATCAGCATCAAGGAATTGGCAGCCGCCAGAACGACGGCCGGCTCGTCATCGTCCAGGGCCTTTTCCAATTGCGGGATAGCATGCACGGCGTGCATGAGACCGAGTGCGGTAGCCGCAGCAGTGCGCACGTTGTACTTATCATCGCCTAGCGCTTCGATGGCCATGCCTTCGGCTTCGCGATTTGCGGAAAGTAATCCGAGTGCGTTAACCGCCTTGGCGCGTTTTTCCGCGGCGTTTTCTTTCACGCCGTCTTGCAGGGTCAGCCAGGCGCGTTCTCGCTCAGTCAAACGCTTCTCTTTCGCCGGGGGAGCTTTGGTTGCCGGAGGAGTAGCCGGGGCCGCCTGGGGTGGCGGCGTTGTCGGCTGCTGTGGAGCCGGGGTCCGCGCTGGTGGCGGATTCTGCGGAGGAGGAGTCTGCTCCGGCGGAGGCTGCTGCTGTGGTGTGGGCGCCGGCTGTTGCGCGGGATCCTGACGCACCGTGGCTCGCTGCCGAGGCGGCGCTGGCTGCTGTGCGCCCCTCCCCGCGGAGATGCTAAATGCTATTAAAAGACAACAACCGCAGGCCGCCCACAGAGGCCCCACCACGGCTTTCTCCCCCTTGTGCCGCGCCAGACCGATCATACACACCGCCTTTAGTGGGGACTATCGGGTGCGTATTTTACTGATCGCGGCTCTGAAAGCCATACCGTGAAGTTAGTAAAGGTGAAGCTGCATCCAATTACATCAGGCGAAAAGCAGCAAAAACGTCGCGCGAGTTTCTCTTCTAGTTCTGGATGCCCATCTGCGTCAAGAAATAGGCATAGTCAAACGCTACTTCGTGCAGACGGTCGTAGCGGCCAGACGCGCCGCCATGTCCCGCGGGGCTCATATTGGTCTTGAGGATCAGCGAATTGTGGTCGGTACGCATAGCGCGCATCTTGGCCACATATTTGGCGGGTTCCCAGTACATCACCTGGCTGTCGTTGAACGAGGTGCGCACCAACATGTTGGGATAAGTCTTGGCCTCGATATTGTCGTATGGCGAATAAGAAATCATGTAATCAAACGCCGGCTTCTCTTTGGGATTGCCCCACTCTTCAAATTCGGCGACCGTCAGCGGCAGACTTTCGTCCAGCATGGTGTTGATTACATCCACGAACGGCACTCCGACCAACGCCGCATGAAACAGGTCCGGGCGCATGTTCAGCACCGCGCCCATAAGCAAACCTCCGGCGCTTCGCCCTTCGATCACCAGGCGGTCCCTCGAACCGTAGCCTTGCTTCACCAGATATTCAGCGGATGCAATGAAATCCGTGAAAGTATTTTTCTTGTGCATCATGCGCCCGTCGTCATGCCAGGCTTTGCCCATTTCGCCGCCGCCGCGAATGTGCGCGACAGCGAATACCGCCCCGCGATCGATCAAGCTGAAACGATCAGAGTTGAAGGAGATGTCCAACGGGTAGCCATAAGAGCCGTAAGCGGTCAGATACATCGGCCCGGTCCCATCCATTTTCGCGCTCTTCAGATGCACCACTGAGATGGGGACTTTCACGCCATCGGACGCGGGAGCATAAATCTGTTCCACTTGATACTTTGTGCGGTCGTAGCCGCCCGGCACTTCTTTCTGTTTCAACAGCGTGGACTTGCCGGCGACCATATCGTATTCGTACACCGAACGCGGCGTAATGAACGACTGGTAACCATAGCGGTATTTACTGGTGTCGTATTCGCGGTTGGCATACGGGTAACTCGAGTACGCCGGCTCCGGAAATTCGATGCGCCGCGATTTACCGGTCGCAAGATCAGTCACCTGCATTTGGGGCAAACCGTTTTCGCGCTCGCTCAGCACGTAATAATTTTTGAAAAAGTCAGCATCGTCCAGCATCACGTTGGCGCGATACGGCACTACTTCCTGCCAATTGGCGCTGCGCGGATCGCTTACAGGAGCTTTCACCAGGCGGAAGTTTCGCCCGGTGTCGTTCACGCGGATGTAGAAGAAGTTTCCGTTGTGGTCAGGATAATATTCGACGTCCTGCTTGCGAGGCTCGAGCACTTTGAATTCCGCCATAGGCTGATCCGCGGGAATGTAGCGCGCTTCGCTGGTGGTGTGGCTACCGCAGAATAGAAAGATGTAGGCTTTGCTACGGGTTTTGCCCGCCTCCACGTTGAAGCGTTCGTCCTTCTCTTCGTAAACCAGTTTGTCGGAACCATCGCTGGCGGCGGTGTGGCGGTAGAGTTGGAATTGGCGCTTGGTGGTGGGATCTTCCACGGTGTAGAAAATTGTTTTGTTGTCGTTGGCCCACACCACCGAGCCGACGCGCTCGGCGTGATCGGGCAGCAGTTTACCGGTGCGCAGATCCTTCACCGCGAGGACATATTGTCGAAAGCCGGTGCTGTCGGTGCTGTACGCCAGAAGATTGCCGTCATCGCTGACCGTAAAATCCCGCACGGACATAAATTTCTGCCCCTTGGCCAACTCGTTCACGTCCAGCAACAATTCTTCTGGGGCCTCAAGACTCCCTTTTTTGCGGCAATAGACGGAGTATTGTTTCCCGGCCTCGGTGCGCGTGTAATAAAAATAGCTGCCTTCTTTGTAGGGAACCTCCACATCGGTTTCTTTAATGTGGCTCAACATTTCGTCATACAACTTCTTCTGCAAACCCTCGGTGGGCTTCATGACCGCATCGGCGTAGGCGTTTTCCGCTTGGAGGTAGGCGGCGACGTCGGGATTCTGTTTATCGCGCAGCCAGAAATAGTTATCCACCAACTCGCGGCCGTTGATCTCGGTAGTCTTGGGAACTTTTTTCGCCACCGGCGGCGCCGGCAAGGACGAAGAATTATTATCGTCCGCCGCCAAAACGCAAGCGAAAGCAACGACCAATGTAACGGACAGCAGCGAGAACAGGCGAATGCGCGAAAGCACAGATTTTTTCATTAACAATCCCTCAGCAATTTGTCGAAAAGCTGCGTCATTCTATAACAACTGCCCCGTGTGATGAACGCGTGGGAATTATCGGTAGTGGATGAATTGGAATTTCTCCTCTGGCGTGGAGCGGACAATTCACCCGGAGCTGTCCAGCCCTTTGCAGTGATATTCCCGGATGCTCGGTAATCTTTCCAGGATTGATCCCAATCGCGGAGACCTCTTCCTACAAGCCGCGCTCATGCACTCACCTTGCTTCATCGCGCTTCCGATACAACACTAGGACATATCGTTACTAATCTTGCGACTCACATTACGACGCCCTCCTCGAGGCGTTTCTGTGAGCTAACCGTTTTCGACGCGCGCCTTTATATCCGAGTAGGCCGCGTCGATCAGCCTGCTTAGCGCTGCGGCGTTTGCGGCCGTTCCGGGTCTCAGCTTCACATGGCGCATGAACTTGCCGGTGCCTTGCAACAAGTGAGCCGGATCCGGCAGCGCTGCGCCGTGAAAGAACCCCACGTTTACGTGCGAGGTGAATATATTCACGTAGCCGAAAGGCGCATCTCCCAAACATGCTACCGGGCAGCCGTCATGCAAGAGCTCCCGGACTTCGTCCCCGCACTTTCGCATCACCTCAAACCACTGATGCGCGATGGCTCCCAATTCTCCTGCATGCTCATTCATCCACGCATCGATGGCGGGGTCCCGCTCGACAGCGCCGTTGAATCGCAGCAATTCCGCTCTCATCATCGTCTCTACTTTTTTCTTTCGAGGTCTACGGTTAAGGTAACGTATATCGCTGCGGGGCGTGACGGCTTTTAGTCGTGCAAGACAACGTTAAGCAGCGAGCTGTGCACCTGCAGCCCGCCGTTGTAGTGAATGAAACCCATCTTCCTGAATTTATTCATGAAAAAATTGACGCGGCTTCGGGTGGTGCCCACCAGTTCGGCTAGCGTTTCTTGCGAAATTTTCGCGACCAGTGTTTCCGGCTCGCCCTTCTTGCCGTAGCGCGCCAGGATCAGCAGCGCCCGAGCCAGTCGCTTCTCGCTGGAATTAAATAGCTGGTCGACCAGATCGGCTTCGATCTTGATGTTGCGCTCCAGCATGTAATGGATGAACTTTTCAGCGAACTCCGGGTGCTCGTGAAGCACCCGCATCATTTCTTTACGATCGATAATCGTGGCGCTTACCGCGGCCAAGGCGGTGGCGGTGGCCATGCGCACCGGATTGCCAATGATGCAGCCCTCCCCAAGAAAATCGCCGGGACCAAGAATGGCCAGCACCGCTTCTTTGCCTTGAGGATTCACGATGGTCAGCTTGGCGTTGCCCGACTGGATGTACCACACCTCATTACAGGGATCGTCCTGCGAAAAGAGTGCCTGCCCTTTTTTATATTTGATGATGCGCCGCGAGGCCCCAGCGTTGGAAAGGTAGTCCTCGACGTCGAAACTCGAGCTGTTCTTCGTTTTTCGGGCAGTTTTGGCCACGGGCATAGGGTCTCTGGGGCTAATAGTGTCACGATTAGTGTCAAAGGTAAATGGTCCTTAGCTGAGTGATTCCGAGGTGCTGAGGTCTTGGCCGGCGAGTAAACTCCGCGTGATCGCGCCGCGCAAACACGCAGCGAAGACTCTTCGCGCTGGCATTGTCCTCAGACGCTGACACCGAGTTGACTAGGAATGCAGACCGGGGTACTTTCCCAGAATGCGTTTCGCCACCGCAATTTCGTGTTGTTGTCTCCCATGTTTCTGCTCGCTAGAGCGGGAGGCGCACGCATAGTTTAGCTGCCGAAGCGCCACAGCCTTTATAGACCCGCTCACCAGAAAATTGGTCACGGGTCTTTTTCTTTTGGATGTTGAGCCGTTGACGATAGCCGCAAGGGAGAACGACGATGGAACTTTGGAAGCCAGACCCCACTTTTTATCCTTCCGCGAAGTTGGCAAGTCAGGCGCCACCTGAAAAGCACGCCTTCGTGGCGCTGTTGAATCCCACGTACGGCGGCCGGGCCGACGCAATTGGCGTTGTGGACGTGGACCCTTCGTCGTCGAGCTACGGCAAGCTGGTGGGCAAGGTGGAGATGCCCAATATCGGGGATGAATTGCATCACTTTGGATGGAATGCTTGCAGCGCTTGCCTCTGCCCGTATGCTCCGCACCCGCACACGGAGCGGCGTTATCTGGTAGTGCCGGGGATTCGATCGTCACGGATTCACATTATTGATACCAAGCCCGATCCGCGAAAACCAAAGATCGTCAAGGTGATTGAGGCCGAAACCATCGCGGCGCGTACCGGATACAGCCGACCGCACACCGTGCATTGCGGCCCCAATGGCATTTTCGTTAGCGCGCTTGGCGCGCCCGATGGAAACGGACCAGGCGGCATTTTCATTCTCGATCCGGAAAGCTTTGATGTTTTGGGGAAGTGGGAAATCGATCGCGGACCGCAACATTTCGGTTATGACTTCTGGTGGCACCTGGGATACGACACACTCATCAGCAGCGAGTGGGGCACGCCCAACATGGTCGAAAAAGGAGTGAACCCTGAAATTTTGTTGAAGGGCGGTTACGGTCACTCGTTGCATGTTTGGGATTTGCGTAAGCGGCGGCATGTGCAAGCGCTCGATCTTGGCGCCGAACAGCAGATGGTGCTGGAGTTGCGACCCGCACACGATCCGGCCAAGTCCTACGGATTCGTGGGCGTAGTTGTCTCGCTGAAGGATCTTTCCGCTTCGATCTGGTTGTGGCATCGGGAAAAGGATAAGTGGGCGATCAAGAAGGTGATCGAAATTCCAGCGGAGGCCGCCGATCCGGAAAAACTTCCACCGCTGCTGAAAGGCTTCAAAGCCGTGCCGCCGTTGGTGACGGACATCAATCTTTCTCTGGACGACCGCTTTCTGTACGTCTCTTGCTGGGGCACCGGGGAATTTCAGCAATACGACGTGTCCGATCCTTTTCATCCGATACTCACAGGCACCGTGCACCTGGGCGGCATCGTCCGCCGCGCCGCGCACCCACGCGCTCCGCAAACTCCACTAAATGGTGGACCGCAAATGGTGGAGCTAAGCCGCGATGGCAAGCGCGTCTATTTCACAAATTCGCTCTACGCACCGTGGGATGAACAATTCTATCCCGACGGCGTTCGTAGTTGGATGGTGAAACTGGATGCCAAGCCGGAAGGAGGAATTGCTTTGGATCAGAAGTTCTTCCTGGAAACAGATGGTCTGCGCAGCCATCAAGTGCACCTGGAAGGCGGCGATGCCTCTTCCGATTCGTATTGCTATTCATGATCCACGGGCAAGTATGGGCGTGGGTGGCGCTGTTTTTACTTGGCGCGTACCACGGAATCAATCCAGCGATGGGCTGGCTTTTTGCGGTCGCGTTAGGACTGCAAAAAAAGAGCGCTCGCGCAGTGTGGGAGTCGCTGCTGCCGATCGCGACAGGACATGTCATCGCCATCGTGGCCGTAATTCTCGTAGCGGTGCTCGCCGGAGCGGTGTTGCCGGTTCATTTTTTGAGGATCGCCGTCGTGGTCATTTTGATTGGCTTCGGCGTGTACCGCATCGCGAGCAAAAATCATCCGCGCTTTGGCGGTATGCAAGTCGGTTTTCGCGATCTGACGATATGGTCGTTCCTGATGGCTTGCGCCCACGGCGCGGGATTGATGCTCTTGCCGGTTTTGCTGGGCATGTCCGCGATGGGAGCTGGGCATGAGGCGCAACTCGCGGCGTTCCCCAGTGTGAAGACGCAATTGTTCGCGGTGGCGATTCACACTGTCGGATATCTGTTGCTGACTGGAACGATTGCGTGGGTAGTGTTCACAAAGCTCGGCGTTTCCGTATTGCGGAAGGCGTGGCTCAACCTGGATTTCGTTTGGGCGGTCGCGCTCATAGCTACTGCGGGATTGACACTCGTTTTTTCGTGGTTCTAAATCCGCGTCGCTAATTTTTCACTGCGGTTTTTGGCCTGGAGGGGGCGACGGTTGCGCAGGTGGTGGCGGCGCGATGAATTTCGAATCATCCACCGGCACGTTCTGCTTCAACTCTTCCACCTGAATGGTGAAATGGTTTCCCGGCCGCGATACCGTCCAGCGGAACGGCACCTTGACGCCATCGGCCTCGCGGTAATCGGCGTAATCGATTTGCGTGGGATTCAATCCCAACGGACTCTGCACATAACGTACCAGTCGCAGCAGCAGTCCTGTCTGCGTGTCGAGGTATAACCGCAGCGGCGCACGCCCTTCTTCGTATCCCGTCACTAGATAAGTATCGTGGCCGTCGATTTTTTCACCGCTGTCGACCTTAAATTTCGGATACAGCGTTTTTACATGAACGGGAAAATGCAGATCAGCATCCAACCGCGCCGAACCGTTTTCCGACGCTGACATCATATGCGCGGGTCTTCCCGGGACGCTCAGCCAGCCACGCTGTCCGTTAAACGCGGTGACGCTCTCGCCGTCTTTCAGGTGCATCACGGAAACGCGCTTGTCTGGGGCTTTCGAATACACTTCTGCGGGGAAACTCTGTCCGCCAAACGCCATCAGCTTTCCCTTTTGTACCCGAGTGGTAATTTTCTCTACTGCTGTTGCTCCACCAACGGACGCAAGATATCTGCCGAGCAACTCTTCCGGCGTTGGCAATGCCGGGCTTTCCACGGTCTTTTTTCCAGGCTCGCCCGGGCCCGCCATTTCCTCGTCCTTGATCGCGGGGATGCTCACCGGCATGGCCGCGCCCCGATGACACGTGTTGCAGGTAACTTCCAACCGCCCCTCGAAATTAGTTTTATCGATGTCCAACATCATGGTGATCATCTGACGCGCGATCTTTTTCGGCTTTTTATCGTCACTATCCATTTTTTCGTGGACGTGACAGAACTCGCACTCGACGCCCAGGGACGCGGAGATAAACTGCATTGAGGGAATCAGTTGATCGGCGGGTATGCCCTTCAGCGCCTGAATATTCTTGAACTGTTCTTCCGCCAGTTTTTGACCCGCGGCTCTCTGACTAGCGCTTTTTGGTTCTTGAGGGGCATGCTTCCCGCTGGCTTCGCCACTGACTGGCCCAGTGGCCGCGCCTTGACTACTTTGGGAGGCGACGTTTTGCGCTTGCGCGCGCGGTCCGGCGAACAGCCCAATCACACCCAGAAAAATACTGCAGCTAACACTAAGCCAAGCGATCACACGTTGCCGTTTCATATCTGCCCTCGCAATACGCAGAGTCGCAACACGCAGTAGCTGGAGCACGCAGGATTGTAGCAAAGCGGCCACTTCACACGATGCTGATTTTGCTCACTGGAAGAAATTACGCGCTGATCTCGCCGCTCTTTGCCAGCGCAGTAATGCGGTCGGCGGCGCGGAACGCCAGCGCTTCGATGGTCATGGTTGGTTGGCCGCGGCCGGAAGTTACAAAACTACTGCCGTCGCAGAGAAAAAGATTTTTGACGTCATGCGTTCGATGATCAGCGTTGATCACCGATGTTTTCGGATCATTGCCCATGCGGCAGGTCCCCAGCAGATGTACGGCGAATTCCTGCTCGCCGATTGGGTAACTCCACTTTTTCGTGGAGCCGGCAGCGTCCAGCAATTCGAGCGCGCGATCGTTCAGCCATTTCACTAGTTTCAGATCATCAGGATGATCTTTATAGGTCATGCGCAAAGCCGGCAAACCCCACGCATCTTTTAACTCCGGATCGAGTGAAAAGCTGTTTTCCTCGCGCGGTAGAGACGTGCCGTGCGAAAACACTTCCATCGTACGCGTAAAGTTTTCTGCCAGCGCTTTCTTGAAGGCGCTTCCCCATTTAGGCGTATCCGGCGGCAGACTGTTCAGTGCGAATCCGATCGGAGTAGCATCAAATCGTCCATCCAGTCCTCCGCCGCCGCAAAATCCGACCTTTTGCGCATCCAGCTCATAAAAATCGTGGAGAATACGGCTTACCGCGAACCCTTTGTAATCATTCAGCGGATGTTCGAAGACGCCCAGGGAAATGGCGCCGCTGTTCAGCATCAGATTCTTGCCGACCACGCCGCTCGAATTATTCGCAAGGCCATTTGGAAATTGCGCATTGGCGGACATCAGCAAAAGCCGCGGTGTTTCGGCGCCATTGGCACACACGATCACCGCTTTGGCTTTCTGCAGATGGGTGTTTTCGTCTTTATCGAAGTACGCAGCTCCGATGACGCGGCCGCGGGCATCGGTTTCAATGCGGTGCACGTAGGAGTCCGGGCGAATTTCGCAGCGTCCGGTTTTTTCTGCGACGCGAATGGCGGCTACCAGCGAACTGCTCTTCGCGCCCACTTCGCAACCAAAACCCAAGCAGAAACCACAATTCACGCAGGCGCTGCGGCCCGGCCGTGGTTGCGACAATATCGCCATCGGAGCAGGAAACGGATTCCATCCCAATTGCCGAGCGGCGCGTTCGAATATCACGCCCGAGGACTTCACCGGAAGCGGCGGCATGGGA
>Ga0210409_10002104_pt1 | contig 24277 bp, 36 predicted proteins | sample IncBWH17MmetaG_FD_161649 | JGI IMG/M metagenome (GOLD analysis project Ga0210409, IMG submission 161649) | Forest soil microbial communities from Barre Woods Harvard Forest LTER site, Petersham, Massachusetts, United States - Inc-BW-H-17-M | ecosystem: Environmental > Terrestrial > Soil >...
TGAAGCAAGGGTTCTACATACTTCGGGGTGGCGATGCTGCCGAGAAGGACAATGTCACATGAATTTCCTGCGGTCTCCGAAAGCGAGCCACAATCGCGATCGAGCGGAGCGCGGTAGGGTTCGTTGCATGGATCGATTGCGTTGACCGCAAACTCACGCAGCCTTGCCAGAGTCACCACTGTATCCGGCGCAAGCAAGCCTCCGCCGGCGGTAATAACGTAGCATCCACACACACCCTTTGGTGGCGACGAAAAAGCCTGAGCATATGCTAGCTTCCCGCGAAAGTAGAGCCCGCTGATAAAGCTGAAGACTTCTCCGAGTGGTAAGCCTTCCCCACGCAGGCGGCGTGAAAGGTCGGACTCAGCATTCTCTGCCATGACGTATCCAGCCCGCACGCCTCCCAGATTTGCCGGAGAGAGCAGGAATATCCGGCTGCGCTGGCGCGATAAAGGGTCCAATTCTTATGTCCTCCAATAATGTTTTTATCACGCCAGCCCGCAGTGGGAAGTTTTTAGCATCCGGGGTGACTGCAATCACATACACCTGACGTCAGCGAGTGATGACATAAACACCGGAGGTCGAATTGTCTTATGGCTAAATTCGGCAGATTCAGAGCTGGTGAAAAAGACCCGGTCGAAACCTACGAAGGTGACATCCTGGAGCACGTCAGTGACGACTGCGTACGAGTCATGCGCGATGGCGGAGAGATGCCTGACGCAGTCCTCGCGGTCATCCACTTGCAAAAAGGAGAGAGCGTCAGAAAAGTGACGTAGAAGGCGAACGATCCACGATCATGAGCCTCCTTCATTCCCAATTTGCAAGCAGAGCGAGCCAGCGGGCGAACTCATTTCGTGGCATCGAAAGCTCATTTGAAGAACAAAACCGCGAGCACGATCCCAATCACAATCATAATGGGAAGCACTACATTCAAAAACAGTGCTGTGGAGACGAAGAACTTAGCTGCTGGTCTCGTCTTATCGTGCTCGCGTTGTGTTGCTGCAACCAGCTTCTCGAGGTCGTTCATCAGGATTCACAACGAGAAGGCGCTTTAGTGCGACGCGCTCGCCGCCGCGGCCTTCCCCATCTCCGAGAAGATCACGTCCATCTTGTCCAGAATTTGCTGCGCGATCTGCTCGTTATACTTTTCCGTGCGCTTGCTGATCATGAAGCACTCGATCAGCGCTACGAATACAGGGATGAACGTCCACGCAAACAGCACATACGCTACACCCAAACCCCACTGGCGGAGGTAAAAGCGGTGGGCGCCCACTCCGCCCAGCAGCAACGTCAATATCAATGCTGTTGAGGGGTTGCGGCTTTGCTTGTCATACTCCTGTTGAAAATACAGTTTCTGTTGCGTCGTCAGCTTGTCTCCGTACTGCGCAAGTCTTTGCTTGTAAGTTTGTTCAGGCATGTCCCCTTCTTTCAGTCTCTCTGTCGCCCGAAACAGAGGGCGTGATGGCATTGTTGGGTGTAATAGATGCAGAGGATAGATGACCGAGGTCACCCTGCCACAGCAGCGGTGCCGTCAATCGGTAACTATTCGGCTTACCCCCGATGCCAGTTCCCGATGCTCGTGACAGTCAAGAGAGCAAAGAATGACCGCAGTAACTATCGGAGCCTGCTTGTCCATGCTGGAATTGGCATGGAAGAAAGCCGATGAATCACAAAATCCTGACTCACTTTCTAATATGTATGGCGGTAGCATTCCTGCTCGTTCTTGGACTCGCGTGCCACGGAGTGTCGAGCAAGAATCAACAGCCGAGTAAGGACAATGCCGAGCAACCAGTGAGGCAACAGACGTCAGGCACAAGTCCTGCCCTTCAATCAACGGCTTCTACCGTTCAGATGCCGCACGAGAAAACGGCCGCAGAGACTTGGAACGAGGCTTCTCCGTCGATGCGCCGATCAATGCTTGCAAGTCAGATCGGTAAGACATGGAAGAACGTAAGAGTTGAGCATTCCGCCGCAACCATGACAATCACACATCCGGGCATGGATGAGAATGGTGCGCAGCAAATGATCGCGGATATCAGCGCTTTAGCCGCTTCGGCAGGATTGAAACGTATCATTTTCGTACGTAGCGGTGGCATGTGCCAAGTAACTTATCAGCGGCCGTACTGCGAGATTGCTGGTCCGGTCCCCGGTGATGATGAGACAGGCGGAACTGGATGTGGGCCCTATGAAGGGCATTCGGGAAACGGTTGGACTTCTACTATGCACACGACAGTAGAACAGTGTCCACCACACACTTGGGTGTACGACGTTCCTCGTTCCTAAACTAACCACTGACCTCGTGGAGGATACTTGGACTCCGCGATTATTGATAGAAGCTGGGGTGTTGCGTCTGTTCATCTGTCGAAATCATGAACACACGCTAGAACACAGCGTTATCGAAGGTCTATGCAAAGAAAAGCGAGATTATCTCTACACAATCCAAGGTAAGACGAGAAGGTAAAACAGCACTTCAGGAGTGTTTTCTGAAGCACTGCCGGGCTGGACCGATTCTAGATGGTGGGCAGTGCAGGACTCGAACCTGCGACCTCCTCGGTGTAAGCGAGGCGCTCTAACCAACTGAGCTAACCGCCCGATAGGTAAGCCTAAGCAGCATAACAGTTTAACCCTCTTCGTGCCACCCTAGAAAAGCCCTGCAGTGCACCAAAAATGCACAGCAGTGCACAGAAACAAGAGATCAGTGCATGGTCCCGGGGGTTTCAGCGCTCGGATAGAGGCCCTCTGCCAGCCGAGCTGCCGACCTCTGGTCCTGATCAGAAGCACCATGGACATAAGTGTCCATCGTGATCCTGCTGTTGGTATGACCCAACCAGCTTTGAGTCGCTTTGATATCGCCTCCGGTACGCTTGTACACGATCGACCCTGAGCTGTGGCGTAACAGGTGCATTCCATCGCAGCGTTTTTCGAAGACGATACCGATCTCTTTCAGCGCCGTCCGCAGCACTGCGCGGAGCCGATCTGGATTGAACGGCGCCGCGGTTGAAGACGAAAAAACATAGTTTGTCGATTGCTTATATACGGCCAGGGTTCGATGATTCAGCAGTGCGTCGTAGAGTTGCTGACACATCGGCCGAGCCCGCAGCGAGGCGTCAACTTTTGGACTCGTCGGCCGGCCCTTCCAAATAGCCTGCCGCACCTGAACCTCGCGAGTTGCGAAATCCACATCACCCCACCTGAGCCCCAGCGCTTCGCCGCACCGGATGCCGGTCAACGCGAGAGTCGTGAAGAATGCCCGGTACCGGATCGGCACAGCTTTAAGCAGTTGCGCCAGCTGTGTTTCGTTCAATGCGGGCTTCTTCGCCTTCTCCCCCTCCTTCTTGAAGAATCGCCTCTTGATCGGGTTGCGCGTGATGATGTCATCATCAACCATCAGCCCGAACATGGTTACCAGGATCGAGTGCACCAGGCGTCGAGTCCTCTTGGCGAGGGCCTTCGCCTCAAGACCGGTATGGAAGGCCACGATATCAGAGGCGAGGATTTTCGAGACCACCATCTTCTCGAAGAATGGAGCGATGTGCCGTCGCGCGAGACTGCCCTGCGTGTTCTGGGTGCTGGGTTTCCAGTTCTCGCGCACATAGCCAGCCCACTCGTTTTCCAGAAAGCTGTTGAACGTCCGCTCCGGCTTCTCCGCGGCTGGCTCGGGATTGTTGACTTTTTCACAGAGAAAGCTGAGTGCTGCACCATAGTCGCCTGCGACTACTCGTGACACCTGTTTGCTCTTCCCTGTCGCATCGTCCTTGGTTCGCCATCGCACGAGGTATTTACCCTCAGATCGCTTTTCGATGTGACCATGTTCCATGCGCTTGGTTCGCCTTGGTTTCATCATAGTTTGCCTTTCTTCTTCGATTTGGACCAGCGAGCCCGCGCTGCCTTCCGGGCGATCGCTTTTCGCTGCACCGCAGAAAGGGATTCAGCCCGGGCCCTCGAACCTTTGCGCCCGAGAGCGGACATCTTGATCGACAGTTCGCGCTCGCTGTCTTTGTCCATGGTGGCGACGCTACTCGCTTTTCCGATCTCCGTCAAGCATGATTTGCTCATGTTTGTTGACCAAATGCAAAAGGTTCCAATCGGGCCTTACTTGCCCTTTCCCTTCATCCTGTGCTGCTCGACCCAGAGATCTAGATCGCGACGACGGAACTTCAGACGAGGCTTGCTACCAAAACCAATGCGGACGTGGGGGATGATCGTATAGTGCCGGTACAGCCACTTCGCAGACATGTCGATGTAGGCCGCGGCCTCCGCTACGTCCAGGACGTCTTCCCCGTTGCGATCGCCTGGGGCTTCGACCGGGACAGGTGCGGCCAATCGGGCTAGCCCAGTCGTGCGCACTTCTTCCAGTTCGCCCAGCAAGCGCGGGAGATCCGTTGCCGGTGCGGTCCGGATCACCTCGAGCACGCTTTGAAGTTCCTGCCTCATCTTCTGTTCAGTTGACCCTCGCAGCACCTTCAATCTCGAGTTTGATGACGGCGCGAGTGCCTTCCCCATCCGTAAGCGTCAGAAACAAATCAGGTGCGCGTGGAAGATTGATCGTTGCGTCGTCTGGCCGATCGATCGGATTTCCATCGGCATCCCAATCGTGCGTCACAACGAGAATCACATTCCCATGCCCATCTTCCAAGGTGCACCGAATCGGCGGCTTCAAGTTCAGCTCTTCGATCAGTTCATCTGCGCGTCGGAATAATTTGCCGTACAGCGCGTCCTCGATCGCGCTCCGGTCTAGGCCGACTCGCATCACTTCAAAATACGATTTCGCCATCAAGACCTCCGCAAAAAGCGTGCACCGCATTGCGAACGTTGTGCACTCGCGCTCCGCCAACCTGCTGATTTCACACGGGCGGGTTATGCGACTGATCTAACCAACTCGCCGTGCTGCCAGCGCTCAAACAGCTCGTCCCGCGCTTTTTCGTTCTCGCGCAGATAACGCTTGCGCCGGGACGACTCCCGCTCCAGACGTCTGTCGCGATCCCACTCCTGACGACTGTATGGCGGCAGGTTAAGTCCGGCACGTTTTCGCGCACGATCAATCACACTCGCCGCTGCCAAGTAACGAAGCTGCTCAGCTGTCGGTCCGCGAAGAGGACTCATCGGCGTGCCAGTCCTTCCTGTCCAGGCTGAACATTGCCCCGCCCGGGCTTCCTCCATCGAATCGTTCCGCCAGAAGTGCAGTGCCACCAGCCGCATAGATCGCAGAGATATCCGCGCAGCGCCGTGCCGTTGTAGCCGTTCTCCGGTACGGCTTCCAGCGAGGTAAATTTGATCTTGCCGCTGTAGCACCGCTCCTCGATTGGCGAGCTGACATGGATCACAGTCTCCGGCTCCACCGTGACCACTCGCAGTTTGTTCCGTGATCGTGCCCCCATCGTCGTTTCCCTCCTCGCGTCGGACTGTTCATCCTCCGCGCCTCCCACCCAACTGCACCGACCTTTGTGGCCCTTCGGATAGCAACAGGTAACTTTGCGATCACGCGGGTATGGCTTCATGCGCATTGGCGACTTTTTCATCAGCCAACCTTCGGCTTTCGTCTGTTCTGCTTGCTTTCCAGTATTTCCGCCATCGCCCGCTCGATCTCGCGCTGGTTCTCGCCATCGAAATCCAATTCAAACTGCTCGCGCTCAGGCTTCGCGACGATGTACAAACCCGGGTTCCTCGGCCGGCCGTATTCTTCCGGCGTGCACCCGAACATCTTGATGAACTTCTCACGGCCAAATCGCCTTAGCAGTTCGTCGCGATGTCGAATGATCCAGCGACCTCCATCCCGGGCCAGCAGTTCAGCTCGCTTCCGTCGCGCGTAGGCTTCGAAGAATTTGCTCATGCGTTTTTCCTTCTTTTGCTTTGGATGTCGATGTAACTTTGCTCGACCAGCTCCATCGCAGTCGCTATCAAATCTTCCGAAAATGGCTTCTCTTCAGTTCTGACAACCGCCTCTTCGAGTACCACGCAGCACCAGTCTGTGATCTCCGTTTCCGTGAGCCAACAATCCTGACTCTGTATCAGCGCTGCCAAGGATCGCAGTGCGCCGCAGTCCTGCTTGTTCGGTTGGCCATCTTCAAAACTTTCCATGGGTCGCCACTTGAAATCTGCAAACTGCGGACCCTTCAGATGCTGCATGAGTCGTTCCCACTCTGGCGGGTTGAAAGTGTATTCACTACTCCGCGGTGCTCTCTTGCTTTCGTTGTTCAGATCTTCCAAGAAGGGAACAGGCGCGAGCTCGCCGTCAGGTGAGCCCATGTTTGCTTTTACGAAGGTTTCTAATACGGAGGTACTTACAAAGCTATGTCCCGATTCCGGGACTGGTTTTTGCTCAAATCGGGACTGGACCTGTCCCGATTTCGGGACTGGTACACATGCCCCGGCGTGCACTTTTGCCCACTGTTTATGGGTCAGAACATGATAGGTCGTGCTGTCATACTTGCCGGTCTGCTCGTTCTGTTGGCCGCCACCCGATCGGACTAGCCAGCCCTGCGCTTCCAGAGCGTGGATGATCCGATAGATCGTGTTCTTGTTGCAGCGTCCGAACCGTGCCGCTAGCTTGCGCCCGTCCAGCAGGAATGGCCTTCGTCCTCCATGCGTTAGGCGCATGATGACATCGAGAACGCCATTTTCTTCTGGACTCAAATGCTGACTCGCATAACAGCGTTGCTTAACTCGTGCAGTCGTCATCGCGTGGGACCTTTCGACAAGGCGCACCGCGTCAACCTGCCCGCGCGCATGCGCCAACGGACAAACAAAAAAAGCCCCAGCGTCTGCACACGCTGAGGCCTGCTCTTCTCTTCGATTCGCCGATTAGGGGATTGTGCTGCTGGGAATTGCTGCGCGGCTTTAAACATTGGGACACCCTGTGAGCGCTCTCGCTCAAATTCAAGGGGTCCAATAAACCGCGACCAGTTCTAGGTGTGCAACGTCGCCGATAGATGTGGGCTCAGACTACCCAAGCTAGGCCGAACGTGCAGGCTGTGTCCGGCGAATGGCGAATCGGAATTGTGTTGGAGTGACCATTTGCCGGCTGTATTGCTCTGCGGGCGCCCGGCACAACCGGCAAAGGGAGTCACCGGGCGGCCCACAGATTTCAAGACAAGATTACGAATATCACGGCCGCAACGGTGTCTGCAAGTAGCGCGTGAGTTAACATTCGAGGGATAGAACCGGAGTAAGTGACCTACCGCACTAGTTAGAGTAGGAATATAACGACCTTGCATGGAATCAGTGGCTTGGCGCGCACTCAGTGCACAAGAGCTCGAGTTTAGTGCACATCACATGATCTTGTCGGGTAGTTTGCGCGGTGGCAGCCCGTAGAGACTGCGGAAATGTTCGATGAACTGCTCGTTGGTCATCCTTGGCGCGGCCGGTTCGCCGACATTGACCTGGATATTGGCGGGAATGTACTCGCCTGGCGTGCGCGGCCCCAACTCGCCGGAAATCTCGCCGATCGTCTTCAAACATTCTCGCCGCTGTGCGATCGCACGCAACGCAGTCGTGTGATCCTTTCGTCGCAGCGCGTTCACGGTGATACGCTCGAGCTCGGCGATGAGTTGTTCCACGCGCGCCGGAAGTTTTCCCGTTGCTCGATCGCTCACTTCCTGGCGTTCCTGCAGCTTCTGCTGATTTTCGATGATCCTGGCCACATGTTGAAAGTGACGCCGTAGCGACCAGGCTGTCGTTCCCTTATGCCGCGCAGCGATCGCGCGAAGACTCATCCCTTGAACATGCTCGTCCTCGAGAGAAGCCCGGTCTTCTCGGCGACAAATAGAACAGACCGGCGCCATCAGCTCGCCGCCTGCTGGTCTTGGAATAGCGCAAGCTGCGGAATCCGCGGCTGCGGCGCGATGGGCTTCGCCTTCTTCCGCGGTGCGGGCCCGTCATGGGGCAGATCACGGCCTCGCTTGCGCTGCGGTTCGAATTGTTGTGAGTGTTGCACGATAATTCAAATTTGCTGCTTTTCCCGCGTCCAGCGATCCCGGAGATCGATCACTTCTTGGCTTTCTTTCGCGTGCCCATATCCTGACGGCCTCACTGGCCGACTGCGGTTAAGTTCTTGAGTCGGTGGGGCTACGCGAACTTGGGAGTCGTGCATCCGCTTCTCGATCGTGCCGGACCAGATCACTTCGTAAGGTTCCATGAAAGCTCTCGCTCCTGGTTGACTGTTGCGCAACGATTGGACGGTGTTGCGCATCCACTCTGAACCTAATATAGGCCGCGGTCTATATTCGCGTCAATGGATATTCTGGCAGGTGCATGGACAAAGGAGATTCGCGCTATAGATCGACGCTCGTGGATCCGGGGCGAGTCGATCAATTAACTTTCTTGGGGTCAAGAGATCCAGCCCCAGAGCTTGGCCCGCTCCTGTGCAGCGCGGTTGATCTGTCGTCGACGCGGTCGCTGGTTCTCGGTTTGCTGGCTCTTCGTCGCCCATCGGATGTTGCCCGGTTCGTAATTACCGCATTCGTTTGGCCAGCGGTCGATACTGAACTCGGGACCCGGCCTCATTCCAATCGTCGCGAGCAGGTACGCGAGGAATCGCTCGTAGCCTTGCCCGTCTCCACCGTAACCTTCCGAACGCCACTGAAGGTCAACGCTCGTCCCGCGCTTGCCGTACCATGGCCATGCTTTGCAGGTTCGGTTATGACAACGCTGGTTCATGCTGGCCCACGCTCTGTACTCTGCCATCACTTTTCCGGTTTTCGCATGACCATGCTTCAATCGGTTGTCGTCCGCCAGGCAACCACAGGATTTAGTGTCGCCACTCAAAAGGCTCGTTCCTTGGACTATTTTCGTCGTGCCGCAAGTACACAGGCATTTAAACAGTGCATGATTTCCGCTCTTGCCGGCGAACTCCAACACCACGTAGCGTCCAAATCTTCTGCCAGTCAAATCCTTTCTTCGATAGCTGTTGCCGGTAATTCGCGAGCCACTGAGAATAGCGGCTAGGCATCCGCAGGAATGACTAGATCCTCCCCTTAGGTAACGACCGCCTGTGACTTTCTCTGTGCCGCAGTCGCAGCGTACTTTCCAGAGATCATGGCTTTGCTTGGTCCGCCCGACAAACTCTTTCACCGTCCATCGTCCGAATCTTTTACCTGTCAGATCTTCCATGGCGTCCCCTATTTTAAAGCTTTCCCACTTTCATTAAATATGAGGCTGGACGAATCCAGCCTCCCGAGAAGAACCACTTCCACTCAATGCACACACCGATTCATTTCATCCTCGACGATTTCAGTCGGGCTCGCCACCAGTATGCCGCCGAGCACCTTCCGGCAACGTCTTCGGTGGAGCTCGCACGCGATTAACCACATGAGCGCTACGTGATCCTCCCCGATCACGCTGGCTTCGGCCTCGGCTACAAGGAACACAAGCATATTGGTCAGATCGTCATCAGCGAAATCGGCCATCGCAGTTTGACTCTCACTCTGCATATCGTCTCCTCCTCCCTTCCAAAACTTCGTCCACGCTCAGTGGTTCGAGAACAGGCCCGTTAGCAGGCCTCCGCATGTACCAGCCAGCCATCCGGTGCACAGCAGGCTCCAGGTCGACGGGCGCCATCTGTGGTTTCTCCAAGTTCGTCGCCGTCGTCCGTTTCGTTTTTCGAAGCCTCCTCCGGACAACTTCGCCCAGAGAGAGCAAGCAAACCCCTAGAGGGAACAAGCCAGCGGGCTCACTCATGGCCGCCTCCCTCTTCCTCGGTCAATTTGAACCATAGCAAGGCGCCAGGGCTGCCTGAACCACGCCAGGGCTGCCTGAACCACGCTTCCACAGCCTTCTCGTATCTCCCTGACGTCAACGCCTCGCAGTAGTAGGTGTCATCCTTGCAGCGATGCATGCTGATGCTGCTCAGACTGACTCCGACAGCCTCCGCGGCCTGCTCGGCATAGAGTGCCGTGCCTTTGATCAGCAGTCTTATTTGCACGGCTGGCCTCCGCTCTCCATGCAGGTAATCGTCGCCTGCGGCTGTTGAAGGTTCTGGCGAAGCCATACAAGCGTGAACATGATCGAGGCCGCCAGCATCAGCACCACCATCAGTAACCAGAGCGTCTCGCGTAGCTTCTCTGGCGCTGTCATGGGCGCACCGCCATCCTGGCTGCGGCCGACTCCAGTGCCACTGCCTGCTCGCGTTGACATTCATCGCAACATGCGGCCGGGGCGATCACGCCGGTTAGGATCGTCAGCGCTCGCTCCCGGGCGATATCAAGGTGTAAATCACACATGTAGAGCTTCTGCTGCGTTCGGTTCGATCGGTCTCTGATGATGGTTTCGTACGCGCTGGGGATTGGGATCGGATTGCGAAGTTTGCGGAGAGGAGGTACTGCGCCTGCTGTGTGTCCCATGAGGGTCACTCCTTTCGGATGGTCCCGGAGGACCGGGTGTACGTCGACGGTAGTGTACACCAGGTACACCAAGAATACTAGGATTCACTAGTAATCAATGAATATGCTGGGTGACAATGATTTCCGTGGAAGAAAAGAAATCAATCGCAGCAACCGTCAAGATGAGCGCGGCCGACTGGGAGTTGTTGGAACGCGCCGCGGAGCATATCTGGCCTGGTGCTCCGGTGACACGGTCGAGCACAATTTTGGCCTTGGCTAAGCTCGGAGCTCAGAGTGTGCTGCCGGGATCCTCAAAACCAACTCCGTCCCGTCGCGGCGAAAAGCGAAGCTGATTCACTAGTACCCGGTGTACACTTCCAACGTTGTAGTCCTTTTCGATCTGCAGAGACGGGACGCCACCAACAGCATGAAAGAAGCCAGCGAAACTTTGACCAACAGCACCTCAACTTCAGCCGCTAACTGGCAGAAGCCAATATCGCTATCTAATCTGCTGGACCTATGTGAAAAGATCAAAGCGAAGATCAAAGCAAACAAAGTTGATCCAACGATATGGATGAACAAGAACACATCTGAGATTTTGAAACGACGATACCCAATGCCCACAGGGTCGAGAGCCCATAAAACGTTGCTGGATCTCGCTCGGCATGCGGTTGGCATCGAAATCTGTATCGACGACACGCTGGGAGATCTAGTCATTGAATCTGGAGCTTGGGTTAGACTAAGTGAATTTGAAGAAGGCGTTCCGGGCTACAGGAAGCTTGTGCGTCACCGCTGCACGATTGAGCGCTAGGATGCGCCCGCGCAGAGGCGCTGAGGCCCCTTGCTGCGACGGATCTCCGTGCACCACGAAGCCACGTGCGTGCACTGCCCCGCCTGTAAGCCCTTGAGTTCAAATGGGCTGGTTATCGAGCGCCTCTAACCAATCTGTCCCAATCTGTCCACCGGGTGGAGGGATTCAACCCTGACCCTGCCGATCGCGATCGTTTAGCTGCTGCCGGTGTGCTCGCAGCGCTGCTCGAAACCCACCTGGCGGCCTCCGCTCGTTCCGTTCCGCCATCAAAGCGATTTGTTCGTGTGGGTGAAAGGTCACTAGCTCTGGCTTGTGTTGGTCGGCCGCTCGACATATTGAACAAAGACAGCCCATGGCCCATCGAAAGCGTAGATGCTGAATCGCAAGGGCCTGCTTGGCCTGCTGTCGCTCGAGGAGATCGTCCGGAGTGTCGTCGTGCGGATCGTTCATAAAAGCCTTCAGAATCCTGGTAAGGCGAAAAACTTTTTGTACTTCTTGATCACCCTCAACACGTCGGTCGGGTAGGCTTCCTTCGAGTAGGTCGTCGTGCCCTCGCCTAGTTTGTCTTGCTTCTTGTCTTCGTGCCCTTGCTGGTAATAACGCAGCGCAACCATCCGCGTCACCGCACCAACAATGTCGAGTGGGTAGCCGGCCGCAACGTAGCTAATCTGCACTTGCTTGTTCACATCCGCGGCATTGAATAGATAGCCGCCACCGCCAAGAACGAAGTACTGGCCAGCTCCCGGAGGCCCGGGCACGGGCGCCAATGCGCCACCACCAAAGAAGACCACACCCACATCGCTTAGCCAGTTCGGCTGCTGCACGTAGATCGTGTAGGGCGGGGGCCAGTTCGCGCCAGGATTCTGCGGTGTCGCTGCAGTCAGCGGAATTGTTTGCAGCTCGTTCGTAACCGTGATCGTGGGATAGCCCGCCGTATAGGTCACGACTACATTTTTACGGTTGAACGTTATGCCAGGCCCGCAGCTGAACGTATCACAAATTAGCGTGATCTTTCCGCTGGCATCAAACTGATATCCCCAGATATTCCAACCGGTCGACAACGGCAGCGCTCGACCGTTCTTCACCAGCGAGGTCACTGAGATCACCGGGAAATACATCAGTTGCATCGTATCGACGCCGAGAGCATCGCGTGTCTCAGCGTAGGTCTGCACATCGAAAGTAGTCCGTCCAGTCTCATCCAGGAATTGCTGCGACTGATCAGGAATCAGCAACGAAAGTTTTTGATCGCTGTTCGTCGTGAAGATGCTGAGCGATCGCTTCACTGTGGCCAGGTCGGTTAACACTAGGTCCTCAGTCCGCTGAGAATGCAGATTTCTTCGTACAGCTTCACCATTTCCTCGTAGCCAAAATCGCTGAAGACATCATCCGGCGTCAAGAACTGGTCCGCCACTAGTTGCGCGGCATCGCGATGCTTGACCATTTCCTCAAAGCCACCATCAAAAAAGACTAGGCTCTCGGCATCGCGATGATTTTCCCAACCTGCTAGATACCACTTCGCATTTCCTTGAGTTGCATTATTCAAACTGGCAGCAATCGCCGGGCAGATGCGTGAACGTACCGCGCGCTTGCCGCCTTGCACCACCGCAACAATCTGCGTTTGATTTTCCTTGATCTCAAATGCCGAGAAGATGATCTCGTCCACCTGGCCGCAACTGAGTTTGCCAATCTTGTACGTCTCTTCGCCAATCGTTACATCCTTCGTACGCATAGTGCCTTTCCTTTCGGTCAAGCTGTGCATTGTTCATCCCTCCTAAACTTTGCTTGGGCTGGAACCGTGTACCCGCGGAGCAGGTCAGCTGCGGGAAAGGAGAAACCAGCCCAAGCGCTTTCCGCCACCGCAGACCTGCCCAGGTAGACGGCGGCGAAAACTCATCCCGTTATCTTTTTCTTCGAGCGGGAACAATTTCTAAGTGGCGGAAGACTTGCGAGTAACGAAACTCGTACTGATGGGATTCGTTTACATGTAGCGCGCGAGCGCTCATCAAACGTTCGCCTACTTCGGTGACGATCGCGGCCAATCGCCGCCGATGTTCTTCGTCCAGCACTTGGCGCTGTCCCTCTAGGTTGAGCTCTCGCCGTCCCTCGATCTCAGTGACGCCCGCGACCAGGTCCATCAACTCAAACGCCGCAGCATTGGCTTGCTCCCAGTGTGACAACAGGTCTCGGATCAGCTGATCTTTGCGCCCGTATGCCAATCTCACTACCTCGTCCTGACGTTCGCCATCGCGAAGCAGCGCCAGTCGATTTGCTTCGGCGATCATCGGCTCAATGTCTGCATCCATCTGGACCAAACGCAGACGCAGTCCTTCAGCATGCCGCTCGATTGTGATCCGCTCGCGCTCGACCGCGTCCAACTGCGCAACGGCGCCTTCGTCCTTCTGCGAGATTCGGATCTTCAGTTCGGCCGACAGTGTCGCGATCCGGCTGAGCTGGGATTCCAGATTGTCGAGCTCCGCTGCCATCGCTGACTTTTTCGCTTGATGCATACTGATGGTCAGCTGCAATTCGGATAACGCATCGAGGACTATGGGAGTTGGTTCTGCTACGGGAGGAGCCATCGCTTTAGCCTTTCTGGAAAAAATATCCAAACGAAATTTCATCACTGCACTCGGCTGATGCGCTCACGCCGTGCCTCCTGGCGCATCCGGCGCATGCTCTCGAGTTCCTTCTGACTGCACATCTTGAAGAAGTGCTCCATCGAAGGATCCTCTTCCATCATGGCCAACTCTTCTTCGTTCAGTACCCCGGGTTCGAAGCCGTCCATAGGATCCACGTCGTACATGTGCGCAGCTTTCCAGTTTTTCATCGCGTCAATCTCCGCGCGCGCCTCCAGCGCCGCAAACCGATCGCTGAGCTCGGTCGAGGGGCGAAATGCGTTCCGATTATTCATGGTCGTACCTCCGGTTGTGGAATCTAGCCGTGTTACTCTTTCGGCCCGCCACGTCGGCCCATTTCACGCGCCAGCAAAAATCCAACTGTCGAACCGTCTCGTTTCACCGCAGCCTTGATGATCTCGGCGCCAGTTGCGGCCTTATCTGCCGCGACAGCTTCGTCGTCTGCTGCAAGCTCTTTCTCGCACTCTGTGACAGCCCGGCGCAGCGTCGCAAGATCTGCTTCGAGCTGTTGACGCTCGGCCTTGCTCATCTTTTCCTTCGCCATGAGTACCTCTCCTCGATTTGATTAAGTGCGTGCACCGTGGCCCTGATCCTGTGCACCGGACTATCTTCAAGTTGCTGACCCGACAGGCCCGGGTTATTGCTGTGCCCTAACCAACGCCGTGCTCACAACTGCAGCTGAAAAAATTCAGCTGTTAACAACAGCGAACTGTCGCCGGTCGTCAGATCCGCCGCTCCGCCTAACGCTGTCAAAGGGTTACCCAGCAGAATCGGAGCTGCTTCAATGTCGACGCGTGGATAGCTCCAAGGTGTGGGAATCTCCAGCTCCGTCAGCGTCGATGCGATCGCGGTCGTCAGCAAACCTGCGAGATCGTTTTGGCCTCCGACACCGAAACTCCAGCCAGGAACCTCGACGTTTACGGCTCCACCTGCGTCGCTCACTCCGGAAGCGTTCGCCAACACAAGGGCTCCGGTCGTGTTGCTCGAGCATTGAAATCGTCCATTGTTCGCAGCATGTGCGAATAAGCTGCAGTTGCACCAAAGGCCTGCAAACAAATTCGCTGGCGCCCCGCGCAAACTTGGCGTCGTGTACGTCGTTAAGCCTCCGCTCGCGTTCCCGACCGCAGTCGCTGCGAAGCTGGGGCCAAGAGGTGGACCTGCGAAACCGCCTGTGACTGGGAATCTGCGAGACCCGCCATAAAACACGCAGCATCCTGCGCCCCATGACGCAACGTATGGTGTCGTAGCAAAGCGCAGCGAGACAACTAACTTTTTCAACAAGTTCGCAACGCCTGCACCCGGCGATGCGAGCAAGACAAGCGGCGACTCTACCAGGTCGAGGAGTTGAGCCGGCGAAACCAGCATTGTTGTGCTCTGCAACAGACCGTTCAACACTGAATAGCCCATGACCCTCGTCTCCCTGTTTTTCGACGTCCTGGTTCAGTCTGTGCGCCGCGTGATGCCTTCTAACGCATCAGTCGCTCGGATAACCGCACGGATGGCCAGCCGGAAGCTTCGCCGGATAGCGCGGTTCTGTTACTCCACCTGCGTCAGCGTTCTCGCCCTCGATAATTGGGCTCGTCTCTTGGTTCGCTTCTGGCGGTCGCGCAGTCGTCTCGGGCACCGCAGCGGGTTCTGTCGGCGTCGAGATCGGCGGCTGCTCCGTTTGCTGATCCTGCGCATCGTTGCCGGTGTCTGCGCTGACTATATCTGGCGCGAATCCGTTTGATTCGTCCGGAAAGTTCGGCGGGTTCACTGGGCCCGGCTGCATCGTCATCTTGCTCGCTTCCTTCGTCGGCGGGGTCGCTTGTGTGTGCACCCCTTGCCGCGTGGTCTGCGCGCGATCGTAACTTCGTCCGCTCGTGCTGCCGCGCTCTCCCATCTTGCTTGGCATCGGCATGCGGTAATTCGGTGTCTCGTTTGCCATGACATCCTCCTCTGAAAACTATTGCAACGTTCCGCTCGCCAGCTCCAACCGTACTTCCGCTACCTGACCCGTGGTCGTGATCATCGAAGGATTTCCCTCGCCGTTTCCGGGAGCGTCTCGAGTTGCGCGGCGCTGAGTTCCGTGCCTTGCGCAAAACTCGCTGCTGCGACATCGAACGCGGCCTGTAGCTGCTGCACCTTCATCCGCGCCTGCAGATGTTGATGCTCGGCTTCTTGCGCCGCTGCCGCGGTCGCGACCAAATGCTCGGTGGCTGCGACAAGCAACTCGCGAATCTCGGCGAGATGTTGAGTCTCGACTTTCATCGCTCCTCCGGATCGAGCCAGGGCCTTTCCAATTCAATCAACGGCGGCTGCATCACTGGTCTCGCCAGCCGATAGAACCCGTGCCGAGTCTTGCCGTTCATCTCGAGCCGGTTCTCGATCTGCAGACCGCGCTTCCGCAAGGCAGCGACCGCCCGGCAATATTGCAACGAGATCTTGCTCAGCTCGACCGCAGAGACCCAATCGCCGCGATCGCGCAATAAGGCCTCGATCTTGTCCTCCTGGCTCAGGTCGCGATAAACGGTGCCCATGATCAGCTCTCGTCGTGCCGTGCCTTGCCATGAGCCGAATCTATCCGCCTCCGACACGTCGACCTAGAGAGAAAAGTCTTATCGCTGTTAGCTAAGCCATAACCGCTTGAATTTTCGGGGTGTTCACTCAGGCTTACTGCTGGTAGCTGCTATTTGCTTCGTTTCGCACTAAACGGCGCTATCGAGTGGTAGTAGGTCTTCACAGCGCGTCGAATCTTCATGTCCTTACAAAACCACAACTCTTTCCAAAGACGGAGGCCGCTGCGACGAATCCAAGATTCCAGCGGCTCCAGGTCTTTACGCTCAGACGCATCCATCGCCCGAAGAGTCGCAGTAGCGCTCCAGCCATCCGCCTTCTTCGTCGCGATGTAGACTTTTCGGTTGTCCGGCTCTCGCTGTCGCCGTTTGCGATCAGGTTTCCGCAATGTGGTAAGTTTCGTTTTCAGCCTGTCGACCTCGATCCGTGTCTCGCGCGCGTACGCGTCTGATACTGCTTGTCCGATCGTGCGGCCGCTCGGAATTTCGCCTCGTCGCATGAGATTTTCACCCTTTTAGTGCACAGCCAGTGCACAGCAAGTGGAAAACAGGGGTAAATGCGGGGAAAACTTCCGCGATAGCCCTGAGCTAAGTTGCAGAAAAGAAAATGGGTGGCACTGGAGGGCAAACTGTCGGCTGTCGAGGCGCTCTAACCAACTGAGCTAACCGCCCCTCACGCCTTCGCGCGACCTGACAGCCCGGGCTGTCGAAATCAAAATGATTGGCATCCGCGCGAACCGCGACTTGCTGAGTATACGTGGCGGCAGAAAAAGCGGTCAAACAGCGCACTGCTGAATGACGCCGCAGACAGCCAGCTCGAGGATTCGCGGGTGCAAGCTGTCTTCCACCCTCCTGCTAGACTGGCTGTTTGCGGCGGCTCATCATCAACGCGGATGACTTCGGATTCACTCCAGGCGTGAACCGCGCGATCGTCGAGGCGCACACGCTTGGCGTCGTCACCTCATCCACGCTCATGGCAAGCGGTCCTGCCTTCGGCGAGGCCACACAGATGGCAAAGGCATCTCCCGCCTTGAGTGTCGGCTGCCATATTGTGCTGATCGACGGCGAGCCGGTACTTGACCCCTCCATGCTTTCAACGATTACTGCTTCGAGAAAATTTCGTGACGGACTCAAGACTTTCGCTGCACGTGCCCTTACCCGGCGTATGAATGCTGGCGAAATCGAGAGTGAGGCCCGGGCACAGATTCAAAAGATTCAATCTGCTGGAATTGCGGTTTCTCACATCGACACGCACAAACATACTCACATCTTTCCGCAGATCCTGCGACCATTGTTGCGGGCAGCACGCGGTTGTGGCGTACTGGCTCTGCGGAATCCATTCGGCCCACGCTTTCCACTCCGTTCGAGCCAGCTTCTGTCTCAGCCCAATCTGTGGACGCGCTTCGCTGAACTCCGCATTCTGAGCCGCTTTGCGGGACAGTTTCGCCGCGCCGTCGATCGAGAAGGATTCGTAACACCCGATGGCACCCTGGGGATTGAGGTCACCGGAATGCTGGATGAGAGGCTATTTCAAGCCATTGCCCAAAGCATTCCCGACGGGACATGGGAGTTCGTCTGTCATCCCGGTTACAACGATGCCGACCTCGCAGCCGCGAAGACGCGGTTGCGGGAATCTCGGGAGCTCGAACTCAAGGTGCTCACCATGCCCGCGGCCCGCGAGGTGTTGGCCCAGGCGGGGGTTCAACTCATCTCTTATCGCGATTTGTTGATGAATATGTAGGTTAACGAACCGATCTTCACTTCCGCGGCACGACTTTGAGACTGAGAACGTGTTTCATAAATGTTTTGAAAGGGCGCGCCTTTTCAGCCGCGTCGTAAAAAGCCAGAAAAGACGCGGGCTTCAGCCCCTGAGGGAAGATCCTTAGGTCCAGCAACCCGATTTATGAGATCAGCTCTGAGGGCTCGGGTACTCTCGTAACCTTACGAATTAGCCCCAAGTAGTAAGATGGTTTACAATTCAACGTTTTCCGTTCGTTGGAGGCTTAAGCGCTCATGTCGGCCCAAGGGTCAGCTCCGCGTGCGACTCTGGACTTGAAAGTCAAGGTGTGGGGAATGGGTGCGAACAATCAGCCCTTCTTCCAGAACGCCATGGCCCAGAACATCAGTGCGACCGGTGCGTGTATTTACGGCATCGAGCCTGAATTAAAGGTGGGCGACGTCATCGGCGTGCAGTATGAGGGCAAGAAAGCCCGCTGCAAGGTAGTCTGGGTCGTGGATGCAGGAGCGCTGAAAAAGACCCAGGCGGGCGTGCAGTTGGTGGCGGACCAGGACTGTCCCTGGGCGATCGCTCTTCCGGCGGACTTGCAGGCTGAAGAACGTACGCAAGTTCGGCACGATAATCGCCGGAAATTCTTACGTCATAAGATCTCTTTCCCACTGGAACTGCGGGATGAACGGGTAAACACTCCACTGCGCGTCAATGCCACTGACATCAGCGGAAATGGCTGTTATGTTGAGACCGTTATGCCGTTGACCGTTGGCACGGCACTACGTGTTGATCTCTGGATGGGGGAAGAGCGGCTCACTCCGAGTGCTGTGGTTCGCACCCGCGACCCTGGAGTCGGGATGGGAATCGAGTTCACCGGATTGCCCGAGGACTCGAAGAAAAAGTTCCAGGCACACCTCGACAAGGTCGATCCAGGCAACGCATTTGGCCCGAAAGACCCTCAATAATCGCCCCTCGCCGTCTGCTTCTGCATCAGATACTCGTGTAGAATCTGCATCTGCCGCGAGTTCTTGCCATCGAATCTCCTAGCGAGCGGTGAACTTCCACACATGAAAATCGGGCGCGCATGAAGATCGGCATCACCTGTTATCCAACCTACGGCGGCAGTGGCGTGGTCGCCACCGAGTTGGGACTGGAACTGGCCCAACGAGACCACGAAATTCACTTCATTTCCTACGCCCAGCCGATCCGGTTGCGTGGTGCAGAGCCCAACATCCATTATCACGAAGTCGAAGTTTCTCGTTATCCCCTGTTCGACTACCCCCCCTACGATCTTGCGCTGGCGACTCGCATGGCCGAGGTCGCTCAGCTCTACGATCTGGACCTGCTGCACGTTCATTACGCCATCCCGCATTCCGTGAGTGCAATGCTGGCGCGACAGATGCTGGCCTCCGGGCCGCGCGGCCGGCGCCTGCCATTTGTCACGACGCTACACGGAACCGACATTACTCTTGTGGGACTGGACCGCTCTTACTTGGGGATTACTCGATATTCCATCGAGCAAAGCGATGGCGTCACGGCGATTTCAAATTACCTCCGCGAACGGACACAACGCGTGTTCGACGTGAAGAACAAGATCGAAGTGATTTACAACTCAGTGAATTGCGACATCTATTACCGCAATACGGAGATCGCCGAGAAGCTGCGCCGTGAGTATGCACCAAACAACCAACGCGTGTTGGTTCACTTGTCCAACTTTCGCCCGGTAAAGCGCATCACGGATGTGATTGAAATCTTCGATCGGGTTCGCAAACAATTTCCGGCCAGACTATTGCTGATCGGCGACGGCCCGGACCGGTCGGTTGCGGAATGGCTTGCGGTGCAAAAGGGCATTCATGACGATGTCCTGTTTCTTGGCAAACAGGATCAGATCTACGAGAAGTTGTCGATCGCCGACATCATGCTGCTGCCCAGCGAACTGGAATCATTCGGCCTCGCAGCGCTTGAGGCTATGGCCTGCGAGGTCGTTCCCATCTCAACTCGCGCAGGCGGCGTGCCCGAAGTGATCGATCACGGTATAAGCGGATTCCTGGCCGACGTCGGCGATGTAGAGACGATGGCGCGCTATGCGATTGAACTTCTGAATGATGAACAGAAACTGCGGGAAATGGGGAAGCGCGCCAGAGCCGTAGCCATGGAGCGATTCTGCTCGACCAAGATCGTCAAGCAGTACGAAGACTTCTATCGTCGCGTGCTGGAACGCTCCGCGTAAAAACCTTCCGGGACCGAGCTAGCAGCCTCGATGAGCGGCAGTCGGATGCGAACCAGCGTTCCCTTCCCTTCGTGGCTGTCGATCGTCATCCGCGCAGTATCCCCATAAAGGACCTGCAGGCGTTCTGAGATATTCGCCATACCGATGCCCATTCCGGACCAACTGCTGCTTTCATCCAATTGCGCGCTGCCCATGCCCACACCGTCGTCTTCTACTTCAATAATCAACCGTGAATTGATAACCCGACTGCGCAGAAAGATGCTGCCTCCTTCAATCTTGGGAGCGAGGCCATGTTTGATGGAATTCTCGATCAGCGGCTGCAGCAGCATGCTGGGCACCACAACGTCGAGTGACGCGGGATCCAGTTCTTTCACCACGTGCAGCTTCTCGCTGCCGAACCGAACAACTTCGATGTCGAGGTAGTTGTCGATAAACTCGAGTTCTTCCCGCAGTGGCGCAAACGCTTCCCCACTGCTAAGCAGGCGCCGCAAAATGGTTGCGAGCTTGAAGATCATTTCTCGAGCCGTGTCGGGATCGAAGCGCACTAGCGACGAAATCGAATTCAACGTATTGAACAAAAAGTGCGGGTTGATCTGGTTCTGCAACGCCTCCATTCGCGCATGCAGCAGAAGACGCTCTTGCTCCTCCAGTTTGATCTGTATGCGTACGCTATTAAAAATCTTGATTTCAATTCCGATGGCTGCCACGGTCGCAGCATAGATCAGTCCCCACACCCAAAAGTTGTCCGGGCTTTCGATGCTGAAGATGGACCTTGGAAAGAATCGATTCAACTCGGACTGCACAAGGCGCAAGCCAACGATCGTGGTAAAGAACATGATCTGCCAATCAAACAATCGAGGCCGCGGCAAATTCCGTCGAATCAGGCGAAAGATGCCCTGATCGATAAAAGGTGAAAACGACCAGATGTCATCCTTATCAACAGCCATGGCGCGCAACTGGCCAGCCATGAAGCCACAAAGCACATGAAACGGCATCGCTGCCCATTCCCCGTGCAAAAGCGCAGGTACGCTTAGCAATGCCGCGCCGAGACAGCCCGCCCAGCGTCCGCCCATCACTCCGAGGAGAAGGGCCGTTTCAAAACTGATGTCGCTGGCGGCAAAACTCCCCTGGACGATCCGAATCCAGACGCCGATCATGATCGGGATGCTGAACCAAAGTACGAGGTACACCTTTTGCCGGAAGGTCCGCTCTTCACGAAACAGTAAAGACTTGAATTCCTTGGAGCGCACCAGGCTGCTGGAAACGGCCGCAGCTACGCCTAATTTGATCAGCAGATTGACCAGAATGAGGCGCGGTTCCATAACGGTGATTGGCTCTTCCAAACTGTAGCATGACGGCGAAGGCTCAATAGCCCTTGTGCTTATCGACAACGTACCTGAGTGGCTGGCGCGACATGTACCTGCGAAGGTTGTCGGAGAATAGATCGTAGTGACGCTCCCACAGCTTCGCCGTCAGCCCGGCGGTATGAGGAGTAATAAGAAGGTTGTCGAGATTCCACAACGGCGAGTCCGCCGGCAGTGGCTCCTGTTCGAACACATCCAGTGCGGCGCCGGCGATGCGGCGACGGCGAAGCGCCGACGCGAGCGCGGCTTCATCGACCTGCGGACCTCGCCCTACGTTGATCAAAAAGGAATCCGGCTTCATCAGAGCGATCCGCTCGGCGTTCAGAAGGCCATGCGTCGCGGATACGAGTGGCGCCGCCATGACCACGAAGTCTGATTGTGGTAAAAGCTTGTCGAGTTCGGACGGCGCGAAAACTGCCTCCACTCCATCTGGCGCACCTTTGTCGATATGTTCGCGCACCGCGATGACGCGCATTCCCACTGCCGAAGCCATCACGGCGACTCTGCGCCCGATGCTACCCAAACCGATGAGTCCCAGGGTCGCTCCCGCGATTTCTCGAGGGCAGTATCCCTCCCTCCACATGGCCTCCTTGCCCCATACATGCTTTTGTTGCATGAGTGTCGCCTGCGGAATCTTCTTTGCCAGAGCGAAGATGAGTGCGATTACGTGTTCGGCCACGACAGGCCCATGGACTTCGGTAGAGTTCGTCAGGATGACATCGCTGTCGATCAACTCCGGAAACAGAAACTGGTGTACCGCCGCAGTCGGAGCATGAATCCACCGGAGGTTGCGCGTTGTGGCAAGCTGCTCCGGCCGGAGGGATATCGTAAAGATGATCTCAGCTTCGCGCAGATGCTCATCGATGCCTTCGTACGAGTCGCGCTGGACGACCTCGAGTTCCGGAAAGTGCTCAGCCAACCGCTCTCCAAACCATCCCGGCGCTCTCCATAACTCAAAACGGTGGTGGATCACGATCAGCAGTTTCATAGGTATGGAGATTTAAACACAGAACCTCAACGGCGCCGAAGCCCGGAGCCACTGCCCCCTAACTAAGGAACCAGAAGACACTCCCCGGAGTCTTAGAACTGTAAGATAGTTACAGGATGTCGCGATCGGAGGAAGGAAGTATGCGACAAGTTCTATCCGCTCTGGCGCTTACTCTGGCTGCCACGCCGCTAACTGCACAAAATCTGCAAACACCACCACCGCAATCCGCCCGCCAGGCCCTCATAGAGATGTTCCTGGGTAAGGGGGAAAACGACTTGGCGAAACACCTGCCTGACATCACACGGAAAGCCTTGATCCGCAAGGATGAATCGCCTGAATCATCGATCGTGCTGCGCATTGCGGCAGCCGGCCGCTCGATGGCCGCACAGGGACGAAGGGTCGAAACATTCGAGACGGGCCCAAACATCCTCGTCACCGAGCAATCGGATAATGAGAGGGTCGAAGTCGCTGTCGAGCACGACAGCCTCATGGGAGACCAGGACGAAATCGAACTCTCGGTTCATGGCTACAAAGATGGACAGGAAGAAAATTTGCCGGTCATCCCCCGCCTGATCTTTACCTTGCAGCAGGAGAAAGACGTTTGGCGACTGACAGAAATCACTGTTGCCGGTCATATACCCCTGACCGACCCGGACTATCTCAAGGGACTTCGGAAGCAGCAAGACGAAGCCAATGAGCAGATGGCCCAGATGCGCATGAACATGATCGTCAACGGCCAGAAGGTGTATTCCGCAGCCCATCCCGAGATCGGCTATGCCTGCACGTTGTCCAGCCTGGTGCCACAGAAAACAGATCCCACTGCCGGTGAAGCCGCCGCCACCTTCGATCCTGGGCAAGGGGGTGAGGAGTGGAATGGCTATCGATTCACTCTCAACGGGTGTGGCGGAACTCCGTCCTCGAAATATCGCCTTGCCGCAGTTCCGATTGATTCTGACTCAACGGGAAAAACTTTCTGCGCGGACGAGTCAGGGAAGATAAAGTTCGTGACCAGTGGCAAGCCTTCCAGTTGTTTTAGCAGTGGTCAGGAGTTGAATCCGCCACCTGCATATGCACCCGTCGTAGAGTAACCCAATCGGAAGCTCCGGCTCTATCCGTACGCGAGTTCCTTTGCGCGCTGGGCAGCCTTGACCACCGCTTTGATCAAGGTGACGCGTAACTTGCCTTCCTCGAGTTCCATGATCGCGTCGATCGTACAGCCGGCAGGCGTCGTGACCGCATCTTTGAGCAGTGCCGGATGGTCGCCGGTCTCCAGAACAACTTTCGCGGCGCCGAGAGTCGTCTGCGCTGCCAACAGTGTCGCGATGTCTCGCGGCAAACCTACCTTCACACCCGCTTCGGCCAGCGATTCGAGAATGATGTAGATGTACGCCGGGCCGCTCGCCGAAAGCGCAGTGACCGCGTCCATGTGCTTCTCGTCGACTACCACGGTACGTCCGACCACGTCGAACATATGACAGGTCATGGCAACATGCTCGGCGGTCGCATGTTTGCCTTTGCAAACGGCGGTCATGCCTGCGGCCATAAGGCATGGGGTGTTCGGCATGGCACGAATGACGGGAACATTCGGAGGAAGATTCCTCTCGATCATCGATGTGGGCACGGAAGCCGCGACCGACACGATCAACTGCTT
>Ga0210409_10002105_pt1 | contig 24274 bp, 16 predicted proteins | sample IncBWH17MmetaG_FD_161649 | JGI IMG/M metagenome (GOLD analysis project Ga0210409, IMG submission 161649) | Forest soil microbial communities from Barre Woods Harvard Forest LTER site, Petersham, Massachusetts, United States - Inc-BW-H-17-M | ecosystem: Environmental > Terrestrial > Soil >...
GGCGCATGACGGCGGGACTGGTAATGGATGTGCGGCCAACAGCCGGTTGATGTTCGAAGTTCGGTTTTTGCGTTGGTAGTCCCATCGCGTTGCGAATCATGCGAAGCCACGCTTGCGCGATCCATTCACGATCCTCGCTCTCGGGGTCGGTTGGATTCAAGAGATGGCCGAGGCCGTGTTCCGACCACCGATCCTCTTTGTTATTTACCCCTTTTCGCAGCAGAACCGGACTGCCGCGCTTGTCCCGCAGAAATAATGCGTAACGCTTCGCAGAGATCGCCAGACAGTAAAGCTGGCGCTGGTGCTCGCGCGTTTCGGGATCATCAAAGTTGTCATCTTCTAGCTTAAGGATGGACGTTGGCACCGCTTTGCGACTGTAAGGGTTGAGTGCATCAAATTGGTTCGCTATGTTTTCAACCTGTTCCCACGACAGGGCTTTTATGACGCCACGCTGACCGCCATCACAGGGGATCGTCCCACCGCGCTCGGTTGCGACGATTGCCATTGAATCGGTATCTTCCATGGCATACGAGCCACCCAACTTGACGACGCTGTGTTCCAGCAGCGCCAGCATAAGACGGGCTGCGCCGGTGATCAGAGAAGCGAATGGGGGAAAGCAATACTCGCCGGGTACATCTGGATGCGCAACGCGGCAAGGGAACGGCTCGGCGTCAATGCCGTGGCACGTCACGCTTTGTTTGCGGTCTGACTCCTGGCGATGCATTTCGGCGTAAATTCCGTAGCTTGTAGCGTTCGCCAGAACTTTCAGTGCTTTATCAAGCCGCATTTGTTCAATCGGAGGGATGTTGGTGCGGTCGCGCAAGCGCCTGCGTTCTTCGATGACAACACGGAAGAAATCTTGCTTTCGTGGACTAACGTTAACAACACCGCGCAATTTGCACGATTTCAGTGCTTTCAGTTGGCCGTGTACCCTAATCCGAAATGCATCGACGATGTTTGGGATTCGCCCTGTCAAAAGCACAGAGGCGACGACATCAGGAAGCGACAACCAGAGTGCCTGAGTGGGGTCGTTGCGATCGGCATAAAGATGGTTTACGGCCACTTGCCAATCGTTTGATTCTGCATTGTATCGTCCGCGAGACGGTAAAACGTCGCCGTTCGGAGCGACTTGGACAAACGCGGGTAAATGCTTCCATGTCTCCGGCTTGAAGAGATCGGCAGGTCTGGCGGTTAATTGTTGTAGAAACACAATGATTTCATGCTGGCAGTGTTCAACGACTCGGATTTTACGGGCAGTGACGAAACGCCAGAGGTCCATAAGGCTGTTAACGGTGGGATACATTGAAAGAAAATCCGTGTACACCACAGGAACCGGAACTTTGCGGATGTGCGCGCTGGTCCGCCCGCCAAAGAAAGCTGATTGCGCGTAACCGAGATATGACTTGGGAAAGTCGGGCTGGCGCTGCAGAATCGGCTTAATCCTCATTCTGCGCAGATATGCTTTGCCGATTGACGCTGGCGAGTACGCCTTTGTTTCCTGTAGCTCAATGTCGTGTTTGTCGTATTCTTCCAGCAGCTTAATCGCCAATTCCGATGTTGCCAGAACGTCGCGCCGGTTGTAGTTGATGTATTTGTGCGTGATAACGCCGTGCCGTGCTACATGTTGCTTTCCATGTTCGACGCCGAAATCCTCGCATGCTTTTTCCAGCGTGTAACCCTTGTCCGTGAGCGCAAACGCCAGTGTGCGCAAGTCCAGAAAGTGGCCACGAAAAACGTAGCCCTCGTCCATTTTGCCCGTCGTCGAACCTTCGGGGATCATGTCCTCTTCGTCGGGTTTCTTCCTTCGCGTAAACCCCTTTAGTGCACGTTTGCTGTCGATGTGCTTGATGCAGATGCTGGGCCGAAAGCGATTCCTAGTCCCCGAATGCGACCAGAAGTCGAGCGAGAATCCACCAGCGAAACGACCTCGCGCATTTGTGAAGTTGTAGGCGAGTCGTGATGTGTCAAAAGGGAAGTTGAAGGCGACGACCAGGCAACGCCCCCTGTAAGCGTTGTGGAAAAAGTTCCTGAGGAACTCGGAGCGCGTTATTAAGGATACGTCGTGGGCGGTTTCATCAGGTACCAGTGTTTGGGGTTCAGCAACGTAGCGTTCGAGAATCCGTAGGTCCTTGGCGGGCAGGTCATGTGCGGAGAACAGATTTTCTTTTACTAACTCCCCGGTGTCAATGAATCGGTAGCTTCCAAAGGTCAGGCTCTGGGTTCGATCGGTTCGCGTCTCGGTATCGAACACGAACATCGCGGATGGGCGATGCCATTGCTGCGGGGATTTATCAAACTCTTGTTCCTCATCTCTGAGGTCAGGATAGACGCGGACGGCGATAATTAACGGCGTGGGCTCACGATGTAACATGCTCGAATTCGTGGTGACCCACCATTGTGCGCCTAACTCGCCCCTCAACAACGGTAGTTACCTGGGTTCGCGCCGCGATCTCGACTTGTGCTTCGGCGAAAATTGTTCCAGCTCTGTTTCCTCCCACCACCGAGGTCCAAGCGTTGTTGCAAGGTATGCATCCGCCGTTTCAAGCATGTCGGCAATCCAGTGCAGTCCCTTCTCGATCAGATACAGAATTGTGTCAATGAATCCACGGATGCACCCAGCAGCAGCCAGCAATGGGCTGCCGTCCGGATTCTCGCGCGTTTGTTTTGGCCAGTCCTGTTGGGCGGCATTGAGTTCGGCAATGTGATCGTTTGCAGGTGTTGCAACTGTGATTGGGCTATTTGCTTTCATGGCAAAGTGATGATCGTCTTTGGTCTTCATGTTCTTTTGTTTTCGTTTGCATTCGTGGCAGATGACCCGCGATTTCTCCCGGATCAGCGCCTCGGGGCGCGCTTCACCGCATGCGCACTTGGCGTTCGGGCCGACGCGCCGGCTGGCGATGGCCCTTCGTACGTATGCAGCTTCAGGATTGCGTTGTGGGAGTTTGATCGGCATCAGGCAACCCTCCCGTACAGTGACTCGAACGAAAGAACACCGGCAGAAGCCAGCCGGTCGAGTTCGTGGAGGTCGGTCAGGAGTGGGACTCGTTTTCCATCGGCGTCGATGATGTGCTTCCCGCGGAATTCCTTGAGCGCCGACGGATCGGCGGTGTCGCGGTACCGTTCGACGGCGGTCCAGTATTTCCCGAGCAGAGACGCCTGCCGGGAGTCGCGCACCCCGATTTCGCGCAGGCCCTTCCGGGTTGCCGTGACGAGGACGCGCAACAGACGATCATGGGGCTTGGCGACCCAACGCCCGTTCCTCAGCTTCCTCAAAGCGGGACGCGCTAGCTGTTGTACGGTGCGGGGATCGAGGTCGAACTCTTGTGAGGCCTGACGGCGCGAAGCGCCCGCTCTCATCTCCGTAACCACTTGACCGATGTTGTTCCAGATGTCCCGATCCCGCTCAGACATCGCGAAGAACTCCTCTAGGGTTCGCGGCTGAACGAACTTGCGCTTGGTCGATCGGCCCGACCGACGCTGCTTACCAGTTTTTACCTGTTTGCTCTTGCTTCGCCGTTTCATAGTTCCTCCTCGGCTGTTGGGGTCAGCCTAGCAATTCCCAAAAGTGGCCCCGGACACAAAAATCCATTTTCATGTCCGCTCGAAACTGCAAACCTTGACAGCACTTGTGGGTAAAGCCTTGAATCGCAATGTGAGCAAGAACCAACACCGCTGGAAGAAATGCCTCGACCTCAACATTTGCGGCGTTCTCAAGGACGCTGCGGCACGGTTGGTATGGGCCTGGGAATTGGATATGAAGCAACCGAGAGCGTTTCCAGTGAACACAAATTATGCGTTCTATCAGATCAACGAGTGGATAGAGGAATGCCGACGAAGCGGACAACCAGAAGTCGAGCGCAAAATTCGAAGATTGCCAAGGTCGCGTCCACCGAGGCGTTTGTCGGAATTGGTTGACGACGGAATTATCAGAGCCGTCTTCGAAGATCAAAATGTTGGCAGCTACAGCGATGCGCTGAAACTCGCGGCGTCAGGAAACAAATCAGCTCACTTCACATTTAGGAAGATCTTGAAAGCTGTCGAACCGGCGTACCTCATCTCTCACTTCGGCGATAATGCCGCTCCGAAACCACGAGTTCATTTTCTGCACCGAAACTTATTGGAAATCTCGGACTTGCTAGATCTAAGTGACTTGACCCACACAGGGATTGTGGAATTCCTTGATGACCTCTGTCCGTGCGGCAAGAGACACACTGTAGATGCGATCCGAAAACTCAGAAAGCGGGCCGCTCGTCGCGGACCAACGTCCTAGCGCTTCGATCTTGGGTTTGTTCCACCTCGAATCGCTTGCGCGCTGTTTGCCTGGTCTTTTCACTCTTGCGCTCAATAGTGGCCTTGAGCTGCTTCCGGTCTTTGGGTTTGGGCGCACGAAACAAAGCCGTCAGCGCGCGCTCGAACTCTTGTCTTACTTCTGTGCCCTCTCGGTATTTAGGTTCGGATTTCATTTGTCACCACTCACATGTAGTTCGATAGTGCCACCGTCCGGAAGTTTGATCTTCGCCCCGTGCGATGGGTCGAGAACATATACGGGCCCTGTGTAGGGATTGGGTGTAATTGTCGGATCGTAATGCCTTGAGACAATGGTTTCCAATGCAGCGAGTTTAACTGCCATCCGCGTACAACGAAATCCGATGATGTTTGCGTGAACGGCCAATCCCGCAAACTCACTGTTGTCCCATAGTTGCACATCGTCTAATTTTCGAGCATGCCTGAGTGTAGTTTCCACACTGGCCATCCAACGATCCTCTGACTCAGCGATAAAGCGAGGAGCTTCATCATTGTACTGACGGCTTTGGCATTCACCGCGCAAATCGTACCCCTGCTGCAACAACACGAGAAATTCGCGCTTATAAGCAGGAGCTATCACAATTCTACTGGTGTACTCCCAGAACATTGTGGCAATCAAAACCAGTACGAACAATTTCCCTTTCCATCTCAGATTTAAAAGGTGTATCAAAAGTGCGGCGAAACACAGAAAGGCCCCTAGCATCAAAGTGATTCCCAGCCATATCTGAGGTTCCGGACTGAGCACTGAATGCCCCCACGCCGCAAGCGTTAACAGCACTGAAAGCAAAGAGAGAACGTCGTTTGTTTTCTTGGGTAGTTCTTTCCAAAATTGCTTGGACCAATTCCGCAGTGGCTGTCTCGCTTCTCGAGTGAGTGACACTGGATAAAGATACAAAGGCATTGCGCTGCGATAGGTCTCGGCATGCATACTTGGGTTGGACAAGCCCGTTTCGGGCGGCCGCTTTGCATTAGGGTGAGTCTTCCACCACTTCGGGTTATGGCCCTCTGGATTTTTGGCCATCGCGCACACCTCTGCTGCGGCTCGGAATATAATCCAAGTCGTTGAATCAACGAGGGTAAATATACCCTTGCAGTGAGCGTCAGGCGCATCCACGCCTGCCCAAGTTATTGATATATAATGAGATAACAGAAGCGGGCCTGCCGACTGTTCGAAGCAGCCGACAAGCCCTAACCACCATCGGAGGGGTGCTCCAATGGCAGCTGCGAAAACGGTACCTCAACTTGCGCAATCCCACAATTCACTAACGCCCCGTCACGGTGTCGTGACGCTCTTCGGCTACGGCATCCAGGTCCGGGTCGATCGTGGTCACTTGCTCCTCGAAGATGGGATCGGTGCCGAACGCTACCAGGCACGATTTCCGCGCGTCGGACACGGTCTGAAAAGGCTGGTCGTTATCGGCTCCGACGGGATGGTCTCGCTCGCCGCTCTTCGCTGGCTCGCGGATCAGGACGTAGCATTCTCCATGCTGAAACGCGACGGCAAGGTGCTCGCTGTCACCGGGCCGGTCCGCTCTTCCGACGCCAAGCTCCGCCGTGCTCAGGCGTTAGCCCATCACTCTGGAGCAGCCTTGCGAATTACGCGGGAATTGATCAGTCAGAAGCTTGCTGGTCAGGAACAGGTTGCACGCCACAAGCTGTTGGACGACGCGACTGCTAACAAGATTGCGCAATTTGGGGCTGAAGTTCCCTCCGCCGACAGCATCGCAAGCGTCAGGCTCATCGAGGCGCAAGCAGCCTTGGCCTACTGGTCGGCGTGGCGGACTCTGCCGATCTGTTTCCCACGGAATGACTTGAGGCGGGTACCCGATCATTGGCGCAACTTCGGAGCGCGCATCTCGCCGCTGACCGGATCGCCTCGGCTGGCTGCTAATCCTCCGAACGCAATCCTGAACTACCTCTATGCCTTGCTGGAGTCCGAAGCTCGGCTCGCCGCTGCTGCACTTGGTCTCGATCCGGGGCTTGGAGTACTCCATGTTGACGCACCGAATCGGGACAGTCTGGCGCTCGATCTCTTGGAGCCGGTCCGCCCACAAGTGGACGCTTATTTGCTGGACTGGATCACACGTCAGGCGTTGAAGCGGGAATGGTTTTTTGAGCAGCGGGACGGTAACTGTCGGCTGATGGCGACCCTTGCTGCGCGCCTCGCGGAGACTACTTCGACCTGGGGCCGGGCTGTTGCGCCAGTTGCCGAGTGGGTTGCTCAAGCCCTTTGGAGTTCGTCCAAGTCAGCAAACAAGAAAAACTTCGTACCGACGCTCCTCACTCAGCGTCGCCGAAGTGAGGGCAGGGGAAAGAAGTATGCGGCGCAGGCTAATCCCAGTCCACGGCAAGTAAAGATTTGCGAGGTCTGTGGCTCAGAGGGAGTCCGAAAACGCTATTGCCCATCTTGCGCGGTCGAGTTGTCCAGGGAGAACATGGCTCAGGTTGCACTGATCGGTCACATGAAACCCAAGAGCAAAAAGGTAAAGGCGCGGATTTCCAAGACCATGAGCGATCATGCGGTTGCAAATACTTGGTGGGATCCGTCCCGTCTACCGAGCTGGCTAAATGACGAATGCTACGTCCAGAAAATCCAGCCGCGACTCAGGACTATCAAGGTTCGGGACATATCGGACGTTATGCAAGTTTCGGAGCCCTATGCCGCATTAATCCGCGCGGGCCGGCGCCGCCCCCATCCGAGGCACTGGGAGGCGCTGGGGAAATTGGCGGGCGTCTAGGCGAATGTGTTACTCACAAATCTTTGAGCCACAGCGGAATAGTGATCAATGATCATTAGATCGCGTCTGATTCAAAACGCCAGAATGCTGTTACCGCCGCTGAGGGTGCAGCGTTATCCAAACAAAACGAAAATCCCAAGAAAACTGCAAGTCTGCCCCTTCCGACTTAACGCTAATATACTTTGACCAGGCGACTCATCTCGCCAATTTGATCCGCAAACCGGCGGCGACCATGGCAATAGAGTTCATAATCGGAAAGGACGTCGAACGGCTGAACGACGACGAACTTCGAGCTGTCCTAAATGCTCTGCTAACCGCGGACGCGACACAGCGCAGTGTTCCGCTTCCCGATCTCGATGTCAGCACAAGAAACAGTGACCCAGATGCAGGCATTGACGCACGAATTAAATGGCCGATCGGCGTCGCACATGATGTGTTCAGGGGTGGAGAAAACGTCCTGCAGTACAAGTCTGGCAAGCTAACCACGAAGCTTCTTGAGGAAGAGTTCAAGAAACCTGGAGTTCAGCGGGCGCTGAAGAATGGCGGCGCTTATCTCTTTTGTGCAGGACACGACTACGTTAGCGAAACCGCCAGAATGCGCCACGAGAAAACCTTGAGGGATCTCTGCAGGAGAAAGAAAATTCCTGTAGGCCGGGCGGGGATTGTTTTTGGGAGTACCCTCGCGCGTTGGATATGCCGCTACCCGGCGATAGTAGCGCGCCCTGAGCTGAGAAAACAGATCCGTGAGTTCATCACAGTACAAAGATGGCAAACTGACAACATCCAGCTCTCAAATCCCTTCAGAGCCGACGAAGTACGGAAAGACACGATGGCGCGGATCCGCGCGTTTCTTGAGTCAAGCGATCCGAAGGATGCGCAGCTGCGATTGGAGGGACCTCCCGGTGTTGGGAAGACCCGGTTGGCTCTGGAAGTCGTGAAGGATGCAGAATTCGCTAACCGGACGTTATACGCATTGAACGCTGAAAATGTGGAGGTACAGCCGTTCTTGATGGCCGTCTATAGCGACGTGGAAACCGTCGCGATTGCCGTGGTCGATGAGTGCTCCCGAACCAAACAGACCGTCCTCGCACAATACGCCCAGCAGTCGAAGGGGAGATTGAAGCTTATCTGCGTCGGAGTACATGACATTCTCTACAACACTTCGCCACCCACGTTAAGCCCGCTCTATCAACTAGAACGCCTTCCGGACGCCGATATCGAAGCGATCATTCGGGACTCGTTCCGTTCCGCACAAAAGGAGTTCATTGACTCAACGGTGAGGCTCTCAGGTGGCTATGTCAAGCTTGCGATGTTCGTCGCAGCCACTCTTGACCGCTGGGGCGCGTCGCCACCTGTGGAACTCACCAAAGTGATGGAAATCCAAGAATTCCTGCGCAAATTCGTGGATAAAGAAACGCGCCAAGCGTTACAAGCGCTATCGGTACTTGCGCAGATCGGTTGGTACGAGGATCTCCGAGTCGAGGCGGAAACAGTCGCAGCATTCATTCAGCTTCCAATGTCTGCTCTCGAAGTTGCAGTGAAGAAGCTCCGCGACCAAGGCGTCGTCATTCGAAAGGGACGTTATTTGTATGTCTCGCCAGATCTGTTGGCCATCCAAGCGGCCGCAGACCTCTGGAGCGAGAAGGACTACCGACTGCTAGACCTGATAAACAAACTTAAAGACCGGGAGCCACGCGTTCAACTGCTGGTTAGACTTGCCACCATGGGTGAATACGCAGAAATGAAAGAGGCTGTCGGGCGAATAGTAAGCAAGGGAGGATTGTATCCAACACTGAGTCAGCTAGATGAAGAATTCCTCAGTGAGGTATTTCGAATCTTGAGTTCCGCGGTTCCTATGGCCGCTGCGGACCTTCTGACCGAATTGATTGTCCCAGCCTCTGTAGACGAACTGTCAAGTTTTGACACCGGGCGCCGCAATGTCATGTGGGCTTTAGAGTCGCTACTGCGGTGGCCCGAGACGTCAATGAAAGCGGCTCGTGCTTTGATGAAGCTCGCCCTCTGCGAAACGGAAAAGATATCAAACAACGCCACGTCAATATTCGAGCAGTTTTTCCAGGTGTTTCTTAGCGGTTCGCCCGTGCCGCTCATGGAAAGACTCGTTCTCATAGACGAACTGCTTCAGTCCAATACTCTACCCTCTCGGCTACTGGCAGCCAGGGCCGCGGCTGGGAGTCTGCAATCGCACGAAACCCGTCTTGGAGGAGATACGGATTACCTGTCAAAACGACCCTACCCGCCTGAGTGGAAGCCTAAGACCTACGGCGAAATATGGGAGCCACGCCGGAAGGCTCTCGCTTACCTTGAACAAATTGCCATTGGCAACGATGAAGCCGCAGTGCTTGCGCGACGAGAGCGACTATTCTCCACGCACGCTTTGGTGTCACAAGGACAAGTGGACGACGCGATCAGCGTGCTCGAATCGGCGACTATAAAGACCGACGAGGACCGGCGGCTCATGGTGAGTTCCAGCGATCAGATCAGCCGGGTTCCGAACCTGTCCGATGACCAACGCTCAAGGGTGAACCGCATACGAGATTCTGTTTTCGGCAGCACGTACTTTGAACGCTTGCGCCGATGGGTTGGGAATAGACTCCCCGGTGATTTTGATTCTCATGGCGAATCGGGTTTTGAAGCAGCAGATCAACGCGTGGTTAAGCTTGCAGAGGAGGGTTTTCAAACTGAGATCGGCGAAGCTGAGATAGCGTGGCTCTCGTCGCCGGAAGCTCAAAATGTTTGGCTCTTTGGAAAGCGGTTGGGTGAGCTTGACAAGGTCGAAAGATTCAGGGACCGCATTGTTATCGCCGCCCCGAATGATGTGAATTGCATGCTTCTCGCATCCTATCTCTGGGGAAGAGGCGCAGAAGCTGGACCTGACAGGCGTGAGCGGCTGTTAGACGAAATTGTCGACCAAAAACCGATCGCCGCATTCGGGGCGACCTGGCGCGGTAACCCAACCGTACCTGGCGCTGAGCGCGTCATCCATCTGCTATCCAACGGTCGAGTGGCAGGTTCGGAGCTCCGAGTCCTGATGTACGGCGGCTGGGTAGAGAAGTTACCTACAGAATACGCGATTAAGATTGTAAACCTGATGTTGACCCTCGATCCCGAAGCCAACACAGAGGCAGTACTCGGGATCATCGACCATGCTGTCCACGCTAGCGCGATTTCCGTTGAGCAGTTTGGAGACATATTGTGGCTGGCGCTGGAAAACCAAACTTCACAGAGATCAACAATGTTTGACTGGCATTGGGGACGCGTTGCCGATCTCGTCGTTGAAACTGATCCGGGCCGACTCGCGCGGATTTTCGTGATGCTTTTCGAGTCCGACGAGACTTGGCTCAGAACCGATGCCGCCCAAGGTGCGTTGCAAAATGCAACGCGCTCCGACCCGGCTGCCGTTTTGGGAGTGATCGGTCCCGCATTACTCAGGGACGATCTAACGGCGGTCCGTCTTAGGTTAAAGCTAGAACAGTGGTTTGGTGATCTCATCCCCCCGGAAATCCTTGTGGAATGGGCACAGCGACACGGTCGTCGTGGTTTCCTTGTCGCTGCCTCATTGATCAATTCAAATACCCACCGCTTGCCCCCCGTAGCCAGATTACTCGTCAGACAGGCGGATAATCCCAAAGAGGTGTTCAATCAGTTGCTCGCCAATTTGGGAACAGGAGCGTTTGTCGGGCCAATGTCGTCTCACCTGGAAGGACAACTTTCGACTCTAAAAAGCTGGGCGCAAGACGAAGAACCAAGGATTAGGTCGTACGCCGAAGCAGCGATTGTATACGCCGAGAAGAGCGTGAAGCACCAACAACTCCTAGAAGAGGAGGGGACGTTCTGAAAATCGCCGGACGGCATAGTGGACCTTGAATGAACCCTCACCAATACGAATACAAGATCGTCTTAGGGCAGCCCTATTGTCTGCGGTGCTTTCATTCATTGCTGCGATTCGCGGTTCCAAATGGTGGTATATCGAGATGGCTTTGTCGTCGGGAACGTTGGCATTTTTTACTTAATCTCTCGGTCTAGTGCTCGGGTCGTGGGGTTGATTGCGACGTTCGTCAACTACACCGGCGCAACACTTTGCCTGTCCACATTCACGCCCAAAACGCGTTGCGCAGAGAGCAGAAATCGCTCGCTCCAACATAACCGAAAGCAGATTACAATTTCTTGCGATGCCGCTGTGATCCTGGCTGTGCAACCGAAACATATGAACGAAACATCCCGCCGTTTGTTCAAGAAAGGCTCAAAAGACTGGAACGCATGGCGACGTCACAATCCACGTGCAGATGTGGATCTCAGCAATGAAAATCTCAGCGCTGTTGACATACGTGGAGCTGATCTCAGACGGATCGACTTCAGCGATTCAAATCTGACGGATGCCAACCTCAGCAGGGCAAATCTGAAGGGAGTGAGACTCGAAAAAGCTAATCTGCGACGCGCAAAACTAAATCATGCAAATATCGAACAAGCAATCTTGATTGGCGCAGATCTGCGAGAGGCAGAGCTCAATGGTGCACAACTAGAGCGTGCCAACATGGCGAACGCCAACTTGGAGCGAGCAAGTGTGCAGCGCGCGAATCTGCATGGCGCAAACCTGACTGAGACAAGGGCGCACTTATCAGACTTCACTGGTGCGATCATTACGGAGGCAGATCTTAGTGAGGCGGATCTGACCGATGCACGTCTCCAGTTTTCTGACATCAGTCGTTCCACACTATTTGTTGCAAACCTAAATCAGGCTGATCTCAGTGGGGCCAAACTCATCGAGGCCAATCTCGAAGATGCGGTGTTGGCGAACGCCAGACTGCGCAATACCGTGTTTCGCGACTCGATATTGAATGGCGTGAATCTGAGTGGTGCAGATCTGACCGGCGCAGATTTGTCGAGGACCGACTTAAGGAGCGCGAATCTCACTCATGCAACGCTCTTGAAGACCAACCTCATGGGTGCCAAGCTGATGGACGCAAATCTTTCATACTCTCAGCTCGTTGAGTCTAGCTTGAGAGATGCGGATATATCGCGTTGCGCAATATACGGGATTTCTGCTTGGGGGCTAGACCTTGAGGGAACAGTACAAGCGAATCTGGTGATCACACGTCCTGGGCAGTCTATGATTAGCGTGGACAATCTTGAGATTGCGCAATTCCTTTATCTGCTGCTGAACAATAAGAAAATCAGGGATGCTATAGACAATATTGCGTCAAAGCTAGTGCTGGTGCTGGGACGTTTCACAGAACATAGGAAACGGGTTCTCGAACTCATTCGCGAAGAATTGCGGAGGCTAAACTATTTGCCGGTCATTTTTGATTTCGACAAACCGGCATCGCGAGATATCACTGAAACCGTTTCTACTCTGGCGCACATAGCGAAGTTCGTGATTGCGGACATCACGGAAGCTAAGAGCATCCGTCAAGAACTGGAACGCATTGTCCCTGACCTCCCCTCAGTGCCGGTTCAGCCATTGCTGGAAGCATCGGAGAAAGAATACGGAATGTTCGAGCACTTCACGAAATACCCCTGGGTCTTAGGAGTCTACCGATACAAAGACGCAGATACCCTGATCGCAAACCTTACCGAAAAAGTTATAAAGCCAGTCGAGATGAAACTGGCTGAATTGCAACACAGATAGCAGCGAGTCTCCCCCCGCTCGCCCGGTTCAGCACCACCCTGGCCCAGCCCGCAGATTCCATCCCTTGTGTGCCCCGCCCCCCTATTTACTCGTTCGTTACTATGGAGGGCAGTTTCCGAACCTCCTACCTCCTATCCCATCAAGCCGAGGAGGGGAGAAGGGAAAGAGACAGCCCCAGAGACACGTGTCAAGATGGTAAACAGATGAAAATCATGTTTGGACGGGGAATGGAAATCGGCTCATTTCTGAACAGTGTCAGATCAACTCAGCAAAGCTCAGTTCATTTCATTTCATGTCAGGATCGGGCGTCCCTTTGTTGTGGGGCGCAGGGCGCTGGGTCGAGATGTGTGGATGTTGATTTGGGGAGGTGGTGCGCAGGGGCGGTGGCTGCGCTCAAAGTTGTTTCGTAAGGAGTGCAGTCTATTTCAAATGTCGTATCACAAGCCAGATCAGTACTCCGAGCAATACGGCGTGGCTGACCAGAAGATACGCTAGTACGATTCGGCAGGAATCGATCCCGCTCGAGGAACTCAGCACCTGATTTGCGGCGATGACGACTGGCCCAAGTTGCCATGACCCAGTAACGCTAACCGGAGTGCGTGTCACACCGCCCGGTGCTTGGTCGAAAAACCTTTGGAGCACCCCCTTTAATTGCGACACCAAGAGATTCACACTCTTTACGAAGCTTTCGTAGCGTGAGAATCCCATGAAGAGCGTGCCGACCGCGCCCAGCGGAACGAGAACCTCGATACTGCCCTTGCGGAATTCAACGTTCAAAACCTCGAATTCCGGCCCCAGCGTCTCCTCCACTGCACGATCAATTTCGGCCTCCAGCTCCCTGTGCCTTTCTCGCGCGTAGCCGAGAAGATCGCTGTCGTAGTTTTCGTTCGGTGTTCTGACAGTCAGCCGCAACAAACCCAAGAAGCCGTGTTGTCTGTTCAATCTGGAAGGAAACCGGCTGCTGGTCCGCAAACCTTCCGGTCACGGAATAGGATTCTTACAGGCTCCGTACACAATTGCAGATTGGCAGGGCAAAACGAAACGGAAATGGAAAGAGCATTTGCCGCCATGGATTTTTGAGACCTGGCATTTGGCCCTTTCGCGAGAACTCGGCCTTCCACATAAGCCGCCGTCCTGGTTTCAACAGCCCGCAGTGATGTCGGTACCAGTTACGACCCCTCAAGTCTGGGAACGGCTTGGCGTTTTCAAGGATGAGCTCCGTCCATTCACGGTGGTTACAGTCCCATTGCCCAAGCGGGAAACAGTCAGGGACCCCCTGTGGACGGGATACTTCATCATGCCGCACACAGAAAAACTCAATGATCTGCATGGACGCACGATGGTGAACATTGTCAGCGGTGAGAGCTTCCACATTTACGATAAGAATTCATCGCGATTGCCCAAGCCTCTAGGCTGGTTGTCTCTCAAGACAATGGAAGATGAAATCAATCACATCCTGTCGAGAGTCGAAAGTAAATTCTGCACTCCCAATGGCGGGGTCTGCACGAGTAAAACGATCGGCTTACTGGTGCGCAGGCATATCGTCGCGGGTGAGTTCCATTTCATCGGCAAAGAGGCATCTACGCGATGGGCGGGCGGGGTCGATCTTTCCATGATGCCAGACGCGGGAGCACTGGACCCGGCGGACGAGACTTGCCGCGAGTACGAGAGAGTGGTCGATCCGGAGTATCTCGATCAGATCAGGACGCGAGCGAAAGAATTTTCGAACAAGCTGCTCTCGCGCCAGTCCGGAGTTGCCAGGTCCGCAATCATGAACTTCAAAAAGGGAAGAAACACCATCAAGCCGCGTACTTTGCGAAAGCTGACAAAGGCGATTCATGACCTGCAAAACAAAAGCGTGAAGATCGAACGGAGGATCGTTTGACTGTCGCACGCGAGGATGGGCAGTTCACGATGTCCGATTTGGTGGATCAATTCACAGTCAGCGTCAATAGATAACTTGTTTGCGCCGTGCCACTAGCAGCATTCACGGTGATGTAATAGGTTCCTGGGGCGGAAGGGGGAGTTCCCTTTCCCCCTCCTCCTTGCGAGGCTGAAGAACCTCCGCAAGCAGTTACGCAACCTAGCAACGAGAAAACACAGACGAATCTTTGTATCCGTCGACGGCCGTTTGGAACTGCAAACGGAAGGACCATTGCGAGAAACAAAAGATAGATCGACAATCGATTCGCAGGGGTTTTCCCTGCCGCAACCCAGGAAGCCGACGATCCTCCGTTTGTTGGGATGCTGACCGCAATTGCAGTCGTATTGACTCCCACCTGCGCAGTTGCTGGAGAAATCGAGCAGGTCGTCCCTGTGGGCTGTCCTGAACAAGACAACGATGCGGTTCCCGTATAGCCGTTGCCTCCATCAGAAATTAGCAGCTGATAGCTCGCAGTCTGTCCTGCATGAACAGTCGCTACATTCGAACTGCTCGGTGCCAGGGATAGCGCCAGTTCCGGCCAAGCCCCCATGGTTGCGAATAAACCGATGGTCGACCTGCCAATCCCACCTGGGGTTTGTACGGCGAGGCGCGCAGCGTATGTGGTTGAGGGCGTGAGGCCGTTGACAGTGCCCAAGAGTCCTCCATCACCCGTAAACGACCATGTCGAAGACGAGGAGTAGCTTGCCAACTGCGGATCAGTCCCATACTCAATCCACGCTGTTGCTGTGACGTTGCCTCCTCCGACAATTGCATTTCCGGCCAGTTGGGCAGAAACCGGCTGACCCAAGGCATTGATCGAGCCCAATGTGACGGCCGGAACTAGGGTCTGTGTTCCTGTTCCCGTTACCGGAATGCTGTGCGGACTACCCGGAGCATTGTCCACAATCGTGAGCGTCGCATTCGACTGCCCTAAAGTTGGCGAGAACTGCAATTGCACAATGCAGGACGCCTCATAAAGATAATTAAATGGCGTGTTCGTGCAATTGCTTTGTGAAATCACAGAGAAAGGGCCCGAGTTCAGTGATATAGAACTGATCGTGTAGTTCGCCGATCCGACGTTAACCAGCTGAAGCGTCTGCGTCGAAGCGAAATTGAGCAACGCTGTACCGAAATCGATGGTCGACGGATACACAACGAACGGGTGAGCAGGAGAGACATCCATACTCAGGCTGTTCGAAGTTCCTCCCCCTGGGGCGGGATTGACTACCGTTATGGTGGCAGTACCCGCAGTGGCAAGCAGCGTTGCTGGAACGGTCGCTATCAGTACCTCGTCGCCTGTACCAGCAACTGACCCGCCGACCACCTGCGTCGCCAAAGACTGTCCATTCCAGTACACCTGCGATCCCGAAACGTAGTTCACTCCATAGACATCGAAATTGACCTGGGCACCCCCGGACGCCAAGGTGAGCGGCCACAGGCTGTGGACCGTGGGCAATACATTGACCAATGAAAGTCGGCGGGTGTTGGAAGAGCCCGAGTATGGAGAAAGCACCCGAAACGGAATGGATCCGATTTGTTGGAGAAACTCCCACGGAATTGTGGCCTCGATATGTCCTGAATCCGTGTAGGAGCTTTCTACCGGCTGCCCGTCGATCTCGACCCAGTCGTAGCTTTCAAAACCGGACCCGAGGATCGTCACAGGCGTTGGGTAGACCGCCAGTGGGGAAATCGCCAGCGGAGAGGGGGAAAATCCGCTGATCACGGGTGTCAATCGAGCAGCGACGACCTGAAACAATCCAGGGGCGCTGTAACTCATTCCGTTCGTGTTGGTCACCGACACATCTTGCCATCCAGCGGGTAACGCAGGAAGTGTCGCTGTCAAGGTGTCCTGATCGACGTAAGTGCCTGCCGTTTGCACACCACCAAGAGTCACCTGGGCTCCGGTTTGGAAACCGCTTCCGCGGATGGTGATCGTCCCTCCGCCTGAAGGCGAGCCGAATGGAGGTTGTAAATTACCAATCGAAAGCGGCACCGTATTCATTACCATCATAGTAATTCCGGAGTTAGTCACGCCAAATAAGTAGGCCCCAGTGTTATCAATTGCGAGCATTCGATCTGTGGCCGGGGAATAGGAAGTAACGAATGCCTCCGGAAAAGTGACGGTTGCGGTGGGCTGCCATTGACGGACATCATCGATCTCTACCGACCCTCCCACGGCGCTGAGACCTGCTTTGTAGAGCAGGGCTCCGCTCGGATGAAAGAAAAAGCTCGGGGTTCCCGTAGGCATCCCAACGTCAAAGTGCTGTTCGAGAAATCCCAGAGAGTTCAGATCGAAGTCGGCAAATTCGGGATAACTGTCCTGCAGTCCCGGCGTAGAACCACCGTTGGCAATAATCGTGCCGTCCTGGTTAGCATCCGCCTCCACAGGCCAGCCAATCTCGTTGCTGGAAGCGGTGTATTGCGAAGTAGTGGCGTTCCACAATCCGGCTTGGCCCGAAATCAAACCGTTGATTCCGGTTAAGATCAGGACAAATTGCCCTTGATTCGTAGACGTCCAAGCGAAACCCAAATTGAGGCCGTTGATATCCGTGATCCAACTACCCGATCCTGTGCTGGTGTTGATTCGGAATACGCCGCCGTTTGTCGGTGAGCCAACCAGTTCGCCGGTGCTGGTTTCAAAAACCCGGACAGGGCTGATAGAACCGGGCGATCCGAGAACCTTGCCAGGATCGATACTGCTCCCGTTACTCGGATTCGTCAGATCGATTGTGTGGATCAGGTTTGCCCCGGCGTCGGCAATGTAGAGGTTCGTGCTATCCGGCGACAAGGAAAGCCCTGCGAATTGTGAGCTTGCCAGCTTCCCGCCGGAAGGAACGAGCGGAGTCAAAACCTGCTGCGCTATCGGGTCGATCACCTCCACCTGATCTTTGTGGGAGGCGTAGAGCTTCTGGCGAGATGAATCGTAAAGCAGGAAATTAGGACTCGTCGAAAACGGGAACAGCTTACTGACTTGTGCGTACTGAAACGCCCCGGTTGCTGTGTCGGAGGTTGTTCCTGCGCTTAGCGTGACGTTCACGACGCCAGGGGTTCCAAGCGGCGTTTTAGCGGTCACGATCCTAAGATTGGCGATGTTGGACGTGGGTGGGACTGTAGTCACAGTAACGCCAGTTGCCAGAGTGCCACCCAATTTCACCGATACGGATGCCGCAGCAACGTTGTCGACGCCGGTACAGAGAATCCGGATCAGGTCCCCGCCTTGTGGCGATCCAATGTTGTCGATAACCCGGATGATGCGCACCGGATCACTAAGTGCGGGCGGATTTCCCGTAGAGCTAACCGTAGTATCGACTGCCACAAATATTGGGCCGTTTGGGATGTTGGAGTTGACCCCATAAACCATCCCCGTGCTATCCGCATCTTGCCAAAGGGTGGGATAGCCCCCCGACTGGAAGTAGTTTTGCGTATTGTGGACGGCAAACGTCGACATATCCATAGCTTGTGTGGTAGCGACGCCGTCTGCCGACCCATCGCGGTAGAGCGTGTTCCCGTCTCTACTGAATGCCATCGGCCCACAACCAGATTCATCTTGATAGATTTCGTTATACGCGGAGTCCAGGATCACCAGGAGTGGCTGAGCGCAGATGGCAAAGCGGTTCGCGGTGGCAGCCAACCCGGTGATGTAAGTGTCGAAATCACTGAATGTGTGCAGCACAACTCCGGTATTCCCATCTATGATCTGGACGCTTCCGGCCCCGCTCTCGTCCCCTAGGAGGATCCTCGTGTAATCGCCGCTTCTTGCGAGTGGTCCAGAGGTGTTGTAGATTCCGGTAAAGCTGGCGGCGTTGGACTCGTTGCTGAACGAGTTTGTCGCTTGGTTCCAATACGCAGTGATTCCGCCGCCGGTGGAGAGACCTTCTGCAGCGCGGATGAAAGCATTTCCATTGGCGGTATAAACGAAGGCTGTAATGCCGAGAGCGGAGTCCGGGAAGACAATGTCATTTGTCTTCGCAAAAGTGCCAGTATCGAAAAACAGAACGTGCGCGCCCGAAGTTCCAACTGCCAGCGTAGTGCCATCCGGAGAAATATCTAACGTAGAGGGGGAAGGAACGACAATGGAACGAATCAGGTGGTAGTCTGCAGCGGAGAGCACATCAATACGATCCAGTTGGGACCAGGCGGTGAAGATCTGCTGATGAACTTGATCAAAGCTGACAGTTCTGAAGTCAGGCGAAGCGATCCAGGATACATCGTACGGAATGTACGTAGAACGATTACTAGCCGCGTTCGCAGGTTCACGCAAAAGGACGAACACTAACGTCGGCATAATCAGCCATAAGAAACTTGGCCAAAAACGCCGCTTTTCGCGGTCCAGTACATCATTCGTAATATCGGCACCAGTGCCCAGCTTTTTCGCGCTTTGCGGTATTAGACCCGGTGGCAAACACCTGTTCCATCGAGTATCCATAGCCGGAAAGTTGAACACGCTGTTGTTAGGCTGTCAATGACTTCAAACACTCGTTCGCGGCACCAGCGAACGGCCTTTGTCGGTCCCTTACCCACGTCCCTAACTCAACATCCACACATCTCCACTCGGAGCCCCGCGCCCGACAACAAAGGGACCGATCCAGACACAAATGAGATGAGTTGTGATGAGTTGATCTAACACCAGAGCAGAGATGCATTCCCCGTCCAACACGATTTCAGATAGGGGGTGTCTCTGGGACCATCTCTTTCCCTTCTCGAAACAGGATCCCGGGTTGAATTGATCGAGGGCTGAGCAGAGTGCGAGTCGGTCCTGCTCCCTGTCCAAACCTGATTTTCATCTGTTTACCATCTCGTCACGTGTCTCTGGGGTGGTCTCTTTCCCTTCTCCCATCAAGCCGAGGAGGGGGATAGCCATAGGGCGCGTGAAAATTCCTACACCCCCGCCATTCCGCCCCGGAACTGGTTTTGACGTTGGGGCAGCCCGCGCGTGGGGCAGGGCGCGAGCGCGAGTACGTGCGCTCGTGCGCGCGTACCAGGTCTAGTGCGGAGGCGCGGAGGAGCGAAGCAATTAGTGGAACATCGCCTCCAGTCCTCAAGGAAACGGATAAGGCAGTGCGTCGAAATGTACTAAGACTGAGTCGAGCATCTGATTGCTCCGGGTTCAAAGAAGCACAAAACTCCGACGGTTCTTCTTTATGGACCAAAATGATTCTTTGCCCTTGACGATATAGACAGGCTCAGTATGATTCACTGCAATAGTTTGGCGACCCTAGTAACAGAGAGGCGACAGTGATGAGCAGAATGTTGCTCTTTGCACTCCCCACAACCACGACCGCGCCGGTTAGCACATCCGAAGGTGATGAGTCCCCTGTTTTAGCGAACCGAATCCTGCCGGTCGTGATGGTTGCGCTGCTTGTTGGAATCAGCTACTACGTTGGGACGCGGATCGGCTTTACCTGGACTCCTACCGGTCGACCGAATTCGACTTTTTGGCCTCCCAACGCCATTCTTCTTGCCGCCTTACTGGTGGTTCGACGGAAAGAGTGGTGGACGCTGCTCCTTGCAGTGCTTGCGGCTCACATGGTCGCTCAACTACAGGTCGGAGTACCGGCGTGGACAGCAGGCGGCTGGTTCTTAACCAATAGTGGCGAAGCATTAATCGGAGCCTATTGCATTACACGATTCACTGATTCCGCAAGAAGGCTCGACGGCGTGCGCGGGGTTCTCGTCTTTGTAGTTTTTGGTGTCCTGTTTGCCCCCTTGGCAACTTCATTTCTTGATGCTTTTGCCGTGGTAACCACAGGCTGGGGTCGGGGTTATTGGCCACTCAGTCTAGAGCGATTTTGGACGAACGCGTTGGCCGTGTTGACGATTGTCCCACCAATCGTGCTCTGGCGCTCAAACCCGGTTTCCTGGATTCGGAGAGCCGGTGTAGCTCGACTTGGGGAGGCCGCTCTGCTAGCGATTGGGACAGTGCTCGTTGCGGATGTGGTATTCGGCCTGAAGGCTGTATCGCCTGCGACTACTCCGGCATTGCTATATGTTCCTCTTCCATTCCTGTTGTGGGCGGCTTCCCGGTTTGGCTTGGGTGGATTGAGCACGTCTCTCTTGTCCCTCGCGCTGATCTCAACGTGGTACACAATTCACGGACAAGAACCGTTCCCGAACGCGTCCATGTCGCAGAACATACTGTCCCTGCAGATATTGTTTTGTGTCGTCGCCGTGCCGCTCATGTTCCTCTCGGCGGTCATGGGAGAGGCGCGACGGACGCAGGAGTTGCTGCGTAGGACCAGTGGCAGCCTGATTGAGGCACAGGAGCAGGAACGTCACCGGATCGCACGTGAACTTCACGACGACCTCGGACAGGCGTTGGCGTTGACTAGCGTAACGCTTGATGGGCTTATACAAGAATCCGGCGAGTCTTTGAAGCCTGCTTTGACTGATTTATCAAGTCAAATTTCCGCCATTTCCGACACGGCCCGTGAGATTTCGCACGGTCTCTACCCGACGCAGTTGGAGTATTTAGGCCTTGCAAAGGCTTTGAAGAGACTGTGCGATGAATGTAGAAGTGGGAAAAACATTTCGATTCATTTGACGATGGGCAATTTGCCGGACCAATTGCAGCCCTCGATCTCGCTTTCCCTATATCGCATCGCCCAGGAAACGATGCATAACATCATTACCCATAGCCGAGCCAAGAACGTGCAGGTAGAGCTGGGTGCCGATGATACGCAAATATCACTGCGGATTATCGACGACGGAGTTGGTTTCGATCCCGGTCACGAAGAAGCAGGTCTGGGGCTCGAAAGCATGCGACACCGAGTCCGAGCAGTAGGCGGATTCATTGACATTTCATCTTCCCCGAATTCAGGCACTCGAATTGAAGTCCAGGTGCCATTTCGTAAACATGGTTCGGACGATGTTTCGGGTGTGGCTTAATCGCGAAAGATCAGTGAGCATTCGAGTACATGAAGTGGCCTGTCGGGATAACGTTCACGGGCGATAGACGGCTGAATGCTCTACACAGACTCGTTGGAAAATCTCATCGTCCATCCCACCTTCAATGTTGCCCAGAGAATACCCGCACAAAATAGCCACATCGTATCTCTTGATCAGTTGGTTGCAGAGTTCTTCGTCCTGAATCGCCGCCTCTACATTACCTCGTTTCCACAGGAGATCCGCACCTTCTCCAAAAACTGCAACGCGGGGATGCTCGCCCTTAGCGGCATTTGCCGCTTTGAGAAGGAGATTGCCGAAGCCTTCCAGAAAACGAACTGAATCAAGCGTGCCATTGACGATGAACTGCGACAGCATGTCAGCAGCATCCACGGCGATGTATCTGCCCTGTTCAATAGCCGCCCCAATATCCATACCGTAAGCCTGCAATCTGCGAACGAGGCCGTCCCGATGTGACTCGGTCGCGACAACGATAGCCGCATTTCCGGTCTCGAGAGCAGCTCCGATGAACTGCGACACCTCATCCAGAAGCTGCCGATCGTCTGCATAAAACACAACCTTGTGATGGCCCACAATCTCAGCGTTGTGTGGCGGAAGTGGTCCGACTTTCTTTTCCGAAACATGATCAGCTGTGTCCTCATCTCTACGGTCGTTGAAAGGGTGAACCGACACACTGGCACTAACAAACTCCTTACCCTGAAGGACGGCCTCCACAGCGGGTAGCAGGTCGCGTCCGGCGTTCGACTTTACGACGTAGCCGAGCGCCCCCAGGCGCAAGGCTTCTTCTACAACGTCTGAATAGCGATTTTCACTTACGAAAAGGATTTTGGAGGCGGGAGAAAGCTTTCGGATTTGTCTTGCGGCTTCGATTCCATTCAGGCTAGGCAGTCCAATATCCAGCAAAATCAATTCTGGTTGGAGTTCCCGGGCCTTCTGAACCGCTTCCGAACCATCTGCCACTTCGCAGATGACTTGTAACTCCGCCCTGCGTTGCATCGTCGAAACCAGGAAACGCCGGAAACTTGCGTAATCCTCCACCACGAGAACCCGGATTGAGGAGGCAGGCATGTAGTCTCCTTCTAACCTCTTCAAGGCCAGAAACTACTGTCCGCTCTTGCAATCGAATACCAAGCATGGCGCTACTGTATTGTTGCTTCGTTAACTCAGAAGCAATGTTGAGTTGCTTTCGAACAGCGTTCCGCTGGCCTTGCTGTTCCTCAACGGTCGTAAGGTTGGCATTAGTTTACGCTTTAATTGCTGTGTGTGAATCACACGAACGGGCCATTGATTTCCGATTTGGAGGAGGGCAGGGGAGGTCGTCGAATCGAGATTCGACCGCCCCTGCATCCAGGGTGCAGGCCACTTGCACTGGGGGAGGCATGCTCTCGCATGTAATTTGTAGATCACCTTTGTGATTGTGACGCAATTCTCACCAAATATTCTTCGCAATGCGATATCTCCAAGATGTCGTTCAGACGTCTTCTGGCATCCTCGATGCTCTTGGGCAACGACAGGCCTATCCTTCTTGATGCAAGAATTAACGGTCATGAAGAACGAGAAACTCAAGCCTACGACCGTTCGCTTCACCGACTCGGACCTGCATTTCATTGACTGCCTGCAAGAAAAACTCGGGCTCCGTATGATTCACATCATTCGGCTTGCGATTCGGCGCTTGGCTGAGAATGAGAATCTGCTGCCCTCCAACTCTGCCGTTAAGAAGCGTTAGGAACACCCCATGTTCCGCCAGCCGCTGGAATGCCCTTTGAGAAGGTTAGAAACATCACGGTTGCGTATTCCAAAACGTTCCAAACTTTTGCGTTGCTGTTGCCACACTCAGTGACCCATCAAGACTCGCCCCGACTGCGAAAGCAGCGATCACGTTTGAACCCGTGTCCGCCTTTTGCTCGGTAATCAGGTCGGGCATTGCCGTTTCGCGAGGGCGCCCAGGAACGACGGGCAGGCTTCTTGTTCGTCGCATTGCATTTCGTTCTTCGCGATGTTCTCGTTCCCACTGGCGTTTACGTTCTGGGTCTTTGTACGGCATGGATTCAGCTCTCCCGTTTATCAAGAAATTGGAGTATTTTCGCCAAGGTGGTTGGTTTCACGCGCTCACCCCTACTGATCAGCATGACGGTTTTGCTGTCTGTTTTCGTCGCGCGAGCGGTCTTACGAATGCCGATTTCGCCGATTTGTCTTCTTAGTTCCTGATCAGCCACGGTCTTGCCGTCGCTGTATTCTGTGCATTGAAAGTCCACCATGCTTGGGTCGTCTCCCTGCTCCCATCGGCGCGAGGTCTCTTTCCCGATGTAACCGTGACGATTCGCGACGATATGGCTCCTTCGCAGCAAGCCGCGCGTGAGCTTGTTATAAGGTTCGCCGTCCGACCCGAGAAACTTGGCTTCCGGATGTTCTCGATATGCGCCAACCTTGCGCCAAAACGGAAGGTCTGAACTCTAGCTCGCTTCCGCCCTTTTGTCTGCACGATCCGTACACACTCCGTAGATACGGCCCTATTTGCCTGGCACATGGCCGTCAGGGTGGTCGAGGGGGGTTGGGCCGGGCGGTAGCCTTCGGAGCTTGCAGGATGGTCTATCACCTTCACGGTGTCTTTCGTGTCGGCTTCGAGGATGACAGTAAATACGCGTCGCCGACTGTCAGAGTAAGCGTACGCCTTTGGCCGTCTGGACAAGCGTGTAATCGCAAGTCAAGCTCGCGATGTGGACAGCAACGATAGTGTCCACGTGGAGCGATGATGGA
>Ga0210409_10002106_pt1 | contig 24265 bp, 20 predicted proteins | sample IncBWH17MmetaG_FD_161649 | JGI IMG/M metagenome (GOLD analysis project Ga0210409, IMG submission 161649) | Forest soil microbial communities from Barre Woods Harvard Forest LTER site, Petersham, Massachusetts, United States - Inc-BW-H-17-M | ecosystem: Environmental > Terrestrial > Soil >...
CCCGGAGAGGTCGGGTGCGGGCGCCGAGAATCATACCTGCGCCGATTCCGAGGAAGCTGGCAATAAGAGGCATGTTTTTCAAATAGGCGAAGATACGTATCTCGGTCGACAGATAGCGAATGACGACGAGTTCGAAATAGAGCGTGACGAAGCTCGCTAGAAACAGCAATGGCAAAACGTGTGATTGTGAGTGAACTTCGTGCGTGCGGTCAGCGGTTGTCGTCTGCAACATGCATTGGCTCCTCGAATGACTAGCTACACCGGGGAGGGCAAGAAAGTTCGTTAGCGTTCCAAATATGGTTCTACTGCAGCTTCGTCCTACTCTGGCCCGCTGGGAACGGAGACCTCGCAGACCTTCCCTGAATGATGGCCAGGCGTCTTGCTGGAAGAGACGTCCTGTTATTTTCGACGAACACTGGCTTCACCTTTGCTCCATATCAACCATTTTTCTCTAGCGCTTTGGCTGCCACGCCATGGACATGTCTTCCATGCGGAATCCATTTGAGACTTTCCTGGTCGTAGCGAACCGATAAAGGGCACCCGCAAATATCCCTTGCACGGCGGCGCTGACGATGGAGAGCAGAATCCAGTAGAGTATCGCAAGCGCTAGGCCTGCCACGATCCCCGCCGGTCCCGCTATTCTTCCCAAGAGCGGGAAAGCTATGCCCGGTACCGCCAGAAGAGTGAAAATCAGTCCGAAACTGAAACCGCCAACCACGTTCTCGCCCCAGGTCTCGCGGAACAGCTCTGCTGAACGTTGCAGCGCTTCTGCGGGACCGACATCTTCCGCTGCCAGCACGGGCACGACGAAGTAGCTGGCCAGCGTCCATGCCGTGCCGATCAGTCCACCCACAAATCGTCCCAGCCAAGCTGACCGCTCCTCAATCATCCTCAAGATGATTCCCACGGTCGCCGAGAACAATGCCCACTGGAAGATCTTTCCTTTGCGTTGCCATGCCACTTCCAGCCCTTCGTTGAGGGTGGCGCGTCCCCCGGCAAGCCGGCTGGAGGCCGCATTGACCAGGGCCACGTTAAAGAACGCAATGACGAAGTAGTTTCCGAAATAAAAGAAAAGGAGGGTGATCCACACGCCTTGCGGCATGGGCTGGCGATGCATGCCTGCGACCGTAAAATTTGGTGGCAGGAAAAGCAGACCGGCACCGCCCAAGATCGCGATCGAGACCAGGACGCAGAAAACACCAGAAAAGATGGGCAACAACATCAATTCCGTATCGGACTTCAACACCGCGAAGCTTTCAGAAATAAGCTCCCAGGTTCGCGCGATCCTTCCCACGAGGGCCTTCCTTAGTTGGCGGAGCAGCTTGGGCCGAACCGCCCGACGCTGACTATCCGCAGGTGAACATTGCGCCAACTGCATTGCTAATGACTTCACCCAAAGAGGCATGCATTTCCGCGGGGGTTGGCGGGCGTGGCGATGAATATCCGCTAAGGAACTTGCTCCTGAAGCGAGCGGCTTTCGCCCTCTTGAATCGCAGCTTCGACCTGACTCGCATCGACGTCTTTTCTTACTTCGTAACGCTCGATTACCAGCTGATCGCCCACTTCGGTTCGGCTCTTGAAGATGGCGTGAGCCGGCAACTCCAGCACGCTTTCAGCTCGAAAAATCGGTCGCGTCACCCGGAAAGGACGAACCAGTTCTCTGATCCCGACCACTTTGAAGTCTTTGTCGATCAAGACCAGGTCAAAGGTGAAGAGCATGCCAATCGTGTGAATTGCGTTGGCCGGAACGATCCACACACCGCTATCCGGCTTCAGAGACCGCCTGCCCAACAGGCCAATCAGCCGACTGAGAATAGAGTCGGCAACGTTGACTCGAAAGGCAAGGAAGGTCTCTTTCGTCTTGTTATAGACAAATACCTGTCGCACTCTGGGGGGCATGTGTACCGCTCCTAGCCAAAACTATCGCTGTGAAGGGCCTGTTCCTAACGAGGAGCCTTTTTCTTCATTCTGTAAATCAGGATCACAAGAACGACCACGGCCAGAATTCCGGAAACCACTCTGATCAACGTTACGTTGTCCATTTAGAACTCCTTCCTAGTTTGTGTTAGCACTGTCTGCCAAAATTTTCAGTCAACAATATGAGCCAGATTTTCCATCACGGTAATGACTGCGGGTAAGACCGTAACAATCCCAATGCTGGGAAAGATGAAAAATACCAGCGGCGGTACCAGTTTGATGGTCGTCTTGGCGGCCATTTCTTCTGCCTTTTGCCGGCGCTGAGTCCGCAACGCGTCGGAAAAGTTGCCCAGGGACTTGGAGATCGGGGTGCCAAAGCGGTCGGTCTGGACCAGCATCGCCACGAACGAACGGACACTCTCGGTATTGGCGCGATCCGCGAACGACTTCCAGGCGGCAATCCGTGGGGCACCGGCCCGCTGTTCGAAATTAATCTGCAGCAACTCTTCGCTTAGTTCGGGGTGGCTGATCTGCAATTCCTGGCCCACCCGCACAATTCCCTGATCCAGCCCCAGACCAGCCTCCATGCAAATAGACAGCAAATCCAAACCGTCGGGAAGACTCAGCCGGATTTTCTCTCTTCGCTTGTTGATTGCACGGTTCAACCAAAAATCCGGAATGAAGAAAGCCAGGACGACGGTCAGCAGAAATAGAAAAATAGTATTGCTGCTGACCAGAAAGACCACCAGGAAGCCTAGGAAAGCGGGCAGAGCCAATCTTGCCCCAAGAAAAATATCGGCGTGGGCTGGTTTGCGATACCCCGCCAGCAACAGGCGCCGAACCAAGGCAGGATCGGGCTCACTAGAAAAAAGGCTGCGAAACAGCGTAAACGGCTTAGCCAGCAGATCCGCGCTCACCCCTGCCGGCTTAGCCGTGCCATCGCGCTGCCGCTCGTCTCGGACTTCTCGCGCTACCTGGTCGAGCAGCACGGTTTCCGCGGACGAGCGCGGCAGCATGAACAGAAAGATCAGGAACAGGCCTGCGAAAGAGCATATCCCGAGAAGTATCAACAACGTCATAATTCGGACCTTATAGCTCAGACCTTGATGTCAATAATCTTGCGAATGATCAGTATGCCCAGCAACATCATGACCAGACCGATGTAAACGATCTTCAGGCCGGTCGGATTTGTGAACAGGATTCTCTCGTACTTCCAGTTGACCACGCTCATCAAACCGAACATGATGAAGGGCGCGATACATAGGATCCATCCGGTGATGCGGCCCTGGGCGGTGTAAATCCGAAGCTGGCCGTACAACCTGGCCCGTTCCCTCGCCAGGGCGGCGGTCTTGTCGAGAATCACCGCAAGGTTGCCACCAGTTTCCTTCTGCAGCAGAATTGCCGTAGCCAGAAAGCGCATGTCGTCGCGCGGCACACGGGCCACCAAGTTAAGCATTGCGTCGCGCAGAGGAAGACCCAAATTCTGTTCCTCGTGCATGATCCGAAACTCCCCCGCCAGGGGCTCGGCAATTTCTTTGCCCACCATCTCGAGTACGGCTGGCACGGCATGGCCTGCGCGCAAGCCTCTCGCCATCAGGTCGACCGCGTCTGGCAACAAAGCCTCACATTGCCTGAGCCTTATCTCCCGGCGAATCAGGAGGTAGATATAAGGCAAAAAGGCCGCAATGATTCCAAAAATCAGACTCAGAGGCAGGCTGGGGATGGCGAGCGAACACATCCACGCGACTCCGATTCCCAGGGCCGCCGAACCGAGAAGTACGGAACTCACTTGCCAGGTTTGCCCGGCTTGTTTGATAAGCCGCGCAAGTCCCACTAATCCCGGTATCTCCCGAATTAACTCATCCACCCATAGGGTGTTGCTGAGCGCCTCCCGCCGGAGGATAGTGCTGCCATCGCCTTCGACTGCCCGGCTTTCTTCTATATGTTCCAGATGCTGCTGGACAGCCGTCTCCGTCGCGGTTGGCCGCAAAAAGAAGACCAACACCGCGAAGGACACGATCAGAAGCAACAAGAACAATAGTATCGACATAACCGACCTTTCGGCCTTAGACGCTCATCGAGTGTTCAAACATCGACGCCGGAACCGAGATACCCGACGCTTTGAGTTTTTCGGCAAATTTGGGCCTGATTCCGGTAGGAGTAAACGTGCCCAGCACCCGGCCATCCGCCGCCACTCCCTGCTTTTCGAAAACGAAAACATCCTGCATGCTGACCACGTCGTCTTCCATACCGGTGATCTCGGTGAGATGGGTCACGCGCCGTGTGCCGTCATTGAAGCGCGCAATCTGGATGACCAATGAAACCGCGGATGCAATCTGGCGCCGCACGGCCTTTTCAGGCAAATTCAAATTCGCCATCATCGCCATAGTCTCCATGCGAGCGATAGCATCGCGCGGGCCATTGGCGTGGATGGTGGTGAGCGACCCGTCGTGGCCGGTATTCATGGCCTGCAGCATGTCCAGGGCTTCCTCGCCGCGAACTTCGCCGACGATGATTCGGTTGGGGCGCATTCGCAAACAGTTGATCACCAACTGCCGCTGCATGACTGCGCCTTTGCCTTCCACGTTCGGCGGACGACACTCCAGCCGCACCACGTGGCGCTGTTTCATCTGCAGCTCGGCTGAATCTTCGATTGTGACGATTCTTTCTTTGTCAGAAATGTAGCCAGACAAGACGTTCAAAAAGGTAGTCTTCCCAGCGCCAGTTCCGCCGGAGACCACGATGTTGAGGCGCGCCCTGACTGCGCCTTTGATCAAATCCAACATTTGTGGAGTAAGCGTCTGGTTGGCCAGCAGATCCTGATCGGTGAGAGGGATATGGCCGAAGCGGCGGATAGACAAGTGCGGACCATCAACCGCCAGCGGTGGAATGATGACGTTGACACGGGATCCGTCGGCTAGGCGCGCGTCCACCATGGGTGAGGATTCGTCGACGTGGCGCCCGATATCGGAGACGATCTTGTCGATGATGTGCATCAGATGGGCGTTGTCCTTGAATCTGATGTTAGTCTCTTCCAGCATTCCTGCCCGTTCTACGTACACCTGGTTATGCCCATTCACCAGGATGTCGTTGATGGTGGGATCCTGGAGCAATGGTTCCAACGGACCCAGTCCGAAGACCTCGTCCAACACCTCCAGGGAAAGCCGCTCTCGCTCCCGCCCGCTCATGGGAGTTTGCAGATTGGCGACCAGTTCCTGGATCACCGACAGCGCCTGCGCCCGGGTCCGCTCGTCCCGTACCGTCGCCACCCGCTCCAGATCCACTTTGTTCAGGAGGTCGCGATGGACAGCAGATTTCAACTCCTGATAAAGCTTGAAGTTAAGGCCGGATTGTTTCCTGTCGTCCCCCATTGGAATTGGTCTTACCGGATTCGATGATGGTGTTATTGAGTTAAATTCCGCCATGGTTTACTCCCCGTAATAAAGACTCTTATCGGCCCCACAAACCCAGAATGCCGCGGCTTTTCTTCTCTTCAACCGTAGTGGGCTTTTTGCCGATGTTTCCCGCCCATTCATTGAGGCTTCTTGCCACCTCGGAATTCGATCCCTGGCTGAGGGGGTCACCTCCGCTGATCGACTTCAGAACGTGAACGTACTGATTTGGGACCTTCCAGAATATTTTCTGGCCGATTACTTTTTCTATTTGCGCCTCGGTGATAATGCCCCGATTCTGGTGCCGGTTAAGAATGACGCGCAGCCGGTCTGGCGCGATCTCCTTACGTGTAAAGTAGTCCGTCAGCCGCACTACATTACGCAGCGCCGACACTTCAGCGATCGTAAGGATATTGATCTGGTCGCAGTACCGGATCAGCGCGAGGTATTCGTCGTTGAGCCCCGGGGGCAAGTCGACCAGAATGTAGTCATATCGAAGCCGCAGGAACTCAAAGGTCTGTACCAGTGCGCCCGCCATCAGCGGCCGCGCCGGCTCCGTGCCTGTCGGCGCCGGAATGAGGTCCAGTCCGCTGGGGTGGTGGAGCACGAAGCTCTGCAGCAACTCGGCATCCAGCCGATCGACGTTTTCCACCAGTTCGTAAGAGTGGTAGCGGTACTTGGTCAGGCCCAGATAAAGCGCAGCATCGCCGAAATCGTGATGCAGATCAACCAGCAGCACCTTTCTGGAATACGACTTCGCCAACAAGGCGCCCAGTTGGGTCACGATACTGGTAACACCTGAGCCGCCCTTCGCCCCGATGAAGGCCAGCATCTGAGCCTTGGCTTGTTCCTTTTTTTCCCGGCGACGTCCTCCCACCCGGGCCACTGCATTTAGCAGCTGCTCAGTATCCAAGGGCTTGACCAGATATTCACTGCAGCCACTGCGCATGGCCTGAATGATTAAGTCAGGCTGGGACTGGGAAGAGACTGCGAAGATGGAAGTCTCCGGAGCATCGGCGTGAATTCTTTCGGCCACCAGCGCGGCGCTGCGGCGGTCGAGGTCAAAATCCAGCAGGCAAACGTCGGGCGCGGGCGTCCCAATCCAGTCCAGCGCCGACTCGTGATCTTCCACCCGATACTCCGTCAGTTGACGGTCGAGTCGAATTAACGGGGCAGAATCGGCGAAGAGCTTAAAAACATCCCAAGTCTCCTGATCCAGGCAAATGCTAACTACGGAGAGCGGATCCCCGGGCGGAAGATTATCCCGTGATGGAAACCTGGCTGGATCTTTCGCAGTCATTTCATTCATTTCGAGCTCGGTGGTGCCTGAACGTCTGGCTTTTTCTCGGCTCCAGGCAGCCTATAGTCGAATTTTTGATCGTCGATATACGGAATCACTGGCTTCGGCTCCGGAGGCAATGCTGTCTGGACGTGAACCGGATCCACAATGTGCGGCGTTACCAGCACCAGCAGCTCAGTATTGCTCCGGTTGATCGAGCGTGAGCGAAACAGCTGACCCAGCACCGGAATATCGGCAATTCCCGGGACTTTGGACAATTGCACCTGAGCTCGATGGTCCATAAGCCCCGCGATGCCAAACGATTGCCCATCTTTTAATTCGACTTCAGTTTCCGCGCGACGGGTTGAAATCGCCGGAATGTTGAAACCCGAAATCGTCAACCCATTGGAAAAGTCCAGCGTACTGACCTCGGGAGCAACGTGAAGACGAATCACATCGTCGCTACCCAGAGTTCCCGTGAAATCCAGGCGCACGCCGAAAGGCTTGAACTGGATGGTGACCGCGGTAAAGCCCTGGCCGGGTTGAACGAGCGGAAAAGGAAATTCACCACCTGCGAGAAAGGTCGCTTTCTGACCATTCACCGCCATCAAGTTCGGTTCGGCAAGGATCTCCAGAACGTTTTTCTGCTGAAGATCCTTAATCGTCGCTCCCAGATTGATGTCCGGCCTGAACAGGAAAATATTCAACAGATCGCTGAACTGAAAACTCGTGGTGGTGCCTTGTGTGGGCGCGCCAATAGTGCCCGTGAGCGTGCCGCCGATCCCTGGCCCGGCGAACTGCTGCGTTCCAATAGTACCAATTGTGTTGGTTGCTCCAGTGCTGAAAAGATTGAACCCGAACTGTTGCAGCTTGGTGCGATCCACTTCGGCGAATTTTACTTCCAGCAGAATTTGGCGTTCGCGCAAGGGCGCGACTTGCAGGGAACTTACCACTTGGGTCGAGTAAACGGTCGCCATTTTGTTCAGGTCTTCGGCGGCTTTGGTATCGGGAACGTTACCGGTTAGGACTAATCGGCCGCCGTCAGCCTGCACTTGCACCTGCTGGTTGGGATAAGCACGCTCAATGGCAGTCCGCAAACCGGTCACATCCAGGTCCACGATCACATCAAGCATCTGGGAACGGCCGGACTCATCCCACAAAATCAGACTGCTGGTGCCGGCGGCCCTGCCCTCTACCACGACTTCAGTCCTTGAGGTGGCTAGGGTCTCGATCACTGCCGGGTTGCTGGACAGCACGCGTGTAATTGGCGTCTGCACATTCACCACCACCGACTTCCCCACCAGAATGTGAAGCGCCTGGCCCTCCGATGGTGCGGGAACCTGCTGCGGAGAAGCAGGCGCCATGGCCGGAGTCGGCGCTACTGCCTGGGCAGGCGCTGCAGCCGGTGTCTCTGATGTTGCAGGAACCTGTTGGGCGGTTCCATACATGCCCGCAGGAAATAGCGCTAGAATAACCATCAGGCCCGTAATCTTCAGTACTTTGGAACTATTCATCTTGGTCCTCACCGCTTTCGTCCACCGCTTGGTGGACCCTGCCTCGGTCAAATCTTTGCTGACTCTTGAATCCTGACTCAGAATTTCTCTTCGGTCCGCTTGGTTCCCTGGATCACTTCCAGAACATAAACCGGCTTGGTAACTTCAGCCACTTTCTTTGGCATTTTCTTACCCGGCGTGGGCGGAGGCGCGGGGGCTTTGTCCGACGCCAGTTGGTCCAGGTGCGTGGGGTGGAGGTCGACGCTCTTCTGATCCACGCCGCTGCGCAACACAAACTGAATGACACCCTGTGAGCTTGCCAGTTGCAGTTTTTGCGAATCCTCCGGGCTCACCAGCAAAGTAACCACGTTGACGGTTTCGGGCTTACCCTGCGGGTCGGGTTCGATGGTCTGACCAGCGGTCAAGACTTCGACGTTTTGCAGAACCGTCTGCGTGACGGGACCCGTAGCACCACCCGGCGGGGTATAGGTGACCATCACGTCCACCCGTGAACCTGGGTACAGAAAACCGGCGACACCTACGATCTCGTTAGAGCGCACGGCGGTGGCGCGCATACCAGTCGGGATCCTTCCCGAAATGCCGATTCCCGAGCCTTCGAGGCCGAGATCTCGCTTTAGGATCGGCTCTCTGCTTACCAGAGGATAAAGCAGCGGTTTGCCGACCACGTCGTCAACCTTGTCGAACGACCCAGTCAAGGGCAGGTTGGTAGGCCAGTCAACCAGAGCGACGTCTTTGGCAGTCAAGGTCGCGCCAGATGGCAGATCGTTCACTGCGGCGACGATCCCCGAGGTCGCGTGCTGAGCCCGGCTCAGGCTCATCCGTTTACTGAAAAAGTAGGTAATGATTCCCGCCAACAAGGCGGCCATCAGGAAAGCAATGAAAACCCGTCGCAGGCCCGTAAATCACCTCCACCAGAAGACATTTCCAACGCAGTAGAAAGTTCCGATCGCGATTGCCAACCCGTAAGGCAGACGCAGTGTTCCCGGCTGCTGCACATTCAGGACTGGATGCGGCTGAAGTCCCGAGGTGGCATGATGCCTGACCAGTTCCAAAGTATTCATCAGCGTCTCGCGCACTTGCCGATGCAGAATCATGTAGCAGACCGCCAGAATCCCGCCCGCGATCGATGCCACGATCAGAACGCTCACCACCTGCACGGCGCCAGCCCAGGCTCCCACCGCTGCCATCAGCTTTACGTCCCCCCCGCCCATGCCACCCAGCATAAAGAGGACAAAGAAGATTCCTCCGGCGAGTGCCATACCGGCCAGCCCAACCTTGAGTCCTGGCCATCCCGCGAAAGTGACGCGCACAATCAGTGCCGCCAGAAGGCCGCTATAGGTGAGCCAGTTGGGAATGCGTCTGCCAGCCACGTCCTTGACGGCTCCAACGATAGCGATACCTAAGGCGCAAATCAAAAAATATTTATCCAAGGCTTATCACCAGGGTCAACCAGTTTTCAATTTTGCTGGCCAGCAAACATGGGGAGGGGCTGAGTTAGTCGAAATTAGATGATAATCGCTCCGACCCACTTCGGCCGGAGCGAAGTGCAACGTTTCGGGGAACTATGAGATATAGTTGCCCAAAATCGAGCCGATCTTAGTAAATGCGCTGTTTAGCCCGGTCGCAAGGCTGTTCATTCCTGCTGTGGCGGCGAAGGCAACCAGAGCCAGGATCAACAGGTATTCCACCAGACCCTGACCAGATTCGTCGTCGTGAAGACGAGATAAAGCATTGAAAAGCAGATTTGTCATATGGTCCCTGTTCGAGTTCGAAATAACACTTAGCCGTGATTGCCCTGGCGTGTTGCGCCAGGGCAAGCAAAACGGTAATTCTGATGCTGTCTTCAGGTGACTAGGAAATGTACTTGCCCAGAATGGAGCCTATCTTTGAGAAGGCGCTATTCAGTCCGGTAGCCAGCGAATTCATGCCTGCCGTGGCGGCGAAGGCTACCAGGGCAAGGATCAAGAGATATTCCACCAGGCCTTGGCCAGCTTCGTCCTGATGCAGGCGCTTCAGGGAATTCAAAAACATGTTTGCCATTATCGTTTTCTCCTCAGGTTTCTCATTTTGTTCCCAACGCCTTGGGGATCGCGATGGGCAGACCGTAACAGGATCTGAATAAAGCAGGTAGAGGGCCAAAACGGAGAAGCTGCGTCGCGAGGGTCTGGAAACCTCTCACCCAACTGAAAATAAGGCACTTACAACATCGGCACCAGCGAAACCGCCTTTCGCCGTCGTTCGAAATGGTGCCTGCGGTGGTATCGACGAGGTGCGAGTATGCATACATTTGTTTACATCAGGGATGCGAAGTTCCATTGGCAGGCAAAGCTCGAACGGAGATGTAGCGTACACTTTCTAGCCAGAATCCCGGGAGGTGCGGTTGGATCACAAGGTGTTCAGACGCATCATTTTGCTCGGATTAGCCTGCCTGGTTTTGTACTTCCTGGTGCATCGCACCGACGCGATCCAGGCAAATGTCAGCCGCCGCGACTCCATTCAATACTGGGCCGGGGGTAAGCTCCTTGTCAGGCACCAGAATCCATATGACTTAGCCAAAGTGAGCGAACTGGAACGATCAGAAGGGTATCAAGGTGATAGGCCCCTGGTCATCCGCACTCCGCCCTGGTCGCTGTTCTTATTTATACCTCTCGGCCTCCTGAATGCCTTCTGGGCATGGCTCTTGTGGATCATCGCTTCTCTTGCGTGTCTCGTGATCGCGATGCGAATCTGCTGGCAGATTTATGCCGGGGATACCGACGCGCAAAGCTCGTTCTCGCTCGTGGGATACACTTTTGCCCCGGTGCCGGCGTGTCTTGTGGCTGGTCAGATGGGGCTGCTGCTTCTGATCGGGCTGCTTCTTTTCTTTCGTCATGAATCCCGGCGGCCCTTTTTGGCAGGCGCCTCGCTAATTCTTCCTTTCGCCAAACCCCATCTACTCTCCCTGTTCTGGGTGGTGCTGCTGTTGTGGATTCTTTGGCGGAAGAAGTACGCGGTGACCTGCGGTTTTGCGACCGCACTGGTCGCGGCAACCGCCGTCGCCATGGCTTTCGATCCAGGGATTTTCCGCGATTATCGTAACTTCATTCCCCAGGCGGCCATCGGTGGCGAACTCATCCCCGCCGTGAGTGGCGTTATTCGTGCGATATTCTTTCGACGAATGTTCTGGGTGCAGTTTCTACCGTTGGCCCTAGCGCTGATTTGGTGTGTACCGTATTTCCTGAAGAATCGCGGAACCTGGGATTGGCGGCAACACGCGCCGGCCCTGATGGTAGTCTCCGTCCTTACGACTCCATACGCCTGGCTCAGCGACGAAGTCGTACTCCTGCCGGCGATTTTGCAGGCGGTCATGTGGATCTATAGCGTGAGGAAAAATCTGACGGTAACGGCGCGTTTGGTGATCGCGTTATTCGCCGGTTTGAATGCCTTGCTGTTGCTGATTCTCTCCTTCAAGATTCCCTTCGCGACTGGCATTTACTTTTGGAGCAGCCTGGTTTGGTTTTCTTTTTATTTCTATGGCCGACGGCTCGGGAGTTCGCTCCAGACCTCTACTACACGAGGCGACGTCAATTAGCCGATTCATGCTTCACCTGACTGGGCTGCAACTGACTGGGCAGGAGCGTTATGTTTCTGCTGATTGAGTTTTGCGCGGCCGTGGCCTCCGTCGGCTTAGCCTTCGCGTTCCCAGAGTTCGGTCGGGGGTGGTTTGAGAGAGTCGAGGACCTCCTTAGACCGCTGGCCCGGGACCGGCGGTTTGCCGCGCTGGCCATCGGCCTTCTGGCTCTTGGAATACGAGCCGCCTTACTTCCGATCGAGCCAATCCCCGTGCCCGTTGTCCAGGACGAATTCAGCCATCTTCTGGCCGCCGATACCTTCGCGCACGGGAGGCTGACCAATCCGACTCATCCCCTGTGGGTCCACTTCGAAACATTCCACGTAATTCAACAACCCTCGTATGCGTCGATGTACCCTCCGGCCCAGGGGCTCATACTTGCGCTGGGACAATCCGTCCTCGGCCATCCTTTCTGGGGGGTGTGGCTAAGCGTGGGAATCATGTGCGCGGCCATGTGCTGGATGTTGCAAGCCTGGCTTCCCGAAGGGTGGGCGCTTCTTGGCGGAGTCTTCGTGGTCGTGCGTCTTGCGGCCTTCAGCTATTGGGGCAACAGCTACTGGGGCGGAGCCATGGCAGCAACCGGAGGAGCTTTGGTTCTTGGCGCCCTGCCACGGCTGCAACAATCGCAGCGCGCCAGAGATGCTGCGGCAATGGGGTTTGGACTAACCCTTCTAGCCAACAGCCGCCCCTACGAAGGATTGATCTTTAGTCTTCCCATCCTGGTTGCACTCCTCGTCTGGCTATTAGGGAAGACTCATCCTTCGCGACTCCTCTTTCGACAGGTTGGAGTGCCTCTGCTTCTCGTGTTGACGGTCGCGGCATGCGGCACCTGCTATTACTTCTGGCGCGTTACCGGTAGTCCCTTTCGTATGCCGTACCAAATCAACCGGACGACATACGCAGTGGCCCCGTACTTTCTGTGGCAGTCTCCCCGGCTGGAGCCTGTCTACCACCATGAAACGATGCGCGATTTTTATACGCTATGGGAACTGCAGGAATTCAACGCCGCGCGGACGCCATACGGTTTTGTGGTGGCCACGCTCGGAAAGATCAACATGCTGTGGCTGTTCTATCTTGCTCCGCTTTTTGTGTTCGCCGTGCTCGCGGCACTGGCAGCGGCGCCTTACGGCCTCTCGTGGAAGCAAATCAATCCGCGCACTCGTTTCCTGCTGAAAGCCGCCGCGGTATCACTGGCCGGCCTGTTGGTCGAAGTCTATTTCCGTCCACACTACGCCGCTCCCATGACCGGCCTCATCTTCGTGCTCCTGCTGCAAGCGATGCGCTACCTTTCACGCTGGCAGTGGCGAGGAAAGGAGACCGGGAAAACGATTGTGCGGGCACTTTCGGTGTCATGCTTTGCGTTACTGCTGATTCGGGCTGCGGCATCGCCTTTGCACTGGTCCAGCCAGCCCACTTTGTCGAACACGTGGTATTCAGCGGAGCCGCCGAATATCGAACATGCAGAAGTGGTGGCGCGGCTGCAAAATATGCCTGGAAAGCATTTGGCGATCGTGCGCTATTCGATGTCCCACAATCTGCACGACGAGTGGGTAAATAATCTGTCCGACATCGATCACTCTAAGGTGGTTTGGGCGCGGGACATGGGGCCGGAAGCAAACCTCGAGCTAATACGATATTTCAGCGACCGAACGGTGTGGCTGGTGAAACCGGAAGAGGAAGGGCCGGCGAGAGTAATCCACTATCCGCCAGCCTGGTTGAGACCGGGCGACTGAAACTCAACCTTCCTCATTACATTTACAAAAAGAAATGCCATCGGCAAACACATGAGGGCGTAGATGTGGTGAAAAATCAATTCGCGATGGATGGTCGGTACGAAGAAAACGATCAGGGCAAGCGTCAAGGGCGTGTCGCTTAGCAGGGATTTGCGGCGCGCGAGTTCACCACAAACGATTGCACACGGAAGCAAGAGCAGGATGAGATCGTATACGAACAAGTGATATCCGGTAAGGAGTGCAACGACTATCGCGGCAGAAAAACACAACCCCAGTTGCTCATCGTTCCATTTTTTGGCGGTTGCCCATAGCAACAAACCCGAGGCCGCCGCGGTTAGCGTCCCCGCCACGATCGGAAATTTGCCATTCGTCAGCAAGTAAATAAGTCCGCGAATGTTCGCGGCATACTCCGGCTGGAAGCCCAAGAGCACCCGATATTTGCTGTTCAAAAATAGCCCAGGATAGGCGGCGATAACTCCGGGACCACATAGCAGAACTGAGATGGCACCCAGCACGAGTGCCACCGAAGCAAATCCGAGAAGGAACGACCAGCGTCGGCGCAATAAGAAGATGATCGCGAAAGGAAGAACAAGGTGAAATTTGAACAGACCACAGGCCAGGAAACATCCGGCGGCGAACTCACGGTTTCTCTTCAGTGCGACGAAAACCAGGGTGTAGACCATCAGCATGAGCACGGAGTCCTGCCCGATCAGAAAACAGTCCATGGTGGGGGCAAAGGTCAGGAATATGACCAGCAAGAGTCCGAAGTCGATTCGAACGCCTCGGGCGTATTGCGTCAGCGCATCGAGCACATTGGTGTGGGTTTCGATCAGGCGACACGCGACCGCCAACAACCCAAGACTGAAAATAATCCAGGCCGAGTATGACGACCGGTAGCTGACGTATGTGAACGGAACAAAAAGAAGCGCTTCGAATGGCGGGCGAAGATAGAACGCATGTACCGGCGCGACCCGCAGTTGGAAATCAGCCTGAACACCCAAATCGTACAGCCGACTTCCCAGCCCCTGGCGAACGATCTGGCCGGCGGCATAAAACTCGGAGTAGTCGAGGAGCCTGCTGGTGTCTCCCTGATTGGCGGGGAAATCGACCAATGCGTAGCCGATGAACAAGGATACGACGACAAAAACCGCTGCGAATCGTACCCCCTGCTCAGCGTTCATTGGGCGGGGATTATAGCATTCCAGGGTAAGCACTATTACCGAGGATTCTAATCAGCGCCCCGGCAATTATTTTCTCAGCACCCAAAACAAGTTGCTGTAATCATCGGTCCACAAGGCTGCGTCGGGTTTCAGCGCGTCACCACGAATGTTTCCGGTTGAAGGAGGAAGTGAATCAAGAAAGGTGTTGTCGGGGGAGAGCAGCATCCAGTCGCTGTAGGTCGTAACCGCCCCATCGCCATCCGTGTGGAGAAGTCTGTAATGTAATTTGAAGCGCTCTGCAATCCTCCATAGCACCGGTCGCAGATCGAAATAGGTATTGGTGATGTGGACCGCGATGATGCCGTCGGGATTTATCTGCTTCAAGTAAATCTGGAATGCTTCCTGGGTGAGCAGATGGACCGGGATCGCGTCGCCGCTGAAGGCATCAATGGCCAATAGATCGAAATGTTGGGACTGATCGTGTTCCACCTCCCGCTCCATCGAGAGGCGTGCATCTCCGGGGATCACCTCCAAGCTTGCCCGGCAATCTTTTAAATAAGTGAAATACTCATTCGCGATCCTCGTGACTTCGGGATTGATCTCGTAGAAGCGGATGTAGTCGCCCGCCCTGCCGTAGCTTGCCAGCGTGCCGACGCCGAGTCCGACTACGCCAATACGGAGATTCTGTGGCGTCGCCGCTTTGGCCTCGCGGACCTGAAGTCCGACCAGTGCCAGGCCCACACCACTTGTGAGGCCGTAGTAGCCGGAAGGCAGGTCGCGCCTTGATTCTGTCAGAAACTGATATCCATGAGCGATTCGACCATGGAACAGAGCATGGGCTCGCCAATCGGGTTGATCCGAGTTCAGCGCATTCACGGTAAGAACACCGTAGAAGTTGCGCGCCGCAGCGACGGAATCCTTGACTTGATTTCGAGCACTGAAAAAGAGCACTGCGCCCAGGACCAGCAGCGCCGCACCGGAATAAAAAGGCACGGCCCGCGCTCGGCCCGGATCGGAACCTTCCTTGCTTCTCCGGGTCAGAAAATAGACTCCCACCAGGACAGGAAGCACAGGGAACAAGTTTCCAAGATTCTGCTTTCCGAACATGACCACGGAGACGCATCCCGGCAACAACGAGGCGGCTACGGCAATACCGGCCAGGCCGAATCGACTTTGGTAAAGCCAGGAATCTTTTTGCCGGGCGAGCACGACGAAGAAGAAGACTGCCGAGGCCCACAATCCCAGGTGGTATTCCCAGAAGCCTCGGAATAGGTGGGGGAAGATCAAGGCCACCAGCGCTCCCCCAACCGCTCCGCCCAGAGCCACCATCAGGTAGAAAGAGGTGAGGTGTCGCGGACCCGGCTTTAATCGCGCCAGCTCTCCATGGCAGACCATGCATGACACAAACAGGGTGAAAGAGTAGATCAAGATCTGGACCACGATGCTCTTGATGGCCCATCCGTTGAGCACAAAGCAGGATAGAAAAATCCCCAGCGCAAAAGCAGGATGGAAAACGGCTCGCGAATACCAGTGCGATCCGTCGAAGCAGATGATGAAGGAGAGCAGATACAGGCTGAGCGGCAGAACCCAGAGAAAGGGCACAACCGCAACGTCCTGACAGATCTGGTTGGTGGTGGCCAGAAACATGATCGACGCACACGCCGCTAGGCCCAGCCAAAGTAGATGAATTCCGAGAGTCGGCGTTCTTGCCTTGCTGCCCGCGTCTACATTTCGCGGCGTGGCATGGCTTCTAACCACCTGCAAGGCGCAATAGCAGCAGACAATTGCGTAAACCAGAAATCCAGCCGACCAAAGTCGCGCCTGCGTTCGCAAGGACAGCCAAGGCTCCGCCAGAAAGGGGTAACTAAGCAGGGCCAACAAGGACCCGAGATTCGATAAGGAGTACAGGCGGTAGGGAGTGCGGCCAGGATGAGTTTGGGTGAACCAGCTCTGTAGAAGAGGCCCTGTGGACGAGAGCACGAAGTAAGGCAGCCCCGCGCTGACCGCGAGAAGCACGGTTAAGTTCCACACTGGGTGATCGGCGCTGTGTGGTCTCCAACTAACCGTCGGAGTAACGGGCGTACCCCATGCCACTGCCAGGAAAGCAAGCAATGCCAGCGCGGAAAGCAAAACAACAGAATGCAGCAGACCCTGCACTCGAAGACTGCACCAGTTTGCCAGGGCGTGTGCGTAGGCGTATCCGGCGAGCAGGAGCATCTGGAAGAAAAACATGCAGGTGGTCCACATCGCGGGCGTGCCGCCGAACCAAGGCAGAAAATATTTGCCCAGCAGAAGCTGGATCGCAAAAAGCAAAAACGCGCCCAGAAAAATGCTGATCCAATAGGGCTGCAGTCCGGTTGGCGCGGGTTCTAAAGAGGGCTTGCGAGAAGCGAGGTGTGTCTGGGCGCCCACGATCCGTGTTGGGGATTTCGTCAAGGCCTCACCTTACCTTCTTTAAGCTCGCCTGGGCTCATGTTCTCACCGGCTCCTGGCGCTGGTCGATCCCTGACGTCCGTGGCACCCTAAAGCTGCGCATGAGAAGAAACAGGAACGCGCAAATGAGGATGCTCAGCAAGTAAAAGTTGTTGGGAATCAGGAATACACTGGTCGGCGCCAGGAGCACGAGGGCGGAGGTTCCTGCAACCACCCATCCAAAAATGTCGCCGGTTTCCTCGGCTTGGACAAATCGATTCAGAGTAACGACCGCCGGAATCGACAACACGCTCAAGTCGTGGATAAACAGGTAATAGCTGACCACGGTTGCGGCAGTGATCGCCAGGATCATCGCGTCGGATCCTCGCAGCTTACGCGGTGCGGACACTGCTACCCAAAGCAACACGGCGATTGAAAGAACCACGGTAAGGCTTTGGGTCAAAGATGCCGAAATCCGGCCGCCGGCAACGCCGAAAACGAGACCTCGAAGATTAGCCATCAGCGTAACCCTGAGAGGAAAACCGAGCGCGTTCCCACCCGAACCCACACCGTTTCCGACAGAGAGTACGGAGCGTACGAAACTGGCGGATTCCGAGAGGCCAACAATCCCGATGGAGAGAAGCAGAACAGCGCCAGCGGAAAGCGCGAAACCGGCGGCTACACGCCAACGGCGCCAGAGAAAAAATAGCAACGCGATGGGAAGTACGATTTGAAATTTGAACAGCCCAAGCCCGAGCAGAATGCCGGCAACCAGATCGCGATCCTGGTCCAGCATAATCACAGACGCAGCCAGTAACGTCGTCAGCAGGATGGAGTCCTGTCCCTGCATCAGGGCTACGCAAATTGGAAGAAAAGAGAGGACCAGCGCCAGTGGCAACCAACTCCAAACCTGTGTGAGATTTGTCAGTGGTCGCAACAGACGATAGCAAATCCCCAGCAAAACAAGATTCACACCAAGGAAAACCAGATATGCGTTTCGATACTTAAGCAAAGAGAGAGGAGCAAACAACAATGCCTGGTAAGCAGGTCGAATGAATGGAAGTGTTAGTTCATCCGGCGTCACCAACCGGCTCTGAAACTCTTTTTGGGCCTGATAATTGTATAAATCGTGGGCGTGGCCAGAACGAACCATATACCCCGCCGCATAGAGTTGGCGGAAATCGGCATGTCCCCGCAGGGCGCCAGGAAGAAGCGCCATCCAAGCCAGAAAGTGGATAAGGAACAAGAAAGGAACAATCCCGACGAGGAAATCCTGGAGATAGTACGACTGGCCGGGTTTCCGCGGCCCGGCTGCCGCCTTCGCGGTATCGCTCACTCTCAAGACGCTGACATCTTTGGAAGGCGACATCAAGGACATTCGAGGTCCTTGCGTACCATAAACGCAAACCGCCAATCGCTGGGCGATTGCAACCAGGCGCACGTGCGGTATTCCCGCAAGATGTAATCGGCCACCAGATCCTGCGCCACCCCGGACAAAGGCGTTCCCGGCCAGGATCTCGGAATCTTTTCCCAGAATGAAGTTTCGAACAGAACTACCGGCACGCGCGCGCTTGTGAGTTCGTCCAGCATTTCCTGGGCTTGCTGGGCGGAGTGCATCCCAGGTTGAAAATACTCATAACGCGTGGGACTGAAAGTGTTCGTCAGGTAGTAATAAAGAGGGAGATAGGGATAAACCAGAATGCTTTCTCCCGGGGCTACGTGGGCGTCGACATATTCAATCACCGTGTCTTTCGAAGATGAAGTGACTGTGCCTCGGCGGGTTTGCACTTCGTTGCGAGCACTGGTCGCGCGAATCAGCAACGGTGTGGCAAATAACACGAAAGCGATCGCGAAATACAGGTTGAGAAACGGCCTGATCGCTCCGAACACTCGTCCGGGAATGTCGCGACCGTCGATCATCCAGCCAAGAACCAGAAGGAACAACGGCTGCAGGTACATGAAGTGAATGATGTCCGCTCTCACGATCACGACGGAGATCAGCAACCCGGATAACGCCGCACAAACCAGCACATAGTGGGCGCTGACGGCCGTCGGGGTGCGCCTCTGCCACATCTGGAACACCCAATACACCAGCAGACCGGCAGCAATAATCGGCAGAGCAGGAATGAGGAAGCAGGGGCTCAAGGCTACGATGGTGACCAGCCGCACGGCCGGCGATCCGGTATGAAACAGGAGTTGGCGCGTACTGTCAGACCAGTTTTGATAACCGTATGGCACCCTGTTGGCGAGCGAATAATGCCAAAGGGGCCAGAGCCAATCCGCCAGCATGGCTGAAACTCCGTGCTGCGCAAGGAAGTAGCCCAGGGTGAACAGGAAAGGCCACGCGATGCCAGCCACGACGCCGAGGTTTTGACCTCGCCTCCATAAAGAACGCTGCCGGTCGAGTAGAGTAATGGCCGCAAGTCCGGCGCCCAGGCCAAGCACCAAGCCTGCTCCCTTGGATTGCTCAAAAAGAAAAGTCAACGACGCGAACGATCCGGTTCCGAATGCCCACATCCAGCGTTGCGATTCCAGCCATCTCACCGCGCAATAGACCGCAAAGCAGGCCCACAGTGTGCTGTCCCAATTGTGCAGAACCTCGAAACGGTATGGCAGCGAGGTGATGGCCACCAGCGCCGCCACGATAAGAGCGCTACCGCGTGAGCACACGCGGCGGGCCAGCCAATAGGTGATGGCTGAATAAATTCCGCCAAAGAATACCAGCGCGGTTCGCGCGACTAAAAACGAATTCCCGAAAATCCTGAACAGAAGGGCGAGGAAGTAGTAGGACCCGGGAGTAAAAAAAGAGAAGAAATCGCGATAGAGCACTTGGCCGCGCAAAATGCGCTGCGCTCCCTGCAGGACGATGCCCTCATCCGGCTCCATAAACGTGTAACGCCGAAATAACCAGAGATAGCTGACGCTGAAGGCAAAAAGAAGGAGCACGATCTTTCGGTCTGCAGATATCTGCTCGGGCACGATCGGGCGCTCCGGCGCGGCCCTGGCCGGGCTCGCCGGGGAAGCAGTCCCGGAATCAGCGGCGGTGTTCCGGTCGGCTGCTGCTTTCACCAATCGGTTCATCAATCGGTCCACCCGCGCGAAGGCTCAATTTCCCGAGCGTCTTTTTCGTCATCGCTACAGTGCTTGTCCTTGCGCACCAGGAACACAAAATGCCAAAAACCATTGGCAACCAGCACGGTACACGGCCGGTAGTTCGCGAAAACAAATTTCTCAATCGGATCGCCGGCGACAAAAACCTGTACCGGAGTGTTGGGCCATGTTAGCGAATAGTTTTCACTGAAAGAAGTTTCAAATAGGACTACACGGGGCGGGGCAGCCGCGAGTTGTTGCAAAGCTTCCTGAAATTGTCCGGTGGTGTGCATCCCCGGCTGGAGGTAATCAAAACGCGTGGCGCTGAAAGTTCCAGTGAGGTAGTAGAACGACGGCTGGTAGGGATAAACGAAAATACTTTCGCCCTGGTTGGTGTGGGCCTGGACATACTCCAAGGCGCGATCCGGGGCTCCGGTTTTGATCATACCTCGCACTGTGCTGATTCGATGGTCAGCATTCAGAACCGGTATCAGGAGCGTGAGTCCAAAGAAGGTAATGGAGAGGACTGAATAAAAAACAGCCGCGGGAACACAGGTCCGCCACAGACGTGATGGAAGGCGCAATCCATCAAGAACCCACGCCAGTACCAGGTAGAAAAGCGGCCCTAGATAGTTGAGATGGGTAAAGTCCGCTCGTCTGGTGAGCAATGTGGAGAGCAACAGGCCAGACAACACCGCGGAGACCAGGAGCCAATACTCACAGTTGGGGGGGAGTGTTTTCCGCTGGAAAGGTCGGAGCACAAGCCATAGCAAGATCGCGGCGTCGGCAATTGGAAGAATTGGTATGAGGAAAAACGGACCCGCCACAATCGCCAATATGGCTTTAGACGCCCACGAACCACTCAGCACGCCAGTTGCGTCCGGTGTGGACAGTACGACAAACCCGTAGGGCAACTTGTTGGCAACCGAATAATGGAAGACTGCCCAAGTCCAATCAGCAGCCATCTCGCGGACGCTGTGTTTGGCCGCAAAGTAGCCGAACGTCAAGACGAAGGGCCACAGGAATCCCAGGATCGTCGGGATCACTTGCTTTCGGCCGGGAAACCGGTCGCCGCGGGAACACCAGCGAATCAGGAACCACCCAGCCAGCAGTCCGATGATCAGTCCTGAGCCTTTTGATTGTTCGAATATAAAAGTCAGTGCGGCAAGAGATCCAGTGACCCACGCCCAGGCCCAATAGGGCTTTTCAACCAGCAATACAGCACAATAAAGTGAGAGATAGGCGAGCAGCGTGCTGTCCCAATTGTGCAGAATCACAAATCGATAAGGCAGACAGGTGAGGGTGACCGCGCTCGCGGCCAGTAACGAACTCCAACGTGCACACACTCTTCGCGCCAGCAGATAAGTGAGGACCGCGAATACTCCTCCGTACAGCACCAGGGCAGCCCGCGCGACGAGCATGGAATTTCCGAAGATCCTGAACAGAAATGCCATCCAATAAAAAGACCCCGGAGTGTAAAAGGAGAAAAAATCACGATAGAGAACCTGGCCAGCCAGAACCCGCTCAGCCCCCTGCAATATGACGCCCTCATCGGCATTGAAAACGGTGTAATTGCGGAATAGCGCGAGGTACAAACAGGAAGAGAGAAACAGGAGCAGGACAATCCATCGGTCCTTAATGCTTCGCTCTTTGGCCGATGTCTCCGGGGTTCGGCTCTTATCGCCACCGGAAGTCACGATCTGGCCACTACTAGATGGGCTCATGGAAGGACTTTCAGTTCTCTTGGACCGGTCGGTAAGCGGCCCAAGCGCGGTTAACAGACTAGGTCCAGGCATTTCCCCTGTCATTTTGATTCATTCATCTGCCCCCCAGCCGCAGATGTCTCTATGAGTTCACACTCGGCAGTTTGTTCACACGGAGAAAGTGTGGGAGGAACCTCGTCGGCGTCCAGAATCCAGGCGTGGCGGCTTCGATAATACTGCATCAGTTCCTGGTTCTGATGTGGGCCCATATCGCGCGCCCAAACCACCGTTGATCCGTCGATGTCGGCTCCATTGTAGACCCACTCCTGCAGTGGATCATGTTCGGGTTTGTAGCGCACAATCACCAACTGGCGCCCCATCAAGGCCTCAAGTCTGGCCAGAATACTGGCACGCCGTGAACCCATGTCTGAGGGCGATTCTGAACTTCGATGGACTGCGGCGATCCAAGCACGCAGCGGCATCAGACAAATGCAAGCCACCACCAGCCAACGCACGAGCGCTACCCCGGTGGGCTTGCCGCCCGGGCGCCAAATTCGCAGATGGCGCATTCCCTGCACCACGGTTGCCAGGATAATGGCCGTGATGGCGGCAACGTAATGCGGGATAAAAAATGTGACCGCTGCAGTTGCGGCCAAAGCAACGGCCCCTGCGATCATGAGCCATCGCATGCGCCGGTCGCGTAATACGGAGGGAAGGGTGAAGAGCGGAATCGTTAACACGGGGCCGAGATAGAAGCCCCAGATGGCTACCAATTTGATCGCGGTTTCACGCATGAAGCCGCCGAGCGAGCGCACTTGTTCATATGCCGGTAACTCGACATTCAGATAGAAATCCCGCATGGTGGCGTGATGGTAAACCGGTTCCGCATTGGGAGTCTGCCAGATGAAATAGGGGGCAACTCCGTAGCTGGCGCGATTCAACTGATAAGGCATACGAAACGGGTTGCCGGTAACCCGCGAATTGTAGTAGCCCATCTCGCTACCCGTGACGGCCAGCAGCAGAAATACCGGCAACACGACACGCGATAGAAGAATTCCTGCCGACGGGCGGTGCTCGCCTATCATCCACAAAAACAGTGACACCGCGATCGGCAGGGAGAGAACGAATCCCTCATAGGGACGGCTGTTGGCCAGAATCGCCAGGCCCAGCCCCAGCAGCAACGCGTCACCCGCGCGTTGCCGGCGCATGATGCGTGGCCATGCCCCCAGTACCAACGCTCCCCCGATGGCGGCGACTGCGCCGCCGGAGTAGCTATTCCCCCAATAACTGAACATGCCCATCCGCAGCACCGGCAGCAATCCTCCGAGCAACGCCCACCCCGGCGGCAACCATGCCTGCAGCATCCAGCAAATCGAGGCACACATCAGTCCAAGACTCAGCCATACGCCCACGAAGGGATGACCCAACATTTTGCCCGCCAGCAACAGCAGGCCCTGCGCCGGCGGATACATCGAAGCGTACGTCGGATGGAAAATGATGTGGAAGCTCTCGAAATGCACCCACATCGGGTGCGGCGGATTGGCCAGGCGCCCGTGGGCAAATGTATCGGCCGCGAGCAAATAGCTGAAGTCATCCTGAAACGCCGGTGTGGGCACGGGCATTACGGCGATCAAGACTGCGCGCGCGGCCAGCGCCGCGAGTCCGACCACGGCCACCGCCAAGCGTCCTCTGCGGGCCAGCGCCGCAAAGCGGCGCTCCCACTCCTCAAAGAAATGCGCGCCTGCATGCGGAAAGGCGAGAGCGATCGACAGCGCTATCAGGGCTGCGCCAGACTCAATCAGAAGCATCTGCGGTTAAGCTCCAAAGGTTCTTGCGCGATGAGGTTTGCAACTGTTCTGAATTGAGTGACGTCTTCGAGCTCGGAAGATACGGCGACAGTTTCGCGGGCGTCTCGTCCGGTTGCAGAAGCCAGACTTGGCGAGTCCGGAAGTATTCAATTAGTTGTTCATTTTGCGTCGCATCCATGTCGCGCGCCCAGACTACCTTTGATCCATCAATGTCGGCTCGGTTGTAAACCCATTCGTCGAGAACATCATGATTCGGCTGGTAGCGCACGATCACCAGATGATCGCCCGGTGTGTTCTCCAGTTGAGTCAGAATGCGCGCCCGATCGACATTATGAGTATCCTGGGAATACCAGGTGTGAACTACGGTCACGGGAATTGGGATATGGAGTGCCGGCGCGGCTACGACCAGTAGAAGGAGCAGCACGGAGATCACAGGCACACTTCGCACCAGAAAACGGCCAGCTGGCCGACCGTTCCAGTGCCACATTCGAAGAACTCGCATGGCTTGCAGCACAATGGCGAAAATGGCGCCGGTCAAGGCAGCAGAGTAATGCGCCGGGGGAAGGTAAATCGGCAAAGCTAACCCTATAAATGTAAATCCGCACACGACAAGCAGAAAGCGCGTCTTGCGACTCGCAAACAAGCAG
>Ga0210409_10002107_pt1 | contig 24260 bp, 15 predicted proteins | sample IncBWH17MmetaG_FD_161649 | JGI IMG/M metagenome (GOLD analysis project Ga0210409, IMG submission 161649) | Forest soil microbial communities from Barre Woods Harvard Forest LTER site, Petersham, Massachusetts, United States - Inc-BW-H-17-M | ecosystem: Environmental > Terrestrial > Soil >...
CAGCCTGGCGACCGCCATCTTTGACGCGGCTGCAAAATTTGGCCCGGCCATTGGAGTGCCGCTCATCGGAATACTGCTTCTGCATTTTGGATGGCGTTGGAGTTTTGCCGCGACCGGGTTTTGCAGTTTTCTCTATTTTCTTTTGTTCTATACCTGCTATCGGAATCCTAGCGAAGACAAATTGCTTTCCGATGCCGAGCGTCAATTCATCGTGACCGGAGGAGCACAGGCGGAAGATCGCGCAAGAGCGGCGAAGGGCGTCCCGCTCGGCTATTTGCTGCGGCAAAAAAAAGTCTGCGGCCTGGCGTTAGGCTTTGCGTCGTACAACTACACGTTCTATCTGCTCTTGACTTGGCTGCCTTCCTATCTCTCGACGGCCCATAACGTCGATTTACTTCATTCCGTTCTGTACACCAGTGTTCCGTGGGTGTTTGCAACGCTGACGGATCTTGTGGTCGGCGGCTGGCTTGTCGACGCGTTGGTGCAGCGCGGCTGGAATTCTGTTCGCGTTCGTCAAATCGTTCTTGTCGGTGGAACCAGCCTTGGCCTGGGAATTCTCGGCGCTGCCCGCGCCCACACTCCAGTCATGGCGCTTTTCTGGATCAGCATTTCGATTGGAGGTTTGTCCGCGGCGGCGCCGGTGGCATGGTCGATTCCCTCGCTGATTGCCCCACGTGAAAGCGTCGGCACGCTCGGTGGAATCATTAATTTTTGCAGTCAACTCTCCGCAATCGCGGCGCCGATTGCGACCGGCTACGTCGTCCAGGCCACGCATTCGTTTGCCTGGGCTTTTGGCGTGGCAACACTGTTTCTACTCGCCGGAATTGCGGGTTATGTTTTTCTGTTAGGGAATATGGCGGCGATTCCCGAGCCTGCCTGAGGTTTCCCTCAGTGCATCGAGGCGTAGCGCTTGGTTGTTTTCGTCCTGGAGTTGAATACTTCGAAATTGCCATCCGGCCAGGCGGAAAGCTTCAGGTAGTTTCCGGCATCCGGTCCGGAAAGATTCGCGATAAAAGGGTCCTTGACGTTGTGCGCAGCGCCTCCCTGCTCCGAGAAATGGAGTTGCCAGAGATCTTCCAGGCGCGGAGACTTTTCGACCGCATCCCACGAAGAGGGTGCGCCGCCTTTCGTGGCGCCGTTATCCATAATGGCGACGCGCGGCGCGATCCCATTTAGAAAAAGCGGGCTATTGCTGCTGACCGAGCCATGATGCGAGACGATATAAATGTCCACGGCGCCGAGCTTGTTGGCCGGGCACATCAACAACATTTCCTTGTCAGCAGTGAGGTCACCCAAATCAAGAATCCGTAATTTGCCAAACGTGAAAAGTGTGCCCAGAGAACGCGGATTCTCAGAGGAGTCAGCGGGAGGCTGTGCTGCGGCTTTGCAAGAGGCATTGGCTGCGCCGGCGCCAGGGAGCGAATCCGCGATCACAGCGCCGTCGGAACTGATGACTTTGGTTTCGATTCCCTGAAGCGGAAGCACGTCTCCAGGCTTGGCGATGGTGCGTTGCAGACTTTGTTGACCGACAGTCTTGAGATAATTCTGCCAGACCTGCTGCGTCGTCGCATCGGAAGGCTCGCGATTCTCGCCGTGATCGATAAACGCGCCGATGGGAATTCTTGCCGCGAGTTGAGGTACTCCGCCCGTATGGTCGAGGTGGTAATGTGTTAGCAGGACGAAATCAATCTTCTTGAGTCCGGCATCTTTTGCGGCAGCGACAACGCGGTCGGCGTCACGTCCGTCAAAACCCGCCCAGCCGGTATCGATGAGCAGAGATTGCCCGGCCGGAGTGACGAATAGCGTAGACTGACCACCTTCGACATCAACGAAATAAATTTGCAGGGGCTTCTGCGCATCTGGCGGAGGGATTGCGGACGCCATCGATAGAAAATAGAGGCATAGGCCGACTCCGAGAATGCCGCGCCGAAATAAAGTGCTGAACATTTTTTCACTCCTCGAATGATTCTCCAGATCTCCGAGAGTCAATTCCATAGACCCTAGGACACCGAAACCGTCTGGTCAACTCCCAATCCCGTTTGCAAAGGGAGGAATTGTAGTGGTCTCAAATTCCAGCCATCAAACACGAGATTTGATTTTCTTAGAGCACTCTTGCCAGACAAGGCCCGCGCTGACTATGGTGTAATGCCCTGCCGACGAAGCTTCGGAGCTATATGAGAAACGAAACCATTCTGGTTCTGGCCGATCCGTCCGAACCCCAGATTGACCTGCTGAAGAGATCCCTCACGGGAGTGAATATTGTTGTTGGAAATTCGCCCGAAACGTTTGAACGAGCGGCGACGAACGCGAGCGTGCTTTTGAATTGGGCGGGCTCACTTGGACTATTCCGAGAAGTTTTTGGCATGTGCCGCAACCTGCGTTGGGTGCATTTGCGTTCCGCCGGCCTGGATAAGGCGCTGTTCCCGGAATTGAGTGGCAGTTCCGTGCCGTTGACAAACGGGAGCGGAGTATTCAGTGCCGCGTTGGGCGAGTTCGTGCTTGGCGCGATCCTGTATTTCGCCAAGGATTTCCGCCGCATGGTTCGTAATCAGATGGCCGGGGTTTGGGAAGCGTTTGACGTGACGCCCGTGTCAGGACAGACCGTGGGGATCATCGGGTACGGCGACATTGGACGGGCAACCGCGGCAAGGGTGCGGCCGATGGGAATGATGGTGCTCGCCCTGAAGCGGCACTCCTCCCAACTGGCAACTGCGGGCCCACTGGTGGAGGAGACGTACGGCCCGGAGCAGCGCGTGGAAATGCTTTCACGGTGTGATTACGTCGTGGTGGCCACGCCCTTAACTTCGGAAACGCGGGGAATGATCGGCGAATCGGAATTCGCGGCGATGAAGCCGACTGCCGTGGTGATCAATGTCGGCCGTGGCCCGGTGATTGATGAGAAGGCGCTGATCAGCGCTCTTTCCAGCCGCCGAATCAAAGGAGCAGCGTTGGACGTTTTCGATGAGGAGCCGCTGCCGCAGGGGCATCCGTTTTACAAACTGGAGAATGTCTTGCTTTCTCCGCACTGCGCTGACCATACGCCCGATTGGCTGGAGAATGCCATGCGATTTTTCATCGAGCAATTCGAACGGTATCGGACAGACGAGCCTTTGCTCAATGTCGTCGACAAGAGGCTGGGGTACTGAGCGTCGCAACACGCTGCAGCGTCCGGTATGTGCCGGAATCGGATGCAAGAGCAGTTTGGGAGTTTACTTGCCGGTATAGCTGATCCGCCAGATCGACTTCGAGCCGTCATCGGTAACCAGCAGTGAGCCGTCTGGCGCGACAGTGACGCCGACCGGGCGACCCCAGACGTGCCCATTGTCCACGACAAATCCTGTCATGAAGTCTTCGTATTCTCCACTGGCGTGCCCGGACTGATGCAAGGGCACCCGAATGAGTTCGTAGCCTACCCGGACCGAGCGATTCCATGACCCATGCTCGGACGCAAAAATATCGCCTGCATACTCGGCAGGAAACTGTTTGCCGTCGTAGAAGGTCATCTGTAGCGACGCATTGTGAGGATGAAGAATTACGTCCGGCGTGATGACCTTGTCCTTCAGCTCTGGATGCTTGCCCTCGTGTCGGGGATCCTGATGCCCTCCCATATACCACCAGGGCCAGCCGTAAAAGCCTCCGTCCTGCACATGGGTGATGTAGTCCGGCACCAGGTTGTCGCCCAGTGCATCGCGCTCATTCACCGAACACCACAACTCTCCAGTTTTCGGCTGGACCGCCATCCCAACGCAATTGCGAATGCCGTAAGCGTAGACTCGCATGCCGGAGCCGTCTGGATTGAACTCCAGGACATCCGCGCGATTCTTTTCCGCAGGCGTGGTATCGGAATCATTCACATTTGAGGCAGAACCTACGGAGACGAACATTTTCTTGCCATCAGGAGTGAATTGAATGTCGCGGGTCCAGTGACCTTCACCAGACGGAACGTCCGCGATGTGCTCCGCAGTGCCGCGCGCTTTCAAATCTCCGTTCTGATAGGGAAAGCGCACCACCGAATCCGTGTTTCCAACATAAATCCATTGTGGATTCGGTCCCGGAGGATAGAAGTTGATGCCGAAAGGCCGGTTCAAGCCCGTGGCGAAACTCTCCGTCTGTTGCGGTTTGCCCTCCGCAGTAATTCCCCGGAAAACTTTGATGTCGCCGGAGTGGCTTTCCGCGAGAAAGAAATCGCCATTGGGCGCGGTACGGATCAATCTCGGATCATTGAGACCAGTCGCGTACAGCTCCACCTTGAATCCAGGAGGGACTTGCGGCTGGGCGTTCTCCGGCCGCGGCACAAGCTGAGGACTGTTGCCTGACGACAACGTGGCCAAAGGTGCAGGCAGATCCTGCAACGTAATTTTGCGAATTGTTCCGGGCTTCTCGAAACGGTAGTCGGTAAACGGGGCCTTGGGCGGAGGAGCGTTCGCGCCGGTCTCAACAGCTTCTTCGGGAGTTGCGCGCACGCGGGGCGAGCTGGGTTTGGCGGCACCCAGGACGCGAAGATAATTAATGATCTGCCAACGCTGCTCTGGAGGTAGAGCTTCCCAAGAGGGCATACCGTTGTTCAGGTCGCCCTTGGTGATGTACCAGAAGAGTTCTCCGTCCGTGGCGGATTGCGCCCGCCCCGTGGCGAGGGAAGGTACGTTTCCAGAACCGTCCCCGGTTTCACCGTGGCACGCTGCGCAGCGGAGATGATAGTCCGCCTTGCCGGCGGAGGGTTGCTGGCCTTGGAATGGATTCTTCGTGGCCTTCACCGATGCTGGCGCGTTGTGAAAGCTCGGATTCTGTGCCTGCGACAAAGATGTTCCGAGAAAAATAGTCGCCAGGCAAGTTGCAGGCAGGACCGCAATGTCAAATTTGGATCGTTGCAAGTGAGGCCTCCGCGAACGGAAAGCCAAGTCTAAAACAGGAAATCGCCGAGTGAAAGGTTTTAGCAAGAGTGACCGTTCGAAGATATTTTTCAGCAAAAATACGTTCGGCGCAAGAAGTGGGCTTCTCAAGTCAGGTTGCGTTACAAACTATTCGCCGGCGAATCAGACGCTTGTGCCAGCAGGGGCGCCCAGGATTCGGCGTTTGTGCGGAAGAACCGCGTGACGTCCCGTTGGATGTCGTCGCGCGTGATGCCTCGACCGTCTCCAGACAGAAGTTGGTAGGTATCCGCAAGGATGCGTGCCAGGGTCCGGCGCGTATTGTTCCATTTGTAGATCACTTGCTCGAGCACGCGAGCATCGGAATGTTGTGGGATAAAACTTGTCCCCAGCATCTCGATGCGCTCGCGAGTGATCTCCTGCACGATGGAGGTATTGTTGACGAACCACCAGCAGCCGAACGGCATCAAGTTGCTGAACTTGCGCGCATAAACACAGAGTTCGTGCTGGTTTTCGCGGCTGAGCACGCTCACCAGAAAACGGTTGTCCGGAAACTCCCGGCATAGGTTTTCCAGCGCCCGCAAGTCCGCCCTGCCAACGGCGTCACCCGCCAAACGGAGCACCGGATTCACCTGTCTGCGCACGCCGATCATGAGGGAGAGCGACAATCGTAATTCGCGGCAAGCCGGCAGCACTGCATCCTTGAGCAATCGATTGCCGACCGTGTCCTTGGGATATTCGAACGTGTCGGGCAGCGAGCAGGCCATGTACACCGGTTTCATGCGCCCATGCCAGTCCATCAAGAAGCGCCGGACTTCCGAGATAGACTTACCCGATGCTTGCTCGTCGACCTGGTAGCCTTGAGCTGCTAACACTTGCCAGTGTTTGGGCCAGTGACACAGAATTCGATCCAGCCGCATCACCGCGCGAAATTGAGTGTCGTTCATAATTCCGTTCAACCAGAGCGGTGCCTCTTCTGGGTCGAGCGGATCGTTGGTCATTACTACCGTGCTGATGCCCGCCATCTGTAGAACTCGACGAACATGCGCTTCGACTGTTTGCGACGTGAAGAATGTCCGCGCTTCGGCGAGGTCTGAACTGTTTGTAGGCAGCTGAAAAGCGTTGAGGACGGCAATCACTCCACGGGTGGCTTCCGAGACCGGAGAATTTTCCACGAAGAGGGCGCGCCACACCGCATCGGCTTGCTCGCGTTTGGAAAGGGACCAGTATTTTTCGGGAGTAACATCCGACGAGCGAAACAGCTCCGCTTCAAGATAGTGATAGGTGAGAAGTTCGTCGATGCCCCACAAGCCCAACTTGCCGAGCGCCGGTGAAAATAAATGCGTGTGAATGTCAATGAAGGGCGTGGTCGCCAAAACGTCTTCAACGACCGACGCAATCTGCCCGCTGGTGAGGACGTCATCATTTTTGGAGACGGTAGTCTGGCCCGTTGATTTGAGAAATTCGGTTTTCACAGCGGCTGTCCGATGTCGCGACTGCCATGCATAGTCACCTCCTCGAGCTCACAGCCGGGCTGACGCCTTGCGTTACGACGTGCAGAGGCACCTCGTTGAGATTCACGAGTCTCGGAGAATACAAATCGTTCGCAAAAGTGTCAAATCATAAGAATTGAGGATAATATTCGGCGGAACTCAACGAAATTCAGGCGTGGTGGTGATTTTAGTCGTGGGAACTGTTGCTCTGAATTTTGCTGCCAGCGCTCTACACCCCTCCCCTTGGGCGTTCCTTGCGCACGAACAGCGTGTCCTGCAAGGGTTCACCATCACATTCGACGGCGAGCGTTGTGACTGGACGGTCTGGCGCGTCAGCGGGGAGACCTGTGAAGCGGATACGGAAGCGATCCTGAGTGTATGCGATGGTCCTGCCCGTGGCATGGAAGCGCGCGGACTTTACTTTGTTCTGCAAACCGGCGAGCGTGACGGTTTCTCCCGGCCAGAAATGTACATGCATGAAGAGTGTGTTGCCTTTGCGGGTAAAGGTGGCGTAGTCGGAACTCCGCACTTGGCAAATCTCCGAGGCATAGATTGTTTCGCCATTTCGCTGCATCCACTGGCCAACTTCCTGAAAAATGCGCACAGATTCGTCCGGAATGGAACCATCCGCATGCGGGCCAATATTGAGCAGATAGTTGCCGCCCTGCGATGCGCATTCGATGATATTGCGAACCACTTGTTTGGGACTCTTCCAGCTGTCGTCGGCGCGTTGAAAGCCCCAACTGTCGTTCAAGGTCATGCAGGACTCCCAGGCCCGGCCGTTGGGATCCTTGACAATTTCCTGCTCGGGCGTGCAGAAGTCTCCGGGGAGAAGATTGCGGTTGTTCACGATAATGTCCGGTTGGAGTTCGAAGACCATTTTATTCATGCGTTCGGACTCCCAACCTTGCACGCTAAGAGGCCACGCGACGTCATACCAGAGAATGTCAATTTTCCCATACTGCGTAAGCAGTTCGCGGATTTCTCCGTGCACGTAGTCCACAAATCGCCGGCGCGCGGCCTCATCGGTGGCGCAACGAGCGCCATCGGGATGATGCCAGTCCATCAATGAATGGTAGAACCCGACACGGAGACCTTCCCCACGGGCCGCTTCGACAAATTCCTTCACCAGGTCGCGGCCCGGGCCTTGTTTGGGAGCGCAGTAGTTGGTGTGTTTGGTTTCGAAATGACAGAAGCCCTCGTGATGCTTAGTGGTCATTACCATGTATTTCTGGCCGGTGGCTTTGGCGAGTTTGGCCCACTCGCGAGCAGGAAACGGTTTGGGCTTGAACTGCTGCGCGAGTTTTTCGTATTCGGCAACGGGGATGCCCTCGTTCTCCATAACCCATTCGTGGCGCCCGAGAACGCTGTACAAGCCCCAATGAATAAACATGCCGAACTTAGCTTCGTGCCACCACTGCAACCTGCGGGCGCGGTCGCTTTGATTGCCAGTTTGTGGATCGGTCGAAGTTGTGAAGGCAACGGTAGGAAGCGCGGATACCGGGAACGCGGTCGCGGCCAGGGAAGCACTCGTTGCGATAAGCCAGTCGCGACGGGGAATCCGGTGGTCATTCTTCATGTTGATCTCCCTTCCAGGAATACACTTAACGTTCCAGCTTGAAAACTTGTTCCATCAAAACCCATTTCTCGCCGGCCTTGGCTTGCGGCAAGGGCTGCTGAAACTTCCACATAAGCTTCTCCCACTCCTGCACTCTGGGATTGCCGCGATCTAATTCCAATTTCGCGGAAAAAGAAAAGCTTTCGCTCACTTCCATGATCATGAACATTCGCGTGCCAAGGAGGTAAATTTCCATGTCTTCGACGCCGGAGTCGCGAATACTTTTCGTGATTTCCGGCCAGACGTGCTGGTGATGGCGCCGGTACCCGGCGATTAATTCTGGATCGTTCTTGAGATCCAGAGTCAGGCAATAGCGTCGTGTCATAGAGCCTCATCCACTGATGGCAACCCTCTGCACAGGATCTTCGCTACTGGACTTGTAGCCTTGCAATCCAAAGTAAAGGACGAAAGCGTAGCAAATCAGTGGAACTACAAAGGCCCGCTGGATGCTGGTAGCGTCTGAGATGTATCCCATGATCGCGGGAAAGACAGCACCGCCTATGATGGCCATTACGAGGAACGATGAGCCAAGTTTTGTGTAAGCACCAAGATTGCGAATGCCGAGAGCAAAGATGGTTGGGAACATGATGGAGTGGAAAAACCCTATCAAAACAACCGCCCAGATAGACGCGGTGCCGGAAACCAAAATCGCGACGCAAGCACAAATGAGCGAACCGGCAGCGAACAGCGACAGCAGTCTTGGTGCGGGAACCCGCTTCATGATGGCAGAACCGAGGAACCGGCCAATGACGAAACCAAGCAAATGAAATTTGAGGTAATTTGCGGCAGATTTTGCCGGCAATCCCGGCTGAAGGTGCTGGGCGAAGCGTATGACGAAGCTGGCCACTCCCACTTGCGCACCGACATAGAAAAACTGGGCGATGGTTCCTTTGAGAAGCTGCGGATGCGCCAGCGCACCGCGAATTCCTTTCTCGGGCGTCACCGACTCTGCGGCGTCGCCAGCCTCTTTTATTTCCGGCAGATTGGTGAAGTAGATAGTCATCGCGACAACAAGGAATATTCCTGCAATCGCGAAGTAAGGGGCTTTGACCGTGTGCGCTTCGGCCAGGCGGAAGGCCTGCAACTGTTCGGGAGTCATTGCGGACAGTTGCCCAGCCGACACCTCGTTTGCTGTCAGGATGAATGCCGCACCGAGAACTGGTGTCACTAGCGCTCCGACACCGTTGAACGACTGGGCGAGATTGAGGCGGCGGGCAGCGCTCTCTGGCGGGCCAAGCACCGTTACATACGGATTCGCAGCGACTTCGAGGAAGCTTTGGCCGCAGGCCATCACGAAGAGCGCCACCAGAAAATAAACATAAACGCTGGCGGAAGCCGCAGGAATGAAGAGCAACGCGCCGGTAGCACACAACAACAAGCCGATCAGAATTCCGCGTTTGTACCCAACTCGCAACATAAGCCAGCCGGCGGGAAGCGCTGCGAGAAAATAACCACCGAAGAACGCAGTCTGAATCAGGGAAGATTGAAAATCGGTGAGGAGAAATATTTTCTTGAAGTGCGGTATCAGCACGTCGTTCAGATTGACTCCAATGGCCCACAGGAAGAACAAACTGGTAATCAGTACCAACGGGAGCAGATATTTTGGCTCGGTTATGGGGACGTCAGGGCTCGGCGTACCGGATGGTCGAGCTCGCACTGGCATTTGATTTTCCATCAGGTTAGCGCGCGATCGAGATGAACATACCCGCCATCGACAAAAAGATGCTGGCCGGTGATGTGCGAAGCCCTGCTGGAAATAAGAAACACAACCATGTTTGCAATTTCTTCAGCGGTAGTCATGCGATGGTCAAACGGAATCCTAGCAATGATCGACTTAAGCTTTTCCTCGGGATCGGGGAAGGAATCCAGCCACTGGCGATAGAGAGGGGTCATGACTTCCGCTGGAACAACGGCATTCACCCGAATTCCGGAAGACGCGAGTTCAGCGGCCCATTCTCGCGTTAGACCGAGGATGGCGCCTTTGGCGGCGACGTAGCCCGACGTTCCGGCTTGTCCAGTGACCGCTGTTTTGGAAGCAATGTTCACGATGGAACCCCTGGATTGTTTCAAAGCGGGCAAAGCGAAGTGAGCGATGTTGTAGTAGTGAAGCAGGTTTCGCTCAAGTGATTCTACAAATTTCTCCGGACTTCCGGTCTCCAGGCCAACGCCGTCGTTCACTCCCGCATTGTTTACAAGTGCGTCGATTCTGCTAGTCTTTGCGAGTATCTGGTGGATGGCATCGTGGCAATTTGCCGCTTTTTCGAGTTCTCCAATGCAAACATGACTGTGCGCCCCGCCTCCTTGGAGTTCAAAGTGCAACTGGTTTGCGGCCGCGGCGTCGCGATCAAGAATTACGGGCACGGCAGCTTCCTGGCCGAGCGTACGGACAATCGCCGCGCCGATTCCTTTCGCGCCGCCGGTGACCACAACTACTTTACCGTTAAGCTGCAAATCCATTGCGCGAGACCTCCAGCCCGTAGAAGCCGAGGGCGTTGAGACCGAACACCGCTTCACGATCGGTTTGCGAAAACCCGGACATGTACTCCTCGACTATAGCCGCGACGCTGGCATAGCTCCCTGAGAGCAGGCAAACGGGCCAGTCTGAGCCAAACATAAGACGCTGCGTTCCGAACGCTTCAAAGACAACGTCGAGGTATGGCTTGAAATCAGCGGGCGTCCATTTCTTCCATTCTGCTTCGGTAGCCAATCCGGAAACTTTACAATGCACGTTCGGAAGCGTTCCGATGGCTTTGACTTGCGAACTCCATTCACGAATCTCTCCGGACTTGATCAGCGGCTTGCCCAGATGGTCCAGTACAAGTTTTTGACCTGGCAGTCTTCGCGCAAACTCAACGGCTACCGGCAGGTGTTGTTGATGGATCAAGATGTCGTACGTAAAACCAAATTCGGAAAGCAGTGCGACACCACGAAGAAAATCATCTCGCAAGAGAAACCTATCGTCAGGTTCGGCTTGCACTACGTGACGGAAACCACGCAGCTTGGGAAAGCGAGAAAAATACTGGAGGCGATCGCGCAGCACAGGAGAACGCAAATCCACCCAGCCCACAACGCCGGCAACTTCCGGATTGTGTTGCGCCAATTGCAAAAGAAAAAGAGTTTCAGCCTCGGACTGGTCAGCCTGCACGGCAATGGAGGCGTGTATCCCGTTGGAACGCAGATCGCCGGCAAGATCGGCGGGCAGAAAATTACGCCGCAGCATCGACATTTCCGGCGTGATCCACGAATCTCGCTGGGGATCGTACCGCCAGAAGTGTTGGTGGGCGTCGATTTTCATGGAGGCGATTCAGGTCGCGCTTTCGGCGGTCACAACGATACGCCTCTTTTCCACGGAATAAAATCGTCTTGACCGAGAAGTTCCGCCTTGGTGCGAACTTCTCCGCTGGCCACGCGAAGAACAAGCTCAAGAATAGCGTCACCAGATTGTTCGATAGTTGTCGCACCGGAAATGATGGGGCCGGCGTCAAAATCGATGATGTCGCTCATCCTGGAAGCAAGAGATGAATTCGTGGAGATTTTGATGACCGGAGTGACGGGATTCCCTGTCGGCGTTCCAAGGCCGGTCGTGAACAAAACAATGTTCGCGCCCGCTGCTGCTTGCGCCGTAACGCACTCCACGTCATTCCCCGGCGTGCATTGCAGGTTCAAGCCCGGCTTCGTGCTTGTTTCGGGATAGTCGAGGACCGCGGTGACTGGGGACGTGCCACCCTTTTTTGCCGCTCCGGCAGACTTCATGGCATCGGTGATGAGACCGTCCCGAATATTTCCGGGTGATGGATTCATCTCGAAGCTCGCGCGGACAGCTTTCGCGCGTGCTTCATAGTCGCGCATCAACTGAATGAAGCGCGCCGCGACTTCCACCATTTCGCTACGATTGATGAGTTCCTGTTCGACGCCGCAGAGTTCGGGGAATTCCGAAAGAATGCCAGTACCGCCGAGCGCCGCGAGCGAATCCGCGAGATGGCCGATTGCGGGATTCGCCGAAATGCCGGAAAAGCCGTCGGAGCCGCCGCACTTCAGCCCAACGCAGAGGCGCGAAAGTGGCGCGGGTTTGCGGACCGCCTTATCCGCCTCGACCAGGCCCAGAAACGTGTCACGCACCGCGCGGGCCAGCATGGCGCTCTCGGATGGCCATTGCTGTTGTTCATAAACCAGCAGTGGTTTTTCGAGATGCGCATTGCGTTTGGCAATTTCCTCTCGCAGAATACTGACCTGCGCATGTTGGCAACCCAGGCTCAACACTGTGGCGCCCGCGACATTCGGGTGGTTTATATAGCCTGCAAGGAGCCCACACAGATTGCGGGCGTCTTCCCGAGTGCCGCCACAGCCCGCTTCGTGCAACAGAAACTTGATTCCATCAACATTGGGAAAAACTTTCCTTAGAACCGCTCCGCTTGGCTGCGCCGAAAATTCCTGATTGCGAAGCTCTTCGGTCTTGCCTTCCCGATACAAGCGCACAAGCTCCGAAACCTGCCGGCGATGAACCTGTGGTGCAACAAAACCCAGTTCCTCCTCAAACGCCTGCTTCAGGACGCTGAGATTGCGGTTTTCACAAAAGACGAGCGGCAGAACAATCCAATGATTTCGCGTGCCGACTCTGCCGTCTGCGCGACGATAACCCTGGAACGATTTTTGAGCCCATTTACTGACGTCTGGTGGCGTCCAGCGATAGTTCGCGTCTTTCTCGTGGAACGCTGCCGCGTCGTGACGGAGGTTACGCGTGGTGATGGCTTCGCCGCGGGCAATTGGCAAAACCGCCCTGCCAACGAGTACTCCATACATCACGACCGAATCGCCGGGTACCAGCGCCTGTGTGGCGAATTTGTGTTTTGAAGAGACATCCGTGGCCAGAACGTAGTTCTCGCCGGAAAAATTTACGGATTCTCCCTGGCGAAGGTCCGCAAGAGCAATGAGCACGTTGTCACGAGCATCGATTTTCAAAACATTGTTGTGCATGGGCCTCGAAACTCGCTAGTCAGCAGAACGATTCGAACGTGCATCGTGACACCGAAAACACTTCCAGGTTCACGGTATCGCCACCAATCCGTCTCTCTGAGAGCAGATGATACGCGATTCTCAAATTTGTATGCAAAATGGTTGGTGGGCCCGCCAGGATTTGAACCTGGGACCAACGGAAATTCACAGATCACGTAAATAGCTGATTCTTCTGGCCTCTTACTGCGTCATAGTAGCTGATTTTGTGGGGTATTTTAGGGGTTGTTCTCAACTTGTTCTCAGGTTCTGAATCTCGACGCCTTTGCAGAGATGGTGTTTTGCTTAGTGGTTTGTTTGTGCATCATGATTCTCTCCTTTCAATCGAGTCTTCATAATTTTTCTTGCAAACCTGATGCGAGGTATCTACAGGTTCTGAGGAATAACGAGCGGCGCAGGTCCAAACTGGCATGGCTTGCACACTGCGCGAAACAGATTTTCGAAAAGGCAGAGGATCAAATGCTGAAGGAAGCTACAACCTTTCAACAATTCGCACACGCTGGTCGTATCCCGTGTCGCAGAAACGCTACCATTCTGGCACTCGCGCGGACGATGGAGCTGTCCAGCTAGTCCCAAAAACATGATTCTGGGCATCGAAACGTACAAAAATTGAGTACGTGGAATTACTTGCGGATCAACAAAGAGTAGGGTTTTTGGGCGAGCCGTGGGGATCGAAAGGACAAGCTATTAAATAAGGGCTTGTGCCCCCTATTCTGTTTGCATGTCCGACTCATGAAGCGAGAATTGGGAATCCATTCTCTGTCCAACTTTTTTTCGTTAGAAACCTCGCGCTCCAGCCCTCGCGTAAGTACTCGCGTGCTCGGTATCCTCATTCTTTCATCGCAATATGGCGACAAATAGTGAGGTACAATCTGCATGTTGGGGGGATGGCTACCCTTATTAATATGTGCAAAGCGCGAACTCCCCGTGATCTCGCCTGGATCGTTATTTATCCGTCGTACAAACGAGCCCTAAACTTCTGTACCGCAATTGCCGCAAATCTCCTTCGAAAAGAGCTTTTGATCAGCAGTCTCGCCCTGGTCGCCATCGCTCAAGTTCTTCCTGCCCAGCAAGACGGTTCGGCCACCAGCGGCCCTGGCTGGCCCTTGCATAACTCCGCGCCAGCTCACGCCACTGCAGACGCGATGGGGAGTTCCCGGCCCCCACCAATCATGGACAACGACGAGTCCTGCTTGATCTGGGCGGTCAACGATCCACACCCCTCCACCGTCAACGCAGACACATTGCAGGTTCCCGAAAAAGCCCGGGGAGAGTTCAGAAAAGGTTGTGGTGATCTAAGAAGTAAGAAGCTGTCAACCGCCGAAAGCCATTTGCGAAAAGCGGTTCAGGAATACCCGAAATACGCAGCCGCGTGGGTCCTGTTGGGACAAGTCCTGGAGTCAGGAAACCGGATCGAGGAAGCCCGAGGAGCATGTTCTCGGGCGTCGGCCGTCGGTTCCGGCTACGCGCCGGCATACCTCTGCCTGGCGGACGTCGCGGTCCAAATTCGCGATTGGAAAGAGGCTCTAGACCTCGCGGATCGCGCTTTGGCAATCGCGTCGGTTCAAAACGTCTACGGAAACTATTACAGCGGCATGGCTCACTTTCATTTAAGCCACTTGCCCGCGGCAGAGCACAACGCGCAAGAGGCCATCGACGCCGACCATTCTCATCGTGTACCCCAGGCGCATTTGCTGCTGGCACAAATTTACGGCGCCAAGCATGACCCCCGCAACGAGGCCGCTCAACTCCGCGCCTACTTGAAAATTGCTCCCGACTCTCCGTACTCGGCGGGCGTCAGAAAGAGCTTGGCGGATTTGGAAAGCCAAATCGAAAAATAGAGGTCTCTTCTGGCCACCTTCTCGCGCGCCATATTACTTCTCTTCTCTATAACCGCCGTCTGCGCCGCGGCAATGAACTACCAAGATGATTACAGAGGAACTCCCTTCGCGGACAGTCGCTATAAAGGAGGCGCACAAAAAATTCCCGGCCGTGTCGAATGCGCCTACTACGACCTCGGCGGCGAAGGCGTCGCGTACCACGATAGCGATTCCATCAACAGCGGAAGCGGAAAACTCAATCCCGCAGACGGCACCTACCTGAACGAGTTTCGTAAAGACGAAGCCGTAGACATCTCCTACACCAAGTTCCATGACCAAATCGACGACAGCCCTTATAACTTGGTGAAACCGCCGACGAAACAGCTCTATGTAGGATGGACCGAACCTGGAGAATGGTTCAATATCACCGTGCAGGTCGCGCGGATGGACATTTACGAAGCGGATCTTCTCTACACTTCAAATCGAGGTGGAACAATTTCGCTGGACGTAAACGGAAAAGATGCGACGGGGCCCATAGCGATCGCATCGACCTTCGACGCTGCGGATCCAATCGCCTGGCGCCAGTGGCATCACTGGAACATTTTGCCAAGCATCTTGCGCCTTCATCTTCCTGTCGGCAAAAATGTACTTACCGTGCACATTCTCAGCGGTGGAAACATGAATCTCGCGTACTTCGACTTCAAGAAAGCATCGAAACACACGAAAACACAATCGTAGAATCCCAACTAGCGTTGATTCCTTGCAGCCTCATTTTTTGGGTTCACTACAATAAATATATAAATGTCATCCTGACGCGCGGGCGCTTTTGCCGGCCCGAAAGATCTCACCTGACGGCATCTGCTTAATCCTTCGTTCTACGGGCGTTTCGAGCCACTGGGTCTACCCGATTCCGCAGGAACAACGCCTTTTCCTTCCTTAACGTAGTAGAAATGATCGGCGGGCACGTTCGTAATCGTCTCCGTCTTCCCAGACGGCCACAAAATCTCGACTTTATCGACGGTGTTGCGGCTTCCCAGTCCAAAGTGAATACGCAAATCATTCTGCGAAAGATAACTCCCGCCGCTTAAGACTTCTCCGGTCTGTACCAATTCTCCGACAGTCACCTTCACCCGCGCGTTCAGCGCCAGTCGGTTGCTCTCCGTCCCTGCAAGCTCAAAACTGATCCAGTGATTCGGCGGACCGCCCTGCGGTTGAAGAATCATCGGGCTGCCCGTCAGGTTCTCGACAACAATCTCCGTCCGCCCATCGTTAAACAGATCGCCCATCGCAACTCCGCGACTAACTTGCGGAATTTGGATGGCTGGGCCCACAAGTTTGCTGACATCCTTGAAGGTGCCGTCACGCTGGTTGCGGAACAACAGCTTCGGCTCGCGATATCTTGCTCCAGCGGGCAGGCTATCCACCTGTGGATAGACGTGCCCGTTCACCAGAAAAAAATCCAGCCAGCCAGAGTTATCGATATCGATGAATCCATCTCCCCACCCAACATAAGGCGTGGTAGGCGGCGCAATTCCCGCGGGATAAGCAATTTCGCTGAAATTCATTTTTCCATCGTTGCGGTAGAACGTAGCGTATTCATCGCTGAAATGGCTGACGATGATGGAAGCTCGTCCGGTGTGCATGTAGTCGCCCAAGGCAATACCCATGTTGGCCTGTTCGATGCCATCCTGGCTCACCGCTACGCCCGCGGGAAACGCCACATCCGTAAAATGTCCATTGCCATCGTTCTGATACAAATAGTTTTTCTGCCCGTCGTTCGCGACAAAAAGATCCAGGTGACCCTCGCCATGGAAATCGGACCACACGGCGCTGAGTCCGAAGAAGTGTTGCGGGTCGTCAACCCCCGCTTGCTTCGAAACGTCCGTAAACGTGCCATCGTGGTTGTTGTGATAAAGGTTGTCCGGCGAGCCCCTTAGTCCCCGCGGACCACATTGCACGTCGATGCCGCGATATTTGCAGGTCTTGCTGGATCCAAAGACAGGCAAGTCACTTAGCTTCGTGTCCACATAGTGCACTACGAAAAGATCCACCCAACCATCCTTGTCGTAATCTCCAAATGCCGCTCCGGTCGCCCACAGCGAGTCGTTCCCGAGGCCCGCTTCCTTGGTCGCGTCCGTAAACGTCCCATCGCCATTGTTACGATACAGAACGACTCCCCCGAAACACGTGACCAATAGATCGGGCCATCCGTCATTGTTGTAATCCCCAACCGCCACACCCATTGCCCAACACGGATATCCGACACCGGCTTTCTCCGTAACATCCGTGAACGTCCCATCGTGATTGTTGTGGTACAGCGCCCCTCGCGCCTTCTCTCCCTTGCGCGCCATCTCCACATTTTGCGAGTTGGTGAAATAAATGTCCGGCCACCCGTCGCGATCGTAATCAATAAGCGCGACTCCGCCTCCCATCGATTCAACAATGTATTTTTGCTCGGGACTGGACAGGTGATCGAACTTGATTCCGGTCGAAGCCGTGATGTCCACCAGTTGAGGCAACGGCACTGGTGTAGATGATGTAGCTCTTACTTCTTGAGGCAAGCTGGAAGGACACACCGCGAGCGCAAAGAAGACGGTACAAATCGCGCTTCGCAGATACTTCCACGATCTTCCCGAAGACTTCGGCAAAGGAACGCTAGCTCGTTTCACTGGCCCTGGAAGCGGTTGCGCACCGCGTACAACGAGCTACGAGCCAGGATGAATAGGGTTTTCCTGTCGTTACCGCCAAACAGCAATTGCGAAGGCCGCTCCGGAACATCAATCGTGTCGATCAGCTTCCCTGCCGAATTGTAGACAAACAATTGTCCAGCGGCGATATACACGTTGCCTTGCTCGTCTGAGGCAATGCCTTCGCCACCGCGCTCGGCAAACAGTTTCAAATCCGCGATAGTTCCATCCGGTCCAACGTTACCAACGTACGTCTTCTGCTCTTCTTCGTCGGTCACATAGAACGGTTTACCGCTTACCACGGGTGCCATCCCGAAGGCGTACAGCACATCGTGAATCTTGGACCCGTAGTAAAGTTCCCCACTCACGAAATCCACTCCAGCAGGAATGAACGTGCTTCCATCCGGCGAAACAAACTGATACGGCCGAGGGGCCGGAATCTTCTGCAGGAAATCATTTTCGTTGCGCCAATAGTCGACTGGAAGCACCGCGGTCATCCCAGGCCGCGGCGCCGCAGGTTCAGCTTTGAGCAACGTGATTTCCGCATCCGGCAGCCCCGGCTTAAAGCTGTAAACAGTTCCCTTCCCGGCATACGAAATCACCAACACATTGCCGGCTTTGTCGAACGCCAGCTGCACCGGCTCCAGCGGGCTGTTGCTGACCATGGCGATCTGTCGCGACTCCGGCGACCAACGGTAAATGGTTTGCCATTTGGCATCCACAAAAAAAACGTCGCCAGCGGTGTTCACTGCTCCGCCGGAAATGTTAAAAAAGCCGCCGGCAACTTTCTCCACGTTCGCGCCTTCGGCCAGCACTGGAGAAGTTTCCTTCACGCGTTCCTTCGGCGCATCTCCCGAGATAGTCATCCACGCGAATTCGCGCTGGCGTATCTCCACGTTATGCGTCTGATCGTAGACCGAGTTATCGAAGGACGCTTTGCTATCGCTGTAACAATGAATATTGCGCAGCCGGATGTTCCTGGAGCTTGAAACTTTGATGGCATAGGGATAAGGCTGGTAGCTGCTCACCACTCGATAAAGATGAAAGTTGGCAACTGTAATGTTGCTGGAATCTTGAATGTCCAGCGGCAACGCGAAGCCGCCTTCGCCCCGCTCTTCTTCCGTCTGCAGCGCATAAATTTCCCAGTTCGAAGCGTTACGCAGCACCACTTCATTGCGGACGTGATGCTCACTGGAAAGTTCGTAGATCCTTCCCTCCGTCGAAGTATTCGAGATGTACAGGCCCGCCTGCGCAAATGTGCTGGGCGTCCAGATATCCACGAACGTTCCGCCGCCTCCATCGGTGATCCAAAGGCTGGGATACTGCGCATCCCAACGACGATTGCTATTGGAATCGGCGGTGTGCGTATTATTGTAAATCTGCTGCCAAACTTTCCCAGCCTCTTCCGCCGAGGTGCCGGGATCGACAGTGCCATGACCGCCGAGGAAACGAACGTCGTTCATCACCGAATCCTTTCCGGCCATCCATTTTGCGGCCACCGCGCGCGGATTGATGCCGTTGGTGTACAAGCCAATCCCGGTGACGATATTCGTCCCATCCTTCGGCGTTTCCAGCAGCGGCTTGGGACCGCCGACGCCTTGAAACGCGGGGGTCGAATCCGCCAGGAAAATACGGGTAACACTAGGTTGCATGCCGATGAGAACGGTGTCGGGCTTCAGCGTGATCGTGTCCGTGACGCGATACTGCCCGGAAGGCAGATAGATGGTGCGATGCTCGGCGATTGCTTTCCGAATCGCTTCGGTATCATCGGCAACTCCATCGCCTTTCGCGCCCAACACGTGGAGATTCGCCCAGGTATCCATCGGCGGCAAATCGCGGATGTCCGACTTCACCGGGTCGGGCAACGCAGACAACGGAGCGGCATCCACAACATCCGAAATCGCCGGCACCGCTCCAATATCGTCGTAATGCAAACCATGCGAAAAGGTTTTTACGCCGTATAGTTCCGCAGGCCCGGCAACTTGTTTGCCGCTTTCGCGATAGGACACGAAGACGGGAACGCCGCGGCAGACTACGTTTTCCATGTTGATCTCGGTACGTGGATTATTCTCGTTGCTGATGATCACCGCCGGCCCGCTGATATTCTCCATACGCGCATCTTTAACCCACAGCTCATCGAAATACCGGGCATCAATCGAAATGGCCGTCGGAACATTCTTGAATTGCGGGCGAATGAGCGTCAGGCCTGCTTCGTGCTCGCGGATCGATGCCTCGCGCTGTCCGTCGAACGTGGCATCAATAATGGTGAATTGCCAACCCGGCGAAGGTTTGCGGGTCCAAATGCCATACTTGCCGCCGAAAAAGTGAACATCCTGCGCCACATTCCCGCCGTCATGAATTCCAGCAAGGCCCGACCCAACGTGAAAATCCATGTGCGCCAGAAAACAATGCTGCGCATATCGCGCGCGAACTCCAACCGCGCTTCCGTTGCCCTCGCCAATCTCAATGTCAATGTTGCTGGCCGCGGAATAAAACGTGCCGGGATTCGCATCCGGCGGCGTGGCATCCGCTCCATCCTTAGTTTTAGCAGGCGTTCTTCCGACTCCTGGCCGGCCGCCGGCAAAGAACAGCATGTACGAGGGAGCGGCACCGTTGAAACCCGGCGTATTCGCAGCGAGCACAAATACCGGGCGCGTCGCGCCAAAACCAATCAGCCGGATTCCCGGCCAAATGTAAATCGTCTTGGTCAAGCGGTAGCGGCCCGCCGGAATAAAGAGAATTCCCTGATTGGTAGTCTCTTCCACCTTACTAATGGCGCTTTGCAAAGCGTCGGAATCGTCGGCAACGCCGTCGCCGTGAACGGAGAAGTTGTCCTTGGTGAAGTACTGTGCCTTCGCGTCCTCTAAACGGGATGGATAATAGGACGCGGAGTCCGCAAAGAGCGGAATTCCCGCCAACACGAACAGTCCGAGTGTAAGCAAATATTTCGGCATTTTTCGGTACTCTCTCAATTGGTTTTTCTTATTCTTCGTCAGTTGTGCGCATTCGCATCGTCCGGTTCTTGCTTACCCGGCTGCAGATGCATCGGGCTGTAAATGTCGCGGAGCTTATCTTTCATGTCCTTATATTTCTGGTATTCCGCCAGCTCACGTTTGGCTTCTTCCACACGTCCGGTCTGCCTGTAGATGGTGCTGAGCCGGAAATGCGCCAGTGAACTCGTTGGATCCAACTCGATGGCGCGCTTCAGTAGCGCCTCGGCCTTTTCGGGCTGGTTCATGGTCATCAACACTTTGGCCGATCCGACGTTGGCGTCAGGATCATTGGGCTGCAATTCCAGGGCCCGCGAATAATGTTTGTAGGCCTCTTCCGTATCCCCGCGCGCCGCGAAAATATCTCCCAGCCTGGCTTCTGACTTCTCATCATAGGGATTGACTGCAAGCGCCGCTCGGTATTCTTTTTCTGCTTCCACCGGCCCGTCCGCCACCGAGGAATTATTCAGCATCTCGGCAAGCTCAAAATGCAGCCCCGCAACATTCGGGCTGATCTCCAGCGCCTGGCGATAATTGGCGATGGCTTCCTCACTACGGCCCTGCTTGGCCAGTTCGTGTGCCATCATCTGGTGCATGCGCGCGGAGTTGGGTCCCGCCACGGACAGGCTTAGACGGGATTCATCAGTAAGGTCCGAATAAATTCGATAAGACGCGTAAATGATTTCGATGTTGGTGGGATCAAGTTCGCGAAGCACGTTGACGACCTCGGCGGCTTTTCCTAATTCGCCATTCGCAGTGTAAATTCCGATCAACTCCATTCCGGTATCGACGCGGATCTTCTGCTCCTTCACCTTCGGGAAGGCTTTGCTCAAATCTGTTGTGGCCGCGGCAATGTCGCCCGTCTGTTTTTCGGCTATGCCCAGCAACGCTTGAATTTTCCACAGCGAGGGCTGCAATTTCAGGGCGGTGCGAAACTGTGGAATCGCATCCGCATATGCTCCCTGGAAAAACAGCAGCACGCCCAGATTCCCGCGCGCATCCGCGTTGTTCGGTTCCAACGTCACGATGGCCTTGAATTCAGACACCGCAAGGTCCGGCCGGTTCTGGCTCAAAAATTGTTGGGCTTTCGCTTTATGGGATTCGATTTGCTGTTGATGACTTGGAGAGGTTTGCGAGTTGGCCGCGGCGCGGACACACAGGAGTATGGCCGACAGCAAAACAATCGCTCCGCTTCTGGTCATGTGGTTAGTATACGGCGGCTGCTTGGCATTTCTAACTTTCGTTCTGCAACAAAACGTTCTGCGACAAAAAAAAGAGGACGGCGGGGTGAAGGCCGTCCTCTCCTTGGGGTGCTACTACGTTGGTTAAAAGGTGAAACGCGCGCTCAGCTGCCCGCTGCGCGGAGCAACCGTCGTGCCTCCAGCGGTCTCCGACGGAGTAATTACCCCGAAGTTCGCTCCGCTGGAAATGTCCGCGTTGGGAGGTTGGAAGCTCGGGTGATTAAATACGTTGACGAAGTCCGCCCGGAGTTCCAAACCAAAGCGTTCCTTGAAATGGAAGCCCTTCGCCAGCGACATGTTGAAGACTGTCAAGCGAGGTCCACGCAAATTGTTTCTGCCATTGGTGCCGAAAGTTCCGACCGCAGGATCTGCAAATGCGGCGGGATTAAAGTAGTCACCTGCGGGAACATTCGAGAATGGATTGCTGACTTGGTTGAGAAACCATACGCAGCCGCCATTGTTGTTACTGGACGTGCTGCATTGCGAGCGGCTGCCGTTGATGGAATCGAATACGGTGAACGGATTGCCGCTCTGATGAATGAAGGTTCCTGACAGGCGCCAACCGCCGGCGATGGCATCCACGACATTGTTGCCGTGGAGATAAGCTTTTCCTTCGCCGAACGGCAGTTCGTAAGCGACGATACCCTTAAAAGCGTGCGGGATATCAAAGTTCGAATTGCCGTAGTTGGATTTTGGATCGTTACCGATCTGCCAGTACTGGTTACCGCCGCGGTTGCCCCATCCGGCGGAATCCTGATCATCCAGGAAGTGCGACCAAGTGTAATTAAACTGGAACGTCAACCCATTGGAGTAGCGCTTCTGTACCTGCAGTTGCAAGGCGTTGTAATTGGAAATGCCATTATAATTATTCCCAGTAATGTTTCCAAACAACGGGAAGGGTCGATCTGCCTGAGTGGTTGGGCCCGCCGCCAAGACGGCCGGGTCGGTAATTTGGTTCACGTCCGTGCGGTATTGCAGGTTGCTGCCATGGCTGCCCACGTAAGCGACCGAAGCAGCGAAGTCTCGCCCGAATTGATGCTCAACGCTGAGCGACCATTCATTTATTTTTCCGACCGGCACGTTGTACGGCACGTAGGTAACGTTGCCAGGATGCGCAGCGTTAACATACGTGAGTGGTTCACGCGCGGACGGCGAACCCACAACGTAATTAAGTATGGGCGCGGCAGTTGCGGCGGAAGCATCCAGATTGATTAGCGGCGTGGGACCAGCTCCGCTATTGGGGTCGGTAGCGCCACCCGTGCTAGTGCCCAGGGAACCTGCGCCCAATCCAGGGCCGTAGGTGTCTTCGCTGAAGTTGTACGAGTAAATGCCGAACCCAGCCCGGACGGTAGTGTTCTTGAACATCCCGGGACTCCAGGCGAAGCCGGCGCGCGGCAGGAAAATGTTGTAAACCGGTTTTTGCAGCGAACTGCGATTGATCTGTCCGCCGAACCACATTGATCCCAACGAACCATCGTACGGATTCACAACGTTGGGATCGAAGCCTCCGAATGCGTTGTGCAACTCAGTCATGCCGGTGGTAGCGGTGTAGCGCAGACCCAGATTGACGGTCAGGTTCGGTCTCAGCTTGTAGTCGTCCTGCACGAAAAGTTGCGGACTCTTCAGGCGCATGTAGGTCACGGCCTGGTTTGTCGCAGTCCACTTCTGTACGTCGCCGAGCAAGAAATCCGCCAGCGACGAGCCACCGGTTCCGTTGTTTTGCTGGGTGTACTGCCCCGTAAACGTAAACTGTCCGGCATCCACGTTGCCCCACGGAGTAGTGTTCCCCTGTCCCATCAACACCTCGGCGCCGAAGTGGAGGATGTGCTTGCCCTTAATCAGCGTAACCACATCCGAGGGATCATAGAGATTCTCAATGTAGATGGCGTTGGTACCCGGTTGCAACGATACGCAGCAAGCGCCGTTGAGGTTGAACGTCGGGAAAATATTGGCCTTCGCGTATTGCAATCCTAGTGTCGTCGCGGAGTCGAACCCAAGGCTCTGTGGCACGAACCAGTTGCCCTGTTTCGTGTAGCCCATGCGGAATTCGTTCACCAGCGTGGGACTGATGGTCCAGATGTCGGAAAGCTGCACGTTGTAGCCGTCAATGTCGCCCGAGAAGCAATTGAGCGGGCACGGAAGCGCGTTGATATTCACACCGGGGTTATTCTTTGCGGTGATCGAGAACATCACTCGATTCTTGTCGCTCACGTCGTAGTCGATTCGTCCGAAATATCTCAGATTCGGATTCGAATTTGGCGCCGTAAAAACAAAATTGTTTGGTCCGCCCTTGGGATCAACATAGTTCGGCAAGGGGTAGAAGGAGAGAACTTTCGCTGCAACGGGGTCGACCCGGCCAGCCGGTATGATGTTGCCCGCAAATGCGGTTCGCGTTCCGCCGATTCCCGCGGTGGTCGGATCGTAGATGGTTGGATCTGCACTGAAATCATATGCGCCCGGATTGGCCGTGCCCATACCTCTTTCGGCGAGCGTAGGAACGACACTGTAGCGAGAAGCGCCAGCGCTGTTGTTC
>Ga0210409_10002108_pt1 | contig 24256 bp, 21 predicted proteins | sample IncBWH17MmetaG_FD_161649 | JGI IMG/M metagenome (GOLD analysis project Ga0210409, IMG submission 161649) | Forest soil microbial communities from Barre Woods Harvard Forest LTER site, Petersham, Massachusetts, United States - Inc-BW-H-17-M | ecosystem: Environmental > Terrestrial > Soil >...
CCGGCAACGTTTGGGGCGCACGCGCCGCGCTCGCCCTCGGTTACGACGACTACACCAAGAATCACCCGCCGCAAGCGCTTGTCTGGTTGACCAAAGCCAAGGGCGACGCACTGCTGAACGAATATGTTTTGTTCTGGACCGCGCAGACGCAGCGCCTTCAGAAGCGCAATGCCGAAGCTCTCGCCAATCTGGAAGTCATGCAGCGCGAGCACCCGGCCAGCGCAATGCGTGAGCAAATCCTCGAAATCCTGGTACCTGCCGCCATCGAAGCCGGCAAACCAGAGCTTGCTGTTGAGGCGCTCGAAGATTATTCCCCGACCTCGTCGAAGCCTCCGCTGCTGCTGCTGCGGGCGCAAGCGCACAAAGCGGCTCGCCAAACGGCCCGCGCCGCCAAGGATTACCAACTTCTCTTCTATAAGTATCCGCTCTCCGACGAAGCCAAGGCGGCTGCGATGGCACTTCCGTCTCTCACCAAGAGCCTTGGCAAGGAATATCCCTATCCCGGAGTGGAATTGCAGGAGCAGCGCGCGCAAGGATTTTTCGACGCGCGCAAATGGAAGGAGGCGCGCGCCGAATTTGAAAAATTGCAAGGCATGCTGCACGAACCGGAAAATCCGCATCGCCAGCTCGCGCAGTTGCGCATAGCCGAATCCCGTGTGCAGTTGAAGGGGCCCGCCTCGCTGGTTGCTTCGCTGGTCTTGAGCGATTTCGACGTCGATGCTGAGCGCCTCTACGCGCTCTCTCAAATTTATCGCGCCGACAAAAAAGAAGGCGAAATGATGGCCGCGATCGACCAGTTGGTCCAAAAATATCCGGCCAGCAAGTGGGCCGAAGAAGGCTTGATGGCCGCGGGAAATTATTATTGGGTGGAACTCAACCGCAGCCAGGCCGCTGGCTACTACCAGCGGCTGCTCGATAATTTTCCGGCCGGAAAATACGCCTTTAATTGTGAGTGGCGCGTGGCCTGGGTCGCTTACCTGAATCGCCAGCCGGACGCCGACGGTAAATTCATCGCCTTCCTGCGTAAGTATCCGGTGTCTGCCAATGCGCCCAATGCCCTTTACTGGCTCGGACGCGACGCCGAGCGCGGCGGAAATCCGGCACAGGCGCGCAGCTACTACCGTATGGCGTCGGAGCGTTTTCCGGAAACTTATTTTGGCCAACACGCGGCCCTGCGGCTGGACAAGCTCGGACCCGGCGAAGAGGACCCGCCGGAGTTTCTCGCCCAGATTCCACCGCCTCCGCCGCTGCGTCCCTTTGACGAGCCCATTGCGCCCGCCGCGATGGATCGCTGGACGCGCGCGCAAGCTCTGCGCAGCATCGCTTTCGATTCGGCCGCGGAGTTGGAGTTGAAGTCCGCGTATTTTGCGGCCGGCTCTCCGCGTCTGCTCTTCGAGGCCGCACAAGCGGCGTTCGACCAGGGGCATTTCGCCGCGGGCATGGCTTACGGCCGACTGATCGTTCCGAATTTTGACGCGCGGCGATTTTCGGACGTTCCCCTGATTGTGTGGAGAACCCTGTATCCGCTTCCCTACGAGCCGGCGTTGCGGCGCGAAGCGACCAAGAATGGATTCGATCCCATGCTGGCCGCCGGGCTGATTCGCCAGGAGTCCACTTTCCAGGCCGATGCAGTTTCGCACAAAAATGCTGTAGGCTTGATGCAGGTCCTTCCGCAAACGGGGCGGCTGATGGCGCGGCAGCTGCGAGTGCGCTATACGAAAAACAGCCTCTTTGAACCCGACTTCAACCTGCAAGTCGGCATGGTGTACGTCACCGGACTGCTGCGCAATCTGGGCGCTCCGGAATATGCGCTCGCGGCGTTTAACGCCGGTGAAGATCGCATCGCGCTGTGGCGCGGCGAACGTACTTACGAAGAGATTCCGGAGTTGGTAGAGTCGATCCCGTTCACGGAAACGCGCGACTACGTACAAATCGTTTTGCGCAACGCCGAAGTCTATCGGATGATTTACGGCACCAGCGTGCCGACTCCAGTCGCCGTAGCCAGTACTTCCGCCGGCCACAGCCATCACTAGCCTTTCGAGACGATGATTCTTTCTCTGCAAACCTCAGCGCTCTCGGCGCCTCTGCGTTATCCTTGCTCTTATTTTTCTAGTTCTTTTGCTTTGCTTTTCTCTTCTGCAACCCTAAACTCGTAAGCTCAAAGTTATGAATGGTCCCGAATCCGCAATGACGCAAATCGCGCGGCGCATGCTTTCCGCGAAGGCGGAACAGTTCACCGAATCGGTGATTCGTGAAATGACGCGCTTGGCGCTGAAGCACAACGCCGTGAACCTATCGCAGGGATTTCCCGATTTCGCGGCGCCCGCGGAAATTAAGGAAGCGGCGCGGCAGGCCATCTCGGATGACATCAATCAGTACGCGATCACCTGGGGCGCGAAGGCGCTGCGCGATGCAATCGTCGAAAAGTTCGAGCGCACGCAAGGTGTGCGTGTCGATCCGGAACGTGAGATCACCATTTGTTGCGGCTCCACGGAAGCAATGATGTCGGCGATGATGGCCATCATTAATCCCGGCGACGAAATTGTGGTCTTCGAGCCTTTTTACGAAAACTACGGACCTGACGCGATCCTGAGCGGGGCGACCCCCCGTTTCGTCAAAATGCGGCCGCCCGCCGATGAAAATTCCTTTTGGTCGTATGACGAAAAGGAATTGGCGGCGGCATTCGGGCCGCAGACTAAAGCGATTATTCTCAACACGCCGAACAATCCCACCGGCAAAGTGTTTACTCGCGCGGAACTGGAGTTCATTCGCGACCTTTGCGTGCGCTGGAATGCATTCTGCATCACCGACGAAATTTACGAGCACATTTTGTACGACGGCGCGGAACACATTTCCATGGCGCGCATCGATGGCATGCGCGAGCGCACCATCGTGATCAACGGCATGTCCAAGACCTACAGCGTGACTGGCTGGCGCGTGGGCTGGGCCATTGCGCCAGCGGAAGCGACCAATTCGATTCGCAAAGTCCATGATTTTCTCACCGTCGGCGCCGCAGCTCCGTTGCAGCAGGCCGGAGCGATTGCTCTGCGCTCGCCGCAGAGTTACTACGACAAACTGGCCGCAAGTTACGCCGAGAAGCGCACGCGCCTGCTGAAAATTCTGGAGCAGGCTGGGTTCACCGTTTTCAAGCCACGCGGCGCGTACTACATCATGACCGACATTTCGCGCTTTCCTGATCCGGACCCGCGGCGCTTTGCGGCGGCAACCAAGGATGTGGCGTTCGCGAAATACCTGGTCGAAGAAATTGGGGTCGCCTCGGTTCCCGGCTCCAGCTTCTACAATGATGCTCGCGACGGCGCGAACCAGGTTCGCTTCACCTTCTGCAAAAAAGAATCGACGCTGGCGGCCGGCGAAGCGCGGCTCGCCAAACTACACGCTTAAACCTCCTACTTCTTCATTAATTCCAACACCGCCAGGGTCATGGCTTTGACTCCGGTGCGAATCGTGGGCTCGGGGACTGGCCAGAACAGGGCGGAGTGCAGCGATGGCAGCGGCACGCCGCTCTTTTGGCTGTTGGCGATGCGATCGGTATCAATCGCGCCGACCATAAACATGAACGTGGGAATCTTGTGTCCTTCGAGGCCGAATTGGCCGAAGTCTTCACTGCCCATCACCGGGGGTTTCTCGACGACGCTGTCGGCGCCGAGTCCGAGCTTCAATGCGGTGACCTCGCGTTCGGTCAGAGCTGGATCGTTGTACATGGCTGGAGTTACTTCGGTTTCGCTGGCCTTTACGATGGGGGAGCGATCTTCGGGAACTCCGCCAGCGAGAGCGACGCCTTTGGCGATGCGGTCGAGCGAGGCGAGGATGTGCTGGCGGACTTCTTCTTTGTACGTACGGATGGTGAGCTGCAAGTGCACGTCGTCGGGAATGATGTTGTATTTCGTTCCACCGTGAATGGAACCAACGGTTACAACGGCGGGATCGAACGGGGACTTTTCGCGGCTGACGATTGTTTGGATGGCCATAACGAATTCGGCCGCGAGCACGATGGGATCTTTGCTGACTTCGGGGCGGGAGCCATGGGCGCCGCGACCGCGGATAGTGACATCGACGGAGGTGGAGCTGGCGAGTGCGTAACCGGGTGTGTAGGAGATTTTTCCGGTTTCGAGTTCGGAGCTGTCGTGCAGAGCGAGAGCGTAGTCTGGCCGGGGGATGCGCGAGTAGAGCCCGTCGGCGAGCATGGAGCGCGCGCCGTCGATGGTTTCCTCCGAGGGCTGGCCGATCAGCACCAGAGTTCCGTGCCACTGATTTTTCGTGGCCGCGAGCAGCTTCGCGGTACCGATCAGCGAGGTGACGTGGATATCGTGTCCGCAGGCATGCATTACGCCTACGTCCAAGCCGGCGTCATTCTTGGTGTGAACGTGGCTGGCGTAGGGCAGACCGGTTTGTTCTTCGACGGGCAACGCGTCCATATCGGCGCGAACTAAAACGGTTGGACCTGCGCCATTTTTCATTAGCGCGATGATGCCGTGGCCTTGCCACTCCGGGTTGGGATATTTTCCGACGTGTTCGGCGACGTCATAGCCGAAGCCGCGGAGCTGGCCAGCAAGCATCGCAGCAGTCTTGTCCTCATGATGCGAAAGCTCTGGAGCAGCGTGTAGCGCTTTATACGTGGAGACCAGGGAGGGCAGCTCCTGATCGATCTTGGCGTCCAGCGCGGGACTTTGCGCTGAGACATTTGCTGCGGCGACTAGCAAGCATGCCAGCGCTAGGAAACAAGCTCTCATTAAAAAGCTCCTATGGGCGAAGTTAAGCAGCGGATTATAACGTGCGGGAGTCGATACGTACGGTAGTGCTTGGTTAACCATCACTGCCCCCACCCCCCTTTTTCGTATGTGTGGCAGGTAAAGGAGTTACAGACCGCAAATCGTGTAAGTGTGGCACGGACTGGAGTTGTAGGCCTCGACTGCGATCCCGAAGGCAAGGATGTGCAAATGTCGGAGAAGCGAGAAGGAGCCCCCACCCCCGGTATTTTGCAAAAGAGTTTGGATTTATTTGATAGGAAAGGAGTTGAGTTTTTTCAGAGGAGCAAAGAGTCCGTAAGTGATAGGAGAGGAAAGTTTTACGAGTCTTCGAAGCTGGAATCCGGAGTGCCGAGACGAAGCGATAGAATGACGGGAGGTAGAGTTGAGGCGAGCGGTGCAGGCTCTGCGAGCGCTGTTGCTGCTGCGATGCGCGAGTCACGCGGAATGTTAACAGGCAAGTAAATCCGGGATCAACTGGGCGGACGGGCAAAAAGGGGCATCTGTACTAAATAATGTCTGCCTGAGGAGACCGGTCTACGAACCCAGAGTCAAGCGTTCCTGGAACAGGATGCGCAGCTAGGCTAGGTGCGGGAACCGAGCAGGGTGCGGAAGGCGCGAATGCCGGTGAGGTAAGCGGCTGCGAGGGGTTTCATGTGCAGGGGAGCATGAGTACACATATCGTGAGTGAGCGTGGACCAATTGGAGGCGTTGGCACGGTTCACGGAAATTGAGATGGAAGGGGTGAGCATTTTGGCCGTATGCCACAGGCCACCGGGAATAAAGAGGATCTCGCCGGGATGGAGCTGGAATCGCATCGGAACAGCTTTGGCAAATAATGGGAATTTGTCGAGATCGGGATTTTCAACGTCCGGAATCTGTGAGGCATTGTATTGATGGGGATCCACATATATGAGGGGGCTTTGGTCTTCGGAGAAAGCGGTGTATGCCTTGATGCCGTAGATCTGAGTGAGGAAGGCATGGGTGTGATAGCTGTCAAAATGTAGGAAAGGGAACTTTGCGCCGGCGCCCCCAATATAGAGTTCGGGAGAGCCGTCATGGAGACGCGACCGTAGAACTAGAGAGAGTTTGCCATCGAGCCAGTTCGGAAAGAAATACTGTGGCAGAGGATCGATGTCGGCAAGTAACTCCGGCAGGAATTGGTCAATAACAGCGTTGCGGAGGTAGGGCGCGGGATTCTCGGACGTGGAAGAATTTACGCGGTCGATGAAATCGGCCATCTTGTACTTCTTGCCGTCGATGGCGAGATTCTTGGCTCCATACCTGTGCCGGAAGTAGTCCGGGGTCCAGTTGTCCAAAGCTCGCCAACCCGGAAGAGCCCCGGTGATGATGACGGGCTTGCTGGGGAAGAGATAGTCGCGGACAAACTCCTCGTAAGCCAAGCGGTATCGCCGGTCAATATCGACTACGCTCATTTGGGTTTCTCCGAGCTGTGACGGCAGAATCAAGCGGATCGTCTCCACCCAAAAACTGTAGAGAACCTTACGAATGAAACCATCCTGACGAGTGATACTCAATCAAGTACTTACCTGCTTTTAGCTCCAGAGAAGACAGGATGACTTTCAACCATAATTTACCCCGGCTTTGACGCTGGCGGTAAACACTCTGGCTGGCAGGACGGGCCAAGAGGAGAGAAGAAAAGATTAACCAGCGAGCCATCCGCCTTCGCGGATATTCTGATCGAGGAGAAATTAAGTCAAAATTTTAGATCGAGTTAGCTAAATTCTGGGGTGCTGCTGAAGAGGAATCGAGCCGTGTAAGCCATTAAGGACACTCAAGATGCCTAAATTTTTGGGGTAGGGAACTGACGGTCGGTTGCCCTGTGGTGGTTAGCCCCCTACCCCGCGAGTGGTCTTGCCTGTATAGACGAGGTCAGGGTGGGATTAGTTTCCTGGAAAGGGGAAGATTTTTTTGGGGGGGAATGGGGAGGAGCAGCGCGCTGAGAAGGTGGCCGCCAGCCCTTCGCAGCTCAGGATAACAAGATGGTGGCGTTACGTTGGGTGAGACTCGCTTCGCTCGCTGGGTCGCGCTTAAACGCGGCCCCACAAAATCGGCGCGGCCCTTAGCTTGAGAGGGCTACTGTATCGAGGTAGCGGGCTACTGAGACTTTCCATTGAAATTTTTGTTGGATGGCGGATTGTAGGGACTGAGCGGCGGCGGGTTCGCCGTGGGTTAGGTAGGTTTGTTTTGGCGGGGCGGTCAGGCCGGTTAGCCAACGGAGGAGTTCGCTTTTGCCGGCGTGAGCGGAGAATTGTCCGAGGGCGACGACTTCCGCGTTGACAGGAACGTCCTGGCCGAAAAGGCGGAGAGTTTTTGCGCCTTCCTGCAGGGCGCGGCCACGGGTGCCCTGGGCTTGAAAGCCGGCGAGAATGACGGCGTTGCGGGAGTCAGGAAGACGCTGGGCGAGGTGATGCATTACGCGGCCGCCGGTGACCATGCCGCTGGCGGAGACGATGATACAAGGAGTCTTCACGTTGTTGATTTGCTTGGATTCGTCGGCGGTGCGAGTGAGATGGAATTGGTGGACGTCGAGCGGGTCGCCTTTGCCGCCGCTATCCAAGCGGGTGAACTCGAGGTCGTGATCTTCGGCGTGTTTCAGGTAGAGATCGGTGGCGCTGAGGGCCATGGGGCTGTCGATGTAGACGGGGAGGCGGGGGATGCGTTGTTGGTCTTCGAGTTGGCGCAGATAGTACATGAAGGTTTGCGTGCGGCCGATGGCGAAGGCGGGAATGACGATGACGCCGCCGCGTGTGGCGACGCGATTCACGATGGCGGCAAGCTGTTCGGCGGGATCGCCGGTTTCATGGTCGCGGTCGCCGTAGGTGGATTCGCAGATTAGAACGTCGGCATTGACTGGAGGAGTGACGGGATCGTTGAGGATGGGTTGATCGTAGCGGCCGATATCGCCGGAGAAGATGACAACGGTCTTCTTTCCATTTTCGTTGATGGTGAGAACGAGGCTGGAAGAGCCGAGGATGTGGCCGGCGTCGTAGGAATCGATGTGAAATTCGGAGCTGATGTCGAAGGGGCCGCTACGGGGCATTGGTTTTAGTGCGCGCAGGACGGGATCGACGTCTTCGGAGGTGTACAGCGGCTCGGCATCGGAATGGCGATCATGGGGATGTTTTTGCGCTTGGAGGGCGTCTTCTTCCTGTAGGTGAGCGGAGTCCTTGAGGAGGAGCGTGGTTAGCTCGATAGTGGCGGGATTGGCGAAGATGGTGCCGCGATAGCCGTCGCGGAGCAGGCGTGGGAGTAGACCGGTGTGATCGAGGTGGGCGTGAGTCAAGGCGACGTAGTTGAAACTTTTTGGATCGATGGAGAGAGGTTGGTAGTTGCGGGCGGTTAGTTCTGGGGTGCCTTGAAAGATGCCGCAATCGACTAGGAGGCGTTTGCCTGCGGCTTCGACTAGATATTTGGATCCGGTTACGGTGCCTGCGGCGCCTAGGAAGGTGAGTTTGGGCATAGGGGTGTCATTGTACAGAAATTCGAGTTGGCTGCTAGTGAGTGGAGGAAAGATAACGCAGAGGCGCAGAATAATGTGGAGAAGGCGAAGAGTGGGAGATTGGATCTTGCCGAGATGGGGCGCAGCGCTGCTGCGCCCCTACGGCGATCGCACAGCCAAGAGTGGCTGTGCTACTTAATTAGTCGGCGGCGGTTGCGGTGGCTTGCTTTTGCGCGATGACTTGGTCGATTTGCAGACCAAGGCCCTTGGCAACGCCGGTGCCGTAGACTGGATCGGCTTTGTAGAAGTGTTGGATTTGCAGCTCCTGGATACGACGCGGGACGCTGCTGAGGCTGGCGACGATGTTGCCGATGAGGCGCTCTTTGGCGTCGGCGGTCATTAGGCGGAAGAGATTGCCGGGTTGCGTGTAGTAGTCGCTGTCGAGGCGATGATTGTGGCGGTCGACGGTGCCGGCGACTTCTTTGGGGCGCTCGCGATATTGCGGATTTTCTTTCGGGCCGCCGAAACTGTTGGGTTCGTAATTAGGTTGCGCGCCGTGGTTGCCGTCGAAGCGCATGGCGCCGTCGCGATTGTAGGTGTGCACGGGGCATTGCGGCTTGTTGATGGGCAGGCCGTCATAGTTTACGCCGAGGCGGTAGCGGTGGGCGTCGGGATAAGAAAGCAGGCGCGCTTGCAGCATTTTGTCGGGCGAAAAGCCCATGCCGGGGACGATGTTGCGCGGCTCGAAGGCGGCTTGTTCGACTTCGGCGAAATAGTTTTCGGGATTGCGATCGAGGACGAGTTCGCCGACTTCGATGAGCGGGTAGTCTTTGTGCGGCCAGACCTTGGTTAGATCGAAGGGATTGAGGTGATAGGTCTCGGCTTGTTTTTCCGGCATGATTTGGACAGAGACGCGCCACTTGGGGAAGTTGCCTTCCTTGATGGCGTTGAATAGATCGCGCTGAGCGAAATCGGGATCTTTGCCGCGCATTTCATCGGCGGATTCGCGGGTGAAATTCTTGATGCCCTGCTTGTTCTTGAAATGCCACTTCACGTAGAAGAGTTCATTTTTGTCGTTGATGAGGCTAAAGGTGTGGCTGCTGAAGCCGTCCATGTGGCGATAACCGTGGGGAGTGCCGCGGTCAGAGAAGAGGATGGTGACTTGATGGAGCGATTCGGGGGAGAGGGACCAGAAATCCCACATCATGGTGGGAGATTTCAGATTGGTTTCGGGATCGCGCTTTTGGGTGTGAATGAAGTCGCCGAATTTTAGCGGATCGCGAATGAAGAAGACGGGCGTGTTGTTGCCGGTCATGTCCCAGTTGCCTTCTTCGGTGTAAAACTTGAGGGCGAAGCCGCGGGGATCGCGCTCGGTGTCGGCGGAACCCTTTTCGCCGCCGACAGTGGAGAAGCGGATGAAGGTCGGAGTTTTCTTGCCGACCGCGTTGAAGAGCTTGGCGGTCGTGTACTTGGGCATGTCGGGGTTGGTGCAGAGGAAATAGCCGTGGGCGCCGGAGCCTTTGGCGTGAACCACGCGTTCGGGAATGCGCTCACGATTGAAGTGAGCCATTTTTTCAAAGAGCAGGAAATCTTCAAAGACTACTGGGCCGCGCGGGCCGACAGTCAGGGAATTCTGGTTGTCGCCGACCGGGCGGCCGGCGTCGGTGGTCATGGTGTTTTTCTTTTCTTCGGGCATTCGTCCTCCTCAGATTGCTGTCGACAGCGGACAAAGGCTGAAGCCCGTGACGCTGTGCGGAGAACACTGTAGGACGGCCGAGGGTATACTTCCAATATATAGATTGGATACAGAAGATAGGCACAGCCTATAGGTGGATATCGTGGAACTTCATCAACTTCGATATTTTTGCGCGGTGGCGGAGAGCGGATCGTTCAGCCGGGCGGCCGAGCAGTCTCACGTTTCGCAGCCGTCGCTGTCGCAACAGATTCTCAAGTTGGAGGATGAATTGGGGGCGCGGCTGTTTGACCGGCTGGGTCGGTCGGTGCGACTTACGGAAGTGGGGAAGACGTTTTTGCCGAGGGCACGAGCGGTATTGCGGGAGTTGGAGGCGGCACGCGGGGACGTTGTGGAGCAGAAGGACTCGGTGGGGGGGGCAATTTGCGTCGGAGTGATTCCCACGATTGCGCCGTACTTTTTGCCGGGGCAACTGACATTTTTGTCGCGGCGATTTCCGCAGGCGCGGGTTACGGTTGTGGAAGAAATCACGCCGGTGCTACTGGAACGGCTGCGGGCGAGCGTTGTGGACGTGGCGATCTTGGCGCTGCCAATTCGCGGGCACGAGTTTGAGACATTTCCACTGCTGACGGAGCATTTGTTTGCCGCTTTGCCCAAGAAGCATAAGTTTGCCAGGCGTTCGTACATTTCCCTGAAGGACTTGCGGGCGGACGATTTTCTGCTGCTGCGAGATGGTCATTGTTTTCGCGATACGGCGGTCGCGGCTTGTGACCGAGCGCGGCTGCACCCGCAGATTGTTTTTGAGAGCGGACAGTTCAGCAGCATATTAAGCATGGTGGGCGCGGGCATGGGGGTCTCGATTGTTCCGGAGATGGCGGTGGAGAAGCGAGCGGGGTGCAAGTTTGTTCGAATCGCGGATGAGGAAGCGTCGCGAACGATAGGAGCGGTGGTGTTACGGGGACGCTCGCTAACACGATTGCAGCTGGCTTTTCTGGCCCACTTGCGGGCTTCCACGCCGATTACTGATTAATGCAGAGAATCTAAAGGTTACCGGTTTATTGGTGGAGCCGATGGGATTCGAACCCACGACCTCCTCGATGCCATCGAGGCGCGCTCCCAACTGCGCCACGGCCCCACCGAGTTGCAGCGTAATTTATGGTAGCACCAGGCCTTCGGATTCGTCCACCGACGGAGCGATAAATAGCAATTGCTGCGGCCTCTAAGGTATTGACGGTACACGTAAAAACTACTGCGACTGGCGGCCACGGCTGGCGTTTCGCGCTACAGCCTTCGCCCGAGTGCGACTGCAGAAGCGCCTGAGCAAGGCTGCTAACCCTAACATTTTACGAAGTCCGACGAGATGGTAGCGGGCATGCAAATAGAGGTGGGTTGCCGAGGGAGAATATGCGAGCACCCCATCTGGACATATTGAAGAGACAGAGCGACGGCGGGTTCGTGTGGATCGAAGCATCGAGCGATGTGCGCGTGGCTGAAGAGCGAATATCGTACTTGGCGGAAACGGCCCCAGGGGAATACTTCGTTTTTGATCAGAGGACTCAGCAGATTGTGGCGAAGGTCGCGAAACAGCCGACAGGGTGAGCGAGGCTTCGAAGGAGTGGCAGCGGGCCAGCGAACTTTTACCAGCTGCCGTGAATCCAATAAAGAAGGCTTCTTGTGGCACATCAAACCGTTCAATTCTCTGCTCCCGAAGAGCGCACCGACGCGACGAATAAGCGCGTAAAGAACAGGATCTTGCTGGCAATCCCAGTCAACGAGTTCTGGCTATTGCGGCCGCACCTGGAAGGCGTGGCGCTGGATTCGCACAAAATACTCCACGAAGCTCATGAGGTTGTGCAGTACGCATATTTTCCCAACGATGGATTGCTCTCGCTGGTGGTTGTACTGGCGGAAGGGAAGACGGTGGAGGCTGGAATCGTCGGGAAAGAAGGACTGGTGGGCGTTCCAGCGCTTGTGGGGTTGAAGCGGAGCCCGCTGCGCGAGGTGGTGCAAATTACCGGAGAAGGGTTGCGCATATCGGTCGGCAGGTTGTCAGAATTGCTGGGCGAAGCGCGGGAATTACGCCAGCAATTAGAACGGTTCTCGGTGCTTTTGGGCTTGCAGATGGCGCAGACTGCCGGATGTAACCGGCTGCATGACGTTGAGCAGAGGTTGGCGCGGTGGCTGCTGATGGCGCAAGACCGGGTTAGCTCAGCGTCACTTCCGATCACGCATGATTTTCTGGCGACGATGCTGGGAACGGACCGGCCGAGCGTGAGTCTGGCAGCGGGGATGCTGCAGAAGGCCAAAGTCATTGAATATAACCGTGGGTCGGTGCGGATCCTGAATCGACCTGAGCTGGAGCGGATCTCGTGCGAGTGTTATGGCGTGATTCGGAGATATACGGACGAGGCATAGGAGAGAGAAAAAGCCGAACTAACTACAAGAAGATGCGAGCGGGCTCTACGCCGTTTACCGGATGGTTCCGCATGGGAGAGGGCGATACGCTGCCGCGATTGTGGGGGGTCGGAAAGCAAAACCTAGAAATTGGAAGCGGTAGAAAGAAGGGTGATGATGCGCAAAAACTGGCCAGAAATTACATCGGCTTTCGCTATCGGGCTAGGAGTGGGAGCGATCGTTGGCATGATGTGGGCGCCACAATCTGGGGAAGAGACGCGGGCATTGCTGCGCGAGAAAGCGCAAGACGGAATTGACGAAGCGGTCGCGCAGGGAAGGAGAGTCGCACGGAAGGCGCAAAAGGCCACCGACAGCGCGAAGGAATTAGTAAACGATGCGGTGGACGCCGGACAAAGTGCGTATCGGGAAGCGCGTAATTCGTAGAGGTTGGGGCTCAAGGTAAGGTGTTGTCGAGAACCAGTGGAAGGAGAGAGAAATGGACTTGCTTTGGACGATAGCAGTAATCCTGCTGATCATGTGGCTGCTGGGATTGGTAACGTCATACACGCTCGGCGGATTCATACACATTCTGCTGGTGCTGGCGATCGTAGTGGTGCTGATTCGCGTGATTCAGGGGCGGCGACCAGTTTAAAAGATCGTAGCTGCATGATGGCTGACGCATCGCCGCGACGCGCTGGTGCGAGAAATGGGGTTTGGCATGGACAGTCGTAGAACAGGGAAGGACGAGGCGATTCTCACAAGTGTAGCCGAGTCCATTGGGGCAACGCTGGGAACCATCGCGGCAAAGGCTGGGTCCGTACAAAAAGCGTTGACCGAGAAGGTCGCCGGAGCCAAGCCCCGCGTTCGCCGAGCGGCAAAGGCGGTGGTTAAGAAGCGAACGAGTATACACGGAGTGCGTGCACGTAAGAGCAGAGCCGCGACCGCGCGTCGAAGAACGAAGAAATCGTAATCGCGATAAGGTCGGGTACAGTCCGCCCGCGGACACGATACGTGTTCAACCGGATAGTTGTTTTGAATGCCGGGACTACTATATTCGAAGTACCCCAGCGGGATGGGCAAACTCTTGTTCGGTAATTATCCTACCTCGAGCTCATCCCTCATCTAAGGCGTCGATCGACTCAGCTCATATTTGAACTGGCAAGAAAAGAGGAGAGGTATGCGTGTTTCGTTTAAAAGAATAAGAGGCCTCGTTCTGGTAGGCGCGGCGGGTTTGTTGGGCAGCTCACTGATGGGCGTACCACAGCCCGGGCAGGACAACGGCCAACAGACAGCACCGGACAATAGCAAGACGAACAAAAGGGATCGCGACAAGAGTTCACCAACAGCGGACCGGCAGAAGATGAATGCCACGGACCGGGACTTAGCGAAGAGAATTCGAGCGTCGATTACCGATGATAAGTCGCTTTCCACTTACGCGCACAATATCAAGATAGTGGCGCAGGACGGGAAGGTGACATTAAAGGGCCCGGTTCGCTCGGAAGAAGAGAAGAGCGCGATCGAAGCGAAGGCTACCGATGTTGCGGGAGCCGGTAACGTGATCAATCAGTTGGAAGTGGCGCCACCTAAGTCTTAAGACCAGTCACAAGATTCATAAGGAGAAGAGAATATGGCAGAGAAGAAGACGGCAGTGTTTGGGATTTACTCGAGTCGAGAAGCAGCGGAACGAGCAGCTGATGCGATCGTGAATGCAGGTTTCACACCGGGCGATATATCGGTGCTATTGCCTGAAAACCTGGGAAACCGAGCGATCGGGACGGAAAAGGCTACTAAGGCTCCTGAAGGGGCTGCGGCCGGCGGAAGTACCGGTGCCGTGCTGGGGGGAACGCTGGGTTTGCTGGCGGGAATCGGAGCCTTGGCGATTCCTGGCGTAGGACCGCTGATCGCAGCGGGACCGATCATGGCCACGCTGGCGGGATTGGGAGTTGGAGGAGCGATTGGCGGAATTACGGGCGCACTAGTGGGACTGGGCATCCCGGAGTATGAAGCCAAGCGATATGAGGGACGGATTCAGAAAGGTGGAATCCTGCTTTCGGTGCACTGCGCGAGCTCGGACGAAGTGAAGCGGGCGAAGGAGATCATCGTGCGTACCGGCGGTGAAGATGTTTCATCGACCGGCGAAGCGTCGGTTGATACCTCGACGGAGCGTACGATGCGACGAAAAGCCGGAGGAGTCGAGTAACCCCTTTGTTAAAAGCAAGTGTCGGAGAAGGGGAAGCGAGAGCTTCCTCTTTTTCATTTGTGGGCGTGGAGAGAAAAAGGCCGCCGGAGCGCGGATTACGTATCGGGGAAGGTCAAGAGGATGCAGTAAATGCCCGATATTCACCGAGACGCGGTTGTGTTACTTGTTTCCTAGCGCCGGTGTGAATGCGAATCGTAAGCCCGCATAGGGGCTTTCAAGCGTAGTGCGAGGCTGTGTGAGGTGAGCGATGGTTCCGCTGCGCCTTTTTTTGGCTGATGATCATGAAATCGTGCGGTTTGGGTTAAGAAACCTGCTGGAGTCGCAGTTTGGATGGTCGGTAGTAGGAGAAGCAGGGGACGGGAAAGAGGCGGTCGAGAAGGTCCTTCTGCTGGAGCCCGATATAGCGTTGCTGGACATAAGCATGCCGGGGCTAAACGGGCTGGATGCAGCGCGAGAGATATTGGAGCGGGGTTCCCGAACGAAGATCTTGATTCTTTCGGTACACGATTCGCAAGATGTAATCCAACAGGTGCTGGATTCCGGGGCCAAGGGTTACGTGTTGAAATCCGATGCTATGCGCGAACTAATCGCGGCAGTTGATGCAGTACGATCCAATAAGACGTTTTTCACGCCCAAGATTGCGCAAGCGGTTTTGGACCGCCACATGAAGCGCATGAGCAATCAAGCGAAGAGCCGCCCGACGCTGGTGAAAAAGAAACGCGCCGGGACGTAGCGCGGGCTCACCTGACGGAAATCATCGGGTTTTTACCCTAACTGAGCAGATTCGCCAAAAAGCCGGTCGACGTTTGCCCGTTAAGTCTGTTTTTCCATGTGAATGATGGGAAGAAATTCCCCGTTGAGTAGCGGGACAGTCAGATTTTTAACGGGGACGTAGCCGCGAGCCCGGAAGAGCTTCGCGCCCGTCAGGGTTGCGCCCATCTCGAAACGGTAGAAGCCCGCGACTTTTGCGGCGTTTTCGCAAGCTTGGAGGAGGATCGTTCCGATGCCGCGTCGGGCCCAGTCGGGTTTAATGAAGAAGGCGCGGATCTTGGCCGCGTCGCGTTGAGGGTCGAGTAACTCGTCCTGGCGGTCGGTCCATTGATCGGCGCCGTACAGAGTTTTTCGTTTACTCCAGCCGCCGCAGGCGATGATCGCCGGCGGGAGTTGCGAGTCCGCAGGGCAATGCTCCACAACTAGATAGGTGCCGTCGGCGATGAGTTGCGTATCGACGCCGAAGACGGTAGCCAGCGCGCCTTCCCTTTGCGCCGGAGTGTAATCGTCGGCCTGAAGACGGCGAACCGAGGCATCGATAAGGATGCGCAGGACTGGGAGGTCAGCAAGAACGGCCGGACGCACGCGAATGTCTGGCGGCATGATGCGCTCAAGGAAATTGTAGCGGCAAAGAGGTGCTTTTGGTATTTACTGCGAGTACTGGGCGTATGATGCGGGCGTTGTTCGCCGTGAGGAGATCGATGTGAGGGAATTTATTGCGGTTTGCGCTGCTACGGTATTGCTACTTTCGGGTGGAGTTGTGCGTGCACAGCAGAGCGCGGGGGAAGCAGGAAAGGCGGGCGGAGCGACGCGCCAGACGGAGACGGATGAATACACGAAATACGAATTGCTTGCTCCCGATAGCGGAAGCTTTCGGATTCATTACGAGGTGACCGCCACCACGGCGGGCGCCAAGTATTATTACAACCCGATTCGAAAAGGGAGTGTGGCCACAGACGAGGCTGTTTATGACCCGATGACCGGAGAAACGCTGCAATTCGAGATTGTGAGCGGAATAGATGCTCAGAAAGATGCGCTGATGGCGGATGCGGACGCGGCCGGGAGCTACATCAAGGTGCACCTCGCGCGGCCGGTGCCAAAGGAGGGGCAGGGGCGACTGATTATTCTAAAGACATACAAAGACGTGAAGAGTTATTACCGGGATGGGGATGCGATCGTGTTCAACCGCTCGCTGGGCATAAAGAGAAACACTGTGGTGTTGCCGGCCGGGTACGAAGTCGTGGGATGCAATGTGGCGTCGCAGATTTTGCCGCAGGTGGATGGGCGGACAGCGGTGAGCTTTATGTATGCGAACGCGGGAGATGCTCCATTAGTGGTGAGGGGGAGGTTAGGTGCACAGACAGGCGCAGCGGCGGTTCCCAAGGCGTTGACCAGCGCGGTGAGTTGGGAGGCACCGTTCGCGGGCGAAACCGAGAAAGAGCGGCTTTCGGAGCGGGCTCATCAGGATCGCGACATCGTTTATTTCCTGAAGGAGCCGCAGAGTCATGCGTTCCGTCTGTATCACGATTACACGGAGTCGCGGCCGGGCGTGGACAAATATCTGAACGTGGTGCGGACGGGGAGCACCGTTTCCGAGCCGTCGGCGTATGTGTTGGATACGGGCGAAAAGCTGGAGACGCAAATCATGAGCGGAGAACAGTTGGCGGCTGCGAAGATTGAAGCGGGTGAAGCGGTGGCGCCCACGGCTCAAGTAGTGGTGATTCGGTTTGCACCGGTGAAGAAAGGACAATCGATCAGGCTGCGGATTTCTGAGACGTACACGGCGGTGGGAAGTTACCGTTTGCAGGATGAGGAATTGGTGTTTGACCGGAGCTTAGGGCGTCCGCGAAACGCCGTGGTGCTGCCCGAAGGGTGGTACGTGACGGCGAGCGCGACTCCGGCGACCGTGAGCGAGACTGCGAATGCGCGGGTACGACTCGATTTCTGGAATGGGTCGCCGGGGCCGGAGGACGTTTTGATCAAGGGGAAACGGCGGGTTACGGCTGGAGAGAAGAAGCAGTAGAAGACATCTTGGGGTTGGGCGGCGTCATTTCCTTGCGAGGAAATTGTCTAAGGAAATCGCACAATACTATTGGGACGTGCAAAGGAGGTTTCGTGGACCGACTGGTTCGATGCGGTTTAGCAGTGGCAATCGCTGCTCTTTGGAGTGGCTCGCTGCGGGGGCAGACAAAACATACGCCGACGCTGGAGGAGTCGCTGAATTTGAAGGTAATTGGAGGGGCGCGCATTTCTCCGGATGGGAGATTTATCGCATATCGAGTTCGCGAAACGGACTGGAGGGAAAACGTATATGTGCGACAAATCTGGCTGGTGAATGTGGCCAGCGGATCGAGCTTTCAATTGACGCGAGGAAAGAAATCTAGCGACGCGCCGGAATGGTCACCGGATGGGAGGTGGTTGGCATTTATTGGAGAGCGAGAAGCCAACGCGATTGCGCCGGGAGCTGCGGAGAAGGCGGAGAAGAAAGAAGGGAAAGAGGAGAAGAAAGAGGGAGAAGGAAAGCCGGCGGCGCGCCAAATCTGGGTGATCAGTCCAGAGGGCGGAGAGGCTTGGCAATTGACACAGCAAGAGACGGACATCGGAGGATTTCACTGGTCGAAAGATGGAAGGCAGATTGCATTTACGGCGGCGAGCCCGGAAAGCAAAAACGAGAAAGAGCGGAAGGAGAAATATAGCGACTACGAGGTGTTCGAAGGGGACTTCCGACAGAACCAATTGTGGATAGTGGATGCGAGTGAGGCGGAGGAGAAACAGGCGCCCGCAAAGGCGCGGCCAATCACGCGGGATGCGAGCCTGAACGTGAATGGATTCGCGTGGTCGCCGGATGGCAAGCGCATCGCGTTCGCGGCTACACACAACCCGATGCTGGCGTTCAGCGGAGACGAGGACATTTATCTTGCGGAATTGGCGAAGGAGAATGCGGTTCACAAAATTGTTGGACTAGAAGGGCCGGACAACGACCCGATTTTTTCTCCGGATGGGAGGCAAATCGCATTTGCAACGGCGTTGGCGCAGCCTTACTACTACTATGCGAACGGACACATTGCCGTGGTCGATGTGGAGCGAGCGCTGGCTCGAACGGCAACGAAACCTGAAGACGTAGAGGATCTTACAGGCCAGTTCGATGAGGACCCGCGGATTGCGGAGTGGAGCCCGGACGGGATTTATTTTGAAGGACTGCAAAAGACATCGGCGCATTTGTTCCGAGTGAACCCGAAGACGAAGGAGATCGCGAGGGTGAGCGCGCCGGATGCGTACTATCTGGATGACGTTTCATTTACGAAGGATTTCAAGACTCTGGGAATTGCGGCTCAAGACGCGACGCACCTTACCGAGATATTTGTTTCGGGGACCCAGAAGTTTACTCCGCGCCGGCTGACGGATATGACGGCGCAGGTGAAGGACTGGAGCGTGGGCAGCGCGGAAGTGATTTCATGGAAGAGCAAGGATGGGGCGACCATCGAGGGAATACTGCGGAAGCCCGCGTACTATGATCCTGCAAAGAAATACCCGTTGTTGGTCGTAATTCATGGCGGTCCGACTGGAGTCTCGCAACCCACGCTGTCCCCTGGCGACACCTATTATCCGATGCAGATTTTTTTATCGAAAGGCGCATTGGTGCTGCAGCCGAACTATCGTGGAAGCGCGGGATATGGCGCGACGTTTCGCGCGTTAAACGTTCGCAATCTGGGCGTCGGAGATATGTGGGACGTGATGAGCGGGGTAGACTCATTGATCGCGCGAGGAGTGGTGGATGCGTCAAAATTGGGTTCGATGGGATGGTCGCAGGGGGGATACATTTCGGCGTTCTTGACGACCAATACGGATCGGTTCAAGGCGATATCAGTGGGAGCGGGGATCAGCAACTGGATGACGTACTACGTCAACACAGACATTACGCCGTTTACCCGGCAGTATCTGCACGCGACACCGTGGGATGACCAGGAGATTTATCTGAAGACGTCGCCAATGACCACCATCAAGCAGGCCAAGACGCCGACTTTGATCCAGTTGGGAAGTGCCGACAAGCGCGTGCCGGTGCCCGACAGCTATGAGTTGTACCGAGGCTTGCAGGACCAGCACGTGGCATCGAGGCTGATTCTATACACGGGGTTCGGGCACCCGATCACGAAGCCCAAGTCAAATCGTGCGGTGATGCAGGCGAATCTCGACTGGTTCGACCATTACATTTGGGGCGAGGAGTTTCCCAAAGATTCAGCTCTATTGGGTTCGAGCGAGCTTGATACTGCCAAGTAGCGATTACCTGGCTCAGCCTGTGGAGTGGTGCCGAGTACTTTCGGTTCGTTTCTGCCGAGTATTCAGGGGCCCATGCAGCCATCTTCGCAAAGATAGGATGGCGCGACGGCGTTTTGCGCGAGAGGCGAGGAGCTCTTGGGAATGTTTATGGCGTTGCTGTTCGCGGATGCCGGATGCCTTTGCTAGCCAGGGTTGTGTTGCAGACTTGCAAGAAGTCCACAAGGTGTGTGATGCAGAGGCGGCTCGGTTGCGAATCTCTATCCACCGCGGATCAGATGGTAGCCGTGAGGCGTGGACGCGCAATTGATGCAATTGGCGGCCGAGGTCGCGAACAAAAGGGTTCCAGCGGCGCGCGCCCAATGAGCGGATCACTCGGCGGAGGTGACGAGAAGTCGCTCTTACGTCTGCGGAGAAGCTGGTGCACCAGAGTTTTAGAAACTGCAGCGGTGAGGGGCGAGAGCGGGCGGAGGCCTTGGCAGGCAAAGCACGACTGGCGGTCGCGTCTACCGGGGCGGACAAACTCGAAGATCGTGGGGAGACTTCTGGGACCTGATGCGTTTCTGCTAGTGGCCGCTCAACCTCAATTGCATTCTCTTCCAACTGATTTCTACCCCCAGCGAGATTGCTGGCGCGCTCTCCTGCCGCTGAAGATTGCGGATTGGAGACATGAGTAAGAGCGGATGGTGGCACTTTCGCGGATTGCCAGTCCTGTACAGGCCCCACCGGAGAGTCGGTTCTGGCGGAGATGGTGGCGAGCAAAGTGCCGATATCGGAGAGACTGGTCGTGGGATACGAGCCGGTGTTGAGAATGCGGGCGACGGAGTCGACCCGATCGAGTTGGCAGTCTTGCGCCGCCTGCTCAACCGCGCTTGCCGAAACAGTGCTGGCACCTTCCGCGCAGGCATTGACCAACGAATTCTCGGCCAAGACATTGATTACGCGGGGAATGCCATGGGAATAGGCGTAGATGGCGCCCACGGCGTCTGACTCAAATATCGGCTTACCGTCCCCGCCAGCAATGCGAAGCCTTTCGCGGATGTAACCATCGGTCTGCTCGAGAGTTAGCGGCTCGGTCCGGCACCGGACAGTAATGCGCTGGCGAAGCTGACGCAGTTCGTGACGCTTAAGCTTGGTTTCCAACTCGGGCTGACCGGCGAGGACGATTTGCAGGAGCTTCTCGCGCGGCGTCTCGAAATTCAAGAGCAGGCGGATTTCCTCCAGGGCGGCGGTGTCCAGGCCTTGTGCCTCGTCGACGATCAACACCGGTATTTGGCCGGCCCGGTAGCGCTCCAGCAGCCAGCGATTAAGGGCCATCAACTTTTCGCTCTTGAGGGTCGAGGTACAGGGCACGCCAAAGTCATTAAGGATGAAATCGAGCAGGTGTTCGGGCTTTATGTGCGAGTTGAAGATGAGCGCCGTCGGCATCTTCTGCTCGGAAAGCCAATCGAGCAGGCGGCGGATGAGCATCGTCTTACCGGTCCCCACCTCGCCGGTCAACAGAATCAAGCCCTTGCGGGTGCGAATGGCGTAGACAAGGTCCGCAGAGGCGGCCTGGGTACGGTCGGTGACGAAGAGAAAACGGGGATCGGGATTGATTTTGAACGGGTTTTCGCGCAGACCAAAGAAGTTGAAAATTGTGGACATAAGCACCAAAGGGCGGGTAACGGAAGTCTAGATAAGCAGGTGTTGAGGAACAATACAGGGTTTTCCCATAAGACTGAATCGAGCCGTTGGGACGTGTTGAAATCTGCGCTTTAGCCAGAAGTATGAATGTCGCTGGTTAGTTAACTGGCCTCACTTAGTCTGGCCGTCCGACCAGTGTTTGCGTGCGGAACGCGTTTCTACACTTTCCGCACTATGGTGGATCAATGGTCGGATCAAACGTGGCATCGAGCGGACAATCGTCAGTCTTACGTAAATAAGGCATCGAATTGCGCCGTGGCACTCATACTTGCGGCCTTGCTGATTGGCAATGGCTGCGCCGGCGTGGTCATGGGATCGAAGCCATCCGGGAGTGGCGCCACGCCCGTGCTGGGGACTCCGCCTCCTGCAAATACTCCTCAGCCGCAGCTTTCTGCCACGCCAATGAGCGCTATTTTTCCGATGGTCACTGCGGGGGCAAGCAATTCGCAAACTGTTACCTTGCAGAATACCGGCAGCGCGAGCGTAACAATTTCTGGCGCGTCGGTGACGGGGGCTGGTTTCGCTACGTCGGGTCTGACAATTCCCTTGAACCTCGCAGTTGGTCAAAGCGCGACGTTCAATGCCGTATTTGCGCCAACTTCGGCGGGGAGCGTTGCGGGTTCAATTTCACTCCTGAGCAACGCGCCCGGATCTCCGTTGGTAATTTCGGCCAGCGGGACGGCGTCAGCGGCTACTCCAATCCTCAGTTCCAATACCAACAGTCTGGGCTTTGGAAGTGTTTTGGTGGGAACCACGGCGGCGCTTGGTGTGACTCTGAGGAATGCCGGAAACGTGAACGTAATATTTTCCAGCATAGTCGTCGGTGGAAAAGGTTTCAAGGTAAGCGGAGCGGGCACCGGTACCACATTGACACCTGGGCAGAGTGTGCCGCTCAACGTAACGTTCGCGCCGTCGGCTGCGGGACCTGCGGCGGGATCCATTGACATCGGCAGCAATGCAGGAACCGTGTCGATCGCACTCGCAGGTAGCGGCACCCTGGTCGCTGGTGGCAACCACATCTATCTCGCCCAGGCTGCAGCTGGGCTGGCTGACGGCTCATCATGCGCGGATGCCTTCGACGCTTCATTCTTCAACGCCAGCGCCAATTGGGGAACGGCCACAGGTCAGATAGGCAGCGCCGCGACGGTGCATCTGTGCGGCGTGATACCCATCTCCCTAAGCACACCGACCTCGCAAGGAACCGGACTCATCACTATCAAGTTCGAGCCAAATGCCAAGATGCAGCAACCTGCGGCGACCAACTTCATCGATTTGTCGAACAGCACTAACTCCTGGCTCATTACTGGCCAGGCGCCCTGCGGGTTTCAGGCGCAAAATCCCATCCCAATCCCTTGCCCAGAGAAAATTCAAAACACCGACAACGGCTCGCCGGCCGGTGGCTTCGGGCATCAAGTCTTCCACATCAACGCGATTGCCATCGGCGGCTCGACCGGTTCCGTCACGGTCCAGAACCTAGAGATTGGCCCGCTTTACATGCACACCGATCCCGCTGACTTCAGCTTCAGCAATGGCGCAATCCTAGCGAACGCAATCGTCGATGACCCAATGATCGGGAGTCTGACGTTTCAAGATTCCATCTGTCACGACACCTCCTGGTGTCTATCGCCGAACCCTCGGCAGGGCGCTCCGAACCCCGTCTTCACGGTAGCCCGCATGGAGTTCTACGACAACGACCACGACATTGCTTTAGGCTCTACGTGCAGTCCTGCCTGCTATTCGGTGGACATCGGCTGGATCCATTCGCACAACCACGAAAATTGGAACACAACCTCCAACGCCTACCACCACGACGGCATTCACACCTTCAACAGCCAGCTCCAAGCCACCTCGGTAAGAATTCACAACAGTCTGTTCGATGGTGTGTGGAATGGCAACGGCACCGACCCGATCTTCGACCAAGTGAACCTCCAAAACTTGAGCCTGTACAACAACATCTTCATCTGCACGCCCGCGGAATGTACGCAAGACCCGAATGCCGGACTCATCGCGTACGGCGGCGGACCAAACTACTTCGCAGTCAACAACACCATCATCCAGACCGGAATACAACGTACCGGCAGCGGATCGACTTGGACCAACAATGTCGGAATAGACTTGACGTTAGGGAGCGGAAGGACCACGGGCAACGTCACGTTTCAAAACAATCTGATAACTGGCGGTGCCGGGTTGCTCACCATCAACGGGCCACTCTTCGCCCCCGGCGGGCTGGACTACAACCTGTATGCGAACGGAATTGCCAACGGCAGCGGACTGTGGGCCTTCAATGGAAAGAGCACCAACTCTTTCTCGGCGGATTGGTTGGGTTCCGGCGAGGGCACGCACTCCCAATACGTTGCCGACCCGCTGCTGATTCCGGATGGCACACCGCTGCCTGGCTCGCCGGCCATCGGCGCAGGAACGAACCTCACGGCTGCTTGTGGACGTCTGCCGGAGCTTTGCTTCGATTACTTCGGCAATGCTCGGCCAGCGACTGGACCATGGACCGTGGGCGCTCGCCAATAACAAGTGGGTAAGCGAATAATCGGACCTCCGTATTCACCACGATTCCTTGGAAATTCAACGACATCTTCACAACTGGTCCTAGAACCAACTGACCTATGTAGGGAAGATCCTGTAGCTGACCCTAGGGAAAATACTGTACAAGGCCTTACCCTGTCCCGGTTGTGAACTCCTGACCAGTAGCCGGAAAACTCGCTTTTAAGTGAGAATGCGATCACTTTGTGAGGCGGCAGGCGGTCAGGGGGGACAGGCATGGTCGGAGTACGTTTCTCTAAGTGTCAGAGGTGTAAGAGTTTATCGAAGGCATTCTCGGTTGCACTGGTTTTTTGTTTCTTTGCCGGCCCAGCTGCGGTCGGTCGCGGCACTCCACACGGCATAACTGCGGGCGGTCCGCTCGTCGTGTCCGAAAGCTTGATGAAATTCACTCCCGAGGCGGTGACCTTCCGGGACGTGCCGGTCGGCGATGCGTACAGCCAGACCGTGAGAAT
>Ga0210409_10002109_pt1 | contig 24226 bp, 21 predicted proteins | sample IncBWH17MmetaG_FD_161649 | JGI IMG/M metagenome (GOLD analysis project Ga0210409, IMG submission 161649) | Forest soil microbial communities from Barre Woods Harvard Forest LTER site, Petersham, Massachusetts, United States - Inc-BW-H-17-M | ecosystem: Environmental > Terrestrial > Soil >...
ACCCGGACGTGCGCTTCTTCGCCATCAGCGGCGCGGGCGGGGATCCGATCGGCAGCTTCTATCTTGATGCCTACGCCCGTCCCAACAAGCGCAGTGGCGCGTGGATGGATGAGTGCGTCGGCCGCAAGCGCCTGCCCTCGGGAGCGGCGCTGCCGGTCGCGTACCTGGTGTGCAACTTCCTGCCGCCGGGAAACGCGCATCCGGCGCTCCTCACCCACGATGATGTCGTGACCTTGTTTCACGAGTTCGGCCATGGGCTGCATCACCTGCTCACGCGCGTCGACTATCCGAGCATCGCCGGTATCAACGGCGTGGCGTGGGACGCGGTCGAGCTGCCCAGCCAGTTCATGGAGAACTATGCCTGGCACCCGGAAGTCCTGCAGCGCATCGGCGGGCATTTCGCCAGCGGCGAGCCGCTGCCGGCGGCGCAGCAGGCGCGCCTCATCGCCACGCGCATTTTTCACGCCGGGCTCGCGACCATGCGGCAGCTGGAATTCGCGTTGTTTGATTTCCGTCTGCACGCGGAATACTCCCCGCAGCTGGGTGGCCGCGTCATGCAGATCCTGCGCGAAGTCCGCGACGAGGTCGCGGTGGTGCCGGTGCCGGAATGGAATCGCTTCCCCAACAGCTTCGGGCACGTGTTCGCCGGCGGCTACGCCGCCGGCTACTACAGCTACAAGTGGGCCGAAGTGCTGGCCGCCGACGCCTTCTCCGCCTTCGAGGAGCGCGGCGTGTTCGATCGCGGCACGGCGCAGAGATTTTTCGATGCGATCTTAAGCCGCGGCGGCAGCCGCGACGCGCTCGAGGCGTTCATCGAGTTCCGCGGCCGCCGGCCCGATGTGGGTGCGCTGCTGAAACAGAACGGCATCCGCGCCCCGGGCGAGCTCGCCGCGTGAAGCCAGCACACGCGGCGGCCGCGGCGCTGCTGTTGGCGTGCGGCCTGGCGGGCACCGCGCTTGGCGCGGAAGGGCTGTACGTCATCGAGCAGCTGGTGGTGAGCCTCAACAGCGCGCCGGGCGGGGCCGGCGAACGCGTCGCCTCGCTCAAAAGCGGCGAGCGCGTGGAGGTCATCGAGCGCGCCGGCGAGGAAGTTCACGTGCGCCTCGCCGGCGGCAAGGACGGCTGGATCCGCGCGGCGTACCTGTCGGCGGATGAGCCGTTGCGGCCGCAGCTCGCGGCACGCACCGCGGAAGTTGCGCGCTTGAGACAGCAGCTGGAGCGGCTGCAGGCGGACCTCGCCACGGCGCGCGGCGCGCCGGCCGCCACTACGCCGGCAGCCGTGGCTCCTGCCCCCGGCGCGGCCGCCGAGGATGCCCCGGCTGCCCGCGGCGGCCTGTTCAGCGTGCCGGATGCGCAACGCGGGCCGGGCTGGACCTGGGTGTGGGTGAGTGCGCTCGCCTGCCTCGGCGGCGGCTTCGTGCTCGGCTGGCGGATGCTGGACAAGCGCATCCGGGCCAAGTACGGCGGCCTGCGCATTTACTAAACAGCGCATGCGCATCGCGACCTGGAACGTGAACTCCCTGCGCGTGCGGCTGCCGCAGGTGCTCGAGTGGCTCGCGGTATCCGGGGTGGATGTGCTCGCGATGCAGGAGACCAAGCTCGTCGATGCCGAGTTCCCGGCGCAGGCCTTCACCGCGCTCGGCTACCAGGTGCTCTGCAGCGGCCAGAAAACCTACAACGGCGTGGCGCTGCTGTCGCGCGCGCCGGGCACTGCGGTGCTCACGGACATCCCCGGGTTCGCCGATCCGCCGCGGCGGGTGCTCGCGGCCACCACGGCCGGGGTGCGCGTGGTGAACGTGTATGTGCCGAACGGCCAGGCGCTGGACTCGGACAAGTACCAATACAAGCTGCGCTGGCTCGCCGCGCTGCGCGACTGGCTGCGCGAGGAAACGCAGCAACACCCGCAGCTGGTCGTGCTCGGCGATTTCAACATCGCCCCCGAGGATCGCGACGTGCACGACCCGGCCGCGTGGGTGGGTTCGGTGCACGTGAGTGAGCCGGAGCGCTGGGCGCTGCGCGCGCTGCAGCAGCTGGGTCTGGTCGATGTCTTCCGCCGCTTCGAGCAGCCCCCTGCAACCTTCAGCTGGTGGGACTACCGCATGCTGGCGTTCCGGCGCAATCACGGCCTGCGCATCGACCTCATTCTCGCCAGCGCGGCGCTCGCCCAGACCTGCAGCGCATGCGTCGTCGATCGCACGCCCCGCAAGGCCGAGCGCCCCTCGGACCATGCCCCGGTGATAGCCGATTTCAGCCCCAGCCCTTAAAAGGCGGCCAAAGTGTGCGCCGGCTCACACCGTGCGGGTGGCCCTGCTGCCTAGACTGCGCTAAGGGGATGGCCATTGACCAGCGTGCGGCGCAGCGATTTTGATGTAACCAACAGCGTGCAGGTGAGCTCGCCCGTGGCGGTGCTCGCCGCGATCGAAGCGCTCTGCCGGCCGACCTGGCCGCAGCTCGACCTGGATCCGCTGCGGCGCGCCTTCGCGCATTTCGAGCGGCTGTTTGCCGGCGAGGTGCCGGGATTCCACGGCGTCGACACCGTCTATCACGACCGCCAGCACACCCTCGACATAACCCTGGCCCTGGCGCGCCTCTTGGTCGGTTACGAGCGCCAGGCGGACAGCGCTTCGCGCCTGGGCGGCGCACGCGCCGTCGTTGGGCTCCTCACCGGGCTGTTTCACGACGTCGGTTACCTGCGGCGCGCCGATGACCGTGATTCACGCAACGGCGCGGAGTTCACCCGCACCCACGTGGCGCGCGGCGCGCGCTTCCTCGGCGAATACCTGCCGGTGCTCGGCTTCGGCGCCTGGGTGCCGGTGGCCGCCCAGATCATCCACTTCACCGGCTACGAGGTACCGTTCGCGCGCCTTGAAGCGCAGGTCACCGATCCGCGTGACATAACGGTCGGGCACCTGCTCGGCACGGCCGACATGATCGCGCAGATGGCCGATCGCTGTTACCTCGAGAAATGCCGCGACCGGCTGTACGCGGAGTTCGTGCTCGGCGGCGTGGCGCTGCCGTTCACGCAAGGCTACCCACAGGTCAAGTATGCCTCGGGCCTGGACCTGCTGCGGCAAACGCCGGAGTTCGTGAACGAGGTGCGCGCCAAGCGCCTGGAGGGTGATTTTCACGGCGCCTACCGCTACCTGGAGATTCTCTACGGCGGCCGCAATCCGTACCTCGAGGCGATTGAGCGCAACGTCGAGTACCTGTGCCAGGTGCTGCGCAGCGAGAACTGGCAGCTGCTGCGGCGACGGCCGCCGATATTCGCCGCCACCGCGGACCCCATGTCCACCATGCGCAACCTGATGCTCGGACACATCAAGAGGGTCTGGTCGGGAAGCTGAACGGACGCGACAGGCCCGCGCGGGTGGCGTCACCCCTTCGCTGGCGGTTAAGATGAATCCCTTAACTCGAGGGGATCACGCTTGAGGCGGGGACGGCATCCCCCCTTTAGGCGCAAGCCACGGTGACTGCCGCCAGCTTCAAGTTCCGCTACGCCGGCGCGGCCTTTTTGGCCGTGCTGGTAATTGCGGCTGCGCTCGTCGCCCTGTTCGTGTTTCGCCACGCGGGTGACACGCGCGACCTCGGCGCCGAGGCCCAGCGCGTCGCCCGTGAAAGCTTCGATCCGGAATTGCAGGCCCGCGCGCGCAGCGTCGGTGCGCACGCCGCCGATTCCATAGCCGCGCCGCTGCGCGCCCGCGACTTGGGCGCGGTAGCGCGCCGGCTGCAGCCGTTCATGGACGATCCCACGGTCAGCGCGCTCGAGGTCACGGACAGCGCGGGCACGACACTCTTCAAATGGCATCGCAGCGGCACCGCGACCAGCGGCGCCTTGAGCGCCCACGCGGCGGTGCCGGTGCGGGCGATGGTGGAGAACATCCCCGGCGCCGCCACCCCGCAGACCCTCGCATCCTTGACGGTGGCGCTCGAGCAGGCGGCCCCGGTGCCCGCGACCAGCCTCGCCAGCCGCCTGGAGGCGGTGACCTCCGAGCGCGAGCGCACGACGCTCTTCATGGCGCTGGCGCTTGCGGGCCTCGGCGGCGCACTCGGCGCCTTCCTCATCTGGCGCGCGACCCACGAGCTGTCGCGGCCCGTGGCGCCGCTCATCAGGAGCGCCGATCGCATCGGCCAGGGCGACTACACGCGCCCGGTCGAGGTGGGTCACAACGACGCGCTCGCGGATCTGCAGCAGGCGTTCGAGCGCATGCGCGGGCGGCTGCGCCAGTCCACCATTAACAAAAGCTACCTCAACAGCGTGCTCAACAGCATGACGGACGCGGTGTTCGTCACCTCGCCCGACGGGGTCATCAAACTTGCGAACCTGGCGGCTTGCAAGCTCCTGGGTTACGCCGAGGAGGAGCTGCTCGGCCGCGGCATTCTCGCGGTGCTCGAGGAGAGCGAGCGCTCCGGGTTCGATCTGCTGCAGGCAGCGCAGGAGACGCGCGAGACCGTGGTACGCACCCGCAGCGGCCAGACCATTCCGGTGTCCTTCACCGGTTCGCGCATCGACAGCGACGACCCGCAGTTCCAGGGCAACATCTTCGTGGCGCGCAACATCACCGAGCGCAAGCGCGCCGAGCGCCGCATCCGCTACCTCGCCCGCTACGACGCGCTCACCAAGCTGCCTAACCGCATGCAGTTCCACCACGTACTGCAGCAGACCATCGCACGCTCGCTGCGCAGCACCCAGGTAGTGGCGGTGCTGTACCTGGACATGGACCGCTTCAAGGAAGTGAACGACACCTTCGGCCACGGCGCGGGCGATCGCGTGCTCGAGGTGCTCGCGGAGCGGCTGACGCGCGCCGTGCCGCGCGACACCGTGGTCGGGCGGCTCGCCGGCGATGAGTTCGCGCTGTTCGTGGACGGCCTGGCGACGGACACCGACAACCGTGGGCCGATCGCGCAGCTGGCGCGCTCCATCCTCACGGAAATCAGCCGCCCGTTCCAGCTGAGCCAGCACGAGGTGTTCCTGACGGCGAGCATCGGCATCGCCTTCTGCCCGCGCGACGCGGAGAACGTCATCGATCTCATCCGCAACGCCGACGCTGCGATGTACTACTCCAAGCAGAACGGCGGCAACACCTTCGCCTTCTACTCCCCGGAGATGAACGCCGCCGCGGTCGAGCGGCTGATGCTGAAGAGCAAGTTGCGCCGCGCGCTCGAGCGCGACGAGCTCGACATCCGCTACCAGCCGAAAGTCGACCTGCGCAACGGCCGCGTCATCGGCGCCGAGGCGCTGCTGCGCTGGCGGCTGCCCGGGCACGGCGACATCCCGCCCTCGCACTTCATTCCGCTCGCGGAGGAAACCAACCTCATCCTGGACATCGGCGAGTGGGTGCTGAACCGCGTGTGCCTGGACTACCGCAAGATGCAGGCCCAGGGCGGGGACCCGGGGCGCGTATCCCTCAATCTGTCGCTGAAGCAGCTGCGCCAGGCGAGCTTTATCCTGCGCTGCCGCTCGGTGTTCAAGCACCACCGGGTGTCCCCGACCTGTTTCGAGCTGGAGATCACCGAAACCACGCTGATGGCGGATCCGCAGCGCACGGTGCGCCTGCTCGATGAGCTCTATGCCATGGGACTGCACCTGTCGATAGACGATTTCGGCACCGGCTATTCATCGCTGTCGGCGCTGCAGCAGTTCCCCATCGGCACGCTCAAGATCGACCAGTCGTTCGTGCGCGACGCCAGCGATGATGCAGGCGACGCGACCATCGTGCGCACCATCATCGAGATGGGCCGCAGCCTCGGCATGGAGGTCATCGCCGAAGGCGTCGAGTCGCAACGGCAGCTGGAGTTCCTGCGCGCCAACAACTGCCATTTCGGGCAGGGCCGCCTGTTCGGCGAGCCGTGCACCGCGGACGATCTTCTCGCCCTGCTCAGCCAGCAGGCCGCGGGCGTCGTGCCATTCGCGCATCTGCTGCGCCAGTCGAGCACGGCAACGCCCCGCCTCGCCTGAAGCCGATGTCTTTCGGCTGGCGCGGGTGGCGGCGTGTATTCACCGCCTGTCTGGCCGCCGCGTGGCTGGCCGCGGCCTGGTGGGGCAGCCACAAAGCGCTGCCGCCCGGCGCGCACGTGGCTTCCGCGGCCAGTGACGTGCCCGCGGACCAGGTGACATTCATTGCCGACATCAGCGCCGCGGATGGCTACGGGCGCGCGGTCGTAAGCCAGGCGATTTTTCAGCAGCTGCTCGAGCTGGTGCGCGGCGCGCGGGTGTTCGTGGTACTCGACTACGCGCTCATCGGCGGCGCGCCGCTCGCCGGGGCGCCGACACTCGGCGCGCAGCTGCAGGACGCACTGCTCGCGCGCCGCCGCGCACTGCCGGCTCTCAAGGTGCTGCTCATCACCGATCCGGCCAGCAACGGCTGGGGGACTGCGCCTTCCGCGGTGCTGCCGCTGCTGCGCTCGGCGGGCGTGGAGGTCGTGATCACCGACTCAGCCGTGCTGCGCGATTCCAATCCGCTGTACTCCGGGTTGCGGGGCCTCGCGGCGAGCTGGGCGTCGCGCGACCACCGCAAGGTCATCATCGCGGATGACGGCCACGGCGCGCTCGCCGGCATCGTCGGCTCGGCAAATCCGCAGGACGCGCAGGGCTTGTGGTCCAACGCTGCGCTGCGGCTCGCCGGCGCGCCGCTCGAAGCCCTCCTCGCCTCGGAACTCGCGCTGGCGCGGGCCTCCGGCTGGCGGGGCGACGCGGCGCTGTTTGCGGCCGGGGCAGCCGGCGGGGTGGCGCCAGCCCCTGGCGCCCGGGCGACTGCGCGCCTGCAGTCACTCACCGAGGGCGCGATCCGTGAGGTGCTGCTGGAGCGGCTGGAGCTCGCAAGTCCCGGCGACGCCATTGACGTGGCGACCTTCAAGCTCGCGGATCGCGGCGTCATCGAGGCGCTGCTGGCGGCGGCGGCCCGCGGCGTCGCGGTGCGCGTGCTGCTCGATCCGGGCGAGGACGCGCAGGGGGCGGTCAGCGGCATCCCCAACCAGCCGGTGGCGAGCGAACTGCAGTCCCGCAGTGCGGGCGCCGTGCACGTGCGCTGGTATCGAACCCATGGCGAGCGCTTCCACGTGAGCCTGGTCTCGATCTACGGCCAGGACCGGCTATGGTTTACCGTCGGGTCGGCGAACCTGACCCGCCGCAGTCTGCGCGATTACAACCTGGAGGCGAATGTCGCGGTGGAAGTGGCGCGCGCCACGCCGCTGGCCGCGCAGCTGCTGGGCTACTTCGACACGCTCTGGGGTAACCGCGCGGCGCTCGGCATTGAATACAGTGCCGACTTCGCGGTGTTCGCCGATCCGTCGCAGGTTGACTATCTGCTCGGCCGGGCGATGGAGGCGAGCGGCCTGTCGGCGTTTTAGTGAGCGCGCAGCGCCGCGTCCGCCTGCTGCGACAGGGACGTGAGCGCAGCTCCCGTCGCCTGCTCGAACGCCGCCACCACTTCGCGCATGCGATCACCGCCGGCCGTCGCCGTGCCCTGCGCCGCGAAGCTCGCGATGACCTCACCCTCCGCGCGCCGCCCGAGGCTGCAATCCAACACCACGTGCACCTCGGGTGCGGCGCGGCCGCCGCTGTAATCCGCGTCGAAACGGCGCACCGTGATCTGCAGCAGGTAGTCCGCGGGGAAGGGACTGGCCGAATCCTGCACCGAGCTGAAGGCGCCCGCCGCGCGCAGCGTCTCGACGCTGAGTGCCTCGATGAGCTGCGGTGCCGCGCCCGGCCAGCGGCTGGCGGCATAAAAGTTCATGCGGTGATCCGCCTGCACCAGCATGATGCGCGCGGAGCCGAGTCCGGGGCTGGCGGCGGGCGGTTCGACACGCAGCGAGCCGAGCGTGCCGGCGGCCGTGGCGGGCGTGGGCGCCGGCGCGCGCAGATAGTAGGTCTGCTCGGGCTGCGCGCTGCTGTGCAAGAGGCCCGAACACCCGCTGAGCAGCACACCCAGCAACGGCAGCGCGCGCCTGGCCGGCACACGGAGCGGCAGGATTTTCACCGTGGAATCTCCACGCCTTGCGTTTGCGGTTGGTACAAAAGCTGCCCCGGATTCTCGCGCAGGCTCTCGGCGAGTGCCCGGATGTCCTCGGCCGCGGCCTTGCCGGCGCGCACGAAGCGCTCGATCTGCGGCAGGCCATCGCGCGTGAAGGCACGCACGTCCTGGCGGTTGTCGGCGATCGCCCGATCCAGCTGCTCGCTGGCGCTCGCCAGGTGGTCCGAGATGCTGCGCAGCCGCTGCGCGGCCGCCTGCAGGTCCGGCCCCACGGCTTCGATCACGCCGTGCGCACCCTTCGCCGAGGCGTTGAGCTCCGCCGTCGCGTCGCGCAACTCCGCGACCAGCGCGTTCAGGTCGTGCACGGTCTGCGGCAGCTTGCGGCTTGCCTGGTCGAGACTCCCGAGCGCGCTCGCAACCGCGTTGAGATTGGCATCGCCGAGCAGACGGCTGGCGCGTTTCACCACGTCGCCGGTGTCGGCCACCAGCTCCGGCAAGCTCGAGAGAAACACATCGAAGCGCGACGGCGACGAGCGGATCACCGGGTATTTGCGTCCCTCCACCGCGGGCGCCAGTGTCTTGTTCGTGCGGTCCTCGCGCAGATCGATATACAGCAGGCCCGTCACGCCCTGCAGCTGCAGCTCCGCGATGGTGTGCTCGGAGATCGGCGTGGTCGAATCGATATCCACGGTCACCTCGACCCGGCCGGAGTCGCGCGGATCGATGCGCATGTCGACGACGCGACCAACACCGACGCCGAGGTAACGCACCGCCGAACCCCGGTCGAGCCCGCTGACGCTGCCGGTGAAATAGATTTCGTAACGGTTGTAGTCGCGGTGCTCGCGGCTGTCCGAATACCAGTAGACGAACAGCGCCCCGAGCAGCGCCGCGACCAGCACGAACGCCCCCACCGCGGCGTAGTTGGCATCACGCTCCATGCGCGCCTGCCTGGCGGGCGCGCGCGCGCTCGCCGTGGAAGTAAGCCTGGATCCACGGGTGCGGGTGATCGACGATGCGTTCCAGGGTGTCCGATTCCATGCGGCCGTCCACGATTACTCCGACACGATTGCAGGTACGGAAGATCGTGTCCAGATCGTGGGTGATCATGACAATCGTGAGCCGCAGGTGTTGCTGCAGGTACAGCACCAGCTCATCGAAGGCCGCCGCGCTCACCGGGTCCAGCCCCGAGGTCGGCTCGTCGAGAAACAGCAGGCTCGGGTCGAGCGCCAGCGCGCGCGCCAGGGCGGCGCGCTTCACCATGCCGCCGGAGAGCTGCGCGGGGTACTTGGCCGCCGCCTCCGCCGGCAGGCCGACGAGCCGGATCTTCAGCAACGCCAGCTCATCGCGCGCCGCCGCCGTGAGCTGCAGGTGCTCGACCATGGGCAGCTGCACGTTCTGCAGCAGCGTGAGGCCCGAGTACAGCGCGCCCTGCTGGAAGCTCACGCCATAGCGGGCCTTGACCCCGAGCAGCTGCGCGGCACTCATCTGCGTGATATCGCTGCCGTCGATGCGGACCACGCCCGCCTGCGGCCGCTGCAGCCCGAGAATCGTGCGCAGCAGCACCGACTTGCCGGCGCCGGACCCGCCGACGATGCCAAAGACTTCGTCCTCGGACACCTGCATGTCGAGGCCGTCGTGGACCAGCTGCGGCCCGAAACGGTTGACGAGCCCCTGCACTTCCAGCCGCGGCTGCATCAGATGTTCATTTCCATGAACAGCACCGCGAACAGCGCATCGGCGAGGATGACGAAGAAAATCGCCTGCACGACCGCCACGGTCACCAGCCGCCCGAGCTCACGCGCCGAGTCGCGCACCAGCATGCCGCGGTAGCAGCCGGCGAGCCCGATCAGCACTGCGAACACCGGCGCTTTCAGGAGGCCCACCCAGAAGGTGCTGGGCGAGATGGCGTAGTTGACCCGGTACACGTACTGGGTGAGCGGCATGTCGAGCAGATACCGGCACAGAAGCGCGCCGCCAGCGAGTCCCACGAGATCCGCGATGATGGTGAGCAGCGGCAGCGCGATCGCCAGTCCCAGCAGGCGCGGCACGATGAGCACCTCGAACGGATCGACACCCGTCGCTATCAGCGCGTCGACTTCCTCGTTGAGCTTCATGGAGCCAAGCTCCGCCGCGTAGGCGCTGCCCGTGCGGCCGGCCACGATGATAGAGGTCAGCAGTACCCCCAGTTCCCGCAGCACCCCGATCGCGACCAGATCGACCACGTAGATGTCGGCGCCCAGGCCACGCAGCTGCTGCGCACTCATGTAGGCGATGATGACGCTGATGAGAAAGCCAATGAGCGCCACGATCGGCACGGCGGTCAGTCCTGAGTCGTACACGTGGCGCGCCACTGATATCAGCCGCAGTCGCTTCAGGCTCGTGAGGCTGCGCAGGAAGCTGACGCTGGCGCGGCCGACAAAGCCAAGACCGTCGATGAGGTCCGCGCCGGCGCGCACCGCGTTGCGACCGATCGCCGTCAGCACTGCCTGCTCGGGCGGGACCGGGGCGGCTGTGGGGGCGGTCGGCGGCTCCGCGGTGGCGAGTGTCTCATCGAGCAGGCGCAGCTGGTCGGGAGGCGCGCCCTTGAAAGTCACCTCGGTCCCGGCGCTGCGTGCGCGCCCCAGGAACTCGCGCAGCGCCCAGGCTCCCGACAGGTCCAGCGCGGCGAGGCGCCGGGTGCCGATGCGCACCGCGCCGCCCGCCGCCACTTTCACGGCCGCGAGTTCGCGTTCAATCCCGGTGATCTGCAGCGCCCGCCACTCGCCGGTCAGCTCCAGCTCCAGATCCGCGCCGCTGCCTGTACCGACCTCGACGAACATGCGGGTGGTCAGCGCGCCGGCTTCAGCGCTTGGCGTGCAGGTGCGCCTCGAGGAACCACAGGTACTTGTCGCTCTCGCGTGAAATCCCCGTGAACAGATCGGCGGTGTCAGCATCCGCGAGTTCAGCGGTGGTATCGATCGCGGCGCGCACCTTGGCGCCGAAAGCGGCGAGTGCGCCCGCGAGCGCCTCGACATGGGCGAGGCCTTCGGAAATCTCCTGCGGATAGGGCTTGAGCGTCGTGGCGCGCGCCACGGCGGCGATGGTGCCGTGCGCGGTGCCGCCCAAGGCGGTGACGCGCTCGGCGAGCTCATCGATATGTTCTGCGACGCTCTCGGCGAGCTTGTCGAACAGCTCGTGCAGCGCGATGAAGTTCGGGCCCTTGACGTTCCAGTGGGCGTGCTTGGTCTGCAGGGACAGATCGATGGCGTCCGCGAGCCGCGCGTTCAGCACCGTGATCACCTTCGTGCGCTTGCCGGCCGGCAGATCATTCCTGGTATCGAACATACAAACTCCTGTGGCTCGCCGTATTGGAGCATCGCGGCGCGGCCGCGGTCCAATCGTCTCTCCGCATGAGGATGATAAGCGCGATCTATCGGGCGCGTCTTGCGCGGCGCGCGCGAGCCTTCAGGTGTCGTCGCGGTAGCGGCGGATGCGCGCCGCCCCGTAGACCATCACCGCCGCGGCGATGACTCCCAGCCACAGGTCCGGAGCCAGGAATGCGGCACGGAAGTGCAGTTCGCCCAGCAGCACATCGAGCGGCGGCACGTTGAAGTGGCTGTTGCCATCAGCCGCCTGCCCGGTGATGAAATTCAGGTCCCCGTGGTTGGCGAGGATGTCCCAGATGCCGTTCAGCCGATAGCCGATGAACGTATAGAGGTAGTGGGTGCCGAACACGAGGCGCTCGAGCAGCAGCCCCAGCGGCGGGATGCCAATCGCCCACATGACCGCATTGCGCCGCGCCAGCACCGACACCAGCAGGAAGTAGCCGCTGATCGGCGCGTTCCACAGTGCGCCGAGAATCAGGCCGAGCAGCAGCAGGAACTCCACCCGCAGCCAGATGAGGGTATTCCACGCCACCAGGTGCGCGGGCAGCTGTCCGAGGGCGGAGTGCGCCGCGAACACGACGCTCAAGGCCACGTGAGTCACGGCCGCCAGCGCCCACACACCGAGCGGTACCACCAGCATCGCCACCAGCAGCTTCGATGCCACGGTGAGCCCGTCCGACACCGGCAACGACTTCCAGAAATAGATGCTGCGGTCCCGGCGCTCGGCGTACAGGCAGTCCACGAGGTAGAAACTCACCATTACCACCGCCACCAGGTTCAGCGCCATGAACACCACGGCCTGCGCGATGGTGGAAAGCGCCAGTGCCTGGCGCGCGCTGAAGGGCTGATCCCCGACCTCGTTGCCCTCTATCTGGAAGTGCCCGCCGTGAGCGAACAGTGCGCACACCAGCAGCAGGACCGCGGTGGCGAGCGGCGCGATCCACAGCGCGCGGTGCTCCCAGAACTCGCGGCGCACCAGCGTCACGAGCGTTTGCTGCAGGCCGCCGGCGGCCACGCTGCTCGCGGGCACGGTGAGACCCGCGGTGCTGGCGGGGGTGCTCATGTTGGTGCTCATTGGGTTACTCGCTGCATTTTGGCGACGAACAGGTCCGCGATGGAGGGCGTGCGCAGCTCGCCGAGCGCGCCCAGCTCCGCCGCCGTACGGCCCTCGAAAAACATGGCGACCCGCCCGAATACCTGGTGCTCGTAGAACGGCTTGAGAGCGCGCGCGCGGTCGGCCTGCTCGGCGCTCACCGTGAGCTGCTGGAAACGGCTGCCAAGCTCCTCCACCGGGGAATCGAGCGCCACGTGGCCGTGGTTGATGAAAACAACGTCGGTGAACAGGTTCTCGACTTCCTCGACCTGGTGGGTGGTGAGCAGGATGGTGCGCTGCTTGTCGAAGTAGTCGTTGAGCAGCGTGTCGTAGAACTGCCGCCGGTACAGCAGGTCGAGCCCGAGCGTCGGCTCATCGAGCACCAGGAGGCGCGCGTCGATGGCGAGGATCAGCGCCAGGTGCAGTTGCGTCACCATGCCCTTGGAGAGCTGGCCCACGCGGCTCGACATGTGGATGTCGGTCTTGCGCAGGAAGCCTACGGCGGCGCTGCGATCGAAGCGCGGATGCACGCCGGCGACGAACTCCAGAGCCTGGCTCACTTTGAGCCAGCGCGGCAGCACCGCCACGTCGGCGATGAAACACACATCGCGCATCAGCGCGTCACGCTGCGAGCGCGGGTCGAGGCCCATGACGCGCAGCTCGCCGGTGAAGGAGGTAAGTCCCAGGATGGCCTTGAGGGCGGTGGTCTTGCCGGCGCCGTTCGGGCCGATCAGGCCCACGATGCGTCCCGGCTGGACGGTGAAACTCACCCCATCGAGCGCGCGCTGCGCGCCGAACGCCTTGGTCAGGCCCCGCGCTTCAATTGCTGCTGTCATCTTCTTCACCCAGGTGTGTGCGCGGGGCTGCGCCTTCACGCAGCAGATCCCCTGCTGAGAGCCCAAGCCTGTGGATGCTGGCGAGCACCTTCGGCCACTCGTCCTCGAGGAAGCGTTGCCGCTCGTCCTTCAGCAGCGCCTTGCGTGCCCCGATGTTCACGAACATTCCGAGGCCGCGGCGCTTTTCCACCAGCTGCTCATCCACGAGCTGCTGGTAGCCCTTGAGCACGGTCAGGGGGTTGACCCGGAAGTCCGCGGCGACGCTGCGCACCGAGGGCAGCGCGTCACCTTCCTTGAGTGCCCCCTCCAGGATCATGGCGACCACCCGGTCCCGCAGTTGCCGATAAATCGGCTGGCTGTCATCCCACTGCGGATCCATTTGCACCTGCCTGGCCTGTAATGGAGGGCTAGCGGACTAATCTACCAAAACGGCCGGCTGCGGCTGGCCGAACCAGGCGCGGTCCATCTGCAGGGAGACGGTCGGGGTCGCTGCGGCACGCGCGGCGTACGGGACGGCCGTGGACTGCACGAAGCTCAGACCCATTACGAGGGTGATGACGGCGGCTGCGGCGACGCAGGTCAGATCGCGGGACAGGGTGTTGGACGTGTTCATGATCGGTCTCCTTGGGTTGGCTGCTTGGGTCTTGGTCTGTCTCTTCCGGCCTTCCTGCATTGGCAGGTCGGCCTTCATTGGTGTTGTACTCTACTAGTACACTACCCTAGTGTCAAGCTGAATCACCTCCCGGGCGTTCCGGGCTCCTTTGGCACCTTTTCGGGGCTTTGGGGCGGGGGCTGGTCTGCGGTGCGAAAACCGTGTTCAAGCCCCTAGCGCCCGGTTGGAGCGCGCAGCCGCGCCTCGCGTTTGAGTCCGCAGGCGTGCGATTAGGGGCGCAGGCGTGATCGCCGCTAGAATTCGAGATTCCCCGTCGCAGCAAGAAGAAACGCGTCGCTCATGAAACCCGCAGTCAACGTTGCAATCACCGGTGCCGGCGGCCAGATCGGTTATGCCCTCGCCTTTCGGGTCGCCGCGGGCGCACTTTTTGGCGCCGACACGCGCGTCAATCTGCATCTGCTGGAGATCACGGCGGCGCTGCCGGGGCTGCAGGGCGTGGTGATGGAACTGAATGACTGCGCCTTCACTACGCTCAACAAGGTCATCGCCACCGACAATGCCAGCGTCGCTTTCCGCGACTGTCAGGTCGCGATGCTGGTGGGCGCGCGGCCGCGCGGACCTGGCATGGAGCGCAAGGACCTGCTGCTTGCCAACGCGCAGATTTTCTCAGCGCAGGGCAAGGCGCTCAACGAAGCCGCCGATCGCAACGTCAAGGTCCTGGTGGTGGGCAATCCCGCCAACACCAACGCGCTGATCGCGCGCGCCAACGCCAAAGACCTGAACCCGCGCGCCTTCACCGCCATGACGCGGCTCGATCACAACCGCGCCCTCTCGCAGCTCGCGGAAAAAACCGGCACGCACGTCAGCGCCATCCGTCGCATGACCATCTGGGGCAATCACTCCGCGACGCAGTATCCGGACCTGAGCCACGCCGAGGTCGGAGGCCAGGCGGCTAAATCACTCGTGACCCAGGAGTGGATCGAAACCTCGTTCATCCCGGTGGTGCAGCAGCGCGGCGCCGCCATCATCAAGGCGCGCGGCGCTTCCTCGGCCGCATCCGCCGCGTCGGCCGCGATCGACCACGTCCACACCTGGGTGCACGGCACTGCCAGCGGTGACTGGACCAGCATGGCCGTGTCCTCCGATGGCAGCTACGGGATTGCGGCCGGAGTGATCTACTCCTACCCGGTCACGGTGCACAACGGTGACTACCGGATCGTGCCGGGGCTGGCCGTGGATGAATTCAGCCGCCAGCGCCTGGATGCGACTCACGCCGAGCTGCGCGAGGAGCGCGACGGGGTGCAGAGTCTCCTGGGCTGAAGCTGCTGCGCGGCGCCTTACACAGCCGCCGGCGAGGGATCTTAGTTATGGTTGGCGCAATCGTTTCCCTGCTGCTGGTGGTGGCGGCCGCTTATGCGGTCACCCAGGTCGGCGGCGTGATCACGCTCCTGTTCATCGCCGCGGTGCTGTTCCTGGCCTACCGGCGGCTGTCCCTGCTCGCCTTCACGGTGACCTTCACGGTGCTGCTCGCCGCCTACACCGTGCTCGGCGCCGCCAGCAGCCCGGCCGGTATCTGGAAGGGCCTGCTGTGGGTGCTGCTCGCGACGCTCTGGCTGCTGAACCTGCGCGCCCTGCGCAAGGCCCTGATCACCCGGCCATTCATGAAGGCGTACCTGAGGCTCCTGCCCTCGATGTCGCAGACCGAGAAGGAGGCGCTCGAGGCGGGCACGGTGTGGTGGGACGGGGAGCTGTTCACCGGTGCGCCCAACTGGGCGAAGCTTCTGTCCGCGAAGCCGCCACAGCTCACCCCCGAGGAGCAGGCGTTCATCGACGGCCCGTGCGAAGAGCTGTGCGCGATGCTCGATGACTGGAACATCACCCACGAGCGCGGTGACATGCCGCCCGCGGTGTGGGAGTTCCTCAAGACCCGCGGTTTTTTCGCCATGATCATCCCGAAGAAGTACGGCGGACTTGAGTTCTCCGCCTACGGGCACTCGTGCGTGCTCGCCAAGATCTCCAGCCGCAGCGCCACCGCATCCTCGACCGTGGCGGTCCCGAACTCCCTCGGTCCCGGCGAGCTCCTCAACCATTACGGCACCGAGGAACAGAAGAATTTCTACCTGCCGCGCCTGGCGCGTGGCGAGGAAGTGCCGTGCTTCGCGCTCACCGGGCCGCGCGCCGGCTCCGACGCCGGCTCGATTCCGGACACCGGCATCGTGTGCCGCGGAGTGTGGCAGGGGCGTGAGGTCACGGGGCTGAAACTCAACTTCAACAAGCGCTACATCACGCTCGCGCCGGTGGCGACCGTCATCGGGCTCGCGTTCCGTATGTTCGACCCGGAGCGCCTGCTGGGCGACAAGGCCGACATCGGCATCACCTGCGCGCTCATCCCCCGCCACACCCCGGGAGTGAGCATCGGGCGCCGTCACTTCCCGCTCAACGTGCCGTTCCAGAACGGGCCCATCCACGGCAAGGACGTATTCGTGCCGCTGGATTTCATCATCGGCGGGCCGGCGATGGCGGGCAGCGGCTGGCGCATGCTGGTGGAGCAGCTCTCAGTCGGGCGCTGCATCTCGCTGCCGTCCAACACCACCGGCGGCGCCAAGGCGGGGGTGTGGGCGACGGGCGCCTACGCGCGCATCCGCACGCAGTTCAACATGCCGGTGGGACGCTTCGAGGGCGTCGAGACCGTCATCGCGCGCATGGTGGGACTGACCTACACCATGGATGCGGCGCGCTCGGTGACCGCCGGCGCCATCGACGGCGGCGAGAAACCCTCCGTGCCCTCGGCGATGCTCAAGTACCACGTGACCGAGATGGGCCGGCAGGTCGCGAACGACGCCATGGACGTGCACGGCGGCAAGGGAATCTGCTTAGGACCCAAGAACTACCTCGGCCGCGGCTACCAGATCGTGCCGGTCGCCATCACGGTCGAAGGGGCGAACCTGCTCACGCGCAATCTCATCATCTTCGGGCAGGGCGCGATCCGCTGCCATCCGTTCGTGCTGCGCGAGATGAACGCGGCGCGCAATCCCGACCGCGCCGCCGGCGTGGACGAGTTCGACCGGGCGCTGTTCGGCCACATCGGCTTCACCATTTCCAACGCGGTGCGCTCCTTCATCATGGCGCTCACCCACGCGCGCTTCACGCGCCCGCCGGTACAGGGAGCCACCGCGCGCTACTACCAGCACATCGTGCGCTTCAGCGCCTCGTTCGCCTTCGCGGTGGATGTCTCGATGCTCACCCTCGGCGGCTATCTCAAGAAAAAAGAGGGGCTGTCGGCACGCCTGGGAGACGTGCTGTCGTCTTTGTATCTGGCCTCCATGGTGCTCAAGCACTACGAGAACCAGGGGCGCCATGCAGAGGACCTGCCGATCCTCGAGTGGGCCTGTCGGAATCTGCTCTACCACGCGCAGGAGCAGCTGCACGGCCTGCTGCGCAATTTCCCCAACCGCCTGCTGGCGGCCGGGATGCGCGTGCTCATCTTCCCCCGCGGCCGCATCTATTCGGCTCCCGGGGATCGCCTCGGACGCACCATCGCAGCTCTGGTGACGAGTCCGACCGAGGTGCGCGATCGGCTGTGTCAGCTCGTCTACCGCACGCTCGAGCCGGGCAATCCGCTCGGGCTGCTGCAGGAAGCGCTGCAGCTGGCGGTGCAGCTCGAGCCGCTGGAGAAGCGCATCCGCGTGGAAGGGGTCAAGACCGGCAAGGTCACGGCGCTCGACATGCCCGGCAGGATCCAGCAGGCGCTCACCGCCGGGCTGATTTCCGAGACCGAGGCGGCGGCGTTGCGCGACTATGACCGCAAGGTCATGGATCTGATCAACGTCGATGACTTCGACACCAGCGAGCTCGGCACGCAGGCGCAACCAGCGCCGGAGTCCCTGCGACCCAGCGCGCACGTAGCATGAACGAGACGGTGCCGGCGCAAGGGGTCCCGGCCGCTGCGCCAGCGGCGGCGGCGAGCGTCATCGCCGCGCCCGCCGCAGCCCCGACTGCGGTGCCCGCGGTGCGCTGCGAGAACTGCGGCGCCCCGGTGCCCGGGAAATACTGCGGGGCGTGCGGCCAGCGGCGTGAGGCGCCGGTGCATTCGTTGTGGCATTTCACGCGGCTCGCCACCGAGGATCTCACCCACGCGGACTCGCGGCTGTGGCGCACTCTCGCAGCGCTGTTGTACAGGCCGGGACTGCTGACGCGCGAGTTTCTCAGCGGACGCCGTGCGCGTTACCTGCCACCGGTGCGCCTGTACCTGGTGCTGTCGGTGTTGTTCTTCCTGGTGGCGAGCGCGGTGCAGTCGAAGTTCGTCGTGATGGAGTTCGACGACAAGCCGGCCGCTGGCAAAACCGCGGTAGTCGAGACACTCGACGAGGTGCCGGCGCTGAAGCCGAAGGCGGGTGAGACCCCCGGGCAGCTCGCCGATCGGGTGTGTGCGGATGCGAACTACAGCGGTCCCTGGGCGGGCACGCTGCAGCCGCTCTTCCAGAAGGCCTGCCGCAAGAGCATCGCGGACAATGCCCACGTGCAGGATGCCTTCATGCACAACATGCCGCGGGCCATGTTCATCTTCCTGCCGCTGCTCGCCGGGCTCATGATGCTCATGTACTGGCGGCCACGGCACTATTACGTGGAGCATCTGCTGCTGTTCCTGCACAACCACGCCGTGGTGTTCCTGGTGCTGGGCGTCGCGCTGCTGCTGGGCACGCTCGTGCCGGACATTCCCGGTCTCCCCTTCGCGATCTTCCTGTACTTCACCTGGTACGCGTTCCGCTCCATGCGGGTCGTGTACGGCCAGGGGCGCATGCTCACGGGGAGCAAGCTTGCGCTGCTGGCTTTCTTTTACCTGGTGTTCGCCTCCCTGCTGCTCGCGGCCACCAGCATCTATAGCATCCTCATGATGTGAAGGAGTTCCCCATGCGTACCGTGCTTCTCGCCGCGCTGATCCTTGCCGTGCCCCTTGCCACCGTGCCGCTCGCCCGCGCCCAGACGCCCGCGGTTGCTGCGGAGCACAGCGCCTCACCTGCGGGTGCCGAGGCTTACATCATCAGCCCGAAGGACGGTGCGAAAGTACACGGACCGGTGCTGGTGCAGTTTGGTCTGAAGGTCATGGGCATCGCACCGGCGGGCGTGAAAATGGACAACACCGGTCACCACCACCTGCTCATCGACACCGAGGCGCCTTCGGACCTGAGCGCGCCGCTGCCGGCGACGGACAAGATCGTGCACTTCGGCAAGGGGCAGACCGAGACCACGCTGCACCTCGCGCCCGGCAAGCACACGCTGCAGCTGCTGCTCGGTGACCAGAACCACGTGCCGCACAATCCGCCGGTGATGTCGAAGAAAATCACCATCAACGTCAGCGGCTGAACCGTCGCAGGCGACGCATGACACGCGCGGTGCTGCACGTCGACATGGATGCGTTCTACGCGTCCGTCGAGCAGCACGATGACCCCACGCTCGCCGGTCAGCCGGTGATCGTCGGCTGGAGCGGCGGCCGCGGCGTGGTGGCCGCGGCCAGTTACGAAGTGCGCAGGTTTGGTGTGCGCTCCGCCATGCCGATGAGCACGGCGCTGCGCCTGTGCCCGGACGCGGTGTGCGTGCGTCCACGCATGCAGCGTTACCAGGAAGTCTCGGCGGTGGTGTTCGGCGTGTTCCGCGAGATCACCCCGCTGGTGCAGGGCCTGTCGCTCGATGAGGCGTTCCTGGATGTGACCGCGAGCCAGGAGCTGCTCGGCAGCGGCGTCGATATCGCCCGCCGCATCAAGAGCCGCATCCGTGAGCTCACCGGCCTGACCGCCTCGGTCGGAGTCGCGCCCAACAAGCTGGTGGCCAAGATCGCCTCGGAACTTGACAAGCCCGACGGGCTGACCGTGGTGACGCCGCAGCGGGTGCGCGAAGTGCTCGACCCGCTGTCCGTGCGCCGCCTGCCGGGGCTTGGGCGCAAGACCGGAGCGCGCGTGGAGGCGGCCGGCATTCACACCCTGGGTGAGTTGCGCAGCGCGCCGGACGCCTTGCTGTGGCCGATCTTCGGACGCTATTGCGCCTGGATCCGCGAGCGCGCCTCGGGTGTGGACGAGCGCCCGGTCGTGCCTGACACGGACGAAAAATCCCTCAGTGCCGAGGACACCTTCGAGCAAGACATTGCCGATCCGCGCCTGCTGCAGCGCCAGCTCGCGCGCCTGGCGGATCTGGCCGGCAGCCGTCTGCGCGGCCGCGCGCTGGTGGCGGGGTGCATTGGCGTGAAAATCCGGCGCGCTGACTTCAGCACCTTCACCAGGCAGCGGGCAGTGGCGCCGCCCACCGGCGAGGGACGCGCGATCGGCGCCGTGGCGGCGGAGCTGCTGGCGCGCTGGCTGGCGGGGAACCCGGACACGAAACTTCGCCTCCTCGGCGTGGTCTTGACTGAGCTCACGCCCGCCGCGCAGCTGGGCCTGTTCGAGGACCAGCACGGCCCGTCCCGCGTCGACGCGGCGCTCGACGAGGTGCGCGGGCGCTTCGGCAGCCAGGCACTGCGGCGCGGCAACACGATCGAGTAGCATCGGCACCCCATGTACCTGACGTTCTTCGGCCTCAACGAAAAGCCGTTCGCGATCACTCCCGATCCGCGCTATCTGTATTTGAGCGAACGGCACGCGGAGGCACTGGCGCACCTGCTGTACGGCATCAACGAAGCCGGCGGCTTCGTGCAGCTCACCGGGGAAGTGGGCACCGGCAAGACCACCATCGTGCGCTCGCTGCTGGCGCAGACCCCGCGCGACGCTGAAATCGCGCTCATCCTCAACCCGCGCATGACCGCGCCGGAGTTCCTGCTGACCATCTGCGAGGAGCTCGGCATCGGCGTGCCCGACTCCGCGCTCGGCAGTCTCAAGGACCTGGTCGACATCCTCAGTCACTACCTGCTGCGCGCGCACGCCGCCGGCAAGCGCGTGGTGCTGGTGGTCGACGAGGCGCAGAACCTCTCACCCGACGTGCTCGAGCAGGTGCGCCTGCTCACCAACCTCGAAACCAACACGCAGAAGCTGCTGCAGATCATTCTCATCGGCCAGCCGGAGCTGCGCGAGCTCCTCGGACGCAACGAGCTGCGCCAGCTCGCGCAGCGCATCACCGGCCGCTATCACCTCAATCCCCTGGCGCGCGAGGAGAGCCTCGCCTATGTACGCCATCGCCTGCGGGTCGCCGGCGCTACCACCGACATTTTCTCACCCGCGGCGCTCGCCGAAGTCTTCCGGCTGTCGCAGGGCGTGCCGCGCGTCATCAACGTCATCTGCGATCGCGGGCTTCTCGGGGCCTACTCCCTCGACCGCCACAAGGTCACGGCTCCCCTGGTGCGCCACGCGGCGGGCGAGGTGTTTGGTAAACGCTTCGCGCCGCGCTGGCTGCCGTGGGCGGCCATCGCCGGCGCCGCCACCATGGTGCTGCTCGCGACGCTGCTGGTTTTCAATCTGCGCCCGCTGCGTTCCGCCGCGGCGGCCGCGGCCCCGCAGCAGGCCCCCGCCGCAGGCCCGGCGGCGCCGGCGGCCAGCGCTGCTGCCGGCGTTGCAATACCCCCCGCCGCGCCGCTGCAGCTCGCGGAGCTGCTCGCGCACCATACGGCCGAGACCACTACCGATGTCGCGTTCGGGAAACTCTACGGCCTGTGGGGCGCGCAGTACGCTGCCGGCGGCGCGGCGCCCTGCAGCCAGGCTGCGCCGCAGGGTCTGGAATGTGTGAGCGAGCGCGGCTCGTTCGGCCAGCTGCGCCTGTATAACCATCCGGCCATCCTGCTGCTGACCGATGCTGCGGGCGGCACGCACCAGGTGGTGCTGACCGCGCTCGACGATGAGCGCGCGCGGCTCGAGCTCGGCGGCCTCGCCCGCGAGGTTGCCATCGGCGAATTGTCGCGCTACTGGATGGGGGACTTCGTCATGCTGTGGCGCCCGGCCAGCTCCCCGGTGAAGGCGTTGGCGGCGGGCATGCGCGGCGCGGAGGTGCGCTGGCTGCGCCGCAGCCTGCTGGAGGCGCGCGGGCAACACAGCGACGCGGCGGTGAGCGACGTCTTCGATGAGGTGCTGACGCGCGAGGTGCGCGAGTTTCAGCGCCAGCATCAGCTCACCGTTGACGGGATCGCGGGGCTGCAGACGCAGATCGCGCTCGCGGGTGCGGTTGCCGGACCTAACGGGCCGCTGTTGTTCACGGCCAATACCCACGGCGGGTGATCGATGTCGTTCATCCTTGATGCCTTGAAGAAGTCCGAAAGCGATCGCCAGCGCCAGAGCGGGCCGGCGTTGTACGAGGTCAAGGTGGCGCCACCGCGTGGCGGCTTGCCGCCCTGGGCCGTCGCCGTGGTGATCCTGCTGGCGATCAATCTCGTGATCGGGGTGTGGATGCTGCTGCGCCACCCGGGGGCGCGCGTTGCGAGCGAAGCCGCCCCGGCGCCGGCGGCCGTGCCGGGCCCCGCCCCGGCTGCTGCCCCCGCCACGCCGGGCGTTGCGATCGCCAACACCCCGGCGCCGCCCACACCCGCGGTGCAAAGCGCGCCGCCAGCAGCGAGCGCCGCCGGCACCGAAGGCGGGCACGCCGACCCCCTGACTCCTGAGGACTACGCTCCCGCGACGGAATCCACCACTTCCGCGCTCGGCGGCCACGTGCGCCGGGGCACCGCGAGCGGCGTGCCGCTGTACCAGGACGCCGCGACGACCGCCGGCATGAACGTCCCGCAGCTGCGGCTGGATCTGCACGCCTATGCCGCACGACCCCAGGACCGCTTTGTGATGATCAACATGCACAAGGTCCGCGAGGGCGACACGCTGCCCGAAGGCGTGCGGGTGGAGAGCATTACGCCCGACGGCGCCGTACTTTCTTACAAAGGCTCAAGCTTCCTCCTGCCACGCGACTGACGGCGCGCACCCCCGCACCCAGCCCCCAAGACCCGCACCGGAGGGCCGGGGGCCCTGGGCTCGGCCAAACCTGTGTGACGCCTCCGGCGCTTTGCCGCGCGGGTGATGATCGGTTTCACAGAATCCGTCCGCCGCTGGCGACAACCGCGCCTCTTTTGCGCCATGGTGCCTGATGCGGCCGGGTACGAAACCCGACGGGCAGGTTTCGAAAAAGTGACAGCCCTGAATACACGGACGAGCGCTGAAAAGTTGACCGGTGCGATGCCCTCGGGCGGCGTGCCGCGCTCGCCTGCATCCGCCGCCCAGGTCCTGGTCGCACTGAGCCATGACGGCAAACTCATCGCGGCGCTGCGCGCGGTCGCCGCAGCCCAGCACCCGGTGATGAGCGTCGGCTCCGAAGTCGACCTGGCCGCCGCGCTCATGACGCACTCCAGCGGCGTTGCGCTGCTGGATGCGGCGGCGGTGGCGACACCCATTGCGCAGCTGGCCGCGCGTCTGCGGAACCAGTTCCCGGATCTCGTACTGGTGGTGGCTGGCGGCCTGGATGACCAGGGGGCGCTCGCCCAGCTGATCGCCGACGGCTCGGTGCATCGCTTTCTGCACAAGCCGGTTTCCGAACAGCGGGTGCGCCTGTTCGTCGGCGCCGCGTGGCGCCGGCATGAGGAAGTCTTAAGCGGCGCGCGCGCCGCGGCAGCCACATCCGCCCCGCAGGCCAAGGCAGGTGCGGGGAAGCGCTGGCTGCTCGCCATCGTGGCGGTCGCGGCCGTCGTGGCACCACTCGCCTGGCGCGCGTTTCAGGAGCCCCCGGCACCCGGCGCGCCGCTGGCGACGCACGGCACCCCGGCCGCGGTTGCCGGCGACGCCGCGCTCGAGGATCTCCTGGCGCGCGCCGATCGCGCGCTCGATGCCGGCGCCCTGGTCGCCCCAGCGGGGGAGAACGCCGCGCAGCTGTACCGCGAGGCGCTGCAGCACAACGCGCGTGACCCGCGGGCGGCCAACGGCCTGGAAGAGGTCATTAACAAGCTGGTCACGGCCGGCGATGCCGAGCTGCGGGCCGGACACCTGGATGCGGCGCAGGTGCTGTGCGATGCGGCGCGGGCGGTGAACCCGGAACACCCGCGTACCGCGTTTCTCGCCGCCCAGATCAGCGCGCAGCGCGAGCGGGTGGTGCTCAGGCAGGCCCAGCGTGCCGCCGCCGCCGGGGACCTGGGGCGCGCACTGGCCGTGCTCGACAACGCCGCGCGCGGCGCTCAGCCCTCGACCCTCGCCACCGAGAAGCGCGCGCAGATTGTGCGCGCGCAGGTGGAAGCGCGCGTCGCGCAATTCCTGCAGCGTGGGCGCGAGGCGCTGGAGCACGGACAACTCATCGAGCCCACGGAACAAAACGCACGCTTCTACATCGAGTCGGCCCTGGCGCTCGCGCCCGAGGACGCCACGGTGCAGCGCGCCCGGCAGGATCTGCTCGCCCGCCTGCTC
>Ga0210409_10002111_pt1 | contig 24216 bp, 22 predicted proteins | sample IncBWH17MmetaG_FD_161649 | JGI IMG/M metagenome (GOLD analysis project Ga0210409, IMG submission 161649) | Forest soil microbial communities from Barre Woods Harvard Forest LTER site, Petersham, Massachusetts, United States - Inc-BW-H-17-M | ecosystem: Environmental > Terrestrial > Soil >...
TTGGCACGGCGGCACAATCGAACGAGCGCTTCCGCTATTTGCTGGCGAAAGGGCAAACGGGTTTGTCCGTCGCTTTTGATTTACCCACGCAGATCGGCCATGACTCGGACCATCCGCGCGCCGCGGGCGAAGTGGGGAAAGTCGGCGTGGCCATTGATTCGCTCGAAGACATGGAGGCGCTCTTCGACCGCATTCCGCTGGACCGCGTGACGACGTCCATGACGATCAACGCGACTGCCGCAATTCTGCTGGCGCTGTACGCCGCCGTCGCGAAGAAGCAGGGCGCGGATGTGCGAAAAATTTCCGGAACGGTGCAGAACGACATCTTGAAGGAATTCATCGCCCGCGGCACGTACATCTTTCCGCCGCGCCCGTCCATGCGCATCGTGACGGATCTCTTCGCCTGGTGCCGCACCGAGCTGCCCGCCTGGAACATGATCTCCATTTCCGGTTATCACATTCGGGAAGCGGGCTCGACGGCGGCGCAGGAAGTTGCGTTCGCATTGGCCGACGCGATCGCTTATGTGGATGCCGCGGTCGCCGCAGGATTGGCCGTGGATGAATTCGCGCCGCGGCTTTCGTTTTTCTTCAACGCGCACAACGACCTGCTCGAGGAAATTGCCAAGTACCGCGCCGCGCGCAGGCTGTGGGCGCACTTGATGCGGGACCGCTTCGGCGCAACAGACCCCGCCTCGATGATGCTTCGCTTTCACGTGCAGACGGCCGGAAGTTCGCTCACCGCGCAGCAGCCGGAAAACAACATCGTGCGCGTGGCCATTCAGGCGCTCGGCGCCGTGCTCGGCGGCTGTCAGTCCCTGCACACGAACGCCATGGATGAGGCTCTCGCTCTTCCCACCGAAGGCGCGGCGCTTCTCGCCTTGCGCACCCAGCAGATCATTGCTCACGAAACCGGCGTGGCGAATACAGTGGACCCGGTCGGCGGTTCCTACGCCATCGAGAAATTGACCGACGAAATCGAATCGCGCGCGAAGGAATATATTGCGAGGATAGACGCGCTCGGCGGAGTTCTGCGGGGGATCGAAACCGGGTACGTGCAAGGCGAAATCCAGAGAGCCGCGTACGATTATCAGCGCGCCATCGAGCGCGGCGAGCAGATCATCGTCGGAGTGAATCAGTTCGTAGCGGAAAAGGAAACGCCCATTCCCACGATGCGCGTCGATCCGGAAGTGGAGCGTGCGCAGGTCGAGCGCGTGGGGGCGTTGCGGGCGCGGCGCGCTTCTGCGCGTGCCAGCGCTGCCGTTGCCGAAGTCGAGCGCCGTGCCCGCTCGGGAGAAAATCTGATGCCGGCGATCGCGGCCGCCGTCGATGCTTATGCCACCGTCGGCGAAATCTCCGACGCCTTGCGCCGCGTATTCGGCGAGTACACGGAATCGGTGGTGTTGTAGCTTGCCACTTCAGGGGCGAGGGGTTTGTCAGGTCCGGAGAAAGTCCCCGCGTCTGACCCTTCGTCTGCGCTCAGGGCAAGAGACGCGGGCTACAACATCGTGAAAATCATACTTGCTTCCTCATCGCCTCGACGCGCGGAAATTTTGCGCCACGCGGGAATTGCATTTGAAATTCGCGCACCTCAAATCGACGAGACGGCCCTTCCGGGCGAGCGGGCGCGCGCAATGGTTGCGAGGCTCGCGGAAGCGAAAGCGCGTGCGACCGCGGCGCAGATTGGCGGCGCCGTGCGCGAGTGCATTGTCGTGGGCGCGGACACCACCATCGAGCTGGGCGGCGAAATCCTCGGAAAGCCCGGCGATTCTTCGCACGCGCGCGAGATGCTCGCCAAGCTCAGCGGGCGCACCCACCATGTCCTCACGGGGCTCTTCCTTCTGCGATCGCCCGGCGGCGCCACACGCGCTTGCATCGAAGAATCGGCCGTGACCTTTGCCCCGATCGACGAAAAAGAAATCGACGACTACGTAGCGACCACTGAACCTCTAGGCAAAGCGGGGGCCTACGCGATTCAAGGGCTCGCAGGACGCTATATCCCGAGGATTGAGGGCTGCTATTTCAACGTGGTAGGGCTGCCACTGGCAAGACTTTATGCCCTCCTGCGGGAGCTGGGCTGGCGGGAAAAAGAATAATCTGCAAACAAAAAGGGCGGTCCCGTGGACCGCCCTTTCACACGAATCCCGAATCGATCAATATCCTTGATGGATTACTTCTTTTCCTCGATGGCCGGAGTCGCGGGTGGCGCAGCGGGAGGCGACACTTGTGTCGATTGAGCGGGGCCTTGCCCTGCGCCGTGCATGCCTTCCTTGAAACTCCGGATCCCTTCGCCCAAGCCGCGCATCACTTCCGGAATTTTCTTGCCGCCAAACAAAAGCACCACGATGGCCAGCACTACCAGCCAATGAAATGGGCTGAACTCTCCCATAATGTACCTGCCTTTTGAGTCGCTTTCCGCCGCAAGGACGGGTATAGCGCAAGACTCAATCGGCGAATTATAGCACGTTCACGCCCCGGTTTCCGCTAGTCAGAATTTCAATACCCGAGAAGAGGTCTGATCCGGCGGAATTCGACGGCAAGGGAACTCGAAGGTTAAGTTCGTGGGAGCGCTGAACTGATTTCATCGAGAATCGCGCGTGCCGCCGCTTCCGGGTCGGGCGCGCCTGTAATCGGCCTGCCAATCACCAGGTAATCCGCCCCGGCACGAATCGCCTCCGCCGGTGAAGCAACGCGCGCCTGATCATCGGTTTTGCCTTTTCTGCTGCCGGCTGACCCGCCGCCGACCATGGGACGGATACCGGGGACCACAATCAGGAAGTCTTTCCCGCAGGCGCGCCGAATCGCGCGGATTTCGTGGGGTGACGCAACTACGCCGTCCATGCCGGCCTTCTGAGCTAGGCGAGCCAGTTGGACGACACGCCTGGAAGCAGGGCCCGTTATCCCAACGCTTCGCAGAGCGGCGTTATCCATACTTGTCAGGATCGTGATTGCCAGCAGTTTAGGTGTCGCAGATTTAGGGCCTTTGGCCTCATTCCTGGCCTTTGCAGCCGCGCGCATCATCTCTTGGCCCCCTAGAGCATGGAGATCTAACAGGTGGACTCCCGGCAAGCTGCTGGCGCTTGTGACGGCTCCTTTGACTGTATTTGGGATGTCGTGGAATTTCAGGTCCAGGAATATGCCTGGCCCAAGCTGGCTCAATTTAATGATGGCGGGAGGCCCCTCGGATGTAAATAACTGTATATTTATCTTGAATATACCTACCACCGAGGAAAGGGACTGGGCTAACTTTAAGGCGGGTTCGAGGGAAGGGAAATCAAGCGCAAGGATCAGTTTTTGACGGGCGCGGTCGTTCACTGACGTTTTGGGACCTCGAGCAGTTCGACTCGCAAGCGCGAAATGCCATTGTCCAGGATCCCCAAGCGGCATGCAACCAGGTAGGAGACATCCAACTCGCGGTCGTCGATAAACGGACCTCGGTCATTGATGCGGACGAGCTGAGCGATATGCGTCTTGGGATTCGAGACGCGTACAAGGGACCCGAACGGGAGATCCGGGCTGGCACCTGTCGCAGCATACATGTCGTATCTTTCGCCGCTGGCGGTCCTGCGGCCCTGGAATTTGCCGCCGTACCAGCTGGTTTTGGCAGTCCAAACTCGAATGGGCTTAATGGGTTGGCTGACATGGGCCACTAAGGGGGCTTCCAAGCCTTGGGCTACCAGAAACATCAATGGTAACCAGCGGAGTGCTGCCCAAATCATGAAAAGTCGACTACGCATAAGTGTCCCCCCGTAGTCATTGGCGCTGGTGAATGCTAGCACGCGCCCCCGGGCGATTCAAGCACAATCGGCCCGCAAGTTTCCAATCAAATCACTGATACTATTGATTTTATTTCCTCTACAGTATCTTTCCAGCTGATCTAGGATGTCCTCACAGGCCCTGGGCTGAGAAAAGTTCGCCGTTCCAACCTGTACAGCAGAAGCACCGGCAATAATGTATTCCAAGACGTCATCAGCCTTCTCGATACCCCCCAAGCCGATGATGGGAATTCTGGCAACTCGGCTGGCTTCGTAGACCAGACGGAGGGTAATGGGCCTGATCGCAGGCCCCGACAAGCCCCCAGTTACCCGCCCTAGCCTCGATTTGCAGGTCTGAACGTCAATGCTCATGGCCTGATAGGTGTTTGCCACCGTCAGGGCATCCGCTCCGGCTTCTTCGGCCGCCTTGGCTATTACACCGATGTCTGTGACGTTAGGCGAAAGCTTGACCCACAACGGGCGGCGAGCGGCTTGGCGCGCGGCGGAAACGACTTCCGATACCATTTGGGGGTCGCTACCAAACTGGATACCGCCATGCGCGGTGTTTGGGCAGGAGATGTTGAGTTCGTAGGCCGCGAGCCCCTCCGCTTCCTCCAGAATCCGGATCACACCCACATACTCGTCGATTGTGTAGCCAAAGACATTGGCTATGACCGCCGTGCGGTACTGGCGCAACGCGGGCAGCTTTTCCGCAACGAAGGCGCGCACACCGACATTTTGCAGCCCGACGGCATTGAGCATCCCGGAAGGCGTCTCGCACAAGCGTGGAGCCGGGGCGCCGGCCATGGGTTCGAGGGAAAGCCCCTTTACAACAATTCCGCCCAGGCGGTTCAAATCCAGGAGGTGGGCAAATTCGACGCCGTAGCCAAACGTGCCGCTGGCGGCCAAAATGGGATTGGAGAGGCGCAATGCGCCCACATTCACAGAGAGGTCCACCGAGGTTGCAACATTCATCGGCGGGATTCTAGCATGCAGATTCGCACGCCGATGTGGAAGGCTTGTGGAAAAACGGCGGAAATCCGGGGGCCTTCCATAACCCGCGCTTCGAGACCGACTGGCACTATGCTAGGATGTTCGCCCGATGCACATTGTTGAAAAGACGCAGTTGATGACAGCGACGGAAATCGATCGCACCGTCCAGCGCCTGGCGCACGAAATCGTGGAAAAAAGCGGCGGGACATCCAACCTGGCATTGATCGGGATTCGCCGGCGCGGCGTTCCCCTGGCCAAGCGGATCGCGCAGGCCATGCGGGGCATCGACGGAGTGGACGTGCCGGTGGGAATTCTGGACATCACGCTGTACCGCGATGATCTTTCCAAAGTCGCCGCGCAGCCCGTTCTGCAATCGAGCGACATTCCGTTTCCGGTGGACGACAAGGACCTGGTGGTGGTGGACGATGTGCTCTACACGGGGCGGACGATACGCGCGGCCATGAACGGGCTGTTTGATCTGGGGCGTCCAAAGCGCGTGCGCTTGTGTGTGCTGATCGAACGCGGGCATCGCGAATTGCCCGTCGAAGCGTCCTTTGTGGGGCGCAGCGTGCAAACCAGCGACGCCGAGATCATCGAAGTCCGCCTGAATGAGATTGATCAGGAAGAGCGCGTGATGCTTGTTGAGCGCGTTCCCTGACGCCGGCCAACGTGGTGACATGCCCGGCCTAGATTTCGAGGATAGTTGTGCCATTTCGCTTCGGCCACATGCTTGGGATTGAACCGCTCAGCGCCGAAGAAATTTTATTTCTGCTGGACCAATCCAAACCCTTCCAGGAAATTCAGCGGCACCCGCTGAAAAAATTGGCGACGCTGCGCGGAAAGACCGTGGCGCTGGCGTTTTTTGAGCCTTCCACCCGCACGCGCATCAGTTTCGCCACGGCGGCGGCGCGCCTTGGCGCGGACCAGATGAACCTGCAGGCGGAATCGTCGAGCCTGAAAAAAGGGGAATCATTGCTCGACACGGTCCGCACGCTCGACGCGATGAAGCCGGATTGTATCGTGATACGACATAGTTCCTCGGGCGCGGCGGATTTTGTGGCGCGGAATTTGGCCCTGCCGGTAATCAATGCCGGCGACGGCACGCACGAGCATCCCACGCAAGCGCTCCTCGATGCGCTGACGATTCGCGACCGGCGCGGCACGCTCGAAGGGTTGAACATCACAATTCTCGGCGACATCCTGCACAGCCGCGTGGCGCGCTCGAACATCCACCTGCTCTCGAAATTCCGCTGCCGCATCACGCTGTGCGGGCCGGCCATGTGGCTGCCGCGGGAACTCGAGTGCCTTGTTCCCGCGGGCACGGCGATCCGGCGCGTTACGCGCATCGAAGAAGCTCTGGAGGGCGCGGATGTCGTCTTGACTCTGCGCGTGCAACAAGAGCGGCTGCACGAGCCCGCGCTGGCCATTGACGAATACATTCTCCAGTACCAACTGACTCCCGAGCGGCTGCGCATCGCCAAGCCGGACGCGCTGGTCATGCATCCGGGGCCGATGGTTCGCGGCCTGGAAATTGATCCCGCTGTGGCAGACGGGCCTCAGTCCTGCGTACTCGAGCAAGTGACCAACGGGCTGGCCGTGCGCATGGCCCTGCTGTTTCTGATGATCGGCGCGGACGGCTCTTCGGAAAGGGAATCTTCTCATGCTGCTGATTAGCAATGGACGCGTGCTCGATCCCGCCAGCGGGACAGACGCGCTGCGCGAAGTGCTGCTCGATGGGGATCGCATCGCCGCTATCGCGCCGCACGGGCAGCTCGCGTCGCGCGCCCAGGGTGCGGAAATTTTCGACGCCAAGAATTTAATTGTCGCGCCGGGTTTTATCGATTTGCACTGCCATCTGCGCGAGCCTGGGGGCGAATCTTCGGAGACGATCGAAACAGGCACGCGAGCTGCGGCGCGCGGCGGCTTCACGGCCGTGTGCCCGATGCCGAATACGCGCCCGGTGAACGACAACGCATCCGTGACGCGCTCGATCATGGAACGCGCTGCCGCGATCTCCCCCGTGCGCGTGTGGCCGATTGGCGCGGCATCGATCGGCAGCAAGGGAGAAGCGCTTGCGGAAATCGCGGCCATGAAGCAGGCCGGAATCGTGGCGGTTTCCGACGACGGGCGGCCTATCGCCACGGCGAAACTTTTGCGGCAAGTGATGGAGTACTGCCGCGCGCTGGATTTGCCGGTGATCGATCATTGCGAAGACAGCTCGCTGTTTGCCGGCGCGGTGATGCGCGAGGGAAAACAATCCGTGCGGCTGGGTCTGCGAGGAATGCCTTCCGCCACCGAATCGCTGGCCGTCGCGCGGGACGTGCAAGTGGGCGAGTTGACCAGTTGCCGGCTGCACATCGCGCATCTTTCGGCGCGCTCCTCTTTGGAACTCGTGCGCGCCGCCAAGGCGAAAGGTTTGCCCGTCACCTGTGAAGTGACGCCGCACCATTTCACGCTCACCGATGAAGACGTGCAGTACGACACGCGCTACAAAATGAATCCGCCGCTCGCATCGCGGGAGGACCGCGACGCGCTAATCGCCGGCCTTGCAGACGGCAGCGTGGACGCCATCGCCACCGACCACGCGCCGCACGAGCCCGCGCTCAAAGACGTGGAATTTGACCGCGCGCCATTTGGAGTGACCGGTTTTGAGACGGCGCTCGGTCTCGGGCTGGAACTCGTGCACGCGGGAAAAATTTCGCTCATGCGCATGGTGGAACTCTTCACCTCAGGCCCGGCGCGCGTGCTGGGGATGCACCGCCGCATCGCGGAAAATGAGGCGGGCGATCTTACGATTTTTTCCACCGAACACAAATGGACCTTCCGCGCGGAGGAATCCGCCAGCAAATCGCGCAATTCGCCGTTCGACGGCCGCAATTTCCGCGGCGCCCCCATGGCTACATTTGTGGCAGGCCGCATCGTCTATCAAAAATAAGGAAAACTCAAAAAGAGAAATCATCGATTTGACCGAGCGTCGCAAAACGCAAGGATAGTTTGGTGGCGCATGCTTCAGCTTGCGGGTGTTCACTCCTGGAGGGACCAAACCCCGCAAGCTGAAGCATGCGCCACTGAGTTGCTCCGGAAAATATTTCTAGTGGGCGCCCGGTTCGGCGGCGGGGTGCATGCCGTGTTGAGGGACTTCGTGGATGCCGCGCGTGGGCGGTTCCTGGTGCACGCGGTAAAAGTGGTCGAGCGGGCCGGGGCCCTTGCCGATGGAGAAGCCTTTTTCGATCGCGATGGTCACATAGGCTTTAGCGAGCAGCACGGCTTCGCGCAGCGGGCGGCCTAATGCAAGCTGCACCGCAATGGCCGAACCGAACGTGCATCCGGAGCCATGCGTGTTTTCACTCTTGAGGTGCTCGCCGCCGAACCGGAGCACTTCCGTTCCGTCAAAGAGGACGTCGATGGCCTTCTCCATGTGGCCGCCCTTGACGACCACGGCGCGTGCGCCGCGCTCGACGATTTTGCGCGCCGCTGCTTCCATCCCGGCGTGATCCTTGATCGCTATGCCCGAAAGAATTTCGGCTTCGGCGATATTCGGCGTCACCACGGTTGCGCGCTTCAATAATTCTTCTCCGATAAATTTGATTCCGCCGGCATCGATCAGATCGGTCTCGCCGGAAGTGGATTTCATCACCGGATCCAGAACCACGTTCGGGACTCCGGCGCGATCCAAAAATTCGGCGACGACGACAGCGTTCCCGCGATGACCCAGCATCCCGATTTTAATTGCGGATATTTTTAAGTCATCGAGGAGGGCATCCAATTGGGCGCGCAATTCCGCGGCGGGAGTATCATGCACGGATTTCACGCCCTGCGTGGATTGCACGGTCAGCGCCGTGATGGCTGCGACGCCGTAACAATTGTGCGCGGCGATGGTCTTAAGGTCTGCGGCAACGCCCGCGCCGGCGGATGGATCGAACCCCGCGATCGTGAGCACGATCGGGGGAGCCGCATTTACGTGATTGGACAATTCTTCGAGTCCCTCCGCGAAAAAAAATCGCCCACAGAAAAGTGGACCGGCTGCGCAGGAACGTCGCGCGAGCCGGCAAGTCGAAATGTACGCGCGTGTACGCCCACGCGCAACAGAAATTTTCAGAAATGAGTTGCCTGTGCGGAACAATTCCGCGAGACGCGAGACAAGATAAAATAAAAGTGGTTTGTCTCAGGGGAATAAACCGCGCACCAGAGTCGCGTCGGCGACGCGGCCTACAGCCAGAATGTAAGCTGCGGCGCGCGGATAGACATGGAATTTACGCATGGTTTCGTGGACGTCGTTGAACGCGCGGCGCATCACGAATTCCAGCTTGGAGTTCACTTCCTGCACTTGCCAGAAAAATCCCTGCAGATCCTGCGCCCACTCGAAGTAGCTGACCGTGACGCCGCCGGCATTGGCGAGAATATCCGGAATGACAAACACGCCCTTGCGGGAAAGAATTTCATCCGCGTGCGGCGTGGTGGGCCCGTTGCCGGCTTCGGCGACGATTTTCGCCTTGATTTGGTCGGCGTTGTGCAATGTGATGACGTTTTCGAGCGCCGCGGGAACCAGGACGTCGCACTTCAGCGCCAGGAGTTCGTCGTTGGAGATGCGCGACGCGCCAGGCATGCCGACGACCGTGCCCGAGCGCTCCTTGTACCGCAGGGCGCGCAGCGGATCGATGCCGCGCGGATTGTGCACGCCGCCACGGGAATCGCTGATCGCGACAATTTTTGCTTTTTTCTCGGCAAAGAGCCGCGCCACGGCCGAGCCGACATTGCCAAAGCCTTGAATGGCGACGGTCGCGCCGCGCAAATTAATTTTCTTCACCTTGCAGGCTTCCTCGACTACGTAGAGTACGCCGCGTCCGGTTGCGTCCGTGCGTCCTTCGGAGCCGCCAATAGAGACCGGTTTGCCGGTCACAACGCCGGGAGCTGCATGTCCCACCGTCATGGCATAAGTGTCCATGATCCACGCCATGGTCTGCGAGTCGGTGTAAACATCCGGCGCGGGGATATCCACTTCCGGTCCGATGATGGGCTGAATTTCCGCGGCGTACCGGCGCGTCATGCGCTCGAGCTCGCTTTTGGACATGCGCTTGGGATCGCAAATGATGCCGCCCTTGGCGCCGCCGTACGGTAGATTTACCGTGGCGGTTTTCCAGGTCATCCAGGCGGCCAGGGCTTTTACTTCGTCCAGCGTGACGTTTGGGTGATAGCGCAGTCCTCCTTTGGCCGGGCCGCGCGAGACGTTGTGCTGCACGCGGAATCCTGTAAACACTTTGGTCTGCCCGTTGTCCATTTTCACCGGGATGGAAACTTCCAGGACGCGCTTCGGAGTCCGCAGGATCTGCCGCAGGCCCGGATCGAGCTTCAAGTATTCCGCCGCCATGTCAAACTGGATTTGCGCGATGCGAAACGGGTTCAAGTCTTCGCGGGGAGCCATTCGCGGAAGAATGGGTTGAGGGACCGCTTTCAAAACCGTGGCCATGGACGTTTTTCTCCTTGAGGATTGCGACTACGCACTGGCCGCGCGCTGCGAAGAGCGCTGATATCGCGCGCGACACTCGGCAGAACAGAAGTGCAACACCTGGCCCGCTTGCTCCAAGGGAAAAGATATTTCAGGTGAGACGTACGTGCCGCACCATGGATCGCGATGCAAGGGAATGGCAGAGCGCGTGTTTTGCGGGTGAGGCATGGACGCCCGTCCTGAATTTCCCAGGGCCCGCGCCAACAGCGTGCGGAACAGCCACGCCGGCCTTCCACTCACCCACCGATCGATTCGCTCTTTTAAATTCACCCGCTCGACGCTTCCCAGCGGCTCGTCGTGGCCCAGCCTGCCGCGCGTGCTCTCCGGTCACCCACTCCGATTGCGTTCCGAAGAACCAGGCGGGCCGAAGCCCCTTGAATGGTTAACTTCCTATCCTCAATGCGCGATTGTTGGCCGCGCATTAACCCGAGTGTAGTCAACCCGGAAAAGCGGTGTCAACCAAAGAACCGGGATATTTTGGGCAAAGATGCTCTGGAAACACGCCTCTTAACAAGTTTGGCGCGGGAATTCCACATAAGTCACACATTCAAAGGCACTTAACTTGGAATAGGCGGAAAAAAGACCGGACTCGAAAAGTTGGCACCTCTAGTGCCTCAATGGCCCTAAATCCCTATAACATCCATGGGCTTGCGACATCGTAGCGGGTCTGCTGCCGTCGCAGGGAAGCAAGGGCACATTTAAGGCTTCGCAGGGATGCGGTCCATTCCCAGATAGGAATGCAGCGGTTTTGGAATCAGAACGGAACCGTCGGCTTGCTGAGAATTTTCGATAATAGCCAGCCAAGTGCGTCCCACGGCCAGGCCCGAACCGTTCAGCGTGTGCACGAATTCGCTTTTGCCGCCCTTGGGCTTGAAGCGGATGCCGGAGCGGCGGGCCTGAAACGATTCGGTGTTGGAGCAGGAGGAAATTTCCATGAATTCGTTGACGGAGGGGAGCCACACTTCGATGTCGTAAGTTTTGGAAGAAGCGAAACCCATGTCGCCCGTGCAGAGTTGCACGACACGGTAGTGCAGGCCAAGCTTCTGGAGAATTTGTTCGGCGTTGGCGACGAGTGATTCAAGTTCCTCGTAACTCTGGTCCGGGCGCGTGAACTTGAACATTTCGACTTTTTGGAATTGGTGCTGGCGCTTGAGGCCGCGCGTGTCTTTGCCGGCCGCGCCGGCTTCGGAGCGGAAGCAGGCCGTCCAGGCGCAAAGCTTGATGGGCAGCAGATCGGCGTCGAGCGTTTCGTCGCGGTAGAAGCTGGTGAGCTCAACTTCGGCCGTGGGCGTGAGCCAAAGGTCGGTGCCTTCGAGATGAAACATGTCGGCTGCGAATTTCGGCAACTGGCCTACGCCGGTGAGAGCCGCGGTGTTCACGATAAAAGGAGGAAGGATTTCGGTGTATCCATTGGATGCGTGGGTGTCGAGAAAGAACGCGGCCAGGGCGCGCTCGAGTCGCGCGCCGAGGCCGCGATAGACCGCGAAACGCGTGCCAGCTATTTTCGCCGCGCGCTGGAAATCGAGGATCCCTGCGCGCTCGGCGATTTCCCAATGCGGGCGCGGCTGGAAATCAAATTTTGGCGGAGCGCCCCAGCGGCGCACCTCGACATTCGCCGCGGCGTTGTGTCCGACCGGGACGGAACTGTGCGGGCGGTTGGGCACGGTCAGCATGAAATCAGAGAGCTTGGCGTCCAGTTCCGCGATGCGCTCGTCGGCCAGCTTGATTTCTTCCGAAACTTGCTTCATTTCCGCCAGCAGGGATGAAACATCTTCCCCGGCCTTTTTTCCGCGGGGGATTTCCTCGCTGGCCTTGTTGCGCTGGGCTTTCAATCGCTCCGCGGCGGTAATTCGTTCGCGGCGCTCCTGATCGATCGCGCGGAAACTGCCGAAATCGATGACGACGCCGCGATGCGCGGCCATCTGTTCAAATTCTCCGAGGTGTTCGCGAAAATACCCAAGGTCGTGCATGCGGGATAGGATACATGAAGAGCCGTGATTCGTGAGCCGTGAATCGTAATTCGTGGAAAGGAGCGGCTGCTGGCGGTCTCTGCGCTCCGCGAAAAATAGCCATGCATACCAAGAGCGAAATGAAATGCTGGAAGCCTGGGAACGCCAACCTCCCGATTGGCGTGGCGCAAATCGCCAATCGGGAGATGCGCGTTCCCGGGTCAGGGGGGCGGCCTGCCGTCGGGAAACCCTCAACTCTAAGCCGGTGACTCTCGACTTTGAATTTTGAGCTGTTAACTCTTAACTTCGCGCTTCTCGCGGCTTCCCATTTGGCCTCGGCCCGCCGTGCTAGGATGAATTATTGGAGCTGAAAATGGCGGACCAAGTCCAGGCAGAAGAAATATTTGCAAAACCCGCGCGGCGCGCGCCGGGGAGCTTTGAATTCATCCGTCACCAGGTCGAAGGTCCGGTGGCGCGCCTCACGCTGCAACGCCCCGAACATAATTTATTGAATGAGCGGATGCTGCGCGAACTCGCGGACGGAATTGGGATGGTCGCTGAAAATGGCGCGGTAAAGTTGATTGTCCTGGACGCCGCAGGAAAGGTTTTTTGCGCGGGCGTGGATATCGGCGAATACACGAGCGAACGCGCGTTTTCGATGCTGGACGCGTTTCACGCCACATGTATCGCCATGGTAGAAGCGCCGCAGCCGGTGATCGTAGTCGTGGACGGCGCGGCCATCGGAGGCGGCGCGGAACTCGTCGCCTACGGGGACCTGGTGGTGGCCACGCCGCGAGCGCGATTTGCGTTGCCGGAAATTACGATTGGAATGTTTCCTCCGCTGGCTTCGACGATGTTTCCGCACATCATCGGCCCGAAGCGGGCGCTCGAACTGGTGCTGACGGGCGAAGCCATTTCCGCGGAACGCGCGCGCGACCTGGGCCTCGTGAATCGGCTGGTGGCGGAGCCGCAACTGCAGACCGCGGTGAACGAACTGATCGCAAAAATCACGGCGCAATCCGGCGCGGTGCTGGGGATGGCCAAGAAAGCGGTCCTCGCCGGGATGGGAATGTCCCTGCGCGACGCGCTGCGCAATTCCATGAGCATTTTCCTCAACGAGCTTTACCGCCTCGAGGATTCCCAGGAAGGACTGCGCGCGCTGCTTGAAAAACGCAAGCCACAGTGGAAGAATCGTTAGGTACGAGGAACGCGTCTCCCCGCCGCGCGGGAGATCCGTATGGGCGACTCGCAAAACATTCCTGAGCCAAATCCCTCTGAGGAGTCAGCCGACGTCCGCGGCGCGCATGAAGCGCTGCCGCCCCTGGAGCCGGCTGCTGAACTGATTTCGGCGAACTTGCCGCGGCACGAGCCGGCCGGAGAGGAACGGACAACCGTTGCCGCCTATGAAGATGGGGCGTCGCGCAGGCGCAGTTTTCGCCACAACCTGTTTTTGCTGCTTTCGCTCGCGCTGGCCGCGTTTATTTTGACGTCGTGGATCCTGGTTCGCGTTGACTCGCCGTTCGGCATGTTCTCCACCGGCCCGCAGGAAATTGTTCGCGCGCAGCTTCGCGCTCTGGACCGCGGCGAGTTGCGCCCGGCCTACGACATGTTTTCACCACGATATCGCGAGCAGGTTTCCTATGACACCTGGCACGAGCTGTTCGTCCGGCACTGGCGCATGTTTCACGCGAACGTGGTGCGCGCGGAAACGCCGGCGTACAGCGGTCCGGGCGTCACGCTGGAGATTTATCTCCACGGCGCCGACGACAAAGATTACCGCGCGCGCTTCACGCTGATCCGCACGGACGGCCACTGGTGGATCGACGACGTGCACTGGACGCAAGAAGCGGATGAGCATGACGTCTCTCGCACTTGATTTTCCGCCGTGCCCGTTTTTTCCGAAAACCAAGTAGTTCGCTCGGCCTGAATTTTGTCTATTGGCGTAAGCGCGGGCGAAATCGGCGCACTCGTGCGAATCTGACCGCCGGTTGACGACGAGATCCTGGTAGGTGCCGTCAAGTCAGATAAACTTGACCCACCAGTGTGGCTATGAGGATGGACAGAAAGACGAGCAGTGTGGCTACAACCAGCAGGCGCGCTTCGCTGCGCTTCAGCGAGATTCGTCCGGCGGCGAATCTCTTGGTTCTCACGGCCACGATTCCGTGCAGGCCGATCAGGATCAAAACGAAAGTGAGTTTGATGTGCAGCCACGGCGCGTGAAGATAGTACGAGGAGTTGGTCGTGATCAGGCCAATCCCTGCGAGCAACGTCAGAAGCGCTCCAGGATCCGCCAGGCCTCGCAGGAAAATGCGCTCGAGGCGGGCCAGCGCTTGACGCGCTTCAGCCGAGGCCTCCTGCGTGTGACGCGTGAGCGCCATGGACGTTACGAGCAAGCCTCCCACCCAAAACACCAGGCCCAAAACATGTGCCACTAGAAGCGCAGGAACCACGGCGATCCTCCCGGAGGAGTCTAACAGGCCGCGGAAAAAAGCGCATAGCTCATTCTGTTTTATGCTCGCGCCAGAAATTTTCCACAACGTGGGCGCAGGGAGCGGCGTCATCGGAAAATATTCCGGTCTCTCCTGGCGGCCAGTGTTGACACCGGTCATCCCGCGACATAGACTGCGTTTCGACATTCAGCAGGTTTGGGATGCGGGGAAGGCCGTGAGAATCGGCCACGGTCCCGCCACTGTAATCGGCGAAACGCCGTAAGTCAGGACACCCTCCCGGGCCGTTGCAACCGGCACTCTTCGCGAGAAAGGGTGCGGCGTAATGCGCCTCGTGTTTCTCGCGAGGCTTTTTTATTTTTGTTCGCGCAAATCGAAAACGATGGCATTTAACTCTAAATTGCGCGCACCGGACGGATTGGGAGCGGAATTTCGAAAACAACGGCAGGGCGCAGTTTGCGCGGGGATCGCGGTGATATTCCTGCTTCTGTGCGACGGGGCTATCTTGGGGCAAACTGACGCGGCGCGCGCCGCGAATCCGCCGAGCCGCGAACTCACGGACGAAGTTGGCAGGAAGATTCAAATTCCGCGGAATATAAATCGCGTCGTCTCGCTGGCGCCGAACCTCACGGAAATCGTTTTTGCATTGGGGGACGGAAATCATTTGGCGGGCGACACCGATTTTTGCGATTACCCGCCGGAGGCCGCGCAAAAACCGCACGTGGGCGGGCCGGTGAATCCGAATCTGGAAGAAATCGTGGCGCTGAAGCCGGAATTGGTGCTGGCCACGAAATCGATAAACCGGCGGGAAACAGTGAACGCACTGGGCCGAATCGGCTTGCCGGTATACGTGACAGAGGACCCACATTCCGTTGAGGGGATGATGGCCTCACTGAAGCATCTTGGCAGCGCACTGGGCGCGGAAACATCGGCCGCTGCCTTGACCGAGGATCTGCGCGGACGCCTCGCCGATCTCGACCATCGCCTCGCCGGCGTCACTCAGCGCCGCGTGCTTTTCGTTGTGTGGACCGAACCTTTGATTTCGGTTGGGCGCGACACGTTTATCGCGGACGCGCTGCGCCGCGCGGGAGGCCGCTCCGTCGTGGAAGCGAAGGCCGAGTGGCCGCATATCAGCCTCGAGGAGATGGTGAGGCTGCAACCGGAAGTTCTGGTTTTTGCGAGCGCGCATGCGGCAGACACGCAGCGCGACATTGACGCACTGCACACGCGACCTGGCTGGAGAAATCTGGAAGCTATACAGCGCGGCAACGTCGTTGTGGTCAGCGACGCCATCAATCGCCCCGCGCCACGGATGGTGGACGCCATCGAGCGCCTCGCGCACGCGCTGCATCCCGAAGTATTCACTTCGCGCGCCGTGCCTTCAGGGGAGAGTGGCACAGGCTTCAGCCTGTGGGGGTTTGCGTCCGCAGCGACTAAACCCCACAGCCTGGAGCCTGTGCCACTCGCCTCCGCGGATTCCAATCCTATTGTCGAAGAGGCCTGCGCATGCGACCGCTGACCGTCAAGCGATTGCTGTGGACATGCGGCGGTCTCGCGCTGCTGCTGTTGGCGAGCGTGGTGCTCGCTTTGAAGCTGGGCGCCGTGCCCGTCTCGGTCACCGATCTCGTCCTCGATCTAGGGCGGATCGCCATCGGCCGCGCTGACGAATTGCCGACCGAGTACCGCCTGATCGTCTTTGACTTGCGGTTGCCCCGAATTCTGCTTGGAATCCTAGTGGGCGCGGCGCTTTCGGTTGCGGGAGCAAGTTTTCAGGCGCTGCTCCGCAACCCGCTCGCCGACCCCTACGTTCTGGGCGTTTCGAGCGGCGCGGCGCTCGGCTCGATTCTCGCGCTCATCATCGCGCCGGGGCTTGCGCTGGTCACGCCGCTGGGCGCTTTTCTTGGAGCCATCGCCACGATTGCGGGAGTTTATTTTCTGGGCCGGCGCGAAGGCCAACTCGATAGCACCACGCTCTTGCTGGGTGGCATTATTTTGGCGTCGTTTTTTTCCGCGATCATCCTGTTCCTGATGACGACGCTCACGGGACGCGACCTGCGCGGCATGGCCTACTGGCTGATGGGGGATCTCTCCACGCCGGTGTCGGCGGGGATGCAGGGGATTTTCATCGTGGGCCTCGTCGCGGGTATCGGCGCAATCTACAGCACGTCGGCGGATTTGAATCTGATGCTGACTGGCGAGCGCGAGGCCACTCACCTCGGCGTGAATGTGACTCGCGTCAAATTGGTTGTCTATGTGTCCGCCTCGCTGCTGACGGCGCTGGCCGTATCCACCAGCGGCGCGATCGGTTACGTCGGCTTGCTGGTGCCACACGCAGTGCGGCTGATCTTCGGGTCGGATTACCGGCTGCTGATTCCGGCTTCAGCTTTGTGCGGCGCGATTGCCATCGTTCTGGCGGACACGCTGGCGCGCACGGTAGTGTCTCCCACGGAATTGCCGGTCGGGGCGATGACGGCCATGGTCGGAGCGCCGCTGTTTATTTATTTACTACGACGAGGGCTGCGATGAACGCGCCGGACTCTTTCACGCGAATGGCCGGCAGGCGCGAGGACCATCCGAACCGCGAACAATCGGTGCGGCTCAACGTCGAGCAGGCGAGCTACGCCTACGCAGCAAGCGAACAATCCGTTCCGACTTTCACCCTGGGCGCGACCAGCTTCCAGGCCCGCGAGCGTGAAATTGTCGCCATTCTCGGCCCCAACGCCAGCGGCAAGTCCACGCTGCTGCGCCTGATCACGGGAACGATCGCGCCGCTTTCGGGGCGCGTGGAATTGGACGGCGAGGAAACCAGCAGGCTGGACGTGAGAACGCGCGCACAGCGGATTGCCGTGGTGCACCAGGAAAGCCCGATCGTCTATCCCGCACTGGCAGGAGATTTTGTGCTGCAAGGCCGCTTTCCGTACGGACGCGCGCTGCGCTTTGCGAATCCCGAGGACATCGAGGTCAGCCGCAACGCTCTTGCGCAGGTGGGCGCGGAACATCTGTCAAAACGCACGATTGGAGAACTCTCCGGCGGGGAAAAACAACGGGTGATTCTGGCGCGGGCGCTGGCGCAACAGCCGCGGCTGATTTTGCTGGATGAGCCCACCCTGCATCTGGACATCGGCGCGCAAGTGGAATTGCTCGAACGATTGCGCCAACTCGCGCAGGAGAACCGCTACACAGTGGTAGTCGTGACGCACGAGCTTGGTCTGGCCGCGGAATTCGCCGACCAGGTGGTGTTGCTGCAGCTTGGACGCTGCCTGCGCGTCGGCCCGCCCGCCGTTGTGTATCAAAAAGAATTACTGGAACAGGTGTTCGACGCGCCATTGGACGTGGAACTTGGTCCGGCAGGACGGCCGCGCGTGAATTTGCGCGCGCGGCGGGGAGAGGACATTACGTAAACGTAACTGGTTTTTTAAGCAGCAGTGCCGCGGTTGCACGGCTTTGCTCAACTGCAAGGACGGAGCAACCGGTGTATTCGGGGCTTTAGTGGCACAGTCTTTACAGGCTGCGGAAAAAATGTCTTGGTTTGTCATTCTGAGCGAAGCGAAGAATCTCTCTTCGATTTAAGTATAGGAAAAGAACAAGGAGGGATTCTTCGCTTCGCTCAGAATGACAGCGCTTTGTGTTTTTCCGCAGCCTGTTTAGCCTGGGGGGTTGAGTCCTTGCAACATGAACCCCCACAGGCTGAAGCCTGTGCCATCCAAAACCCCCGCCACAATAACCGCAGACTCCGTGCCGGGAAGACGGTGCAAAGCCGTCGCCGCCGCGCGACTGTAAGGCGGGAAAAATTCCGCGTGGGCCACTGCCCTCGATTTTGCAGGGCGGGAAGGCCGCGCGGCGCAGTTCCGCCAAGCCAGGAGACCGACGGAGTCCGCAACCGCGAAAGCCGGAAACGATCCCGGACACGCGGACAACCTTTACCTCCCGCGCGAGCCGGGAGAGGAGGCTCCTCATGCGCTATTCCATTCGAGTATTGTTTTTGTTTTGTGCTGCCGCTTTTTTGATCGCCGTGCTTGTTGCTCCCGGTTCCAACGCACAAACGCAAACCTCCGGAATTTCCGGCATCGTTACCGACCCGCAAGGATCGGTGATCGCTGACGCTCACGTCAGCGCCGATTCCATTCCTCCAGCTGGTCCGCCGGCGCGCGGCGTTTCCGCCGGCGATGGCCGATTTATTTTGCCGCTTTCGCCGGGGCGCTATCGCGTCACGATCGCGCGCGATTCCTTCGCGAAGGCGGAGCAGGAAATTACGATCGCCGCGGGAGAAACGCGCGAGTTGCAGGTTCGCCTGGCGCTTGAGCCACTCTCCTCAAAAGTGGTCGTCACCGCGCAGGCGCTGCCTCTCGATGCGGACGCCTCGCCCGCGCCGCTCACTATTCTCACCCGCGAACAGATCGACCAGCGCGCCGCGACTTCACTGCCCGAATTGCTGGCGACGCAGCCGGGCTTCAGCCTCGGGCGCACGGGACCCGAGGGGGGACAAACGTCGCTGTTCCTCGACGGTGGCAACTCGAATTACACCAAGGTGCTGGTGGACGGCGTGCCGGCGAATATTCCGGGCGGCCTCATCGATTTCTCCAACTTCACGCTCGACAACATCGACAAAATCGAAGTCGTCCACGGAGCGGAGAGCGCGCTCTACGGTTCGGACGCGATGGATGGCGTAATTCAAATTTTCACGCACCGTGGGACGACGCGCGTTCCGGAATTCACGGCGTTCGCCGACGGCGGCAACTTCTCCACGGGCCGCGGCGGCGCGGAGCTTTCCGGCCTGCTGGGGCGATTCGATTATTCCGCCGGATTTTCCGATCTCGAAACGTCGGGCCAGGGCCCGAATGATGCGTTCCGCGATCGGACACTCTCGGGAAATTTCGGCTGGCACATTTCCGACACCGCGCGAATCAGCCTGGGCCTGCGCGATAACGACAGCCGGGCAGGCACGCCGGGGCAGACGCTGCTGCAGCCGGCGAATCTCACCGACACGATCGCTTTGCACAATCTCAGCGCGGGCTTGCGCGCGGATTTTGCGACGGGCTCACGGTGGCATCATCAATTGAGCGGCACGGAAATGTATTTTCGCGAATCTAATTTCGATCCCTTTTTCCCATCGTTCTATCAATACAATCGCGCCGGCTTCTCCGGGCAATCGACTTATTTCTTCAAAGGATTCGGGCTTACCGCCGGATACGAATACGAAATCGAAAACGGATTTCTCAGCGCCGCGGCAAATGGAGGGTTGAGCCAGGCAGTGATTCACGCGCGCCGTAATAACCAGGCCGGCTTCCTGGATCTCCGCTGGCAGCCTGTTGCGAGGCTGACGCTGAACGCCGGGGCGCGCGCCGAGGATAACGCCGACTTCGGAACGCGCGTCGTGCCTCGCGCAGGGGCCTCCTATGCTTTGCGCGTGGCGCAGGGCGCATTCGGTGACACGCGCCTGCGCGCGTCCTACGGGCAGGGCATCGTGGAGCCCAGATTCGACCAGTCCTTTGGGACCGACCCATGCTTTCCCGGCGACCCTAACTTGCTTCCTGAAGAGAGCCGCACGGTGAACGCCGGCATCGAGCAGAAGCTGGCCTCGGACCGGCTGCTTGTGAGAGCGGATTACTTCGACAGCCGCTTCCATAACATCATCAGTTTCCAGGTGGTCACGCCTTCGGCCGCGTGTTTAGCCATCAATGATCCTTTCGGCGCGGGCACATTTTTCAACACCAACCTTGCAAGCGCCCGCGGCGCAAATTTCTTCTCCGAAGCGGCTCTCACGCACTGGCTTTCGGCCTCGGGCAACTATTCGTATGATTCAACACGCGTGCTCTCCGCGCCCAATAACTCCGACCCGAATTACATTGTTGGCAGCCGCCTGATACGGCGGCCGGTAAATTCCGGAACCGTCGCGCTGAACGCGGCGTTTCGGCGCATGAACTGGAATCTCTCCGGGTATTTCACGGGCCGACGCCGCGATAGCGATTTTCTGGGTCTGGGGTTGACCAACAACCCGGGGTACGCGCGGTTTGACCTCGCCGGGTCGTACAATCTGACTCACGGCGTCAGTCTCTACGGGCGCATTGCCAATCTGGCTGACAAGAAATATCAGGACGTGCTGGGCTATCCCGCGCTGGGGCGTGAGTTTCGCATCGGCGTGAAATACACGACGCGCCATGAGTGAAGCTCGCGTGCCGGAAGTGGTACTGTTTTGCTGGAGCGGGGGGAAAGACAGCGCGATGGCGCTGCACGCCTTGCAGGCGGCGGGGGAATGCCGCATCGCCGCGCTGCTCACGACCATCACTGAGGAATACGACCGCATCAGCATGCACGGCGTGCGCCGCGCGCTGCTGGAGCGGCAGGCCGAATCGCTCGGGCTGCCGCTTCACGCGGTCCTGATTCCTCCGCAATGCGTCAACACAACCTACGAAGAGCGCATGAAAGAAGCGCTCGCGCAGCATTTCGCGCGGGGCGTGCGCCGCGTGGCCTTCGGCGATATCTTCCTCGAAGACTTGCGCGCCTACCGCGAGAAAAATCTCGCCCAGATCGGCATGCAGGCGCTTTTTCCCATCTGGAAGCGCGACACGCGTGAACTGGCGCGCGAATTTGTGCGCCAGGGCTTCCGCGCGATCACCGTCTGCGTCGATCCCCGCGTTCTGGATGCGTCCTTCGCGGGGCGCGAACTGGACGCAACCTTCTTCGCCGCATTGCCGCCCGGCGTGGACCCTTGCGGCGAGAACGGCGAATTCCACACGTTCGTTTTCGATGGTCCTGTATTTAAATCGGCGATCGCGTTCCACATTGGCGAAAAAGCGCTGCGCGACGGCTTTTGCTTCTGCGACCTGTTGCCGGCGTGAAAGGAGACAGCCTTGCAATCGAACATGGAAACGAACAAGGAATATGGAAACTCGATTCATCCCCGCGCCGCGGTGATCACGGGCATCGTGCTTGCCGCGGCAGTGCTGCGCATCGTTCCGCATCCCATGAACTTCACGCCAATCGGCGCCCTGGCGCTGTTTGGCGGAGCTTATTTTTCAAGCAAGCGCAAGGCAGTTGCCGTCCCGCTTCTCTCGCTCATGGCAGGGGATATTGTTACCGGCTTCCACCGGCTCATTCCCTATGTGTACGCGAGTTTTTTGGTGAGCGTTGCTCTTGGATTCTGGCTGCGACGGAAGAAGTCCGCACCCCGCATTGGCGCAGCCACAGTGGCGGGCGCAATTCAATTTTTCCTGGTCTCCAACTTCGCGCTGTGGGCATCCTCGATTGGAAGCTATCCGAAAAATTTGAGCGGCCTGGCCGAGTGTTATATCGCGGGCCTGCCCTTATTCTGGAACACGCTGGCGGGTGACGCATTCTACGTTGCGTTACTGTTCGGCGGGATGGCTCTGGCGGAGAAGCGGTTCCCTGCGCTGCGGGAACCGCTCGCCGCCGAGACCGGCCAGAAGTTGTCCTACCAATGAACTAAAGCGGAAGCAGTTCTACTTCAGCTTGTCGGCTACTTTGGCGATGCCGGCGTCCGCGCAGGCTTCGTCCTTATCGCCGCCGGGAGCGCCGCTGACGCCAATCGCGCCAATGGTCTCCATCCCCGCCTTGATCGGAACGCCGCCCTGCATCATGACGGTGCCCGCAACGTTCGGCGGAGGCGACATGGCCCCAAAGGCCTTGGCGGTGTCACCCGAATTCCTCCGGAAAAACAGCGCCGTGTAAGCCTTGCTCCGGCTGAGATCGGGCGTGCCCGCGCCGGAGCCGTCGTCGCGGAGAAAGGCCTTAAGCATGCCACTATTGTCGAGAATGGTTACGCTGACGCGATAACCGTTTGCGCGGCATTGCGCAATGGTTGCTTGCGCCATGGTTTGCGCCATTTCCATCGAGATCACTTTTTGCGTGAGCAGGTCCTGCGAAAGCGCGGCCATCGAGAACGCGCTGGCAAACACAAACGCAGCAACAACTAATACCGGGAAACGAATGTGCGACATTGGAATTTCCTCCAGGCATCGGCGATGCGATGAGAACCGCATCCTACAGGCATCGCCGAACCCAAGTCAACCAAGCCCTCGTCGGGTGAACAATTTCTTGCGTTTCGATCGGCGTGGAGGTACATAACCTAGCCAAGGTGCCCCACGCTATTCAAAGTTTGCGATTTTTCATCGGCCAACCCCTGGTTGGATTCGACACGCGCGTGAGGAAACCATGAGGAAATATTGCCGCATCAGTTTTCTGCTGACAGTCGTCATTGCGCTTACGGCGTGCCAGAACACCCAAACGATTGCAACCGCGAACGCGCCGCCCGCGGCCGAGGCTGCACCCGCGATGATCATGACCGCTACGGTTCCACTCGAGGGCGTGAAGGGGCGCTTCGATCATTTTGCTTCCGGCAAAGGCAAAGTGTTTGTTTCGGGGCTGGGCAACAATTCCGTGGAGATCATCGACCTTTTTCAAGGAACCCGCTCGCACGAAATCACCGGGGTGCCGAACCCGCAGGGCGTGGCCTTTTCTCCGGAGGCCAACAAATTGTTTGTGGCCAGCGAGAAGGGCAAGCTCTACATCTACGACGGCGACTCGTACAAGCTCCTCGCCACATTGGATTTTGAGGGAGGCGCCGACAATCTGCGTTACGACGCGGCGAACAAGCGCGTCTACGTCGGCTGCGGCGACGATGAGAAGAACTCCGCGATTGCCGCGGTGGACGCCATGACCAACAAGCGTCTCGATGAAGTCTATAAACTCGGGGGCGAGCCGGAATCGTTCCAACTGGAAAAGAACGGCGCCAACATGTACGTGAATGTCCCGGATTTGAAGCAGATTGTGGTGATCAACCGAACCACGAAGGAACTCACGCGCTGGCCTTTAACCGTGGGCCAGAACTTTCCCATGGCTCTCGACGAGGCCGATCACCGCGTCATCGTGGGCACGCGGGAACCGGCGACGCTCTCCGTGTTCGACACGGGCACGGGCAAAATGGTCGCCTCCGTCCCGACCGTTCAGGACACGGACGATCTGTATTACAGCGCCGAAAAAAAACGAGTCTTCGTGCCGGGACGAGCGGGTTCTATCTGGGTCTATCAGCAGACAGATCTCGATCACTACAATATAATTTCCAAGATTCCCACCGTTGTGGGCGCGGGCACGGCCGGATACTTTGGAAGGCAGGGGAAAGGCTTCGACCGTTTTTATCTGGCTGTTTCCGCAGGCGCCAACACGAACGCCGAGGTAAGGATTTATACAATTCAGGATTGAAGACGGACCGGCGGGCGCCGAGATACGTAAGCAGGAGGAAATATGAAAAGAGTTTGCGGAATTTGCCTGGCGACTGCGGTGATTGCAGTGTTGACGACTACCGTGCTCGCTCAGCAGTCCTTTCCTCCACGGGCAGTCCCCCCGCTTCTGCTGGTACGCACTATCCCCCTGACCGGGGTCGAAGGCCGGTTCGACCATATGGCCCTGGACCCCAAAGGTGCCAGACTATTTGCGACCGTATATGGCAATGACACAGTGGAGGTGATTGATCTCCGCCGGTCCAAGCGAGTCCATAGCATCGAGGGACTAAACGAACCGCAAGGCGTGGCTTACGTTCCTGATTCGAACCA
>Ga0210409_10002114_pt1 | contig 24179 bp, 20 predicted proteins | sample IncBWH17MmetaG_FD_161649 | JGI IMG/M metagenome (GOLD analysis project Ga0210409, IMG submission 161649) | Forest soil microbial communities from Barre Woods Harvard Forest LTER site, Petersham, Massachusetts, United States - Inc-BW-H-17-M | ecosystem: Environmental > Terrestrial > Soil >...
GTGAATTGTTCCCAAATCAAATTTTCAATACTCGCATTGCGTCTTGCTAATCCGGGCACAGGTGTTACCACGTGCGGAAACTTTATGAGGGTTCCAGTCTTTCGAGGAATGGGATGCGGGCCTAGCAAAATATACTCGTTCTCTTGATCCACCTCCGCCAACGCTTGTAACAGGTGTAAAAGATATTGACCGCTGCCACTTGCTGGAAATTTGAAGAAATATGTATTAATGCCAATTTTCATACTATAGGGACCTCATCAGTAAAGTTTGTTGCTCCATTGAAGAGTCTTTGATATACAGAAAGCATCTTGCTTGCCGATTTGGGCCAGGTGAAGTATTGTGCTCGAGCATAGCCTTTTTTCTGTAGCTCATCTCGAAGTTGTTCACTCTCAAGCACTTGTAGTATAGCTCTGGCAATTTGAGCAGTATTATGTGGGTCGATTAGTACAGCAGCATCTCCTGCGACCTCAGGCAATGATGAAGTATTAGATGTGATGACTGGCGCGCCACATGCCATAGCCTCAACGAGAGGCACACCGAACCCTTCAAAGAAAGAGGGAAAAACGAACACGTCCGCCATGCTATAGAGCGTGATTAATTCAAGTTCAGTCACACGTCCCAAGAAACGAACTTTATTCTCAAGCTTAAGCTTTGAAATAAGCTCCAGGGTTTCATCGTAGAGCCAACCGGGCCCACCTGCCAGGGCAAGCATTGCTGGTCGAGGTTTGTTTCCCGTCGCACTCTGGGCTTTGTGAAAAGCTTTAATAAGACCAAGATGATTTTTGCGCGGCTCCAGTGTGCCTACTCCTAGAACAAGTGGGTACTTCAATCCAAATTTATGACGCGTTGCTGACAACAAGATAGGGTCCGTAATACGCCGAAAATATGGTCGAATACCATTAGGAATAATAGTAATTTTCTCAGGAGGTGTTTTAAAGTGTTCAACCAAGGTCTGGCTCGTTGCCTGTGAAACAGCAGCGACAACATCAGCAGCAGCTACTGCTTCTGGAACAACCTTGTTCAGATAAGCCGCCAATTGGGGTACGGTATACTCTGGATGTTCCACAAAAGCAAGATCGTGAACAGTGACAACTTTACTCACTTTGCCATTAATGGGCGGCAGGACAAAGTCGGGGCCATGATAGATATCTACCTGGCCCGTGAAAAAGGTTGCGTATAGCGGCAAGCGCCAGCGATACCAAAGAATGTTGAGATAGCGGTCGGGAATAATGATACTACGCCCCCGAACATTCTGTGCTTGAGGAAAAGGATGCTCGCGAGTGGGTGTTCCACTCGTGAGCAAGGTATACTGGTTCCTAGCATCCTGCGCAAGGAGAGCATCTACTAAACTGCGCACATAGTTGCCAATTCCTGCCCCCTGCCGGATAGCCGCTGTATAGTCAATAGCAATACGCATGGAAAATACCTGGTAAATTCTATCCCGGCGGCCAGCCAAATTTACGTCCTCCGAGCAGATGGAAGTGTAAATGAGAGACACTTTGCCCGGCGTCAGGACCAACGTTGGTCAGGAAACGATAGCCACTTTCATCAATACCCATGTCGTGTGCAAGTTTCTGTGTTGTGATAAAAAGTTTGGCAAGTATAGGTCCATCGTTGAGCGTGAGGTCAGCTATGGAAGCAATGTGCTGGCGGGGAATGAGCAAGATGTGCTTTGGAGCTTGCGGGTTGATGTCCTCAAACGCTACAACATCCTCGTCTTGATAGACGATTTTACTGGGTATCGCGCCGGCTGCAATCTTGCAGAACAAGCAGTTCTCCATACGATTTCCTTTGACTATTAATGTTGGTAACTATTCCTGGGTATTACTAGTATCGACTGAAGAGGAAGTAGCAACTTTATCTGGTTCAGCAGATTTCTCTGCGGGTGTCATTTCAACTTCTGCAGGTGTGCCTTGAGTCTCTAAAGTTGCTGCATCAAGCTCGTATTTCTCAGCTTTAGGCTCTTTTGTTTCCTCCTCTACTGTGGCTGGACGATTCTCTGCACCAGTAATTGGTTCCAGCCCATGTAGAGAGGGATCATTATACTGTGGTAAATTCATTTCCAGGCGAATCGCTTTGATGGCTTGATAGACTTCACCAGGATTGAGTGTAAGTTCATCGGCGATTGTTTTATGCACGCCGATGGGTGGCAGAGGCAGGTAGGGTACATAAGCTGCCTTAATCTTCTCCAATTCTTCGCTGCTACCTTTGTATGTTTGAAGTTCCCACCAGCTTGGAATGCTCTGACGTTCTCTCAAGTCTTTGACAATTTTCTTAACGGCTTTCTTGGGAATTCCTATCTCTTGCGCGATTTGTGTACGAATCCCGTCAAATTCGGTTGGTACCGCAAGTTCCAGGTAACGAGCCTCAACCTGTGCAATCTGTTCGGGTGTTGCTGTAAACGGCGCAGGAGGTGAAATCTTTTCGCGCTTCGGTTTGGGTGGAGTTGGAGGCCTAGGCACTTTAGCCTTTGCAGGTTTGACTCCCTTTTTCCCATCAGAACGGTAACGTTCAGGACGAGATTCACTGCCAAATCCTGGTCGTGGGCTGCGACCAAAACCTCCCTCCATGGGTTGTCGCGGGCGTTGCCCTATATCACCAGAGATACTCGGTCCACCTGGACGATAATCACCTGGGCCTTGATCGGGTCCTTCGCGGTACGCGCCAGGGCTATGGTTGCCAGGCCTTTCTGTTGTCGTTCCGTCTCTCATATCTCCTGGAACAGGGGAAGAAGGTAATCTGGGTTTTGGCTGTTCTGGTTCGCTCACTTTTACGTCTTCGACAGCATCAATCCAATGACTTGTGCCACTGGTTGCTTGTTTCGGTTTAGGTTGCGGTGGGGGTGATGGTCTTGAGGACCTCACCGTTCCCTGTGCTACCTGTCCTGGTTTAAGCGAAGAAGTGGGTTGTGCGGCCTTAGCTGCCAACTTCTCTTTTCTGGCCTTCTGCACGCAATCGGGGCAAGTTACTTCTTTAGCATTTGCCGACTGAAACCACTTGCCACAGGTTGTGCAGCGCATTTTAATCTTGCTCATGCGCGAACCCCCCTGTTTTCTAGGGCAATCACAAAAGATTGCTTTTACTGAAGAAATGAATATTGCCTATCATTTGTCGGAATGCACCTTCTAGTATAACAGGTTTAGGAAATGCGTCAATTGTTTTTGTTTATGCGCGCGCCTAGCTCGTCAGAATGCTGAGATAGTTATTCGGAAGTCTACAACCCTCGTAGAGTTTGGAAAGCAATTGCTCCTGATCGAGAACGATAACTTGCCGATTAGAGCATGACATTGCCAGAGAACGCGCTCCCATTGGAAGATCCTGACGGATTGGTTTTGGATGACCATTGACATTGAGGATGCCAAATGGTGCGATATTTCCGCTCACCGTAAAGAAGAAATCTTTGCCACTAAAATAAAAGAATGGCACTTTATAGCGTAGAGCTGTCTGGACATCTATGATCAGTGTTAAGATATGTGAGACTGCTACTTGATATGGACTGGAAGGATTAATACCGCATCCTTCGTAGCAACCAGTACCTTCTACTACCCAGATATGTTGTCCTAACTTGCCGCTGTTCAGATCGACATTGAATTGCTGTGCCCAGAAAAGAAACAATCCATACAGACTATTGGTGTACTGGTTTGGATAGCCATTATGCCAACTGTCTATCAGGCCTAAGGCTTCTGAACGCCAGCTCCAGTGACCGCCTGGATGTACAATGTTGTTCATCGCAGTCTGCATGGCATTAAGGTAGTTTACCTGGTTTACCAGGGGCTGGTAGTCGATACCACCAACATGAGGATCAAGCGAACCAAGAAGGACAGGCATGTCGGGGCGAACAGCATGCATTGTATGCTCGCAGAGATCGAAGTACCTTGCAAAATTTTCCGGCGGGACATAGGAGGTATTCCCTGGATCATACTTCATCTGCTCATTACCACATTGCACAGCATTGGCTCCACTATCAGCAATATCTAGCAGTGTATTCGTATCATATAAAGAAGCGCCTCTAGTCTGGCAGGTTGTGACCAGTACACTAACTCCCTGACTATGTTCATCTGCTATAGCGGTTTTCAAAGCAATGCCACTCAGTTTACTTACACCACAGGTTGGGTAACCGAAACGAACCCATGGGATATTTGAATAGGTGGTTGTAAGACTACTCTCAATGCCAAGTACCGGCCCTAAGGGCAATGGCGTTGGTGTTGGTGTTGGTAGAGTCGTCGGTTGCGTTGTGGGTGTTATTCCAACTGATGGCGTTTTCACTGTAGTGGTCGCGGTTGGAGCTAGGTGTGCTGTAGTGGCAGTTCGGTAGGCAAATGCGACAACTAGAGTACTACATACAAGTACTACAATAGCTATAATCAGGAACTTGCCCTTTGCATTGTTCCACAAGGTCATGTTCTTCAGCCTTCCTAACGAAGTGGTGATCGGTTCAAGTATAGCAGATCATGTTTAGACTTAGAAAGGTGTATCGTCGTCTTCTTCAAAGAAATGTTGCACATCTTTCAAATTCTCTGTCCTACGAGCAGGTGGCAGGGCATTGATAACTAAATTGCCATAGCTCTTTGAATACAGGCGTGTATCGAGAATGGCCATCACGCCGCGATCCTCTTGAGTGCGAAGCAAACGGCCCAGACCCTGCTTCAATCTTAGTACAGCCTGGGGAAGGACGTAATTCCCAAACCAGTTTTCTTTGTTGGCTTTCATCTTTGCAACCCGTGCTTCGTGGACTGGATCATCGGGCGGGTCGAAAGGCAGCTTATCGATAACGACCAGTGAAAGGGATTCTCCAGCGATATCAACCCCTTCCCAAAAGCTTTTCAGGCCAAAGAGAACAGCGCCTTCACTTTTCCGAAACTCGCGCACTAATTCAATACGATTCATTTCTCCCTGGCGTAACAAGCGAAAATCCAGATACGTCGGCAAACGATCTAAAAATATATTGTAAACGGCATCGAGCATACGTTTGCTGGAAAAGAGCAGGAATGCTCGGCCAGCCGAGGCTTCGACAAGGTACATCATTTCTTCAGCAATTCTTTTTGTATAGTCATTTGAATCTGGACCATAAACAGGCTCAGGTAAGTGTCGCGGCAAATAGAGCAACGTCTTGTTTTCATAATCAAAGGTATGAGGCAGAATGTGTTCCAGTACATCGTGATACTCCGCATTATCGAGACCAACACGACGACGAAAGTACGCAAAGTTTGGTCCCCTATCCTCTGGATCAACAGGGTTCGGACCAACCGTTGCCAGTGTAGCGGATGTACAAATAACTTTCGACTTATTAAACAAAAGCTCCCTTAGCAAGGCATTCACCTCTAAAGGCGTAGCACTCACCTCCAAATGGGATCCACGTCGTCCAGGCTTCAGTACCTGCTCAACGTAATAAACGTAAGTGTCACGTTGATCGACTGAAAAAACCTTGCGTAGAGCCTCTGACAAGTTTTCTGTCCGTGTAATCAACTTATCGTAAAGGGAATTTTCAGGCTCTTCCATATATTCAGGACGTTGTTTACGCAATGATTCCGCAAGTTTGGCGATGACGGTTGCAAGACGCAAGCCTTCTTGTAGTGGCTCTTGCAAAATAATCCTGCCTTTGTAAGATGCAGAATGCGCAACCTGCTCTAGCCTATTCCACGCAAACATCAAGGTTTGCTTTACTTCATCTTGCAGGTTGGCCTGACTGTGTTGTTTGAGTTTTTGGTGTGCCAGCAGTGCATTGATTTGTGACTCACTGACGGTCACAGTGAATGCGCGGGTAGCCTCTTCTTCCAGGTGATGTGCTTCGTCCACTACGATCACATCGCGTTTAGGCAGCAGATAGCCATCTAAAACGGCGTCGAGTAATAGTAATGTGTGGTTCACAACGATTACCTGCGAAAGTGCGGCCTTATCTCGCATCTGGCGAACGTAACACCTGGAAAAGAAATGGCACTCTCTCCAGGCGCATTGATCGCTATCCGCATTGACTCTGCCGCGTATGTCATTGGGGAGTGTAAACCCAAGTGTTTCAAAATCGCCGGTAATGCTCAATTCAAATTCTTTGACGATATTGAGCAGGCGAGTGAAATCAGGATTCTTAAGAAAGGGTTGAGTCTCTGTACGTTCCTTTTCCATGCGGTCAAGGCAGATATAGTTGCCCATACCTTTGACCAGCGCCGCTTCAAAGTCTTGAATGTGCTCCTGCACAAAAGGAATATCTTTATAAAAGAGTTGCTCCTGTAGAGCTTTGTTTGCCGTGCTTATGATTGCTACTTTGCCGGAGCGTACAATGGGGAGGAGGTAGGCCAGACTGTTGTGGGTTGGAATCATGGACTTGCCAGCGAGGTACAAGTGACTCGGAGACTCGACTTGAATACACCTTACCGGACGTGAAGGCACTTCGCGGACTGCGACAACATAGCGGAAGCGATTACGTTCTGGGCTGAAGTTGCGAAGGCGCTCCTTGTGGGCAGTGATCTTGCGCCCAAGTCGAAAGACCTGTTCGTCCGTTGTAAATGAGAGCGTCCATTTTGGGCCGCAATCCTTCCCATTGTATCTTGAACGCCCGCCACGAAGCGAAGGTCGGAACCCAAGTGAGCTCACAAGTTCATACACATCCTGCGCGAGCTGTGGGTTCGTCGTTGTGAACTCAACAGCACCAAAGCGGTTGACTGTGCCATCCGAATCGAGGAGTCCAGCGAGAAGGGCGCGACGCTGCTGTTCGGATGCACGCAGATAGGCCGCAGGTATGTGTTTGTTAAGTAGGAGCCCAAGCGCACGCAGACGGCCGGTCATGCCAGGCTGCCATCGACTTACAGCCTTACCATTCTCGTCATCAACCGCGTACTTGTATGGGTGGCTCTTCAATGATCTAACAAAGTAACCGGCCTGCTCTATCTCGGGGATGAGGTCAGGATCGGCGGTCGTAATCGCGCTGCTGTAGCTACTGCCGTCACCGAGCCAGACGCCGAGGAAATATGGAGCGATAGGAAGGTTTGCCTCTGGCAGCATGAGCGGGTTAGCAACCAAGATGGCGTGATTTGTACGTTCGGCTGAACCAACCTTAAGCGTAGCAGCCATCCGCTCAGTAGTGACAAGGGTATACGCTCGACCATCCCTGCGCTGTTCGCTCAGGTCTCTCGCCAGGCGGTCCCGAACAGCAGTGAGAAGCATCCAGCGTGGGTAGCGTGCGGGTCGCTCCGTTGAGTTGATAGGCGCTATCTTGCCAGCAGCCTGATTCACGCTCCAGTAGTGGCCTCCGATAAGCCCTGTCGCCTCACCTACCGAGAGGGTATTGTCGTTTTGGGAAAGAGCGATTAGCTGTTCGAGCATGGCAAGCTGTTCCGAGGTGACGAAGTTCTTGGAGGCGTAGGTGCTAGTCCTTAGTCGACTAGACCAACTCCGGTCGACGCTTGTGTGGGACGCCCACTCATGCTCGGCATCTGCGACGATCGACGAGCCATCCGAAAACATAACCTCATAGCAAGTGCGGTGGTGCATCACATCGAATGCCGCCGTGACGCGAGTTGGGTGACCCTTCTCGTCAAATACAAAATCGCCTCTGACGAGATCACCCATCCGCTTCCACCCGGTCGGTGTCGGAATAGGTGTGTCCACGTCAAGAGCTTTACCAGTCCCTGTAGCGGCCTCCACAATGGCGTGTCGCTCTTCTATTAGCGAGCGGGCGACTAGTGTTGCCATTTCGATCTGTGCTGATCGTTCTTCATAACCAGGAAGGCGTTCAGAGAGTATACCTCCGTGGCCGAGGTCAGTAGAAACAATCTTGTGCAAGTGGGAGAATTCATTGCGAAGTGGCTTCTTTTGTTTTGATGCTTCGTTTGTAATTGAGATAATATCATCTCTTACTAAAGAAGTTAACTTTTCTGTATTAGCGCTGTTAAGCGAGTCGCTATCTGGACGTAATATGAGTTTTTCATGAATTGGTGGGAGTTGGCTTATATCAATACTTCTATTTTGAGATGATGTCATTGGATGAGCAGACAATTGTTTCTTAATATCTTCGAGTTCTTGCTTAATAAAAACCATACTTTCTGGTCTTTCGCTTACTTCAGTCTTTAGCATTTGCATAATGAGCTTTTCAAGCCTTTGTAGGGCAGGATGATTTCCTAAATGAAGAGGCTCAAAGGAAAATGATGTTGGGTTAGGAGCACTCCCCGAAAGTAGCTGATGTAGTGTAGCACCTAAACTATAAATATCAGATTTATGGGTAGTCTGGGTTCCACCGAAGTGTTCTGGCGAAGCGTAACCTATAGTACCCAGGGGTTTAGTATCACTTGTCTTACCTGGTGTAAAATGACGAACTATTCCGAAGTCAATTAAGTAAATGTGCCCATCAGGAGTTCGCATGATATTGGAGGGTTTGAGATCTCTGAATATTAGTGCTTTGGTATGCAAATAACCAAGCACATCGCAAAGTTGTATACCAATAGCGATGACCTCAATAACATTAAATCGCCCGTTTGTCTTGGTTTTTAAATAGCTTTCTAGTGTTTCTCCATCGATGTAATCCATTACAAGGTACGCACCCTTGGAATTCGTAAAGTGATCGAAGATATGTGGAATGCTTGGATGTTTCAGTTGAGCTAAATTGAGAGCCTCTTCCCTGAAAGCTTGATTAGCCTTGATAATTTGTTCTGAACTAAGGTAATGTTGATCCAACTTTTTAAGGGCGACTTCTCGCTCAAGTTTTGTATCCAGGGCCTTGTAGACTGTACCATAACCACCTTTACCTATTTGAAGTAGAAGACGATATCGTTCATGAAGTAGAGTTCCTGTTCTAAATGAGGGGATTGCACCTGCATCGCCCTCATGAGTCTTCGCTCCCTTAGGAGTTTGATGAATCACCCTTTCCTCTTGTATCTTATCAAATATTGTTTCATCTTCATTTTTCTTATTAAACATAGCGGTTGTATTTATTGCAGGTGGATAAACAGGCAATACTACTTGCTTCCTATCAGTGTTCTTTGTCAGAGGGAAACCCATCAGGGCGCGTAGATAGGCATCAGAGAACTTCAGCATATGTTCGAAGCGATCTGTTGGTTCTGGTGAAAGTGCTTTGAGGAGCACTGTCTCGACAGTTGGCGAAATCTTGCTATTTAAGCCACGAGGTGAAGGTATCGGCTCGTGTTCTTGTTGATACAGTAATGCATCATGCTCGGTGGCCGTGTAGGGGCGGTGACCACAAAGCCATTCATAGACGATCACAGCTAATGAGTACTGATCGCTAGCGGGGGTTAGCATGCCACGTAAATGCTCAGGAGCTTTATAAGGTAGTGCAGGCGTGGCTAGATGGTTAAATGGTTGAAGCAACTCTTGAGGCATGGGTGAGAAATCAGTAATTCGTAATTCCTCACCAGGAAGAATATTGCCGGGATGGAGGTTGCCGTGCAAAATATGTGATACATGGGCATATTGTAAAGTATCGGCAATGGTGAAGAGAAATGGTTTGATCTCGTCTGGAGCAAACATTTTGCCTCTGGCAAAATGTTTGAGAATGGCGCTATCTTCAATGTATTCAATTACAAGGTATCCCAGATCTGGCTGATTGCCTGGCTCTGCAATGATACCGAAATTCTGTATTTCAGTAATGTTGCTGCGCTTAAGTTTTTTGAGTTGTTTGGCATGTGCAAGAAAGGACTCTCTGGCTGCTATTGTGGAAAGAGGGATATTGAAGACTTTGAGAATGACATATCTTTTTTTACGCTGTTCATCTTTGCCAAGGTATGTATAGCTGATGGGACCTTCGTTGAGCGATCGGATGATAGCATAGTGGCCAATGCGCTGTGGTCCTGCGTCTCCCATGTGGGTATTTTCTCCCCCTAAATGTGAACGGATGTTTGTTATGCATCAGAAGTATAGCATAGGGATGATAGTGGTACAACATTTGCTACTACAAGAAGTTTGTGCATCAGAGTATAATGTGCAAAGTTAAAGGTATTGCTGCAAGTTCCAGGTTGTAGAGAAGCAAGATACCGAAATTTGGAAAGAGATACGTTGTAAAGAATGGAAGAGATGGAATTACAGAACGCAACCGTAGACGATATACATGATGGAGTGCAGACGGCTGAGGCGAAGGCACATCAATATGATGCTACCAAATTTGATCGGCCATCGGTGACAGTGGATGTGGTAATGATGAGTCTGCGGCAACGAGACTTGCAAGTTTTGCTTGTTAAGCGTCGTTCCTGGCCGTATGAGGGTATGTGGGCTATTCCTGGCGGCTTTGTGAATATAGACGAGTCACTGGAGGAGGCAGCCAAGCGCGAACTTCAGGAAGAAACAGGTGTGCAAGATGTGTATCTGGAGCAGCTCTACACCTTTGGTGATCCGGGACGCGACCCGAGAACCCGGGTAATTACAGTAGTCTATTTTGCTTTGATCGACTCTGAACGATTGCAAGTGAGAGCGGCTGATGATGCTATGGATGTGGGCTGGTTTTCTGTTTATGATCTGCCACCACTGGCTTTTGATCACGCGAAGATTCTGGAATATGCGCTAAATCGCTTGCGTGGCAAACTGGACTATACCACAATTGCTTTTAGCCTCTTGCCTGAGCAGTTTACATTGCATGAACTGCAGCGTGTTTATGAAATTATTTTGCATCGAAGATTGGACAAACGGAACTTTCGCAAAAAGATTTTATCGACGGGCATTCTGGAAGATACGGGTGCCAAGAAAATGGAGGGTACCCATCGTCCGGCTCGCCTGTATCGTTTTAATCCCGCTGCAGAACGCAAACTGTAGCCAGGAGCTTTGATATCAGTGCACATATGAGGTGAAAAATGGCTACTTCGACCATCCCATCAAATTTTGTAGAACAGTCTAAAGGATTTCTCTCTGCGCTGGTTATCTGGGAGCGTGACTTGCCTACGATCGCTTGGAGTGATCTGCATGCAGAGGCACAGCAGGGGCGAGTTGCCCTGATCAGTGTTGATATGATTAATGGCTTTTGTCACGAAGGAGTATTGTCCAGTCCGCGTGTGAAAAACATTATTCCTGCGGTGGTCGCCTCTTTTAAGGGAGCCTATAGCATTGGTGTGCGTGAATTTGTGCTTGCACAGGATTGCCATACACCTGATGCTGTGGAGTTTGCCGATTTTCCTCCGCACTGCCAGGCTGGTACAAGCGAAGCCAACACTATTCCTGAACTGGCAAATCTGCCATTTGCCAATCTCTACCAGGTCGTCTCCAAGAACTCGCTCAATGCCTTTTATGGTACAGATCTGGGTGAATGGTTGGAAGCACACCGCAATTTTAGTGCGGTTGTGATCGTGGGAGATTGTACTGATCTCTGTGTGCATCAGACGGCATTGCATATGAAACTTTATGCCAATGCGTACAATTTAAAGATGCGTGTGATTGTGCCAGAGAATGCTGTGCAGACCTATGATATGTCGGTTGAGACAGCCAACGAAATTGGTGCGTTGCCCCATGATGGAGATTTTATGCACCTGGTTTTCCTGTTTCATATGCGGCTGAATGGCGTTGAAGTGGTACGCGAGATTACGTGAATCGTCTAACGTCCATTGATGCAAGGCATCTTTTAGACTTATTTTTCTGTTTCGGAAACCTCTAATAGTTCAAGTAAGTCATCGAGTGAATGCACCAGTAAACAATCGACATTGCTCTCTTCTAAACGTCTATGCCGGTCGAGCAAAATTGGTGTGATTCCGACTGCACGAGCACCCAATACGTCATGAATATATGAATCGCCAATATGGATGGTATAGTCGGGGATGCTGTTTGCACGCTGCAATGCGAGTTCGTAAAGTGCTGGTGAGGGTTTGGCATGACGGGTGACTGCAGAAACTAACAAGCAATCAAAATAACCTGTGAGATGGAGGCGCCGCAAGATTGGGCCAAGAGCTATGCCCCAGTCAGAGATTACGCCAAGTATGTAGTTATGAGCTTTTAGCGTTTTCAGCACAGGAAATACGTCGGAGTAAACTTGCCAGCTTGTATGTTCGTCAAATTCCCTGGTTATCCGACGTGCAAGCTCGTAGAGGAGCGGCTCATTGTGTTCCTCAATGAGAGGACGAAGCAGATTCATGTAATACTCAATCCAGAATTCATTTATTGTTTGCTCACTAGCCCAGGTATGACGTTTGAGACGTGTCTGACGAAAGTAATACTCATCGGCTTCTGTCATGCGCTGGTTGAATTCGTCGATGTGGATATGCAGGCCGAGTTGCTGGCAGACTTTTTGACAGATTTCAGGGGAAGAAGGGTTGGGATGCAGGAGGGTAAAACCCGCGTCAAAAAATACCGTGCGTATTGCTTGAGGTTGTTGCAGGGGCATTTTTAGGTTTCCTTAATCCAGACCTGTTTAACCTCTGGACTTGTAAACGGCGTCGGAGGCGGCGAGGGTGGCACCGATGTTGGGTTGGAAACCACTGCGGGGCAATACGTGTTCCAGGGCTGCCAGTACTGTGTCTACGTTTTTACGACATGAATTGTAGCCCATCAGGCCGATACGGATCAAGCGGCCTTTCAATGCGCCAAATCCACCGCCAACCTCGATACTGTACTCATCAAGTAATGCTTTGCGAATTGCTAACTCGTCTATACCTTGATGCAGACTGACGGCAGTCAACACAGGAAGCTCATAACCAGATTGGGTAAGAATATCCAGGCCCAAGCCTTTGATGCCTGCTCTAATAGCTTCACCATGTAGTTGATGACGGACCCAGCGAGTCTCCAGCCCTTCTTCCAGGATAAGACGTAGCGCTTCACGCAAACCATAGACCAGGTTACTGCACGCGGTATGATGGTAGGTATGGTCGCCGTTCCAGTAGCGGTGTAGTTTTGGCAAGTCAAGGTAATAGCTCTGTACAGGTTTTTTGCGATTCTGGATCACCTGTACTGCTCGATTGTTAAGTGTGACTGGAGCTAGCCCTGGTAAAGCTCCCAGGCTCTTCTGGCTACCAGCATAGCAAGCATCGATATTCATTTCGTCGATGTTTATAGGAATACCACCAAGTCCACAAACGGCATCTACGACGAAGAGCGCTCCATGAGCATGTGTGATACGCTCCAACTCTTCTAGTGGTTGCCAGAGACCAGTAGAGGTTTCAGCAATAGCTGTGGCAAATATTTTGGTTTCAGGATGATCTCTAAAAGCCTGTTCGAGTATCTCTGGATCGAGAGGTTCCCCTAACTGTGTTTCAAGGTCAATGACATTGGCACCAGCGCGATGGGAGATTTCAACGATCTGGCCGCTGAAGAATCCGAGACTGCCAGCTATGAGTGTATCGCCCTCTTCGAGTAGATTGCACAACACGGCTTCTGCACCGGAGAAACCGGAACCGGAAATGCACAGTGTCATCTCGTTTTTGGTTTGAAAGACCCAGCGTAGCAATTGGGCAGTTTCTTCGAGAATACTGAAAAACTCTGGATCGATGTGACCAAGCTGAGGCGCTGAGGCGATACGGAGAATGCGTGGGTCAACGTTGCAAGGACCGGGGCCGAGCAGTAGCCGGTAAGAAGGGTTAAGTTCTGGAAGTTTCGTCTCATATGTTTCACTCTTGCCCATTACTAATTGTGCCATTTGTAGCCTCCCCTTTGGATAAGGACGCACACAAGCGTGTCCCTATAAATCACGCCTGGTCACAGTCTGATGAGAGGGAAGAGTGTGTGGCAGATATACTCCGCCGTGCATACTCTTACACCGTAACCTCTGCTTCAAACAAGTGTTGCAACTTGTCAGCTTGATCGACTGCGATCAAGTTATCGATAAATTCGTCTAGCTCACCATTGAGCACGCCGGGTAGATTGTGTCGCGTTAGACCTATGCGATGATCGGTCACACGATCCTGTGGGAAATTATATGTGCGAATCTTTTCACTGCGATCACCGGTTTGAACCTGTGAACGTCGCGATTTGCTCAGTTCTTCCTGTCTGCGAGCTTCTTCCAGGTCCCACAGGCGAGACTTAAGGACCGAGAGTGCCTTGAGCTTATTTTTTAGTTGCGACTTTTCGTCCTGACAAGTAACAACCAGGCCAGTTGGCAGATGGGTAATGCGCACAGCTGAGTCGGTGGTATTCACGCTCTGGCCGCCATGTCCAGTAGAGCGATAGACATCAACACGTATGTCGGTATCTTTGATATCGATATCAATGTCTTCGTTGACTTCTGGCAATACGATCACCTTGGCGGTCGATGTATGGATGCGTCCATTGGCTTCTGTAATCGGAACTCGTTGGACACGATGCGTACCACCTTCGTATTTCAGGCGGCTGTAAGCGCCCTTGCCATTCACCTCAAAGGTTATATCTTTGATACCTCCCTGCGCAGTTTCGTTGATGTCAAGGATTTCTATCTTCCAGCGCCTGTTATCAGCATAGCGACTGTACATACGGAAAAGCTCTCCAGCGAAAAGCGCTGCCTCGTCACCACCGGTTCCTGCCTGGATGGTGACAATAGCGTTTTTCTCATCCATACTATCTTTGGGCAGCAGGGAAATATTTATCTCTGCGAGTAAATGCTCTTTTTGTGCTTCGAGGCGCTCAATCTCCTCGAAAGCAAGGTCACGCATTTCGGATTCCTCATTCTCGTACATTTCTCGAGTCTCGGCAATCTGACGATCGGTTTCGACCAGTTCGTTGTATTTTTGGACAACTTCTTGGAGTTCGGCATGTTCGCGGCCGTAGCGTTGTAACAGCGGGATATCTTCGAGTACTTCCGGCTGTGCCATCAAGTTGTTCAATTCTTCGTATCGTTGCGAAAGGCTGGCAAGTTTATCCATTAAATCCATGTGTGGGTTCTCCCGATATCTCCTCATCCTCCCGATTTAGGACTGTGGCTCTTAAATATCATCGTATCATATTTTAAGGCACGTCGGAACGGATGAAATGGTACTAATTAACGTGTGTTTATAGGTCTTTTCAACAGGAAGCTATGATTGTAGTTTTCGAGGACGATGCTACCCAGCGGCCAGCAAATAGCGTTCTACGTTTACGCGGCGTGGTTGTCGCGGATAGAGAGAAATTGCAATTGTAGTCTGTAAAAGCGGCTTCATAACATTATTATACCACGTAAAGAGATACAATACTGCTTATTTTTGTGAATTATCTCCTATTCTATAACCAACAATAGGAGTATACTGTTTTTCAGAGTACAGATAAGTTGCAAAGCTAGTTTTGCAACGGCCCAGGATATATAATATGGCGTTGAAAACGAGCTATTAGCTGTGTCAACTGAAAATTTGGAGGAGGGATACCTGTGCGTTTCTGTTTTATTCTGGAAGAGAGATATGCTGATAAACCTATGCCTATGGTAGTGGCGGATCAGTTGCAACAGTGGGGACATGAAATAGACGTGTTGCAACCTTATGCGGCTGTCACCAGCCTGACCGACTTATCACTGACAAAGTACGATGCTTATGTTCTAAAAACTGTTTCAGATGGACCTGGTTTGACCATCTTAGAAGCTGCTGAGGCAGTAGGCATACCCACAATTAATAATTCACGCGCTATACGCCTGATACGAGATAAAGCGGTAGCGGTGGCTTTTGCTCAAGCGTGTGGTCTTCCTGTGCCAATTACTTACTTTGTTGGTCATCCTCGCGCCTTAGTCAAAGTACCACACCATGTGTATCCTGTTGTAGTCAAACCGAGTAATGGTACATCATTGCAGGATATTCATCTCGTCCATACCCCTGCCGAAATGGAGCAACTTACATTAGATGAGCAAAGTTACTACCTGGCGATGCACTATGTAGAAAATACTGGCTTTGATATAAAGCTGTACGTTACGGGCCAGGAGGTACATGCAATTGTGAAGAGTTCACCTTTGCATGGAACTGTACAGGAGCAAGAAATATCTGTAAGCAGTGATATGTTGAAGCTAGCACGTCGCGTAGGGCAGGTATTTGGGCTTGATCTCTACGGAGTAGATGTACTTGAGACACCTGAGGGGCTGATGCTTGTTGATATTAATGATTTTCCGAGCTTCTATGGGGTACCACGCAAAGTCGCCAGCGTCGCAGAGTATATTTTGCATGCCGCTTATCGAACTCGTCGCGAAGGACAGAGACGCGTTGGAGGACCAGTTATACAGGCTCACAGATCCCTGCGACGTCAGGATAACAAGATTGTACCCGCCGAGTTGGTAAGTTTTAATCCCAATGTGAAACGGGTACACAGCAGTTAATTCTTCACCTGTTTATTAATAGGCGCGAATTTCGCATCCATAGTAATTTCTACACAGGTCTTTTTATATGGCTAAGGTCATTCAAAACATAGAGCACACGGTGCTTGCCAGACGCACGTACTACGGTGATTGATGTATTGGCGGCAGGAAAGAAGAAGTCTTTTTGCAACCCCAGCACCTCGGCAACGTAGGCATTTATCACACCACCATGAGCAAATGCAAGCACCCGTTGACCGATGTGGTTGCGCGCTATTTCATCCAGTGTCTCAACTACTCGCTTACGAAATGTTATCGATGGCTCACTATCCGGAATAACGTCCCAATGTCCTGTTTCACCAGCTATACGCACAATATCTAACTGGCGCTCCTGTAGGGCCTTCGTCAAGGCTGCCAGGTCCTGGCCATCGTCGGGTAATGGACGTATATTGCCCAACTTGATCTCTTTCAAGCCCTCGGCGATAATGGGGTTCATACCCAGACGTTCAGCCAGTGGTGCTGCTGTTTCCAGGCAGCGCCGCAGAGGACTGCTGTACAAGGCATCGAAACTCAAACTGCTGAGCCGTTCTGCCAATGTCCGTGCCTGCTCTCGTCCTATACGGCTAAGTGGCAAGTCATCGTAAATGCCACTGGGAATAATTTCATCTTCGTCGGGGATGGCATCGGCATGTCGAATAATAAATAATTCAGCAGCATTGTTGCGCTGGAATAAAAATGGGTCATCCATACTATCTTTTTTCTAGACATAAGAAAAGGCGATATTCGGAGACCCACTGTTGCATTTCCCGCATGCGCGGCCCCGAATTGCTCTCCAGATTTTGCACAAATTTATTTCCCAAACTGGCGTAGTACCGATTTCGCCAGCGAACGCTTATGTACTTCATCGGGGCCATCGACAATGTGTATTGTCCGACCGTGAGCCCACATAGCTGCCAGTGGGAAATCATCACTTAGCCCCGCGCCGCCAAAGACTTGCATTGCACGGTTTACGACATTGGTAAACACTTCGGGCGCGGCAATCTTAATCATCGCGATCTCATTTTGCGCAGCCTTCTTGCCGAGAGTATCAATCATCCAGGCCGCTTTTAATGTCAGGAGTCTTGCCTGTTCTATTTCAAGATACGATTGGGCGATCCATTCCTGTATGACTCCTTGCTCAGACAGAGGTTTACCGAAGGCTACTCGTGATGTGGCACGCTGACACATCAGCTCTAATGCTCGCTGCGCGGCTCCAATTGAGCGCATGCAATGATGTATGCGTCCCGGTCCAAGGCGCGCCTGGGCAATCGCAAAACCACCGCCTTCTTCTCCCAACAAATTGCTCACAGGGACTCTAACGTTTTCGAAAAGCACCTCGCAATGACTTTCGTTATCTATATATCCCATGACTGGAAGGCTACGCTTAATCGTCACTCCAGGTGTGTTTTTAGAGATAAGAATCATGCTCTGTTGCCGATATCTATCCGGAGAATCTGGTTCGGTCTTGCCCATCACAATGAAAATTTTACAGCGTTCGCGGGCTGCTCCAGAGATCCACCATTTGCGGCCATTGAGCACATACTTGTCGCCATCGCGTTTGATTGTGAGTTGGATGTTGGTAGCGTCGGAACTGGCTACATCCGGTTCGGTCATGGCGAAAGCCGAGCGGATCTCACCATTGAGCAAGGGCATTAGCCATTCTTTCTTCTGCTCAGGAGTACCAAATTGTGCCAGGATTTCCATATTCCCCGTATCAGGCGCAGCACAGTTGAATACCTCGGATGACCAACTGACCCGGCCCATGATTTCGGCAAGTGGAGCATATTCCAGGTTCGTCAGACCTGCGCCATACTCGTCATCGGGCAAAAAGAGATTCCATAGTCCCTGTGCCCTTGCCTTTACCATCAACTCATTGATTATTTCCGTATGGTGATGTGGATTGCCCGAAGCAGCTATTTGGTCACGATATGTCTGCTCATTAGAATAAATATAGCGATCCATAAAATCGCTTAGCTGTTTACGTAATTCGTTGACTTTTTCTGAGTAGGCAAAATCCATTAGCTTCTTCTCCTGATGTGTAATACGTCATCTCTTTGACTATACCACAAAATGTTGTTGGTTCTGCGGGGAGATGAAATTGTAAAAGTCCTCAAGCCCAACGAGTCACTGCTGCTAGTTGGCCATGATCCCGTCATTGGCGACACTAGCTGGTCTTTCGGGCTTTACCCTCTTGACAAAGAACACACACGACTGGTCACTCGTACCCGAGTTCGCTGGCCAATAACACCGGGAGGCATCTTGTGGTTTTCTGTCACCGAACCTGGCTCATTCTTGATGGTACGGAAGATGTTGCTTGGCATCAAGCGGCGGGTAGAGCAGGTCGGTGCACAGTCTCCCAAGCATATTGCCGTCTAGTTGCGCTATTTTGTCCTACCGCAAAACCCTGATTATGCGTTAACTTTGCGGGTACTACGGTGTTTGAGGCGGCTGACCCGGTTGAGGTTGACCATATTGTTGAGGCTGACTATATTGCGGATATTGCGGTGAAGATGATGGTGGGAACTGCTGCTGAGATGGTGGATATTGCGGACTTCTCATTACCTGCTGCCTGAGATAGTTCAGTTCTTTGTAGATGGGCCATTCACCGAAGGCGAGGATACACAGCATAATGATATTAGCGATGGGTACCAACATGAGTAGCCCCAGAGCGCCGCTATAACCTGCCTTGGCGAAAATCCTCCAATAAATGACAACAGCAAAAATGATAGCTACCAGACTGAAAATGACCGAAGATATGATAATACCTGCCAAAGCACCAGTATCCACTGTGCCTGTACCGTTATTGTAAGGCATGTCCGTCTCCTTTTTAAGTAACAACTTCTTATGGCTTTGTTTCGCCACACAAGCATGTGCTTGTAGGGTCGGTCTAAAATCGATCATGATTTAGTAGCTGATCGAGCGTGGGATTTGTCGATGCGAAACCTCGTTCAGCCCACTCCTACGAGCACAATCATTATAACATGAATGTAAATACGAGCGTTCAGAAATCTCTCATCAAGAGGGAATATCTGCTATGTCCCAGATGTTATTATCAGTAAGTTAGCAATCTATACTTGTGAGTGCTAGACAAACGAATCTCTGCGTGCTATAATCTGGCAATCAATAAGTGAGACTGCTAAGAACTAAACGATACTGAATGTATACTACTTAAGCGCGGAATATGCGGTCCCGGGGCTACTATCCAGTTGGCCTTACCAAATATCCGATGAAAAAAGTAAAAGTTCACCATCGTACTTTGATAAAGTTAGGAGCTTGCATTACATGAAATGTGAACGTTGTGAAAAGAATCCCGCCCGTGTGCGTATAGATCAGATCGTCAATGGTCAGCGTGAACAGCATTACCTGTGCCAGTCGTGTGTTGATGAGTTGATGGGCGCAGCTATGGGCCAATTGGGCGGTACTGACGGTGAAGGTAACCCTGATGGCACTCCTTTCGGTTTCGTTTCAAAGAACGGGAATGCTGCCTCCAACGCTGGTGGTGTAAATACTGCTACCGCTGAACGGCGTACAAATAATAGTAAAACACCTACGTTGGATCAATATGGGCGTGATCTGACTCGCGAGGTCGAAGAGGGCAGGCTAGACCCGGCTGCGGGTCGCCAACGAGAACTTCGCCGGTTGATCACAGTACTGGGCCGTCGTCAAAAGAATAACCCTGTACTCATTGGTGAGCCAGGTGTAGGTAAAACCGCAATTGTCGAGAATTTAGCGCGTCGTATTCACGATGGCGATGTTCCTGCAATTCTGCGTGGTAAACGTATTGTCTCTCTGAACATAGGTGGCATGGTTGCAGGTGCGATGTTCCGTGGGCAGTTTGAACAGCGTATCAAGTCAATTCTTGAGGAACTGCGTCAAGCTGATGATGTGATTGTGTTTATCGACGAATTGCACACGGTTGTAGGAGCAGGGGCTGCGGAAGGAGCTGTTGGAGCTGCTGATATGCTCAAGCCTGCATTAGCCCGTGGGGAGTTGCGCTGCATTGGTGCGACTACATTGGACGAGTATCGCAAACATATCGAGAAGGATGCCGCGTTGGAGCGGCGCTTCCAACCTGTGATGGTCGATGAGCCGTCAGCTGAGGAAGCGATCGAGATGTTGCGTATAGTGCGTCCAAACTATGAACTGCACCATGGCGTAAGCATTACCGATGAGGCTATTGAAGCCGCTGTTAAACTTTCTGATCGCTATATCAATGATCGTTTCCTGCCTGATAAAGCCATCGATGTGATGGACGAGTCTGCATCGGCTTTGCGCTTAGAGGCAACTGAAAAAGGTATTGTAAGCCCGGTCCTCATTTCTGACCTGGAGAAGGAACTTGCAGATATCCAGACAAAAAAGGAAGCTGCTGCTAATGCTGAGGATTACGAGCGAGCCGCAATGTTTCGCCAGCAAGAGTTCGTGACACAGGGCAAGCTGGAAAAAGCGCGTGCAGAGTCGGGTAGCTCAATGACCCTGCTGGTCACCCCTGAGCTTATTGCGCAATGTGTTGAGAATTGGACTGGGGTGCCTGTCAGCCAGATGTTAGAGAGTGAGCGACAGAATCTGCTGAGTCTTGAAGACGACTTACGCAAACGCGTTATCGGTCAAGACGAGGCTATTAGTGCTGTTGCTCGTGCTATCCGGCGTTCGCGAGCTGGACTAAAGGATCCCAGGCGACCGATTGGTTCGTTCTTCTTCCTTGGCCCAACAGGTGTCGGTAAGACGGAATTAGCGAAGGCGCTGGCTGCCGAGCTCTTTGGTGGTGAGGAAAATCTCATCCGCCTGGATATGTCTGAGTACATGGAGCCACATACGGTTTCTCGCCTGTTTGGTAGTCCTCCAGGTTATGTTGGATATGACGAGGGAGGTCAGTTGACCGAGCAAGTGCGCCGTCGCCCCTATAGTGTGATCCTGCTGGACGAAGTCGAGAAAGCTCATCCAGAAGTCTTCAACGCTCTGTTGCAAATCATGGACGATGGTCGGCTGACCGATGGGCAGGGTCGCACGGTAGACTTCAAGAACACCGTGGTGATTATGACCAGTAATGCTGGCAGCGCTGACATGAAGCGAGCAGTGCGCATTGGCTTCTTGCCGACAAAAGATGAGGATTCACGCGATGAGCATCACGAAGTCATCCGTTCGAAGGCAATGGAGGGGCTGAAACGTATGTTCCGCCCTGAGTTCATCAACCGTATTGACCAGATTGTGGTCTTCCATGCTCTGGGTAGACCAGAACTCTACAAAATTGTTGATCTGCTGCTGGATCAGGTTCGCTCACGCTTGAGTGAACAGAAGATCGAGCTGGTGATTAGCGATGAGGTACGGGATCTGTTGTTGCGTGAGGGGTTCGATGAAGAGTTTGGCGCTCGTCCGTTGCGTCGAACGATTCAGACCTATGTCGATGATACACTGGCTGATGCGTTGCTGAATGGTGTTGTTGCGCCTGGTCAAATTGCACACCTGGTGTTGTATGATGGCACCGTTGCTGTAGAAGCACAGGAAGTGGCTGTGGCCGCGTAATAGATATAGATTCAACAAAATCTGCCATCCACTGCAGTGGATGGCAGATTTTGTTGTTTGGTTACCACACAATCCTATCCAATTCATCCAACCGTATCACCTTCTCAATTATCTCTTCTCTCTCATGCTTATCTATTATCACTGGGGATACCAACTCGTGAAAACGCGTTTCGAGCTGCTCCCAGCTTAAGGGATTGTGTGGATCACCGAGTGCATACCTCACATTCGCACTGAACTCTCTTCCATCAGTCATTCTTACACTGGCGCTTGCACGCCACTCCTCGGGGTAATACTCATCAAGCGCTGCGGAGGAATAGCACTCGACCCTCTGCATTAGTTCACGAATCCTGGAATCACGTAACCATTCTTCAGTAAAAACCGACAGCCCTGCTTTGCCGGTGAGTAGCGTGATTGCTGCCCCGAAAGGCATACTGAACTGCGCTTCAACCACATTGTTTGGCAGTCTCTTCCGCTCAACAGGATCTGCTATTAAACCGCGTCCCCCTGTCAAAACGCCACAGCGCACAAGCTCGATTTGTGCAGGATTGGGATGATGGGTATGCATGATTTCGAGGAGACAGTCGATAGGGCCATGCATATAGCGGCAACAAGAATAGGGCTTAATGGATACCTGCATAATGGCGAATTCATCTTCCTCCTGGCGTTCTAGTTGGGATATGTCGCTTGCGGATGAATAAGCAGAAAGAAAGCCATAAGAACTTTCAAGAATACTTGCCGGTCCTATAAAGCCTGCTGCTGCGAGGCGTGCTGCTGTTATCCCGGCATGGCATGCCCAACCGGGATGGAGTCGCTTGGTCCATGCTCCTTCGTGTAGATATGCCATTGAACCTGCTGCCATACTGCCCGCGATCCCCAAAGCCATATTCGTTTGCTCGGGTGCTAATCGTAACAAACGAGCGCTGGCTGCCGCAGCGCCAAATGTTCCGCAGACGGCGGTTGGATGAAAGCCTCGTTCATAGGCCGAAGCTGGATTGAGAGCGGCTCCTACACGGAGCGTGACCTCGTATCCTGCTGCCACTGCTGAATAGAAGTCAGCAGGAGTTGAGCCAATCTGCTCAGCGAGCGCAAGAGCGGCAGGGAATACAACTACGCCAGGATGGAGCGATGAACGGTTCTCAACGTCATCCATCTCCAATCCATGCGATGCAACGCCATTTGCTAATGCGGCCCAGGAGGCTTCTGCGCGTTCTTGTCTGCCAAAAATGGTAGCGATCCCAGTATTTCCTATAGCCGTTTGTTCCAACATCTGGTAGGCTGCCAGGCTGGATGGCAGAGTAGAGCCGCGCAAGGTGACGGCGAGATGATCGAGCAAGAGGTAGCGTACGCTTTCGCGCACTGTTGTGGATAGGTCTTCGTTTTGTAGTTGAGCGCAGAAACGAGCGAGGTCTGCTGTTGGGTTGTTTGCCATGAGCATGCTCCTGGTTGTTTATTTACTTAGTGGAGACTCCAAGGAAAGTGTAGCATATTTCATTTTCAGGGGGTATTTTCAGGGGGAGTGTTTTATGGAAGAGCAGGATTACGACGCATTACACTATGGCAACCATTTCAGGGTGGGCTTCATCAATATTCTGAGTCACGATTATGATACAAAAGCAGCTTCCCTCTGCTGAGAGTCATGATAAGGCAGGAGAGACAGAAATAGAACCGGCAATTTTTCAACTTCGCCCAAATCGCCACCAGCTGCCTCTTTCATTAGTCTTGATACGATGGCAGTTGGCGCAGCGGACCTCACACTTAGCGATTTCTTTTTCAATGGAAAACTGTTCCTCCAGGTAGGATATTCAAGTACCCCCACACTTATACTTCCTATATTTCTTCTGGTGTATAACAGAGTTGGCAATACATTATTACTATTCGGCCAAACTGTTTTTTTTCAGCGCTAGAGCACCAATTCGGAACACCGTAACCTATGTGTATCTTTATCAGCAAGAAAGTTTTAAAACAAAATAAAAACTCCTGAACAGCTAAAGTTCAGGAGTTTGAGCAGGGGCGAGAGGAATCGAACCCCCAACCGCTCGATTTGGAGTCGAGTGCTCTGCCAATTGAGCTACGCCCCTAAATGGTCAATCAGTATTCACGTTGGTGAATACCAATGGCGGAGAGGGAGAGATTCGAACTCTCGGAGGCGTTTCCACCTCAGCGGTTTAGCAAACCGCCGCACTAGGCCACTATGCGACCTCTCCTGATAAAGGCACCACAGGCTGACCAATGAAGTTAAGCGTTTATTCCAAATAATGAATAACGGTCGTACTACTAACCTTAACCGCAGTAACCCAAACACATAATACCAAACCGCAGATGGCACGTCAAGCTTTTTTACTTATCACTGCTTCAAATTCGCCGGGAAGTGGTAGGTTGATGCATCGTCGGGTTTATGAATGTGATAGGCATTCTGCCCTGCGTCACAAGAGACGCCATTAATTGGTGGGTAGGCTGTATAAGTGTTGAGAGTTGCCTCAAATTGAGG
>Ga0210409_10002115_pt1 | contig 24170 bp, 14 predicted proteins | sample IncBWH17MmetaG_FD_161649 | JGI IMG/M metagenome (GOLD analysis project Ga0210409, IMG submission 161649) | Forest soil microbial communities from Barre Woods Harvard Forest LTER site, Petersham, Massachusetts, United States - Inc-BW-H-17-M | ecosystem: Environmental > Terrestrial > Soil >...
GGAAGTTCTTACACTGTTGACCGGAGAATGCGGCCTCACGCCGGCATCCGTGATCGCTGACATTGCCTCGGGAACGGGCATCTTTACACGGATGCTGGTCGAAAATGGCAACCAGGTTTTCGGCGTCGAGCCCAATGATGAAATGCGGCGAGCTGGGGAGCAGTTCCTGCGAGGGCACTCGCGTTTCACGAGTGTTGCGGGGACGGCGGAAGCGACGAATCTTCCTGAGCACAGCATTGACCTAGTTACAGCAGCGCAGGCGGCGCACTGGTTCGATCGAGCAAAAGCGCGATCTGAGTTTATCCGCATCCTCAAACCCGGCGGCTGGACCGTGCTCTTGTGGAATGAGCGCCGCACCGATTCCACGGCGTTTCTCCGAGAATACGAGCACTTGCTGCTGACGTATGGAACGGATTACCAGGAAGTACGGCATGAACGCACGACGGCGGAGATTGCCGGCTTCTTTGCGCCGTCGCCGTTTCGCTGCCACAGCCTGGAGATGCGTCAGGAAGTTGACTATGCGGGCCTCGAAGGGCGGCTCTTGTCTTCCTCTTACACGCCGGGGCCTGAGCATGCAAACTATGAACCCATGTTGTGGGAGCTGCGGCGGATTTTTGATGCTCATCAGGTTCAGGACCGGGTTTCGCTTGACTACAACACGCTCGTTTACTATGGCCAGCTGGCTTAAACCCGAAAGGCATTAACCACAAAGGACACGAAGGTTCACGAAGGAAATCTGGCTTGGAGACCTGATGCCTGACGAAAAGACATTTCACATGACTCCCGATGAGTTCCGGCGGCATGGCCATGCGGTGGTGGATTGGGTCGCGGACTACTATGCGCGCATCGAATCGTATCCTGTTCTGTCGCGCGCGGAGCCTGGGCAGATTCGGGCTTCGCTGCCGGCGAATCCTCCGGCGAAGGGTGAGTCTTTCGCGGCGATTCTGGACGATGTAGAGAAACTGATTCTTCCGGGCGTTACGCATTGGCAGTCGCCAAATTTCTTCGCTTTCTTTCCCGCCAATGCGTCGGGCCCTGCGATTCTGGGCGACTTGCTTTCCTCGGGATTGGGCGTGCAGGGAATGCTTTGGGCGACCAGCCCGGCGTGCACAGAGCTGGAGACGCATGTTCTCGACTGGCTGGTTGAGATGCTTAGTCTGCCACGGCATTTTCTTTCAAGCAACACCGGAGGCGGCGCGATTCAGGACACGGCATCGAGCGCTTCGCTCTGCGCCTTGCTGGCGGCGCGCGAACGGGCTACCAATTTCGCCAGCAACAAGCGTGGTTGCGATGGGAGGCTGGTTGCGTATACGTCATCGCAGGCGCACTCTTCGATCGAAAAGGACGTACAGATTGCCGGGCTTGGACTGAACAATTTGCGATTGATCGAAGTGGATGAGAAGTTTGCGATGCGTGCGGACGCGCTTTCGCGACAAATTGAAGGCGACCGACGCGCGGGCCTGGTCCCTTTTTTCGTTTGCACTACGATTGGCACAACTTCCTCCAATGCTATTGATCCGTTGCCCGAGATTGGCCGCATTTGCCGGGAAAACAAAATATGGCTTCACGTTGATGCCGCGATGTCCGGGACGGCTGCCCTCTGCCCTGAATTCCGCCACACGCATCGCGGGGTCGAACTCGCCGACAGTTATACCTTCAATCCGCACAAATGGATGTTCACCAATTTCGACTGCAACTGCTTTTACGTCGCCGATCGCAAAGCGCTGATTCAAACCCTGAGCATTCTGCCCGAGTATTTGCGGAACAAGGCGACTGAATCTGGTGCGGTGATCGACTATCGCGACTGGCAAATTCCGCTTGGCCGCCGCTTTCGCGCGCTGAAGTTATGGTTTGTGATCCGGCACTACGGGATCGAGGGGTTGCAGTATCACGTCCGGCGCCACGTTGAACTGGCGCAGCGGTTTGCAGGCTGGGTAAAGAACGATCCCCGGTTCGAACTGGCGGCTCCGGCGCCGCTCAACCTGGTTTGCTTCCGTCACAAGGGTGCGGACGAAGTGAATCAGGCGCTGATGGACCGCCTGAATCGAAGCGGAGATCTTTACCTGACGCACACACGTCTACAGGAGCGACTTACCCTGCGTTTCTGCGTGGGCCAGACCAATACGACGGAACGACACGTCGAGCGGGCATGGAACAGGATTCAGGAGGAGACCGCAACCTTGGAAAGATCGGGACTCGCGGGCTGAATCGGCGATGTCCCTGATAGCACGCGGTTCGCTAGCTGCGGCGGCAGGACATCGATCCGTTTGTACGTGCCCTTGTTGAAGTATCCATGTCCTTAAACTCGAGTCGAGGGCATTTTGTACTTCTTAGGATGGAGTAGAGGCCAGCCCAAGAAGGCTGGCCTCTACATCACTGGGTTACGGTGAAAACCCCCTTGCTCACGGCCACGCCGCCCGGAGTGGTAATCGTGATGTGCCCGGTCAGCGCCCCGGTAGGAACCGTCGCGGTCACCTGCTTATCCGAGTTGACATTGAAGCTGGTTGCGGCCACACCGCCAAAGGCAACCTTCTTAGCCTGCTTCAGGCTCACTCCCGTGATCGTCACGTTTGTCCCAACCGCGCCGCTGGTCGGATTGAAGCTCAATATCTGCGGCGTTACCAGGAATACCTTGTTGCTTGCTAATGTTCCGGCGGAGGTTTTCACCGTCACGGAGCTGGTGGTTGCGCCGTCGGGCACGGCCGCTGTGAGGTAGGTATCCGAGACGATCTGGAACTTGGCAGCGGTTCCGCCGAAGGACACGCTGGTTGTTCCTTTGAATCCCTGCCCCAGAAACTCGACCGTCTTGCCAACTTTGCCGGAGTACGGCAACAAGCTGACGAATGCTGGCAAACTGGTATTCTTCCAGCTATAGAACACGCCGCAATTACCTGTTGAGCAGGGATTCACGTTCCCCGAGCCTCCTACCTGGCTGTCGCCGTAGACCAATCCACTGGTGTGCTGGAAAGGCGTAACGTAGGGCGTCGCTCCGGTGGTGTAATCAAATTTGTAGAGCACCGAATAAGCTCCCTTGGGGGTAATCTTGAAAACCGTGCCACAGCCATCCGCACAGTTAGAATTGACAGTTCCTCCGTTGGAGTTTGCGCCATAGAAGTTGCCGTCGCTTGCGAGCACCAGACCGCCGTAAGGTCTGGCCCCGTCCGTGGTTCCGTTGATTTCATGCAAGACGGTCAGCTTGCCTGACGGGGTGATCTTGAAGACGACTCCGCCGCCAGTGCCCCCGTAGATTGTGGTTCCGTAGAAATTCCCGTCGGCGCCCTGAACCAGGCCAGCGAAAGGGCTTTGCCCGTGGGTGCCGTCAAAGCTGTAAAGCAGGGTAAACTTGCCGGCGGGGCTAATCCTGAAGACAACACCCTCATTGGCACTAGTCCCGTTCGGAGCCGTTCCGTAGAAATTGCCGTCCGTGCCCAGGACCAGGGGCCCGTACGGAAAATAACCGTGGGTGATGTCGAATTGATAGAGGGTAGTGAGTACTCCTGCAGGCGTAATCTTATAAATGGTCCCGCAGCCGCTACCGCACCCTGCTATTCCTCCGGCGGTTGTTGTGCCGTAGAAATTTCCATCGTTTCCTTCAACCGGTGGCGCATAAGGATACGCTCCGTCGCTGCCGCCCGTGAAGCTATAGATGGTCGTGTAAGTCCCGTTCGGTGTTACCTTGAATACTGCCCCTGCCGTTACCGAGCCGCCCTCGTACGTAGTGCCGTAGAAGTTGCCATCGCTACCGAGCGTCACGCCGCCTTGGGGGAACGCGCCATCGTTGTTGCTGCCGGTGAAGTTGTGTATGACCTTCAGCTTCCCCGCCGGTGTGATCTGGAATAGCGCCCCACAGCAGGTGCCTCCTGCGGGTGCGGTGCTGTACAGATTGCCGTCCCGGCCCTGGGCAACGATGCCTGAATATGCAGGTCTGGATGGGTCACCGCTATTACTTCCGAAGTCGTACAACACGGAAAACGTTTGGGCTTGGACAACACCGGAAAAGAACAAGAATGCCCAGCAAAGTCCCTGGCACAGATGATCCATTTTGCGTTTCATATTTCCTCCGTGATTTTGACTGCTGCGAGCACCGGGATCCACGGGCGTGGATCAACCTGGAACTAGCTGAATGTCCCCTCATCTGCCATTCAGCCAGTTTTGCTCTTTCTACCTATCAAAGCGGAAAGCAGGTTTGATTTGGCTCACCGAAAATACGGGCGCAGGCCGGAGTTCGGCGAAAAGCACAAGCTATTAAGCTCAGGTCGACGATGCGGACTCGGGTTTGTCCAGGCCTGTCATCGGTTTATTGGAAAAGTGGAGAAGGTGACCAAACCGCTGTGCAGTCTATTGCCGTTCGGTCTTCAAATCCTTATGGTTTGTCGGGCTGTGATGTTGTTGGGCGTTGTTCGGTTTCAAGGCAGACGCATTCGCGGGAGCGGTCAGGTTTACTCCGAAATCCCTGACATAAGTGTTCATCGTTCGGGGCAAGAGTCTTCTGAGATCAGAAGCCTCCATTCTCTATTTCGCGATTCAGGGCGGAGAGCGCGACCTTCTGCCGTCCCTGCCCGTCGAAGTTCGAGGGATCCAGCCAACGCTCGAATGCGGCTTTTCGTTGCGGCCATTCTGAGTCGAGCATGGAGAACCACGCCGTATCGCGATTCCGTCCTTTAATGATCATGTGCTGGCGAAAGATTCCCTCGAACGTGAAGCCCAGTCTTAGCGCCGCGCGGCGTGAAGGCGCATTGAGCGCGTTGCATTTCCATTCATAACGGCGGTATCCGAGATCTTCGAAAACGTGCCGAGCCATCAGATACATCGCCTCGGTCGCCCCCACAGTCCGCTGCAGCCGAGGAGTAAAAAGGATACTGCCAACCTCGATGGCTCGATGCGCAGGCTCGATGCGCATATACGAAGCGTAACCAACTGCCGATCCAACCGCATCACCTGAGGACTTTTCGATAATGGCAAAGAACAGAGGATCCTCCGAGCTGGCTCTCTCTCTGAGGTGAGCATCAAAGGCGGCGCGAGTCGCGAACGGCCCTTCGAATAGGTAGCGCCACAACCCTTCGTTCTGCGCTCCACGCGAGCCCTCGTAGAGTGTCTCGGCGTGAGCCACAGCATCAAGCGGCACAACGCTGACCACGCGACCGTCGAGCGCAATGCGTCGCGGATGCTTGGCTGGGGTCGCGTCGACTTGCGCGCCGGTGGCAACAGTGTCGATGTTATGTTTTGAAGTCATCACGGACGTCGTTCCTGTGTTCAATCATTTTTCCACAGTCCAGATATCAGACAAGAAATTTCTGCTGCACCATCGCGCATTCAAATCTACGCTTTGACATAAGGATGACATCGCGGAGACACAAAGACCTAAATACTTTTTACGCGCTGAAGACACGGGCGTGACACAAGACAAATTCTTGCCTTGTAGTGTCACCTCACGTATCCCGCCATTTAGACAGGGATACCGGGGAGAAGCACAAATATGAAAGAAGTTACCGAAATCCTAGGCACTTCGAATCGGCGGTCGTTCATCAGAAACGGTGCCGTCGCCGGAACTGCGGCGACCGTAGGCGCTGGCATCCTGAGCGGCGGTTTACGGGCGTTGGCTGAAACCGACCATAAAGGTCCCGCAATAACAAAAGGTGACATCGCAATCCTGCAGTTCCTGGCTGCGGCGGAAATCATCGAGTCCGATCTGTGGGAACAATACACCGAACTCGGCGGCGTTCAGGACGCGGAAGAGCACGGCGTCAACGGCGGCAGCCCGCTCTACATGGCTGCACTGCAGATTCTCGACAGCGACATGCCGCAGTATATCCACGACAACACCGACGATGAAAAGAGTCACCAGGCATTCATCAACTCCTACCTGGAGTCGGTCGGAGCTGCCCCAGTCAACCTCGATCAATTTGCCAATCTGCCCAGCAGCAAAGCGACCGGCGCCGCTGATGTCGGACGACTCACCAACCTGATGAACCTCAACGTCGACACCAGTTTCTGGACCCGCTATCGCAGCGACAACCACAACCCCGACCTTGATCCCAACTTCGTATTTGGTCAAGCCGAGAACATCGTCAATCGAACCGCAATTCCCAGAACCGATGATGACCTGAACGGCCCCGCCAATATCGCACCATTCAACGTTCCCGACCATCTCAAGGCGATCGCCTTCACGGCGGGCTTTCACTTCTGCGCGATTGAGCAGGGTGGCAGCAGCCTCTACCCGTCGCTGGCTCAGAGAGTAACCAACGTCGAAGTCTTGCGGATTCTGCTCAGCATCGGGCCGACGGAGACATCTCACTTCCAGACCTGGCATGACAAGGCCGGAAATGTCCTTACTTTGACCGACGTGGACCCGGTTACCGGTTCAAAAGTGCACTTCCGGGAACTCGCCGGCATCACGTCGGAATCCTTGGAAGGCAACCTGATCATGCCCGAGCCGTGCCCATTCCTCAGCCGGAAGTTCCAGCCCTGCTCGATCATTCGGCCGACGAATACAAAAGGCGCCGCGATGGGCGCAGTGCAAGCGCTTACCAATGACGGACTCTTCATCGGACAATCGAAGGATTTCTTTGCCGCAATCACGAAGCTGGCGCAGGCTGCCGACGCGGCCGAACGCGGATTCTGATTTTCTTAACCGGGATGGGTGCCGTGCCCGAGTAGTGGTCACGGCGCCCGCACTTTATCAATATCAATATCAACCGTAGCTTTGACATTTTCTTGCAAGGAGCACTCAATGTTGGAAGGACTATTTCAGCCTATGCATCTGCTGGTGATTTTCGGAATTGCTTTGCTCGTCTTTGGTCCCAAGAAACTTCCCGAACTTGGCAAAGGAATCGGCGAGGGCATCCGCGGCTTCAAGTCAGCCATGAAAGAGCAAGCCGAGCCACCCACCATCACCGGCAGTGTGACCGCTAACGACCACAATAAAGGATAAAAATCCGTGGGTCTTGGCACGGAACTTCTTTTGGTGCTCTGCTGGGGTTCCTGATCCTGGGACCCAAGCAGATGCACGCCCTCCTGGGAAGGGTGGCACACGTTAAAGCAGAGTTCGACAAGGCTACCTGCAGTTTCAAGTCCCAACTCAACGCTAAGCCCCAAAACCCCGCACCCGACGACGAACTTCCATCCGCGTAGGCAAGCGGCGTCGGGGGAAGGCTATATCGATCTCCCGAGGGCGAACCCTGCAGCGAACTCTGCCCAGCTCCTTCCATATGAAATTTCATATCTGATTCAATCCGATTCCTCCCAATTCTGGTAGAGATAACAAATCATCACCATAACTGCTTGAGTTATATGGACTAACAAAGACGACCCTTTGGAACACGAGTTGCCTAACAGTAGTTTGTACGTGTTTAGGCTTTTCAGCCAACATTGTAAGAGCGGGTTTTGATCTGTTTCGGGTGGATCGATCCGCAGTACCAATTCTCGATTCAGCAGTTTGCGCCACGAACTCACGATTTCAGGAGAATCAAAAATGGCTTACAACTTTAGAAACGCGCTGATCACAGTGCTGCTGGTAGCCAGCCTTATGGCTCCTGCCGCCTTCGCACAGTCGCTCATTTCTGGCGATATCGCAGGTACGGTCACCGACCCCAGCCACGCAGTCGTCGCCAATGCGACGGTCGAACTGAAGAGTGTGGACGAGGGCTCCTCGCAAGCCACCAAGACCAACGGGACTGGCTACTATCGGTTTTCGCTGTTGAAGCCAGGGAACTATAAAATCACGGTGAAAGAGACTGGCTTTTCGACAGTGGAAACCACCGTCTCTGTCGCAGTAGGCCAGACCGCAACCGCGGACATTTCGCTGACCCTGTCAGCTTCAGCGGTAACGGTTGAAGTCAGCAGCGCCGCGCCGATCATCAATACCACCAGCGCCAGCATCGCCACTCCCTATACCCAGCAGGAACTCGCACTGCTACCCAATCCTGGCGGCGACCTTACTAATATCGCCCAGACCGCGCCCGGCGCCCAGATGAACAATACGGGTGGCTACGGCAACTTCACCATGAATGGTTTGCCGGCGACCTCGAACTTGTTCACCGTCAACGGCGAAAATGACATGGATCCGTACTTCAACATCAATAACTCCGGCGCCACGAACCTCACCATCGGTTCGAACGAGATTGAGGAAGCCACAGTAATCGCCAACGCATACTCCGGCGAATACGGCCAGTTGTCCGGCGCTCAAGTTACTTACGTGACCAAGTCCGGAACCAACAGGTTCCACGGCAACGCCCAGTATTGGTGGAACGGGCGCACCATGAACGCCAACAACTGGATGAACAACGACTCAACCCCGGTAGTGCCGCGGGCTTTCTCTAACGCCAACCAGTGGGCGGGTTCGGTCGGCGGTCCCATCATCAAGAACAAGACCTTCTTCTTCTTTGACACTGAGGGCTTGCGCTTCATTCTTCCGAACGTCGATGTGGTCAACGTTCCGAGCGCCGCCTTCGCCACCGCAGTTCTGAACAATGTGGCCGTTCTGCAGCCGGCGTCCCTGCCTTTGTACAAACAGATGATGAGTTTGTTTGCCAACGCCCCGGGCGCCGCCGGTGCGCAGGCAATCCCCAATAACGCTGCCTGTACCGGTCTGACTTTGACTGGCTTTAACGGGGCCACGCAGAACTGCTTTGCCACCTACAACGCCACCCCGTCCGCGCTCGCTAAGGAATGGATTCTGGCTTTCAAGATCGACCAGAACATCGGACAGAACGACAAGCTGTTCGGGCGCTACAAACTGGACCATGGCGTACAGCCAACCTACCTTGATCCCATTAACTCGAACTTTGACGCATTGTCTAATCAGCCTGCCTGGGACGTTCAGCTCCAGGAGACCCATGTTTTCTCTCCCACCAAGACCAACGAGTTCACCGCTGCTGGAAGCCACTACGTTGCGCAGTTTGCGCAGAACCAATCATTGGCGCTGTCTACGTTCCCGCAATCCCTGGAATTCGGAAGCGATACCCTCCTTGGCCCACAGAGTGGCGGCATTCCGAACAGTGTCGGTTCGATGTATGATTTCCCGCAGGGCCGCAACATCACCCAATATCAATTCATCGACAATTTCACCTGGACGCATGGAAACCACGGCTTGAAGTTCGGCGGCAACTACCGCCGCTACGACGTCAGCGATCACAACTTCTTCTACAACACCGCCAGGACCTACTTTAGTTTGCCCGCATGTTCAATACAACCACCCCCCGGGCAAACGTGCCCGACCGCTGACGGGGTCAATTCTTTGCAGTTGTTCACCGAAGGCTTGGCGGGCCAGTATCGCAAGTCCGATAACCTTGCCAGCAACGTACCCGTCGCTCTTTGGGGTCTTGGCGTTTATGCCATGGACGAATGGAAGGTAAAGCCAAACCTGACCTTGACCCTCGCGATCCGCGCGGAGCGTAACTCAAACCCGGTTTGCCAGATCAACTGCTTTGCCAACTTCAAAACAAATTTTTCCTCGTTGCCCAGCGTGACTGCAGGAGCGGGCGCCGGCGATGTCCCGTATACGTCCGACATCGCCTTCAACCAGCACCAAGCCTACCCCGGTGTCGATACCCTCGACTGGGCACCACGCTTCGGGTTTAGTTATTCACCTCGGAACTCGGGTAAGCAGGTAATCAGCGGAGGCTTTGGCCTCTTCTACGACAATCCGCCCGCTGGTCTGGTGGATAATCTGCTTGCCAATCCTCCGGTTTCGGTCGCGATTCGCGTCCGGCCGCAGACTGGCACACCGGCCTTCGATCCCGGCGCGAACGGCTCGGCCAACACCTGGAACCAATCGGCCGCGGCCTTTAACAATGGGTTTGCTAGTGGTGAGACCTACACTCAGATCAAGAATTCCTTAGTCCCATTTGGAGTAAATTTCGCTGCTCCTGCGTTCACAGCTCTCAGCGGCACCATCCACGCCCCCAGGTGGCAGGAATGGAACCTCCAATTCCAGCAGCAGATTAATCCTGCGACCGTGCTGGTTTTAAACTACGTTGGCAATCACGGCATTCGCATTCCGTACGAGAACATTTGGCCAAATGCCTACAACCAGGACGGGATCTGGCCTGTGGGTGTTCTCCCATCGGCGCCTGCCGTTCCAAACTACTCGACGGTCACCACGGTGCAGAACGGCGCAGTATCGAACTACAACGGTCTGACTGTCAGCATTCGGCGCAACTTCTCGCATTGGGTGTCTGCCCATGCCAACTATACCTGGGCGCACAACCTGGACGAACTCTCCAACGGCGGCATCTTTCCTTACGGTGGAGAAAACTACAACATTCCCCAGAATCAGCTTTGCCCGCAGAGCCTGAAGTCGTGCAACTACGGCAGCTCAGATTACGACATTCGCAACAGCTTCAATGCTGACTTTGTCGTGCATCCCTCCTATCACTTCGGCAACAGTTTCATGAACGCCGCATTTGGTGGATGGGAGTGGTCGGGAAAGATGTTCTGGCGCGGCGGACTGCCGTTCTCGATCATTGACAATAACTTGAACGGTGGTTACGGCACCAATGCCGGGGCCACGACCGTTCTGGCTACCCCAATTGTCGGCGGCAACGCCCCCGGGTTGGGTTCTTGCGGCAAAGGAGCCGCAAGCATTACCTCCTCGGCGACGCCTTGTCTCAGTGCAGCTGCTTTCCTGGATACCTTTAACTTCGCACCCACAGCCCTCTCGACGCAACGGCGTAACCAGTACACCGGGCCCCATTTCTTCGACATGGATATGGGCCTGTTCAAGACCTTCAAGGTAACTGAGGGTCTCCAGCTCGGAGTCGGCGCCCAGGCCTACAACGTGTTCAACCATCCAAACTTCGGTCAGCCGGACAACGGTCTGGGCGATCCGGCGTTCGGTCAGATCAGTACCATGCAGCCCATGCCGACCAGCCCTTACGGCGTGTTCCTGGGATTCGATTCCTCAGTCCGCGTCGTCCAGGTATCTGGCAAGTTGATCTTCTAACCAGTTCGACTCTGTAACCGCAGATCGAACTGCAAGACGAAAAGGGCGATCCCACAAGGGATCGCCCTTCTTCTTGCGCCACAGTTCAAAGCCGAATCCAAGCCCAATCAGTGCGGGAGGCCGACTCGCCGCAACAGGTCCTGGAAGCGTGGGTTGTCCCGCAAGGCGTCCATACTGGGATCTATATGAAGATAGATAAGCCAGTGGGAGTGCTCTTCGTAGGATTTCTCCAAGGATTCGATCGCGCGGTCGTTTTCCCCTAAGCCGATGTGGATTCCGGCGAAGAAGTAGGGCGCGACATACTTTTGCTTTACTAGTTTCGTCAGATCGTCGAGTATCTGTAACGCTTCCGTTGTCCTACCAGCCGAGCCCAAGGTGTGCGCTAGCGCGGCGCGCATCAGAGGACTGCCGCTTGACAGGTTCGCCCCCTTCTCACCCTCAGCGATCGCCAGTTCGTAGCGACCCGTTTTTCTGAGCACCAGACCGAGAATCCAATACGTGACGGGGTAGTTCGGGTCCAGTTCAATAGTTCGCCGAAGTTGATCGATGGCTTCGTCGTACTGGCGGCCGAGATAGAAGGCCCATCCGACGGCGACGTTGATAATGAGCGACAACGGATCGAGCTCCTGCCCTTTCTTCATCCGAGCCAAGGCTTCTCCGTGTCGCCCCATGGTCATGACGTACTCGGCATACCAGTGGTTGGCGGTTGGGTAGGCTGGACTCAGTTCGAGGCTGCGCTTAAATTCATTTTCAGACTCTTCCCACCGCCAATCATGAAGCCACAGCAGGGCCGCCAAGGGCGTGTGGGCTTCGGCGAGATCCGGATCGAGGTGCAGGGCCATCTTCGCTGCTGCTTTGCCTTTAGGAAACGCTTCCTTCGCCGGCAGATAGCTGTTCCATCCCAGCAGCACGTAGGAATCGGCCAAACCCGTGTAGGCGAGGGCATAGCTGGGGTCCTTCTCGACCGCCTGCTGAAAGTACTCAATGGCCTTGTAGAAACCTTCTTCGGTCCACCGGTTCCAGTGGTGACGACCTTTGAGGTAAAGCCGGTACGCCTCGGCATCCTCCGTGTGACGTTTTGTCAGTCGCTTCTTTTCTGCTCGGGTCAACTGCAAGCGTAACTTTTCCGATATTTCGTTGGAAATTTCGTCTTGGACCACAAAAATGTCGCCAGCCTTGCGATCATATTGCGCGCCCCACAATTGAGAGCCTGTGGCTACATCGACTAATTCAGTTCCGATGCGCAAAGAGCCACCGCTTTGCATCATTCTTCCTGTGAGCACGGCGCGTACATTGAGTTCACGACCGACGGCTTGTGGGTCAATTTCTCGGCCTTTATAACGAGACACTGTGCTCTGCGCCATCACTCGCAACTTCGGCAGCGTCGCAAGAATGTTGATGAGGCTCCCGGTGATCCCGTCACTGAGGTATTCGTGCTCAGGATCGCCATTAGCATTCTTGAAGGGCAAAACGGCAAGCGAGTCGATGATCTTGGGGACTCGCTGGGGGCGGAGCACAAGGTTTTGTACAGACGAAGTCCCTGTCCTCTGCTTGCCGTTCGAGGACAAACGACCTGTAGTCGAGGGCGGAGCCGATTCTGTTTCTTGTTCCGCAACCCTCCGGCCCGACTCCGTATTCCGCTTTAGCCGTTGCAGCTCAGCTCGGATGTCAGCAGCATGCTGATAGCGCAGGTTTCTATCTTTCTCTAAGGCCCTGTAGATCACTTCTTGGAGCGGCAGGGGAATATCGGGATTGACTTGTATCGGAGCGACCGGATTGCGGTTGAGGATGGCTTCAGTGATCAGACCCGAACTGGCTCCTTGAAAGGGCAACTTCCCCGTTGCCATCTCGTAGAGAACGATACCGAAAGAAAACAGATCCGTTCGACAGTCCAGCGCTCTGGCCCGTACTTGCTCGGGAGACATGTAGGCCACGGTTCCCAGAGCTATCCCCGGGCTGGTGAGATGTTCTTCGGGGACATAAGAGAGAGCTTGCGTCGGTTGCGCCGCGATCTGGCTCGCACGATCCTCCGGAAGAACACTTTTCGCCAGGCCGAAGTCGAGAATCTTGGTGTGCCCGCGCTTGGTGATGAAGATGTTGGCGGGTTTGATGTCACGATGAATGATGCCTTCGCTGTGCGCGGCGTCGAGCGCATCAGCAACCTCGATGGCAATGGCGACAATGCGCTCCGTATCCAGTGTGCCCGCGGCTATCAAGTATTTCAGGGTCACGCCATCCATGTACTCCATGGCGATGAATGCCCGACCATCGTGTTTCCCAATTTCGTAGATGGTGCAGATGTTCGGATGATTGAGCGCAGAAGCTCCACGCGCTTCGCGACGAAAGCGCTCCATGGCAATGGGATTCTGGGCTGCATGCTCCGGCAGGAACTTTAAAGCGACAAAGCGGCCGAGTTCTTGGTCCTCGGCTTTATAGACAACACCCATCCCACCGCTTCCCAGCTCCTCCATGATGCGGTAACGCGAGATGGTTTGTCCGGTGGCGGAGCGAGCCTGAAGCATACTCCGATGGTAGGACGGGGATACGTCCGTGCATACTGGTAATAATCTCAGTGGAGTCGCAAAGCGTGCCTTGGACGCGCGAACGCACTTGGATAGTCGGAGAGCTTCACTGCGGTATCGGTTGACCCATAGCTGCAAATACTACTAGGCACGCAGTCCAGACCGACGCCCAGAACATTCAACGATCGATTCAACTGCCGAGGGATTGTATGTTTTCTTGGCGCACGCTATGTGTTTTGCCAGTTCCCGACAGCCATAATGTCCTCCAGTCTAGCGGTACTGGTCAATCAACCCGACAACACATATCCGCACGGGAGAAATTCCGCAGCCGCTACAGGCACAGGAGAAAGAAGATGAACTTTGAAACGAGCATTCGACGATTGATTCTGGGAGCGCTTGCCGTCTTCAGTTTCGTGATGGCCTGCGGAGTGACCCCAAGTGCAGCACAAACAACCCAGAAACCCAACATCCTTTTCATCATGGGAGACGATATCGGCTGGATGCAGCCGAGCATCTACCATCGCGGTTTGATGGTCGGGAAAACCCCCAACATCGATCGCATTGGCAATGAAGGCGCCATCTTCATGACCTACTACGCGGAGCAGAGCTGCACCGCGGGGCGTAACGCGTTCTTCACCGGCATGCACCCTTTGCGCACCGGGATGATCCCGCCGCAGCTTCCGGGCAGTCCATCCTATCTGCGACCCGGCACGCCGGCGCTCGCCTGGTTCCTGCGCGATCTCGGCTACACCACCGGCGAGTTCGGCAAAAATCATCTGGGCGACCATACCGACGCCTTGCCAACCGCTCACGGCTTCCATGAATTCTGGGGCTACCTTTACCACCTGGATGCAATGCAGGGCGTAAGCTTCCCTGACATCAACAAGACTCCCACCATGCAGGGCGTCGCCCCGCCCTGCAAGAACACGCCGATCCCTGGCCTCCCGGAAGTCCCGGGGGCGGTGGATCCGAGGACGACGATCTGCCTGACGCCGCCCCGCCCTGTCCTCTGGTGCAAGTCCTCCGACGGTACGTCGAAAAACCAGACCTGTCAGGACCAGGGCCCGCTGACCCTCGAGCGTTCGAAGACGGTGGACGAGGAGATTTCGGCCAAGGTCGTCGACTTCCTCGATCGCAACGATCCGAAGACGACTGGTAAGCCCTTCTTTGTCTGGTACAACCCGGCTCGCATGCACGTCACGACCGTGCTTAGCGACAAGTACATGGCCATGGTCGGCGAACCCGGCGGCAAAGACTGGGGCGTCAACGAAGCCGGCATGAAGCAGATGGACGACAACATTGGCGTAGTCCTGGACAAGTTGCTACAGATGGGCCAGCTCGACAACACCGTCATCGTCTTCACCACCGACAACGGCGCCGAGACCTTCACCTTCCCCGACGGCGGCACCACGCCGTTCAAGGGCTCGAAGATGAACACCTGGGAAGGCGGCATGCGCGCCCCCTGCGTCATGCGCTGGCCCGGACACATCAAGCCGGGCACGATCTATGACCAGATCTTCGCGTCCCTCGACTGGTTGCCGACGTTCGTTGACATCGCCGGCGGTCCGAAGGGGGACGGTTTAAAACAGCAGATCGAGGCCGGCAAATATCCCGGCATCGTGAAAACGACGCTCGACGGGGTCGATCAGCGCGCGTACCTGGAAGGCACCTCGGATAAATCAGCGCGCGACACCTTCTTCTACTATTCCAGCAGCCACCCGTCGGCGGTGCGCTACAAGAATTGGAAAATGTATTTCGCGATCGCGCCCGAAACCGCGACCGGCTTCATCTCCCCGGGAGTCCAGACCATGTTCGCAGCCGGCATGGTAAACCTCAAGCGCGATCCATTCGAGATGTCGTGGGGCGACGAGAAAAAGGCGAATTTCTGGTTCAGCGGCGCGCTCGCCGGGCCGGTCACGGCTTACATATACGACTGGAACCTGCTGCCCATCGGGCAGGCGCTGTGGCTCAGGGAACTCGAGTCCTACCAGAAGTACCCGCCGATGCAGGATCCAGCGAGCTACAACCTGGACCAGGTCATGGACCAGATCAGGAAGGCGTCCCACCCGAGCGAATGACCGGGAGACCGGCGCATATTGATGGCTGAGCGGGCGGCCCGATCGGTCAGAAGTTGTGGCTGGCTGACGGAGCGCGCTCCGCGCTCGTTAAGAGTGATTACGCCACGCACCAGGAGAAACCGTTTCGTCAGACTAGAGTCGGGCGAAACAAAAGGAGGCGTACTGCAATCGCACGCTCTTATTGAATTTGAAAATTGGATCACTCATAGACCGTTTTGAACCAGCGGTCCTAGACTTGTCGGCGTGAATACCGGTGCTTGACTCGTGGGAGGCAAAGATGTCGAATCGGAGACGAATTCTTTGGCTAGCTGCGCTAGGTATGGTGGCCGCGTGCAGTCATTTGCTCGCGCAACAACAACCAACGCAGTCCGCCAAACCACCCAATATCCTCGTCATTTTTGGCGACGATATTGGTTACTCCAACATCAGCGCCTACAACCTCGGCATGATGGGCTATCACACGCCGAACATCGATCGCGTGGCGCAACAGGGCGCCCTCTTTACCGACTACTACGCGCAACAGAGCTGCACCGCGGGTCGCGCCGCATTCATTACTGGACAGAGTCCGTTCCGTACCGGGCTGTTGAAAGTCGGACTCCCCGGTGCCGATCTTGGTTTGCAGCCTCAGGATCCTACGATTGCCGACTTGCTGAAGAGTCGCGGCTACCTGACCTTCCAGAACGGCAAGAATCATCTTGGAGACCGGAATGAATTTCTGCCAACGATTCACGGTTTCGATGAGTTCTTCGGCAACTTCTATCACTTGAATGCCGAAGAAGAGCCTGAGAATGTGGACTATCCGAAGAACCCTGCATTCATGGCGAAGTTCGGCCCACGCGGGGTGTACAAATGCAAGGCCACAGCGACGGAAAACCCAGCGCCACCCGATCCCCGTTTTGGTCCGTGGGGCAAGCAGATCTGCACGGACACCGGACCGCTGACCAGGCAGCGCATGGAAACAGCGGATGAAGAATTTCTCGCCGAGACCCTCGCCGACATGGACAGCTCGGTGAAGGCGGGCAAACCGTTCTTCATCTGGCACAACACCACGCGCATGCACATCTGGACGCACCTTCAACCGAAGTACCAGGCCATGGTTGCGGAAAAAGGTCTCTACGGCGCCGGCATGACCGAATTCGATGACAACATCGGCGTGATGCTCAAGAAGTTGGATGATCTCGGCATCGCTGACAACACCATTGTGATTATCACGACCGATAACGGTGCTGAGACATTCTCGTGGCCGGATGGGGGCACCACTCCTTTTCGCGGCGAGAAGAACACCAACTGGGAAGGTGGCTATCGCGTCCCATTTGTCATGCGCTGGCCCGGCGTTATCAAGCCCGGAATGATCATCAACGATATCTGCGCGCACGAAGATTGGGCGACAACTCTTTTGGCTGCGGCGGGCGAGCCTGACGTTAAGCAGAAGCTGCTGACCGGCTATCAGTCGAACGGAAGGACCTTCAAAGTCCATCTCGATGGCTACAACCTCACCGACCTGCTGGCTGGCAAGGGGCCGGGACCACGGAAAGAGTTTTTCTACTGGACCGACGACGGCGAACTAGCCGGACTCAGGTATGAGAGATGGAAACTGGTTTTCCTGGAACAGCGCGAGCACGGCTTCGGCGTCTGGGGCAATCCTTTTATTCCATTGCGAGTTCCGCTGATCGAAGATCTGCATGCCGATCCGTATGAGCGGGCCTCGTATGAAGCCTCCGATTATGACCATTGGATGATCGATCGTGTTTACCTGCTGGTTCCGGCGCAGGCATTCGTCGGCCAGTTCCTGATGACATTTAAAGATTTTCCGCCACGGCAGAAAGCAGCCAGCTTCAGCCTGGACCAGGTGATGCAGAAGCTGCAGGAAGGTATTCGAGAGAACAACTGAATGCTCTTTACTTCGTCAGCACTCTAAGTGGCAGACCGTCGCTGCTGCGACTTCATAACGTTCGCTTACCCGATCGGCCGTTTTGCTAGGCCGGTCTGAGACTAGGAGAAAGAAAATGGCAAACGTCGATAGCAAAGAAAACTCGGTTGTCGCGGTCTATCCGCAGCATTCCGATGCCGAGAACGCAATCAACCTGCTCAAGAAAGGTGATTTCAATGTCAAGAAGCTCGCGATCGTCGGTAAGGGATACCACACAGAGGAACAAGTTGTCGGTTATTACACCGCCGGCGATCGGATGAAACATTGGGGAAAGCAGGGTGCATTCTGGGGCGGACTCTGGGGCCTGCTCGTGGGGTCCGCTTTCTTCATCATCCCCGGGGTCGGACCGGTCATGGTGGCCGGTTCCGCGGTGGCGTGGATTGTGGGTGCTCTGGAAAGTGCCGTCGTCGTAGGTGGTTTATCTGCGCTGGGGGCGGGGCTTTACAGCATTGGAATCCCCAAGGACAGCGCGCTGAAGTACGAGAGCTCGATCAAAGCGGGCAAGTTCTTGCTCATTGCTCATGGAACGGCTGAAGAAGCGGAGACGGCACGCCGCATCCTTGCCAACACCGGTGCAGAGGAGCTTAACGTTCACCAGCCGGATCAGCCCGCCGTAGCAGCCTAGACGAGTTTGGACTCCGGGGCTTCAGTGCGGACCCGCCCCAGTTCGCGTTGATGAAGCCTCGGGGTCCAAGCACCTAGTTGCGCTCTAACGAACGACCGTCAGTGAATGACATCAACTTGGAGCGGTCAAATGATTCCTCAAGACGCCAAGAAAATTCTATCGGTGGCCCTCAGCTTTGTTCTCGTCACCACTTCTTCACAAATCCTGTATGGATATCAGACTGCGGCTTCTCCTCCGCCTGCTGACAGTGGGAATCCCACGGACCCAGCGCCGCAGAGCGCAGCGGAGTTGCAGTCATTAGTGGCACCAATCGCGCTGTATCCAGATGCGCTGGTGGCCCAGATTCTCACGGCATCGACGTTTCCAGACGAGGTTGCGATTGCTAATTACTGGATGCAGCAAAACAAGAGTCTGACGGGAAGCGCTTTGATGCAGGCTGTGAACAAACAATCATGGGATGCAAGCGTGAAGGCGCTCACGGAATTTCCGTCGGTGCTCACGAACCTGGCGAACAACCTCACCTGGACGTCGTCGCTGGGAGAGGCGTATCACAACCAGCAGGCTGAAGTAATGACCGCGATCCAGACGTTGCGGGCACAAGCTCAGGCAGCCGGCAATCTCAAATCCAGTTCTCAGATCACAGTCGTGCAACAGTCGCCACAAACGATCGTCATTCAACCTGCTAACCCGCAAATCGTTTATGTCCCGGAGTACAATCCGACGGTGGTTTACGGCACGCCTTATACGACCCCAGGGTACAGCGCGGGAGACGTGGCCGCAGCCGGCATCATTGGGTTCGGTGCTGGGATCGCTGTCGGGGCATTGATGAGCGGCGGGTGTTGCGGCTGGGGGTACAGCAGTTGGAACTGCGGCTGGCACGGCAACGCGGTGGTCTATCACGGCGGTGCGTACTATGGAAATTCTGCCTGGCACGGCGGTTATTACAACGGTGGCTACCACGGTGGCTATGGCTACAACAACGCCTATAACCACTCGAACAACTACAACAATTCCTATAATCATTCAAACAACTACAACAACTTTGACCGCTCGAACAACGCCAACAGCTACAAAGGCGGCGGCAACACCTACAACCGAAACGTAAACAATACGGCTAACTTCAACCGGCAAAGTGCTCAGAACTTCCAGTCTAGCCACCCTTCGGCCTCAAACTCCTGGGCGCAGCATGGCAATTCGAGCAGCGGAAGATCGAACGCATTCAGCGGCATGAGTGGGCACTCCGGCGGGTTTGGCGGTGGCGGCGGGTGGTCCTCGAGAGCAGAGAGCAGCCGCGGTTGGGGAAGCATGAGATCCAGCGGATTCAGCGGTGGCCGCTTCGGTGGCGGCGGGGGCTTTGGCGGTGGCGGCTTCCGCGGTGGTGCTGGTAGGCGGTAGAAATCATCCGGAGGTGCCAAGCCGCAAAACGTAGACTGGGAGGATCGGTATGTCGGGAATGATTGGGAAGCAAAAGATTTTCACCTCACGCCTCTGGAAGTCAGCGATGCTGCTCGCGTGTGTCTGTTCCCTGGTCTCCTGCAGCAAGCAGGAAAGCGCCCCAGCGGAAAAAGCTGCCACTCAGAAAACATTTGCATCTCCAGCCGACGCAGGAGCGGGTTTTGTTGAAGCTGCCAAGTCTGGCGACCAGAGTGCTCTGCTTGCGATCTTCGGCCCGGACGCCAAGGACGTCTTGTTCTCGGGAGATCCGGTAAAAGATAAGGATGCACTGCAAGACTTCGTTGCTGCATATAGTCAAATGAATCGCTGGCGCCCGATCAAGACGGGTGGCGAAATTCTCTACATTGGCGCAGACAATTATCCTTTCCCAATTCCTTTAGGCCAGAACCCCTCGGGCCAGTGGTACTTCGACACTGCGGCAGGCAAGGATGAGATCCTGGCGCGCCGCATCGGCAAAGGCGAGTTGACTGCGATCGAGGCGTGCGGCGCTATCGCCGACGCGCAGCAGCAATACTTCAGCCAGACTCACGATGGCGACAAGGTAAAGCAATACGCTCAGAAGTTCGTGAGCGATGAAGGCAAGCAAAACGGTTTGTACTGGCCCGCTCTAGAAGGTCGGAGTCCAAGCCCCCTCGGCCAGCTTGGTGACTTCGCGAAAGCCGCAGGTTACGCTAATGCCGGCGATAAGCCCCAGCCCTTCAACGGCTACTACTTTCAGATATTGACCAAACAAGGAGACAAGGCACAAGGAGGCGCGAAGGATTACATCGTGGATGGAAAGATGACAGGCGGGTTTGCCGTTCTCGCCTATCCCGCCGAATACAGAAATTCTGGAATCATGACCTTCATCATCGACAAAGACGGCACCGTTTATCAAAAAGATTTGGGCGAAAAGACCGCCGATGTTGCCGTAGCTATGACGGAATACAACCCCGGCGAGGGCTGGGATAGCGTGTCGGGCGTGGAGGCAATGAAATAACAAGAGGCAGCGGAGCACTAACTACACCCTGAATTGCAGCCGTGGCTCGGAGGCTTTCGCCCGGCAGGCAGTAGTCGATTTTACCGATTGATTCTATGAAAGCTGCGTAAATGCAAGGCGGGGTAGAAGTTAGAATGGCTCCTCAGGTAGGACTCGAACCTACAACCCTCCGGTTAACAGCCTCGTGGTTCTTCGCAAATTCAACAGCTTAGCGGCGCAGGTGACAACCCACGAGGACGCTCCAATACAGGCGATTCGCTTTTATATGACCCTTATTTGACCCGCAGTTTGGATTGATCGGTGCATTAATCTCATTCCTCGGAGAGCCCGGGAGTCGGTTCGACTGCCGGGATTAGTTCCGAGTAGGGCGTTTTCTCGTTACCTATATGGTGAAACTTCCCCCAAGCCGACTTCTGGACAACGTCAGTAGGGTTCATTCCATAAACCAGCGGTCCGCCACATTGCCTATAACTGAACACAAGCCGACTTCCCAGGACGAATCCCGGCGTGGCAGGACCTACCGTTTTCACTTCTTTCGCGGAGTGGAAGCCGCGAGAACAGAAATGCTCACCCGCAATCATTCTCCTATGGACGTTGCAGGAGCGCGCACTTGCGTCGATATTCCCTGGGAGCTACGCCCATCTCTCGCCTAAATACGCGACTGAAAGAACTCTCCGATCCGTACCCAATGGCTGATGCCACCTCAGAGAAGGACATATTGTTCGAGCGAATCATCGCGCCTGCTTTGTACATCCGCCAGCGGGTGAGGTATTCGAGCGGCGTCCGGCCCAAAACGGTCTTAAATTTTAAGGCAAACGCAGACCTCGACATGCGTGCTTCACGGGCGAGTGACTCAACCGACCAGGTCTTGTCAAAACCCGCATGCATTGCCTGTATAACTCTGCCGAGATGCTTGTCGGACATCGCTGCCAACCACCCTTTCGGCGGAGCCTCGGAGCTGCTTGCGTAAGCTCGAATGGCGTAGACAAATAGCGATTCATAAAGACAGCTGATCAAGCGCGAGGAAGCCATACCGGGCTGAGCCGTTTCCGCCGCCAGAAGGTCCAGCACGGATTGGAAGGCGTGGCTTCGATGTTGGTCGAGCCGCAGGTGCAGATAACGAGGCAGAATCGCAGAAATGAGCGGGGCCTCGAAGGCATTCATGCCAAACGACCCGTTCACCAAAGTTGTGGGTGCGCCGCCTCCTCCGTAATGAATCACACTGTCCACTTCCATTTTTCTTAATTCGCGGTAGTCGGCGACGCGGGAACGCGGATGATCCACCAAGGTAAAAGGCTCATCGCTGAGAATGGAAATGAAAACATCGCCGGCGGAGAGCGGAATAGCTTGCCGCTGGTTCTTGAATTTCAGAAGCGCCGATCCGCGAACCGTTAACCCGAAGCGTATCCGCGGATCTCTATCCTCCGGGTAGTGAAAACCCCACGGCGCGGTCGCCTCCAGACGCGTATAGATCGCGTCCTGAATTCCTAACGATCCAAAGACTTCAGACAGCGGGTCCATGCGGCGTTCAAATACTGGATGGTCGGTCATGTTTTTGGGACGGATGGCACCCATAAGTCCCAAGTTTATCGCATCTATCCTTCATGCGCCAAATTGCCGCTGAGCGAATACGCGTGAGCGTGACTGCAGCCAAGGAGAACAACGAAGATGTCCATGAAGAATCGTGACGTGTCCAGCATGAAACATAGACTTGTATTGATTTTGCTCTTTCATTCAGTCTTCGGCCAAATGGCCATGCCAGTGTGGGCGCAAGAGACAGCGTTTGAAAAGGAAACCTTAGTCTTGGTGCGCGGCAATGATTTCCGCGCCGCGCTAGACAAAGGAGTGCGTCTCAAGGGCGTAGGGCAGCCCGTTGCCGCCAAGTTGCTTGAGCCGGTCTACGCCGGTGAAGATCTCGCGCTTCCCGCAGGCTCCACGATCAAGGGACATGTTTCCTCAATCGCCACGACTCCGATGCGCAAGCGTGCCGGAAGGCTCCTGGCTGGGGACTTTACCCCTCCTAAGACGGCGCGCGTGACGTTCGATCAATTGGTTCTTTCCGATGGAACGACGGTGCCGATTCACAGCGATTCTGCTGCCGCCCTTGGTAGTGTGGCGAATTCGCAATATCTTCCTAAGTCGCAGCGTCCTGGATTCCGCGAGAAACTCAAGACCGCTCTGGCCCCGCTGGGAGGCCCGAATAAGCTGCAGCGATTGGGTGAAGCCGTTGTAACCAGCTTGCCCTATCACCCGGAATTCATCGATCAAGGAACCGTCTTTAACGCGGCCCTGCTTGAACCGGTCTCGATACGCGCGGCGGTTCAGCCTAATACGGTGACACTGCAAGCGAGCGACTATCTCCACCTCCACCTCTTGACCCCAGTTAACTCAGGTTCGTCCAAGGCGGGCACGCAAATCGAGACCGTGGTTTCGCAGCCGTACTTCCAGGCGGATCATCAACTGCTTTATCCCGTCGGGACCAGAATCACAGGGACAGTCCAAAAAGCTTCCTCCGCAGGATGGATGAAGAGGAATGGCAGCATCGTGTTTGCATTCCACTCAGTTCAGATGCCGGACGGCACGACGAGAGATATCCATTCAACTGTTGGAGGCATTCAAGCCGAGCGTTCGGAAGGTTTGGACATCGGTAAGGAGGGCGAAATCAAAGCTACCACTTCGACTTTCGCTCGGCTTCTCGCTCCCACTTCACTCATAGGCCCATCGAGAGGTCTGGCGGACATGACTACCCAGAAGACAGCATGGTCTCGCTCCGGCGAAGGCCGGAAAGGCTTCGGCTTGCTTGGTGCCGGCGCAGCGCAGGCATCTGCGGGCACGGCCATCGGGTTCGGATACTTTGGCGCCGCAAGGAGACTTTGCGATGCATTTATCACTAAAGGTTCAAACGTCGAGCTGCCGGTAAATACTCCGATTTTCCTGCGACTGGACTCCGATGCAACCTCGGTAGCACTGGCAACGCGATAGCCGCCGGCTGTGTTTTTGCTGCCTCGCGCTCGCTGGATCGAGTGTGCGAGCCAACACTGACTCCAACTTCCGTGCTTCCGGCGTCAAACTGGCTTTTCAAACTGGCTTCAGATATCACCACAAGGAGATGACTATGAATTCCAAGGTCGGCAGTTCAAATCCGCCCCCGCAACCATGAACGCCACTGCAGAAATGCAGTGGCGTTCGCCTGTTTAAAGAAGCGGTAATTCTTTGGAAACGGCCCTCGGACGTTCAATAAGCGCGTTTTTTCATTATGTGCTCTCTTTCGGCTTCGGCCAGTGTGCATACTCTTCCCACGTCACAGTGCGGCTCGGAGTTTCCTGTACTTGCAACCGCGGCGGGCACCCCTAGCTTGTAGCCATGCGGCGCAAGCTATTTCGAGGCGATCGCTGCACCTTCCCACATTCGCACCTCATCTACACTGCATCGGTTCCCATTTTTGTGCGGAGGTAGAATCAAGCTTATGTCTGCTATAGCCACCCACATCTCCGTCGAACCCGGCTCTGAGGCCTTTCCTCTTCTCACCCCTGCGCAGATCGACCGGCTGCGCCCGCACGGCAAGCTGCGGCACGTGGATGCGGGCGAGGTGCTGTTCGAACCGGGGGACAGCAACGTTCCCGTCTATGTGGTTCTGTC